>JGI24422J19971_10001929_pt1 | contig 12835 bp, 14 predicted proteins | sample DeeMarSWOR152_54_FD_19971 | JGI IMG/M metagenome (IMG submission 19971) | reverse complement strand
CCGCCGTAAACATCAAATACTCAAGACTCGCCGGACAACACAAAATCTTAGCCCCACACCTACCACATTTTACCTGAATCAACAAAGGCGTCACACTCTCAGAAGCATAATTTAACCCTTCTAAAGTCGGAGCCGCATAAGCAACCTCAACTGGCTTTGTTTCTCCCAACTCAAATCTCCCAGACCTCAAATAACTGAGATAAATAATCTTCTGTACACATCCACAACTTCTACATTCCACCGTATGCGGAGTAGCAAGCAAAGGATTACGATCAAAAACACCTTCCCTAACCTTCTGCACAATCTTAACTTTAAGAATACGCTGAGAAACATAGGAACCTTTAGATCGACTGCGTCTCTTCATCGCATATAATCTTAATGATTAGCATAAATATTGATTTTGCTATAACAAGAAGTCTGGTTGAAAAAGATAAATTTCAAGACCATTCATCACGGTTCAGAAGCGTTTAAATATTAATTAAGCGGGCTCTTCTATACCAAGTCATCAGTGATCAGGATGAAAACGCCAAAGGAAATCACAACATACTGCCCAAAATGTAAAACTCACCAAACACACACAGTTACCCTATACAAGGCTGGCAAAAGACGAGCCCTAGCAAAAGGAGAACGCCACCACAAACTACGCGAAAAGAAAGGATACGGAGGACAAAAATTCGCCCGCCAACGAAAATTCGCCAAAACCACCAAAAAGCAAACACTAAAACTAAAATGCAAAACCTGCGGCTACACACGACAAAGAGAAGGAATGCGCATAACGAAACTAACATTAGACTAGGAGAGAAACCAAATGAGCGATTGGGAGAAACTCATACCAAAACCCAAAAGCAAATTNCTAAGAGTAAAATGCCCCGACTGCGGAAATGAACAAGTCATCTTCGACCACACCACAAGCGTNGTNCACTGCAACATTTGCGGAGCAACCCTCGCCGANCCCTCCGGAGGAAAAGCATCAATCAAAGGAGAAATCGTTGATATACTTGAATAGCAGATGGAAAAAATGGAGTTCAGAAAAACTGGATGGCCAGAAGCAGGCGACCTCGTAATCGCCACAATCAAAAAAGTAACAGACTATGGTGCATATGTCACTTTAGACGAATACAGCAAAGAAGGCCTATTACATATTTCAGAAGTCTCTTCATCTTGGGTAAGAAACATCCGGAGTTTCATACGCGAAGGACAAAAAGTAGTACTAAAAGTCTTACGCGTCAATACCGAAAAGGAACATGTGGACCTCTCACTAAGAAGAGTCACAAAACGAGAAAAAAAAGAAAAAATTCTTTCTTGGAAAAAAGAAAGGAAAGCTGACACCTTATTACGAACCGCCTCTGAAAAACTAAAAATGCCCCAAGAAGAATTCTACAAAAAAATAGAACCCTTGCTAGAGAAAGAATTCGAAGAGATACATGACGAACTTGAAAAAGCTGCAAGAGAAGGAGCTGAAGTTCTAATAGAGGGTGGCATACCACAAGACATAGCCATTGTCCTAGAAGAAATCGCAAAAGAAAAAATCAAACTCCCCATGGTAATGGTCAAAGGGATCTTAAACCTTCAATACGCAAAATCAAATGGAGTCATCGCCATTCGAAAAGCCTTGCTAAGCGCCCAAAAAATCCAACCAAAAAACGTCAAAATTGAAGTTTATGTGGTTGCACCACCCAAATATCGCGTGGTAGTTTCAGCACAAGACTACAAAGAGGCGGAAAAAATTCTAGAAAAAACAACAAACACAGTTGTCAAGAACATAACCGATGCAGGCGGACAAGGCACGTTCACACGGGAAAAATAATGGTTTGGCTACTTAGAAAATGTGAGAAATGCAAAAAATACACTTTAAGACAAGACAAATGCCCACACTGTGGAGAAAAAGTACACATACCTCACCCAGCCAAGTTCTCACCCGACGACAAATACGCAAAGTATAGACAAGCAATACGGAGCCCAGATCAAAATGAAAAAGACAGTAATAGAAGAAATAGTAAACGTTAAGCTAAAAGATCCAGTGTTAATTGAGGGGCTTCCAGGGCTTGGCATGGTCGGAAGAATAGCCACACGATACCTAACCAAGCAATTGAATGCAAAACCCTTTGCCAGATTATATTCCCCTCATTTCCCATACTATGTACTTGTAAACCAAAAGGGAAGCGTAAGGCTCCTCCACTGTCTTTTTTCCTTCTGGAAGAACAAAACTGGAAAGCACGACCTAATTTTTCTGACTGGAGACAGCCAAGCACAAACAATTGAAGGTCAATACGATGTCGCCGACACTATACTTGATTTCGCCGAAAAACACGGAGTAAAAACAATCATAACAATCGGAGGTTATCGAAAAGAGGCCGAAAAAAAACCAAAAGTTGTGGCAGTATCTACTGATTTGGAATTGTTGAATAAGGCTTTGAAAGCAGATGCTATAGCCAGCCCTTCTGGAAACCCAATTGTTGGAACAGCAGGTTTACTCTTAGGGTTAGCAAAGTTTAGGAAGACAAGTGCCCTCTGTCTTCTAGGAGAAACCCGCGGCTATCTACCTGACCCAAAAGCAGCCAAAGGTGTACTCACCGTTTTACAGAATATCTTAAAAATTGAGATCGATTTAAGTGATATAGACAAAGAGATAGAAAGAGCAAAGAAAGTCATTGAAAGAATGAAAAAAATTGCAAAGGAAAGAGAAACCCACGCACTGAAAACACGTAAAATTGAAGAGGGAAAGGTCACTTATATTTCATGAATGGGCTTCAGATTTATTCTTCTAATTTGCTGATGTATTCTGCATACTCTTGTGCGTTCATGAGACTTTCGAGTTCTCTATCAAAATTTGTAGGTTGAACTTTTGCGATCCATCCATCAGCGTATGGGTGTTTGCTGATAAGTTCTGGATTTTCAACGAGGTTCTTATTAGTCTCAACTATCTTACCTGAGACTGGAATAAAAATCTCTGAAACCGCTTTTACCGATTCAACGGTTCCCAAAGTTTCCATTTGTTTAAATTCAGCCCCGACTGATGGGAGTTCTACGTAAACGATTTCATGAAGAGCTCTTTGAGCGTAGTCTGTTATTCCCACTACGACACAGTCTCTTTTGACCAAGAGCCATTCATGCTCTTTAGAATAGTAAAGTCTCTCTGGTATTTCGTAGTCATGGGTTTTCATATGATGGTTTTCCTTTGAGAACCATATTTCGTAGGATCGTAGAAAGGAATTTTAACGATTCTTCCCTTCACAAATTTCCTTATCTTCACAATGACCTCTTCACCTTCAGTTGCGTATTCTGTAGGAACATATGCCATGGCTATGCCCCATTTTAGGATAGGAGAGAAGGTTCCGCTTGTTACTATCCCTATCTTCTCTTTGTTCTTCCACACCTCGTAGTGTGGGCGGGGAACGCCTTTTTCTAACATGCAGATGCCGACACGCTTCTTTTTTATTCCTTCTGCTTTCTGTTTTACCAATGAGTCCTTGCCAATAAAGTCCCCCTTTTGGAGTTTAACCACAAAACCTAATCTAGCTTCCAAAGGTGTTATGCCTTCGTCGATGTCATTGCCGTATAGGCACATACCAGCCTCTAGTCGTAAGGTGTCTCTGGCACCTAAACCGCATGGTTCAATCCCAAATTCTTTACCAGCCTCTAAAGTTTCGTTCCACACCTTTACGGCATTTTCTGGGCTATTCAACGGGGTATCCCAAACAAAGATTTCAAAACCGTCTTCCCCGGTGTAACCAGTCCTTGAAACGAAAGTTGTGACTCCAGCTAACTCTGTCCAGCCACATTTGAACCGCTTTATTTTGTTAAGGTCTTTGTTAGATATTTTCTGTAATGTTTGCTCAGCCTTTGGACCCTGCACTGCAAACATGGCAATGTTGTCTGAAATATCCTTTGTATCGACATCAAAAGAATGAGATTGGTTAACTATCCAGTCATAGTTTTTGTTTCTGTTGCTTGCATTGTAAACCATAAAAAATTTTTTCTCTTCCAGTCTTGACAGAACAAAGTCGTCTTTTATGCCGCCTTGCTCGTTACACATGGTTGAATAATGAGCTGAAAGTGGGGTTAACGCGGAAACATCGTTCGTTGTTATGTAATTTAAGAAAGTCTCGGCTTCAGTTCCGGAAACGAGCATTCGCCCCATATGAGTAACATCAAAGATTCCAACATTATTTCGCACCGCAAGATGTTCGGGAATTATTCCTTTATACCACATTGGCATTTCAAACCCAGCGAAAACATCCATTCGACCTTTTTTAACATGGAACTTGTAGAGATGAGTTTTCTTCAATGGATTTACCTCCGTTAATACATATACTAATCTTCCACTAAGTTGTTTACTCAGTAGGTTTAACTTCCACTTTTGTTGGGATAAATGATAACTTTTTCCCACATTTTGGACACTTGCCATCATGTTGTTGAATTATCTCATCTGGGGGTCTTAGCTCTCTACCTTCATAAAGCACGAAACCGCACTCATGGCAAACAACTCGCTGAGGCACAATATCACGGTCCTCTTAACGCCAAATTACAAAAGTCGCAAACTATTTATAACTTCTGTATGTGCTTGAAAAAAGGAACGACGCAGATGGAAAAATATGCTTTAATTATAACAGAAAAGCCTGATGCAGCACAACGAATAGCAAAAGCTCTTGATTTAAAAGGCAAGCCTCAAAAGATTGAGGAAAACGGTGTACCATATTTTATTGCTCAACGAGAAAAAAAGCTTGCAGTGGTTCCAGCTCTTGGGCATTTATACACGGTGGCTCATGAAAGGGGAGGAAGAAATTATTATCCAGTTTTTAACTTTAAATGGGCACCGAGACATTTGGCAGAGAGAGGCGCAAAGCGGCTTCAGGCTTGGATTAAGATTTTTTCAAAGTTGTCAAAAAACGCAGATGAGTTCATTGCTGCATGCGACTATGACCTGGAGGGGAGTCTTATTGGATATTCTATATTAAAGTATGCCTGTGGAAATAAAGAAAGCACAGCCAAGAGAATGAAGTTTTCCACCTTAGTGAAAAGCGAGTTGGAAAAAGCCTATGATGAGCCTCTCCTTCACCTCAACTTTGCTTTAATAGAGGCTGGAAAGACCAGACATGAGATAGACTGGCTTTACGGTGTGAACCTCTCTCGAGCATTGACTATAGCGGCGAAGCATTGGAGTGGAAGATACACAACGCTAAGCACTGGAAGAGTGCAAGGTCCAACTCTGAGTTTTTTAGTTGAAAGAGAAAAGGAGATCGGCTGTTTTGTACCAACACCCTACTGGGAGATAAAAGCGGAAATTGAGATAAAAGGTTCCAGTTATGAAGTGGAATATGAGAGAAAAGGAATAAAGAATAGAGCAGAAGCAGACGCTATCGTTGAAGAGTGTAAGGGAAAACAAGGCGAGACAGAAAGGATTGATGTTAAGAAATTTCGACTGAAACCTCCAGTTCCTTTTGACATTGGGGTACTGCAAACCGAAGCGTACAGTCTGTTTGGATACACACCGAGACGAACCATGGGCATCGCAGAACGACTATATCTTCAAGCATTGATCTCTTATCCAAGAACCAGTAGTCAAAAACTTCCACCCATAATCAATTATAAAGCAATACTTAAAGCACTGAGCCAAAGACCAGCCTACAAAAATCTAGCATCGCATCTCTTAAAAAAAGAAGAATTGAAACCAAGAGAAGGAAAAAAGGAAGATCCAGCTCATCCAGCAATCTATCCAACAGGTAACCTGCCAGAAACCGAGTTAAGCAATCCAGAAAGGAAACTTTGGGATCTCATTGTTAGGCGGTTTATGGCAGTTTTTGGAGAGCCAGCGATCAAGCAAACTATGAAGGCTTGCATAATCGTTAATGATCACCGCTTCTATCTTCGGGGAAGACAAATTTTGAAAGATGGTTGGATGCAATTTTATAAACCATACGTAAGGGCTGAAGAGGTGCAACTGCCTCCCTTAAAGGAAGGGGAGAAATATCAATTGAGTGAGACAGTTCGGGAGAACAAGTTTTCTAATCCTCCACCACGTTATAATCCAAGTAGTCTCCTCAAAAAAATGGAAGAAGAAGGGATTGGAACAAAGGCAACCAGGGCCGACATCATTAGTACTCTTTACAACAGAAAATACGTTACAGAAGAAAGAATTGCAGTCACTGATCTGGGGTTTGACATCACTGAGGTCCTCTCTAAATATTGCCCAGGAGTAATTTCTGTAGACTTTACTAAGGAACTTGAGGAAAAAATGGAGCAGATTCAAAACAGTAATGGAAAAAAAGAGGAAGCGATCGTTGAAGCGATCGATCGGTTAAAGCCACTCTTAGAAGCGTTTAAGGAAAAAGAAGGAAAAATAGGTGCGGTGCTAAGCCAAGCTATTAAAAGAGCACAGATACAGGACCGAATTGTCGGTACCTGTCCTGATTGTGGAACTGGCAAATTGATGATTCTATATTCACGCAAAACTAGAAAGCGCTTCATAGGGTGCACCAACTACTTCAAAGGTCTATGTAAAACCTCATTCTCCCTTCCTCAAAAAGGAACAGTCAAGCCGATTGGAAAGAATTGTCGAGTTTGCGAATGGCCGTTGGTACAGGTGCGAATTAAAGGTGGAAGACCTTGGAGGTTATGCTTCAATCCTAAATGTCCACTGAAAGAAGAAAGGAGGAAACGCCGTGAAATGCAAAACATGCAATAAAGAAGCAACAAATGAATATTGTGAACTGCACGAGAAGGCTCATGAAAGTTTAGTTCAAAGATATGATGATTGGAAAAAGGCGTTAGGGATTTCTTGGAAGGAATATTTAAATGAGGTTGTGAGAAATCAGTATTCTGGAGTGTGGGCTAAAGAGGTAGCACAGCAACTACTTGAAAAAGGAGATAAAAATTGTGACAAGACGAGTTAAAAGAAACTTGGCATCTCTATCTTATATGTTACAGAAGGCTTACTGGAAGGTAGTGACTGCTAAGCCATCCGTCTTGGTCTTTGCAGTCGTGATAATTGCGGCATCTGTTTTTCTGTTAGGAGGCGGCGTTTATGACCTTTTAGAAAAACCCTACTTTGCAATTTTTATTCAAGGAAGATTCATAGGCGTCTATCCTTACTCTTTAAATGAGCAGCTTCTCGCAGAGAGTATCTTTGTCATGTTAGTTTACGCTATAGGGGCTGGGGGCTTTTTGCTAACTTACCAAAGTACAAAATACGCTTACAGACCCCGTCAAGCCTTCATGTTCTTGTTAATAGGAGTTATCTTCATTATTGTTGCATATATATGCGCTGAATACGCCTTTTTAGCGAGATGGAGACTTGGATAAAACGCTTGAAAAGAGGTTCACGTCTTAAAATGAACCCTTTACATTTTTACCGCCTAAGAACAATCCTAAAATAGAGAAAATATTCCAAAGGGAGCTCAAAATCCATTAATGTATCATAACTCATTACATTATAATAATACTAAAACGCCAAAAAATCTAAGTCTCAGTAGAAAATAGAAGACATGAGGATACACCTTGACTTCACTAGAATATGAAATTAATCTTCTCTCAAAGATGGTTAAAATCAACACCGAATCAGTTTCAAAGAAGGGATATGATGAATGTGCATCGCTAATCGTAGAAGAAGCGGAACTAAACTCCCTCGATGTGGAAATAATTAACGGAGAAAAAGGAGCTAAGGATGGACTTTCGCGTCCAAACGTTATTGTAACCCTTGATGCAGGTTCGGACGTAACTTTGCTTCTGGAATCACATTTCGATGTTGTCCCATCAGGGCCTAACTGGAGACATGCCCCGTTCAAGCTGATGGTTGAAGATGGAAAAGCTTACGGAAGAGGCACTGCGGACAATAAGTCAGGTATTGTAGCCGTAATTGGAGCCATGCGACAATTAAAGAAAGAAAAGTTAGACATAAACCTCAAACTCATCGCAGGAGTGGATGAAGAAATCGGTGGAAGATATGGCGTAGATTATGTATTAACAGATTACGGATTAAAAGGTGATGCAGCATTAATCGTTGATGCAGGTCCAGAAAGGCTTTACCTAGGAGCAAGCGGAATCATCTGGGGAAAAATAACAGTCCAAGGAAAACAAGGACATGCGGGGTACCCCTTCAAATCTAAAAATGCCATAGACGAAACCCTAAGACTACTCGCTGCACTTAAACCATACAAGAAAGTAGTTGAGAAAAAAGAATCAATTCTATATGCCCCGCCTGAAGTTCCGAGACAGCACGTTTGGGGAAGATATACGGTAACAATGATTAAAGCAGGAGAAAAAGAAAACGTAATACCCGGCACATGTGAAGTTCGCTTTGACCGAAGACTCCTACCAGAAGAGTCCATAGAACAAGCTGAAATGGAATTAAGACACTACTTCCAGAAGGCGATTGAAAAAACTGGTTGCAAAGCTTCACTAGAGATCATCAACAAACTTCAGGGGTACCACACACCAAGGGATCTGGTCTTCGTACAAACAGTTTCAGAAAACATCAAGAAAACAATAGGTCAAAGTCTACCCTTTGCTGCAGAACTGGGAGGAAATGATGGAAGTTTTTTTGCCAAAAATGGAATTCCAGTGGTATGTTACGGAACGATCAGAGCTGACACACATTATCATGGTGTGGACGAATTCGTATATCTTGAAGATATAGAGAAGACGCGAGACTTGATAGTCAATCTAGGAAGAGTAGCAAGGGAGAAAATAGCATAGTAACCAATAGCGAGCCTTATTGAAGTTTGCTATGCATGCCCACATGTAAGAGTTACGGTCGCAGATCTTTTTTGTGGGCTTTAATGCATGTTTCAATTGCAACCCATGCACTCTTTATAATGGATAAACTGTTAATATCCAACTCACCATGGTGTCTTTTTAACTCCTAAAAGGTATGCTATGAAGTTTGTTAAAAGGTGTATAGGCGGGGTCACAATAATGATTAGTAAAGCCGTTGTTAGGGAAAGTGAAGAAACAGAGAGTGAAAAAAGAAGCGCCCCAACAACAAAGTCAAGTTGATCTACTATGGGAAATGGTGCACCAGGAGAAAGGTTTAATCGTCGTTTGATAAAAGATTCGAACAGATCGCCTAACAATGCTCCTAGCGAAGTAGTGAATCCAAGCAACAGAGGGTATTCAAAAAGAGGCATCGAAGAAAATTCGCCAATTACACTTTGAAGAGCGCCAACCAATGTTCCAATCAGCAGTCCAGCAAAAAAGCCTCGAAAAGTTTTGTGAGCGCCGAATATTGGTTTTCCATCCAAAAAAGTACGTCCATCATCAATAGGGCGACCTCCACCAAATATCACTGGAATTGCATTGGCACAGTAAGCTGGGAATATGAAATATAGAGCATAGACAATGTCCATGGCTGTGATTGACATATCTTTTTCTCTCCTTCATCTTAAATTTGATAAGATAAAGTTAGTGGCTAAAGTCTCGAATACCAGTTTTATCTATCATGAGAAAGCGACTTGGAGGATGTTTACGTTTAGGATGCTTCTCTAAAAACACTTTAATTACCTGCATTTGCTCTGTGCGTTTGAATCTAAGTATAATGTCTGACCAAAATTTTAGGACTCGTGTAGCCACTGGTTCAACATTAATTTGCTCTTCCATGAGGCTGCTTCGAACTTGACTGGTGATGAGCACTGCCACCTTCTGCGTCTTGGCGATTTGAGCTAAGTATGCAAGTTGTGTGTTGAGTTCGCGGTTCAGTTTAAATGTTTTTTCTGGAGGGCCTCCAAGTTCCACACGATAGAGAGACGTGATTGTGTCAACGATAACCAATTCGGCTTTTCCCGTCAAATACTTCTCAAGACAGTCGATTACATTTGTCTGTTCCTGAAAAATTGTTGGTCTAAAAAGAATTATAAGCGGAGAGAGTTTTTCAATGTCAAGATACGCTATTTGCAGCAATCGCCTCGAAGAAAATGTTCCGTCTACATCTATGAAGACAGTTTTGCAATCTGTTTTGGCACAGTTGACCGCACACTGAATGGCAAGGGATGTTTTACCCGTTTCCGCCTCCCCATAAACCAAAGAAACTCGCCCTTTAGGCAGGCCTCCTCCTAGCAGTTTGTCAAGAGAAACACAACCCGTTGAAATAGCGCCTTCCAAGAATAACCCATCGTTAGTGATATACAGATTATGCACCCGCAAGAGGCTAAATCTAGCTTTATACGTCGTAATGTATTTAAGAGACTCGGAAAAGAATGATTAGAACTTCCAAGGGAGAAACATGAAAGAGTTACCATACTCTCTGAATGAACTTGATGGCTTCTTAACATTCCCAAATATGCTTTCTATCAAGTGTGAAAGGCCGGTCACATGAAGGCAAAAATCGCTGTTGCAACAGTCTCTGGAAGAGCATACTACCTGTTAGTGAATGAACTTAAAAAGAGAGGTGCATCTTTCTTAAGTCTGAGACCTTGGGATTCCATTCCACTGGATGTAAAGGTCGTTTTAACCACCAAAAAAGAACGAACCTCGATAAAGCATCCCAACATCATCATCCTCAAGAGCGAATCTGATTCTGCAATGGTTGTTGATGAAGCAATCCGAATCGTTCAAGGAAAGAAGGATTATGACAAAGTTGTTATTGGAGTAGACCCCGGTGAAACTTTCGGAGTTGCAATTTTAGGCGATGGAAACGCTCTTGAAACATTCTACTGCTCAAGTTTGAAAGAAACCCTAAAAGTGATTTTAGAAAATCTTAAGAGAGTCGAGGCTTCAGTGAAGGTAATTAAAATAGGAAATGGTGCCCCAGTCCATACTACGGAATTGTTACGTTTATTAGACGAATATTTACCTAAAGGTGTGACTATAGAAATAGTAAGTGAAACTGGAACAAGCCATTTCATAAAGGATACCATTCACCGTAGGGGACCAAGGGACATGATGTCTGCCAAAATGATTGCAGGAAGACAAGGACAAGTTTATCCTCGGAGGGAAAATGATGAAACGCAGAATTAAAAAAGGCAAGACCCTGCTTGTGGATGGTCCAGCGTCAGTGGAGCTAATCTCAGGAGGAGCTGAAGTCCTAGGTGCAACATTTAAGAAGGGAGACAAAATTGTGATAAGAGATGGAAAACGCGTACCCTTTGAAGTTAAGAGAAGTAGCACGTTTAATTTGATGGTTGCCGAAAATGCTTCACTAGAGGAAATTGATGGAAGCACTGTTCCTGTCTCTTGGGAAACCGCCTCGGAAGAGATAGTTTCAATGAAAAAGCCGAATACTGTTATGATTATGGGTGAAGTTGATTCAGGTAAAACAAGCTTTTGCGTCTATCTCGCAAATGAAGCGTTGAAAAGAAAATTAAAAGTAGCCGTAATAGATGGTGATCTGGGCCAATCAGACATTGGACCACCATCGACTATAGGTTTCTGTCAGATAACAGTTCCTGTTAGGGACCTTTTTGAACTGGAGGCAGAAAACGCATATTTTTTTGGAGTTACGAGTCCAAGTAGTGTAATAAGTAAAGTTATAACTAGGTTAACTAGCCTAAGCAATACTGTTTCAGGGGCAGATGTTGATTTTTTGATCCTAAATACTGACGGATGGGTCGATGGAGAAGACGCAATAAAGTATAAAATTGAGTTGACTAAGAGCGTTGCGCCAGACGTAGTTGTTGGAATACAAGGCAAAAATGAGTTGGTTCCCATTTTATCCGCCTTGAAAGATGTAAAGACTATTGCAGTGGACTCCCCTTCAGTGATACGAAAAAGAGACCGAGAGAAAAGGAAGATTTTGCGTCAGCTAAGTTATAAGAAGTATTTGAAAGGGGCAAAGGTTCAATCATTTTCTTTAAACTGGATAAGAGTTGAAGGAGCCCTTTTGACGAGTAACAACCATCCTATTACAGAACGAGTCGAAAAGATACGAGACCTGTTGGGCACAAGCCCGCTTTACTATGAAGAAACCCTCACTACAGCTTTGGTTGTTTTGTGGAAGAATCAGTGGCTTGATGAGGCACAAATCAAAATGGTTGAGGAGGTTTTAGGGAAAAAGGTAAGCGTGACAAGAGAGGGTGAGGAAGAAGGTTTGCTTGTTGGGCTGGAGAACGAAGGAGGTAGCTTTTTGGGTATTGGAATCATACGTGGCATTGACTATAAGAGAAGAGTAATGAAAGTGTATACTCCCGTAAATGGAGCCGTGTCAACTGTTTCTGTTGGTCAGGTTAAACTCGATGAAAAAGGTAGAGAACTCGGAATGGGCCAAGTCTTTAATCACTAATCTTCGGCGTGTTTAGAAGGGCATAACTCGTTTATAGGACATTGTTTACATAAAGGGTTCCTTGCTTTGCAATATTTTCGCCCAAGCGCAATAAGTAATAGATGAACAGCCAAATAGTCTTTGGGTTGATAAAGGAATTGAAGCGATCTTCGAGTCTCTTCATAAGTAGATTTTGGTCGGACTAATTGAAGTCTTTTTGAAACATGGTTCACGTGAGTATCGATGGGAATTGTTGGTTTTCTGGCGCAAAAGAGGAGTGTTACGTCAGCTGTTTTAGGTCCAATTCCAGGGATTGTTAGAAGTATTTTGCGGGCTTCTTCCAGTGGTGAAATGTTAATGAAATCCAAGGAACCGTTGAATTGTTCCAGAATCACTTGAGAAATACTCTTTATCACTTTGGACTTATTTCTGTAGAGCCCCGCAACCTTAATTGCCTCTTCAATCTCCTTCACATCTGCTTTTGCTAAAGCTTGTGGGGTTATCGAAAATTTGCGTGAAAGGTTTTCGAATGCTCGGGTTGTGTTTCTGCTTGCTGTGGCTTGGGAGAGTACTGTTATAATTAATGTTTGGAAAGTGGTCCTCTGTGAGTCAGCCCATTTGGGGATGGAGAAATCTTTTTGGAGT
>JGI24422J19971_10001926_pt1 | contig 12841 bp, 7 predicted proteins | sample DeeMarSWOR152_54_FD_19971 | JGI IMG/M metagenome (IMG submission 19971) | reverse complement strand
CATGGTCTGGACGAATTCTTTTGCACATTCACGGTATTTTTTTGAATCAATTTTTTCCAACTGGGCAAAAAATCCTGTAAGGGTTTCGATTAACTCGCTGCTCTCCACGATGTCCTCTGTCTCGAAGGCCTTTATGACTTTCTCAAAGGAGTCAGCCAGTTCCTGTATTTTCTCTTCATTTTGTGTTTCCAACGCCTCTTGCAGCAATATGACCCAGATATCTTTTATCTCTTCTCCCGTACCCTTCAGAAGTTCAGAGTAATCGAGTTCTTCAAATGATATATGTGGCAGTTCTTCTTTATCCAAAAGATTGTTCGGTCCGCCATTTTTAATGACATCCTTAGGGGATGTTGAAATCTTAGAGATGAAATGCACCAATTCGCTGATATCCACTCCCTCGGTGATTTCGATACTTTTCAATTTTCGGAAGTGGAAGATCCTTGCAATTTCCTGATACAGCTGAAGTTTTTCCCAGTATCTCCCGTCAATGAACAGAGAACGTGAAGTGAAACCGAGAGATATGGGGATTATGAATTCAAAAAGTTTGTCAGACTTCTCTTTGAGTCTGTTCACGGATTCTGAAAATGCCGGATGCTCGACACCATACATCGATGCGTTTTTGAAAGAAATTTTTAAAGTATTGAGAAAATCTTTCAGCGATTCCTCTTTACTCATTCACTGAATCCCTGCTGTATGTCGAGAGGAAATAGCCCCTTTTTTGAAAAATGCCATTTGCAACGTCAACACTTATTCTATGCTCAAATATGAACCACCCCGATTTTAATATAAATGGCGATGGAGTACAAGTTTATGACGTTATTTGGGAGCCGATTCTATCCTGCTAAAAATTCTTTGGGAATATCTTTGATTCTAACAATGTCTGTAATTTTTCTTTTAATATCAAATCCCGATGAACATATCACGCTGCAGGATTCGCAGCGTTTGCATGGGACATTTGAAAGATGTGTGTAATCGTAAGTTGCTCTGGCTTTTGCGGGTTCGCCGTATCCATAGGCATACATATAGCTGCGCATCAATGTTGGGATATCCAGATTTGCCGGACACTGAGGTATACATTCTCCGCATTGAGAGCAGAATAATCCTGTTGATAGATCGCCTTGATCTGAATCAAGGTCGGCTCTTTCCTTCGGAGTCAGATCGAGATCCTCCATGATTGATAATGCTTCGAATAGTTGATCGCTATTTTTAAAGCTTGGAATCGCTGTATGGATATTCTCATCCTGTAGAGCCCATTTGAGAGCTGCCTTCATGTTGATCATCTTCTTCTTTTCTCTATCCCAATAAACACCCGCTTGGGTTTTCATCGCTACAACTCCCATTCCCTTTCCAGCGGCATATGCAACTGCCTTCTTGATTTCTTCCCTGTTGGACTTCCTGAAATTGTAAGCCGTTAGAACAACATCATAGATTCCGCTGTCAGTTGCCGCAAGGATTATTTCCGGTTCGTTTGCATGTGTGGTCACACCGAGAAAATGAAGCTTGCCTGCTTTTTTATACTCCATTAATATATCTAAATAGGGTTTGTATTCTGCAATTTCTTTATGCTTAATCCCGCCGAGGTAATAAATGTCTATGTAATCCAGAGCAAGCCTCTCCAGGCTTCCTTCTATGTAATCTCTCAATTTTTGCGGAGTGATGGTCTTTTTGATTTGATCCGCTTCTCTGAATTGCCACATTCCAATGCTTGTCCCGATGACAAAAGAATCACGGGGACGATTCTTAAAAATTTCTCCAAACATTCTTTCATCGTTTCCCTCGTTATAATCTGCAGAGGTGTCAATATGCACTATTCCCGCATCCAGTGCAGTGTTGGAAACACCTGTGGCATTGTAAGTACCCATGCTGACAATAGGCAGTTTGATCCCTGTTTTCCCGAGAGTGCGATAGATGAATTTTTTATCCTTTTTTTGAAGGCTTGGAAGTCTTCCATTCTTTCGTATTGCGGAAGGAGCTAATAGTGCGCCGGCAAGGCCTGTTAATCCATTCCTTAAAAAATTTCTCCGGCTTTTGTTCTTGATATCGTCACTCATTTTTTCCTCCTCTTGAGTTGTTGGAGTTCTGATAGTATAGAATATTTATGTTTTTTAGCTTATACGCTTGAACTCCGTGTCTTTTTTTGTAAGCAAAAAATATACCAAATTCATCTTATGGGTTATGTTTATGCCCATAAAACACAAGATGTCCAGTTTTTTTACAATTGATGCCCATATGCGGACAATTGATATGCGATGTTCTCTACACCGAAGAGGCGGGAAAGCGGCTGTTTCCTCTCATCATGTTCGGAGCCAATTTCGGAGGGCTGATCGGTGGATTGACAGCCTACCGGATATTGGGACCTCTGAATTCCTACGAGATAATGTTGGTAACGGAGGGTATGTTAGCGATCTGTATCATGGTGACGCATTAGGAATTTTGATAGCCAGAGAGCACAAGAAGCGGTCGATTCGTAGGGAAATATCGAAAAGCTAGTTCTCCATATCTCTACAGGGGATTTTTCGTTTTTCTTTTCTATCTCTTCCAACATTTTTTTTGCATTCATGTTATCAGGATTGAGCTTAAGCGATCGCTTGTAGTATTTTTGTGCTAAATCATACTTTTTCATTCTAAAGTAGCACTCAGCCAAAGAATCCCAAACATTCCAAGAATTAGGGAATACCATGGAGTTGAGTTTGAAAACTTCTAACGCCGGTTCAAGTTTGCCAGCTAACATCAATTCATACCCTTTTGAGTTCACTCTACTCATAAATTGACCGCCGCTCAATCCATAATATACCCATGGAATATCGGAAGCTCGAAATTTATTAAAATATGCCAATCCAGCCTCAGCCCCCTTCTCCACGGCAACATCTTCGATAGGCCGCAAGTCTTGAATCAAATCCGCTTGTAAGTCCGCTTGTTTGAGGAGCATTGTCACGTCTTCATCGAGTAAAAAATGCTGGCTATGTAAATCCAAAATACATTCTGTCACCTTGCATAAGAAATCTTTTTTTGTGGGGTATCTCTCAAGCATTGATTTTCTGGGATCACCCGTTTGTTTTCGCTCTTCAGGAGTGCGGGCAAAAGGCCAAATTCTGCCGGCATTACGTCTCAGAGTACGAGAGAAGGATGGAGAACGCATGCTCCAGCCGGTAAATGTGGCTAAAGGGACAGTGATTTCAGGCAGACGAATGCCCGCTATTTCGTTTCCATCCTCATCGACTTGAGGAACCAAGCACACATAACGAAGGCCAACTTTTGGAGGTACATGATCTGCAGTACCTTCAGTCTGCCAACGAGGCCCCAGATCAAGCCGATAAGGATGATAGAAAGAGGGCGGTGTTTCAGCCCCAGGAATATCAGGAAACGCATTACGAAAGGCTTCCAGAGTAACCAAAGTGCCATCAGAGATTTTTGGTATTTTCGACTCAGGTGGTTCGACACCTGTGCTGATCCATCGATCCAAAGCAGTCAATAATGCCCGACCGATGACACCAATGCGTCCGTCGATATGAGCTCTGCCGGCAACCAAATACACACGTGCATTGGGATCGATTGCAGCATCCTTTTTTCCCTCGACGTCTGTATGAAGAAGTGATGCGGCACGGGTCCAGTAATCGGTTGAAGAATTGATGAAAAAAATTTTTGGTAAAAAGCCGGACTTACGTGCCCTCGCAAATCCGTCACCACGTTCTCCTGTAATCGGATCGACCTGTGCAACCGTGTTAAACGGAAAGAAATCCACAGGGTACAGGTTGTCTTCGTGGTGACTTCCATGACGGGTCGTCTGAGCGAAACGAGAATTGAACTGTCCTTTGCCAGCGCCGGGACAATTCGCCATTATCCCATCAAATACTATTCTCTTTTCTTCATCACCGTTGAAATCCTGATAGATGAAATGATTGAGAAGCCGTGCTGACTGAGAATGTCCCCAGGCATAGGCATAATCAATACCATCGGCTAACGGATTGATAAATCCTTTTTCATCGGCATTTTCATATTTAAAAAATGAAACCACGTCACGGATTGCAGCCAAGCCAAGACCTGTCACTTTGGGATCTTTGCCGGTATATACTAGGTCATACAGCCAGCCGGGTTTGAAGCCTTCTTTTATATACAGATGGTTCGGATCGGACACAATTTGACCGTTTTCCAGACGGGCAAAAGACCAGTGATCACGCGGCACTTCAATGGGATCCTCCCAACGATAACGCCGCATCATCAAGCGGTCTCGGGGGCTCTCCATGTTAACAGGCGGGTATGCAACGGAGCCTCCCCACACGACCGATAGAGTGTACACTATTTCGTCCGCATAGGAGATCAATTCGGAATAAATCCTTTCGATTATGGTTTTTCCTTTTTCGGTTACTACAGGCACATCGATATTCAAAGCTCGGTCACTTTTAATGACATCACAGTTCCAGCCGCACCATAAATAGGACCATCCTTGGCTGTAGAGCCAATTGTTGCCGGATTGAAAGTTAAAATGGTAATTTCCGATTTTATTGCCTCGATTGTTGACAAAGTAAATGAGGCGGTGATTACCACGACTGGCATCCAAGGGTTTATGGAGCTCAAATTCTGTGGAAAATTCAACATTGCCACGCGAATTACGCTCTGCAAGCTTCAAATCTACGATCAAACGATTCGCAGGATCATCTGGATTCACTTCGAGGTAGATGATACCTTTGATTACTTCGTAAGGACCAATGCGGCCTTTTTCCGATGTGCTGGATACCACTTTCTGGCTGAGGACTTCTACACGAACGACCTTGGCGGCAGCCGCCATGGGCATGAATTGAATGCAGAGCACTGCAACCATTTTTACTATTATTAAGTTCAATGGAATTTGGTTGTTTTGGAAAGGGAAATGTTTCATTCTGTATCCTCCCGTCATGAGTTAATACTTGTTTGACATTAAAAGGTTTAAGACTCGACAGGTGATCTCCAATTTATCAGTATCTAAGGCCCCTAACAGACTCTCTATCTTCAAGAACACATCCCCGGCTCACATTCCCCGATTGATGTCTCTTCTAGTCAGGACTCGCAATTGCTCACGATGTTGGATAGAAACATGGAAAATAGGATAGGCTCATTTCATACGGAAAATTTCGCCTTTTTTGTATAAAAACCTGTCGCCTTTGTTCAGAGGATACCAGAACTTGGTCTGTGGAAATTTTGACCGGGCCAGGTTGACAAACCCTTCTGCATCCGGCTCTCTTCCCCAATAATGCATGGGCAGCATCACCCGGGGCTTGAACTTATCGACCGCATACAACTCAGCGTCATATGTAGGGCTACCGAAAATCGAAAGGAAGATTAAGTCAAATTCGTCAGATTCTTGAGATATATAATCGATATTATTCTTATAAACCGGATTTAAAGCACCGGAAAAATTCCCATGGTCACCCGAAAAATAGATGGTCAGACCGTCTACTTCTATCAGGAAAGCCGACTCCGGGATGTTGTCGAAATCGTGAAAAATGTTCTTGACTTTCAGCGGGCCAATAGACATAGACGTGCGATCTTTGCCGAAAGCATGATGATCCTTTGCCTCCTGAGTCTGCCAGCCGAATATATACGTGATATTGGGGACTACTTTTTTCCATTCGAGTATATTTTTATCAAAATGATCACCATGGCCGTGTGATATGAATACGAAGACATCTTGGTCTTTGATCTCATAGGGATCGATAAATCCATCGAGCAGGTGATCAAAAATCATCAATGTGCTGGATGTTTTTACGGCCCATCCACAGTGAAATAGATACCAGATCCCGGCTTCTCCCTCATTCAGTTGGATTTCGGAAATGGTTTGTGCGGCAGCGAGATTGACCATAAAAACCGCCAACAAGAGCAAAAAGATAAATTTTTGCTTAAGATTCATTCTTTCTCCTTTTATGGATCATGATGTTCGGTGCTTTTAAAATATTATTGGCTGAAAAGTTGATGATTGCAAGTTCATCTTTTGGAGATGAGCAAAAGTAAAACAGCTAGTATGGTGTTATTCATACCGGAGGCTCTCAACAGGATTTGCCAGCGAGGCCTTTAAGACATTCCATCCCACACTCAGGAAAGCGAGTACCAGAGTCAGAACAGAAGCAAGAATAAAAATACCGATCTCCGGAGTCGTATGATAAGCATAATTTTGCAACCATTCCTGCAGCACAAAATAAGCAACGGGATAGACAACAATATTTGCCGCAATAACACAGACCAATGTCTCCTTAAAAAGCTGAAGGACTATATTTCCCTCCGATGCTCCTAACACTTTGCGAACAGCGATTTCTTTTGTTCTTTGTCTTACAGAAAAAGAAGCGAGTCCGAGGAGACCAATGCAGGAAATACAAATCGCGAGCAAAGTGAAATATCTTATTCCTGTCACCATTCTCTGCTCTGTGACATAGATATTATCAAGGTTATCATCTAAGAATTTAAGGTTAGGAATATATCCGGGTACTATTTCTTTAATCTTATTCTGGATGAAATTCACTGTCTCCAGGATGTTTTGAGAATTGATCCTGATAAAAATGTTACTGTAACCAGCATATCTGTGAACAAATATCAGAGGTTGAATTTCATCGCGAAGGGAGTAGAAATGGAAATCCTTGATCACACCAATGATCCTGAAATTTCTATTCCAAACAGTCAATCGTTTCCCGACAGGGAATTTCAAATCCATGGTCTTCATGGCTGTTTCATTGATAACCGCAGACTCTATCTGGTCATTAGGGAATTCATTTGAAAAAAAACGTCCTTCCAGCATATCTGCTTGAAAAGTTGTGATAAATTCAGGATCTGCCCTCATCAGGTGCGTTTTTGGCATTTCTATGTTGTTGGGCTTCCCCTCCCACGTAACGGCATCTCCACCCGTTGTTGTAGACGGGGTTTCCATGCTCGAACTGGAACGCGTCATACTGAGTATATCAGAATTTCGCATGAGTTCAGTCTGAATGGCTTGATAATGTGTAGAAATTTCCTGGTCCAATCCCATAGAGACGATATTGCCCTGATTATATCCTAGCTCTTTGGTCTTCAGGTACTTCAACTGCTTATTCACTCCGAACATGGCGATAATCATAAAAATGGAAAGTGAAAATTGAAATGCGATCAATACTTTGCGCAGGAGAAGGCTGTTTTTCCCGGGCTTTACTGCACCCTTTATGGCTCGAACAGGGCTCATGGAAGAAAGAATAAAGGCGGGATAAATACCGGAGATTACACCGGTCAGGACTACAATACCTATCAATAACAGAGCCGTTTCTCCATTGAGGTTTAAGTCTATCCGGATTCCGGTCAATTGATTTAAAGCCGGTAATAAGAGATATGCAATTACCAAAGCGAAGCATCCCGAAAATAGAGCAACCAGAATGGATTCCATAAGGATCTGTTTTGTTAGCTGCTGTCTGTAAGCTCCTGCTGTTTTCCGTACGCCAATTTCTTTCGCCCGAAGAGCGGAACGGGCTGTCGTGAGGTTCGCAAAGTTGACCATGGCAAGTAAAAGAATAAAAACACATAGTCCGGAAAAGATGTAAACATAGGCGATCGGACCGCCGCCATTTAAATCGTAGAGATGAATTCTTGTAATCGGTTTTAGTGTCAGTTTTGAAACGGCCCAGTTCGGGGCATATTTTTCATAAATACCTCTAATTTGGGCCTCAAAAAACTCCAGGTCTGTTTCTTCTTCGAGATGAACATACGTGTGATAATTGCCACTTTTCCAGTTATCGATGTCCCATCCCATATCTCTTAATGCCATAACCGGAAGCAGGCAGAGGGAACGAAGAAAAGAATTTGCTGGCATTTCCTTTATGACACCGGTAACTAAGTAATTTCCATTCGATCCCAAAAGTATTTCCTGCCCCAGTGGGTCTTGATCTGGAAAATGTTTTTCGGCAGTATTCTCCGTCAGGATGATTGAGCGAGGTTGAGATAGTGCCGTTTCGGGATCTCCTTCAATAAATTCAATGGAAAACATCTCTAAAAAAGCAGGATCAACGAATCGTACTCTCTCCAAAAAACGCTTTTCTTGAGTCCCGAGCAAAAATTTAAGCCATTCAACTGACCGGGAAACATTCCTGATCTCAGGCCTTTCCATTTTAAGGGCCTGAGAGAGAGCCCCTGGTGAATTTGGAAAAAAATGGAGATCGCCGTTCGGAAGGAGCTGTTCACCAATAACCTGGTACAAATCATCGCTGTTTTCGTGAAACCGGTCATAACTGATCTCGAAATTGATCCATAGAGATATAAGAATAAAACAGGCCAGTCCGACAGCCAGCCCCGCGATATTTATGAAAGAATATCCCTTATGTTTGTTCATATTTCTCAATACTAATTTCAGATAATTTTTAATCATGACCAACCTCCAATAGATCGTAAACTTGACAAACGGAAAGATTGATCGGGTCAATTGTCTCCAATACCAAAGATTGGCTGACCTTGTCCCTCTTGTTGCGAGGATATATGTGTATTCTTCGCGGAGATTCTCTTGGATGGAGATACGATCCTCAGCCCATGCCAGCTTCTGGATGATCCATTCGGGCAATCGCGGGGGGTTTGGACTTCTTTTTCTTTCAGAATTCATGTTTCGTCAAAGGAATATTCATCGATATCTTTCCACATGCGGTTGTGCAGTTCGATGGCATCTTGCAATGCCCTAATCCCCCCGGGTGCAAGCCTGAAATAAGATTTACTCCGGCCGCCCTTTTTGGGGAGGGGATCTCCTTTGATCCTTTGGATGTAGCCCTTGTGGTCCATCTGTCTCAAGAGACCGTAGAGCGTGCCGTAGGTGTAGTCCTTTCCTGCATCTTTGCGGATCTGTCTCCGGATACTCACACCGTAGGCCTTATCTCCCAAACGCCAGATTGCAAGGAGTACCATCTCTTCTGCCTTGCTGATCTCCTTCATTTCTTGTTTCCTTCCATTTATTTGTGTTTTACAAATATATACGTAAATTTTGCCAAAAGGTTACAAAAAATGTTTTTAGTTTAGACTCTGTTGCGTTGTGCTGGACACCCAGGGGGAAATTAGAAAGAATCCCTTTCACTCATAACGCAGCGAATCGACAGGATCGGATCTTGCTGTTTTGATTGTTTGAAAACTCACCGTTAAGAGCGCAATAATCAATGCGAGTATGCCCGAAGCCAAAAAAGCTAAAATACTTAGACTCGTGTGGTACGCAAATCCTTCAAGCCATCTGTGCATAAAATAGTAAGCCAGAGGCCAGGCAATAATATTGGCAAGGACAATCCATTTGACATATTCTTTCGATAAAATAACGACTATACCGCCCACAGATGCACCAAGTACTTTTCTTATACCGATCTCCTTTGTCCTTTGTACGGCAGTAAAAGATGCCAGACCAAAAAGACCGAGACATGCGATGTATATGGCTATTCCTGTAAAAATGCTGAACAGTCGGCTCAATTTCATTTCAGACTGATACATCATGTCGTTATGACTATCCACAAATGAGTATTCGAACGGATGTCCTGGGTTTGTTCTGCTCCACTCTTGTTCCGCGAACTGAACCACACTTGAAATGCTTGCACTCGTTGTTTTAATGAAAACCCAATTAAAACCCTGTTCAGCTGCCAGTATCATTGCGAAAGGTTCGATGCTTTGGTGGAGAGATTTGAAGTAATAATCTTTCACTACGCCGATCACAGGAAGAACATTCTGGCCTCCGGGTGTCAATCTCTTATCGAGGCCAGAATCGAATCCGAATTGCCTAACAGCTTCCTCGTTCAGCAGCAGGGCTCGGTTCAAGTCGGTTGTAAATTCTCTTGAAAAATCCCTGCCTTCAAGAAGCTGCATGCCGAATGTTTCGATAAAATCATAATCGACGTTCATTATCTGAACGGTCAAATTTTCATTCGGCGGACGTCCGACCGGCCGCAGCAATCCTATCCCAAACAATCCACCAGGCAGGGTTGACGCGGCAGAGACACTCATGACGCGGCTGTTGGACAGCAGTGCGGTTTTGTAGGAATCATACGTAGATCTCGGAGCAGGATCGGAAAGCGGTACGGCGATTATATTTTCCTTATCATAACCGAGAGGCCTGTTTTTGATGTATCCCATCTGACTGTATATGACGCTGAGGCCTATGAGGAGAAAAACAGAAATGGAGAACTGTACCACGACGAGGATTTTTCTCAATAAACCGCCCGAAGCGCCTTTATGTTTCTTGCCGCTCAATACCTCAGCGGGCTTGAACGCAGATAACAGAAATGCCGGATAACTTCCGGAGACAGCACCAACAACAATGACGATGCCAATCAATAATAAGCCCGTTTGAACACTTATAAAACTCGAAGCAGATATGCTTTTTTCCGCGATTGCATTGAAGGGCGTTAATAAAAATATCACCGCAATTCCGGCGATGACAGAAGCAAAAAGAGTAAATATCGTCGATTCACCCAGGAACTGTTTAATCAGCTGGAATCTATCAGCACCGACAACTTTTCGTATCCCCACTTCTTTAGCCCGGTTTTCCGAACGCGCTGTGGAGAGATTCATGAAGTTGATACACGCAATCAAGAGTATGAAAACGGCCACAGCAGAAAAAATATAAATGTAGCTTTCATCACCGGTCGGTCCTAACTCCCCCTCAAGATTTGATTTGAGATGAATGTCCGTTAATTTCTGGAGATACGGATTGAGTTCCACTCCAGCTGTTCTGAGTATTTTTCCTAAGCGTTCTTCGATAAGCGTACGCATTTTTCCTTCGACGGCTTCAGGATCAGCATTTGCATCGAGCAGAAGATAGGTATAGATTCTGAAATTCTGCCAGTTCCTGGAGAGGTCGCCGTATAAAAGTCGATTATTTACAGGCTCCATCGCTCTGTTGAGGGTTTCAAAATTCACAAGGAAATCATATTCCATATGGGTGGAAGGAGGATGTTTTCGCATGATGCCCGTAATATTGAGATTGATCCAATTATCGCCGATTATGATCTTGCCCAGTGGATCTTCTTCACCAAAGTATTTTTCAGCCATTTCTTCGGTTATCACCATAGAATAGGGTGCATCGAGCGCGGTTTCGGGATCACCGGCGACCATTTCCACGTCAAAGATCTCGAAAAATGTCGGGTCCACAAAATACAGTCCCTTTTCGGGAAATTTTTTTTCTCCGTACTCGATCACCCACCTTGAATCAGGAGGCTTTATTCGCACAGCCTCGAGGACCTCAGGAAATTCTTCCACCATTGCCGGTCCCCAGGGGCCGGATACTAGGGGCATCTCGATCTGATTGCCGCGGATGACACCAGCATTGATGATCCTATAGATCTGATCTGACTTTTCATGATATCTGTCATAGCTTATCTCATCCTGCACATAAACCAAGATGAGGAGGCAGCAGATGATACCTGTGGCAAGACCGAGGATATTGATAAAGGTGTATCCCTTATGCCTAACGATATTCCGGATAGCAATTGTAAAATAGTTTTTTAGCATTTTTTCGCCTGTCTAATACCTCCAGAAATACAGACCTATCATAGTTAATAACGATCCATCTTGCAAAAAGTTCATCTCAATTGATTGAAAGGACGCTGATCCAGGGATTTTGGAGATTGATGATGAGAGGCCGAGTAAAGCCTGACCAGAACAAGTGATTTCGTAATAGATGTTGTGGTAAAATGAAAAAGCTTGGGGAAGCAATAATGGATGTGATGAAAAAAATATGTTACATGTTCGCTGTTTTTGCGCTTCTATTGGTCGTTTGGTCTGCTGAGATGCACCAATCACAAAAACTCACTAAAGAGGAAATGCGTCAATTTCTGCTTACGGCAGAAATTGTAAGGAGCGAAGAGATTGGCAAGGGAGTCACCCACTCCCAGCGGTTGACACTCACAGATGGCAGCCGAACTCATCGTGCAGCCTTCCAGGATATCGACGTGCGAACGACGGAGGCCCGTTTTAAGACCGGTGGGGGAGAGGTGAACTTCGTCGATTCGTTTCATTTCAACGTCGCAGCCTATCGGCTCGCAGAACTTCTGGGCATCGAGGAGATGATCCCTGTGACTGTAGAACGGGAATGGCGAGGGAAAAAGGGTTCGCTCAGTTGGTGGATCGACGCAGAATTAGACGCAGCTGAACGCCTGGAGAAGGACATCATGCCGCCTGATACCCATGCCTGGAATGTCCAGATGCATAAGGTCCGGGTCTTTTCTCAACTCGTCTACGACACCGACCGCAACCTGAGCAATGTATTGATCACCGAGGACTGGAAATTGTTGATGATAGATTTCACCCGGGCTTTCCGGACGGTGAAAAAGCTTCAGGATAAGGAGGAAATTTTCAAGTGTGATCGGAATCTGTTCTCCAGGCTTCAGCAGCTTTCAAAGCCAGAAGTGGAGCGTGCTGTGGGCGATCACCTGACGATGTGGGAGATTGATGCTTTGATGTCCCGCCGTGATAGGATCGTGGATCATTTCAAGAGGCTTATCGACAAAAAAGGCGAAGCAGAGGTACTGTATTAGAGATCAGCACTCTAAGGGATTTTAAAGTCTATCCTGGCTAAAAAATCGAGAACTGCATTATTAAATTCATCCGGTTTTTCCATGTTTACCATGTGAGCTGCCCCCTGAATAACCACCTTCTCAGCGTCGGGGATATTTTTTATGACCGCCTCAACAATCTCCAATATTCCAGGCATATCGAGGTCTCCGACTATGGCGAGCGTAGGAGCTTGAATCTCATTCAAGCGGTCTATTGCAGGTGGTTCTAGCTCTTCCATAACACTCTCGTTTTCCCACTCTTCGAGTGTATTTAAAGCCATACTCCTGACCTTGTCTCGAACGGATGGTTCAATCTCATCGGGTTCCCTGTATGGACCATC
>JGI24422J19971_10001925_pt1 | contig 12848 bp, 10 predicted proteins | sample DeeMarSWOR152_54_FD_19971 | JGI IMG/M metagenome (IMG submission 19971) | reverse complement strand
CTGTTTCCTCGGATGAAAGACTTAAGAAAAATGTGAGACCGCTTGCGAATGTGCTGGAGAAGCTGAAACAGATTCGTGGGGTATCGTTCGATTGGAATGAATTGTATGAGTCGCTTGGACGCTCTACCGGACACAGAGAGATTGGCGTGATTGCTCAGGAGGTGGAAGCCGTATTTCCAGAGCTGGTAACCACCTGGAGCGATGAAGAATACAGGGCAGTCGATTACAGTAGGCTCACAGCGGTGCTTGTCGAGGCGGTCAAAGAGCTAAAAGCGGAGAATGAAGCCTTAAAACAAAGAATTGATGCGCTGGAAGGCAAGGGCATGAGCCTTCCTCTGGGACGGTAAAGTGTACCGCACAACAATAGAAAGGAGTGGAAAGAATGAAGAAAATCAAATTGGGGACGATGTTTCTTGTCGCTGTGGCGTTATTTGTGGTAGTTATGGTGCACGCTCAATCAAATAAGGACCTCCAGCCCAAGAAAGTCCCACAAAAGGCGGTATCTGTCCAATCCAAGGACAAGCTTGAGCGGGTGAGCATTTCTGAGAAAACAGTTTCTAAGGCTTCTCATCAAGGATATAAGATGGTCGTGGACGTATTAGGTGAGTTGGCAGGAGAATACGAATGGGATACTCAGAAGATTCCGGCCAAGTCCGCAGAACAACCGTCAGCCATCTGGATTTCAAAAAGCGACAACTACGTGTTGGAGGTAGGTTTTGTCCATGCCTCTCACTTTATGCTTGTAGATCCCACTGCGGATGGAGTCATAAACTCAGCCGACGTGGTCTATTTAATCAACTACCTGTTTAAAGATGGGCTGGAGCCTTGTCCTATGGAAGCAGGTGATGCTACTTATGATGGAATCATAAGTTCAGCCGACATTGTCTATTTGATCAACTATCTGTTTAAAGGTGGACCGCCACCAGGCAACCTGTAGGAAACCTCACCCCCTATCTCCCCCTCTCCATAAATAGAGAGGGGAACAGGGGTGACGTAAAAGACAAGAAGATTATACTTCTAATGCAAGAAACGGTTTGTTTCATCTCTCTTTGTTCGTTACGGACGCCCTCGTCCGTGACGCTTTAAGGTAACGGACAAGGTGTCCGTTACCAACAACAGAGAGTCTTTATGCTATTTGTGGATGTTATCCCAGATGGTTCTCCATGGTCCACACGAGGGAAGCTAGCGAGGATGACTACATCTTCGCTGAACGAAGCAATCCCTATCCCAACAAGAAAGTTGAATTTTGCTTTACCTGATAAACAGTGCCTTGGCGTTGGGATAGCAATATCCCGACGCAACAGAAGTCACAAAATTGCGCTTCTAATGCAAGAAACGGGTTGTTTCATCTCTCGGAGAACATCTCTCCTCGAGCAAAATCCTTCCATGTTTGAGCAAAAGCCTTCAGTTGTTTGTCCACCAGAAAGTTCACAGTATCTTCCTCAAAGGTTCCCTCTTCTTTTCGTTCCCCTGCTTTCACTCCCGCAAGTATCTCTATTCCCTGATCAATGGTTTTGACTGGATAGATGTGGAATTTACCTTCTTTTACCGCTTCCACCACTTCTCTCTTCAGCATCAGATCATCCACATTTTGATGGGGAATTATCACTCCTTGAGTTCCGGTCAGACCTTTGGCTTTACATACTTGATAAAAACCCTCGATCTTTTCATTTACCCCGCCAATGGGTTGTATTTCTCCTTTTTGATTGATTGAACCGGTAACCGCAATATCCTGTCTTAAGGGAAGTCCGGATAAGCTGGAAAGGATCGCATATACTTCAGTGGAGGAGGCACTATCCCCTTCCACGCCCGAATAGGACTGCTCGAAAGCCAAACTGGCGCTCATGGTGAGAGGTTTGTCTTGCGCATATTTTCCTCTCAGATATCCAGCTAAGATTAAGACCCCTTTGTTGTGAGTTCGTCCACTCAAATCAGCTTCTCTTTCGATGTTGATTACTCCAGCTCTTCCCATAGAGGTGCGGGCAGTTATGCGGGTGGGTTTGCCAAAAGAGTATTCTCCCAAACTGTAAACGGAAAGTCCATTGATCTGTCCTAACACCTCTCCCTCCGAATCTATCATGATGGTCCCATCCTCAATCATCTCCTGAATCTTATCCTCGGGCAAGCTCACCCTTTCCATCCACTCTTCAATAGCCTTTTCCACATGTTCACGTTTTACCTGTTTGCTTTTAGCATTGCTTGCCCAATAGCTTGCCTCCCGAACTAAGTCTGCTATCATGGTAAATCTGGTGGACAACTTCTTCTGTTTTCCCGCGGTTCTCACCCCAAACTCCACCACTCCAGCTACTCCACTCTTGTCAAAAGGTAGAAGCTTATCATCGTCGCATATCTTCTTCATGAAACAGGCATATTGATGAATGTTCTCATCTTCCTTGGGCATGACCGAGTCGAAATCAGCCTTTACCTTAAATATCTTCTTGAAATCCTCATCTCGGTAGAAAAGCAGATGATATAAGAAATTGTCGCCGATCATGACCACTTTCACGTCTAAGTCAATCGGCTCAGGTTTCAAGGCAGAAGTTCCCAAAAAGTAAAAAGGATCAAAAGCTTGAATCTCAATTCTTCTGTGACGCAAGGTGCGTTTGAGACCCTGCCAAACACCGGGCTCAATTAAAGCATCTAATGCATTCAGAACCAGGTAACCTCCGTTAGCCTGCAAAAGCGATCCGGCTTTGATCTTGGTGAAGTCGGTCTTCCAAGCGCCCAGGCGATCGGAAGCCCTTTCAACTGTTCCAAAAAGATTTCTGTAAGAGGGAGTTGTCTCTATTATTATGGGTGCAGTTTTGATCTCCGAGTTATCAACTATTACATTAACTTGATACTCCAAAAACTCATCTTCTCCTTTACCCAATGGAATTCCAGGAACGGGCAATGCAGGTTGCTCCTCCTTTTTTCGTCTGAATCTGTCCAAGTTGTTTATCAGACTTTCCTCCACCTCATGCAGATACTCTTGCACCTTTTCGTTCTCATATCTGACCTTTATTTCCTTAACTGCCTCCCTTATTATAGGAAGGACAATTTCTTGATCCAAAGCCTGAAGAGCCTTCTCAAATTCTTTGACTATCTCTTTTCCTTCCTTAAACACGTCCTCCATTAATTTCCCCAAAGCCGAATATTTTGCCTCCAGAGTTTTGAATTGTTCCTCAGGAAACTTACCTGCCCTAACCTGTTTCTCTAACTTAGAGAGGCTGGTGGGCTTGCCTTCCACCAAAGGTTGGACATCCGGTTTAACAAAGGGTCCCATCTTAATTTGAACCAAAGCAAAACCCTCTTTTTTTACCTGGTCATCGAATTCCTGCAGAATAGCTTTTTGCCCGTCTTCAGACTCCTTGACCAGCTCTTTTCGCCTCTCCTGATAATTCTCGCTTTCAAACACTGCGGGTATGTTATTCTTGAGTGAAAGTATAAGATTCTCCATATCCTTTTTGAACATCTTCCCCTGCCCGGCAGGCAAACTGAGAATCCGGGGCATGTCGGGGTTTTTGAAGTTGTTAACGTAACATTTATCATCCGGACGCTTTTCCTTTTTCTCTAATTTTTCCAAAAGATGCTTGATGGTGGTCAATCTACCTGTGCCCACAAAGCCGGTCACGAAGATGTTATAACCAACGCTTTCTATATCCAGGCCTAACTTGATTGCTTTCACCGCCCGATCCTGTCCAATGATCCAGTCGCAGGGTTCCACATCGTCGGTGGTGGTAAACTTCAGATCTTTTGGGTCGCATCTCCATCGTAGTTTCTCTAGGGGGACCTCTTCAAAATTTGTTTTCTTAGACATGTTCATCACTCTCCTTTGATTTTTCCTAAACTAAAAGACCAAGGATTTACCTTAAGCCCCTATAATACAAAGTCTTGCGCCCCACAAAAGCTGTGGGCGTCAAGTTGGTTTGTTGCACATAAAGCACTCACACGAATAAGGATATTTTGATGATTCTCATCTCAATCACCAAAACAGGTTCCCACTCCTCTGGCAGCCTCAATGAGAGGGGAGTCCAGATTTACCTTTTTCAAGTTCCTGATTGCAGATTCGATGGGTACTGAGGTTATCTTCCCATGTTGCAGACTTGACATGTACCCAAAGTTTTCAGCCAGAACCAAATCTACTGCCTTTTTTCCAAATTGAGTGGCCAGGATTCTATCAAAGTCGGTGGGTTTTCCGCCCCGCTGGAGATGTCCCAGGATAATGACTCTGGTCTCCAAACCTGTTAGTTCCTCTAACTGTTGAGCGATTTTATAACTGACTCCTCCCAATCTGATTTGGTCTGTACTTGCCTTCACTCTTTTCTTAACCACCAATTCCTTATCCTCAAATTTTACTCCTTCCGCCACCACCACGATGCTGAAACGTTTTCCGAATTTGCTTCTCCTTTTAACCTCCTGGCAGATTTTGTCTATCTTGTACGGAATCTCTGGGATCAAAATTATGTCTCCTCCTCCTGCCACACCAGCGTACAAAGCCACCCAGCCGGTATACCTTCCCATTAACTCTATGATCATCACTCGATGATGTGATTCGGCGGTGCTGTGGATATTATCGATGGCTTCAGTTGCAACAGCACAGGCAGAATCAAATCCGATGGTAAAGTCGGTGGCCTCCACATCGTTGTCAATGGTCTTGGGTATTCCCACAACAGGCATTCCCAACTGAGTCAATTCGTGAGCAATATGCAGGGTGCCATCCCCTCCGACGCAGATCAAAGCATCCAGTTTAAGATTGTGGAAATTCCTAAAAACTTCTTCAGAAACGTCTTTTTTCTCCTCTCCGTAGGCGAAAGGATTTGCACGATTGGAAGTTCCCAATATGGTACCGCCCTGAGTCAGTATTCCGGATACGTCTTTTGTTTGCAATATCCTGGTCTTGTTATTGATCAGACCTTCATATCCATCCTCAATCCCGATCACCTCCATCTGGTGACAAAAGATGGAAGTTTTTGCAACGGCCCGAATAGCGGCATTAAGTCCCGGACAATCTCCTCCTCCCGTCAAGATGCCGATCCTTTTCGTTTTGCCCATAACTCGCTTCCTTTCTTTGCGGACAAAAAGAATCCTTCGCCCTTAAAATACCGCAAAATGCCAGATCGATCAAGAATATTTTTTAAGCAATAAAAGGCTTGCTTCAATTCCAAGTCAATTTTATATTAAAAATGAAAGGAAGTCTTTTTCTATGAAAAACGTGGTTGTGTTAGGATCGACTGGATCGATTGGCAGGAACGCACTGAGTGTGTTATCCGATTTTGCTGATAGATTCAATGTCTTCGGATTCTCCACCAATACAAATACTGATTTGCTCCAACAACAGATTCAAAGATTCCAACCCCAGATGGTGGCTATCACTGACAGGAAAGGCTTCGAGGCTTTTCAAAAAACAGATGAGACCGAAATACTTTTTGGCATTGCTGGTTTGAAAAAGCTATGCTCTGAACCTGAGGTCGATTTGGTCATAAATGCTTTGGTGGGTTCAGTAGGTCTTTTGCCCAGCTTTGAGGCTGTCGAATCCGGAAAGGACTTGGCCATTGCTAACAAAGAAACACTGGTTATAGCAGGGGGTCTTTTGATTCGAAAAGCCAAAGAGAAAAATGTGAGGATTTTGCCCATCGACAGCGAACATTCTGCTATCCTGCAATGTCTTTTGACCGGTAAGAAAGAAGAGGTAAGGAGGCTGATTCTGACCGCATCCGGCGGACCCTTTCTCGACAGGAAAAAGGAAGATTTGAAGAACATAAAGGTAAAGGAAGCTCTCTCACATCCTACCTGGGAGATGGGAAAGAAAATTACTGTAGATTCAGCCACTTTGATGAACAAAGGGTTGGAGGTTATAGAAGCGCATTGGCTTTTTGATATGCCGGCTGATAAGATAAGGATTTTGATTCATCCTCAATCTATAGTCCATTCCATGGTGGAATTTGTGGATGGATCTTTGATTGCCCAGATGAGTGTCCCGGACATGAAGATTCCCATTCAATATGCTCTGTTTTATCCGGAGAGGTTACCTACGAACAACAGACCGCTGGATTTGACCCAAGTAAAGAATCTAACCTTTGAAGAGCCTGATCAGGAAAAATTTCCTTGTTTGGAAATCTGTTATCAAACTCTTGAAATGGGAGGAACAGCACCAGCAGTTTTGAACGCCGCCAATGAGTTGGCAGTAAAAGCTTTCTTAGAGGAAAAGATTTCATTTATTGATATTTGCGAAATCGTTACAGCAACTTTAAAGCATCACCAGGTGATGGAAAATCCAAGTTTGGACGATATTTTGAATGCAGATAAATGGTCAAGAGAAGAAGCGGGGAGGATCATTAATTCGAGATCAGAAGTCGGGATGTAATACAAATGCACAATTTTTTTAGATTTCATTTGGTTTACCCCTCACCTTCGCTATTGGTGAGATTTTTCAACCTTCCCTCTCCCCTCTGGGAAGAGAGCTGGGGAGGGGGGGACAATGCCCATATCAGAGATAATTACGTTTGTATTAACATCTCAAATTCGTACGAAAGTACATGCGTTTATCTTGAGGCTTTAGCGTAAGAAGACAAAAGAGATTAGAAGGAAAATTATGATTACATTGTTAGCCACAATATTTGTCTTGGGAATTTTGATTTTCGTTCACGAATTAGGACATTTTTTGGTCGCCAAGAAATCCGGAATCAGAGTGGAAAGATTCTCCTTGGGATTTCCGCCTAAATTGATCGGGAAAAAGATTGGGGATACCGAATATTGTATATCCTGGATTCCTTTGGGAGGATATGTGAAGATGGCGGGGGAAGAGCCAGATGAAAAAGAATTAAAGGGAGAACCATGGGAGTTTATGTCCAAGCCGGTCCGTACCCGGGCATTGGTGGTCTTTGCTGGTCCGGCTATGAATTTCATCTTGGCTATCTTGATATTCTGGGGAATAATCTTCCTTGCTGGCAGACAGGAAATTCATGAAGACACCAATCAAATCGGTTTGGTTGCTCCGGGTGGTCCAGCGGATAAGGCAGGAATTAAATCGGGTGATCAGATCATCTCCATCAACGGAATCGAGGTGTCAACTTTCAAGGATATGGCTGAAATCATTCACCAACAAGTAGAAAAACCAGTAGAGGTCAAGTGGAGGAGAGATGAGGAAGAATACACCGCCATGATCACCACCTATAAAGATAGAGTTTTAGATGAAGAAGGCCAATTTAAATATATAGGAAAAATCGGCATTGGTCCTACNTACACTATCATCAAAGTTGGCTTTTTCCGCGCACTTTTGGAGGGCATTGACACCTCCATCTTTATCCTGGTGGAGACGATTAAGTTCATCATTGGACTCATTACTGGAACCGCATCTATTAAACTTGTTGGTGGTCCCGTCTTCATTGCTCAAGTGGCGGGGCAGACCGCAAAAACCGGGATGGTCAGCCTCCTCTCCTTCACGGCACTTTTGTCAGTCAATTTATGTCTGATAAATGTGCTCCCCATTCCGGTTTTGGATGGTGGACACCTTCTATTTTTAGGCATCGAGAAAATTAAGGGTAGACCGCTCTCCCTAAAACAGCGAGCCGCCATGCAGCAGATCGGTCTTGCCTTTTTGATCCTTTTAATCATTTTTGTTACCTATAACGACTTTCTGCGTTTAATAAAATAGCTCCTGTTGGTTCAGGGTACCCTTACCCTGAATCCAAAATAGAGGGTCAGGGATGAGGGTTCCTCCTGATCCCGCCTTTGGTCTTCGACCCTGAGCTCAGAGCGAAGGGCGGGAGAAGGGCACCNCTGACCAACGACTTAAGTGGTGTATTGGGTATNTAGAGGAATTACTGGAGTTAACACCCATAGCGGAACACTAAGAGAGGCAATCAAGTTAATTATCAAAGGTAATCGAAGCACGAACACACGTGGAATTAGAAAGAGGTGATTTTATGTTACGTCAATTCAAAATCATTGTGGAGAAAAACCCTGATGGTTATGTTGCATATCCTCTGGGACTAAAAGGGATTGTGGTCGGAGAGGGGGATACTTACGAAGAAGTTTTATCTGACGTGAAATCGGCAATCAAATTTCATATTGAGACCTTCGGCAAAGAGGTTCTTGAAGTTGATCCCCCGGTTCTTGAAGCTTTTGTAGCTGAAATGGGTGTAAATGTCTAATGGAAAAGTTCCCTGTTGACGCACCGAAGCGAAAAGTTATAATAACATTTGAGCTTCTTGGTTTCAAGCTGGTTAAGGAAAGGGAGCACATCGCCATGATACGAGAGAATCCTGACGGAAGTAAAACGCCTTTGACCATGCCCAATCATCCTAAGATAAAGAGTTCAACTTTAAGGACAATATGCACTCAAGCTGGAATATCCCGAAGTGACTTTTTGAAAGCTTACAATCAGGCCTAACAATAACATTTCCCTAACTTGTAAACGATGGAATCAAAGTGGACAAAAGAAACGGCGCTCTTAGAGCTTGATGAATTGATCAAGTCTACTATTGCACGTGCGAGCCAACATCGCTTCTCAGCAGATCACACTCGGTGGATAGCCAGAACGTTAGCCTTCCTGGAAGAAGTCTTCGGTCGGAAATCTCGTTATTATCAAACTTTTTCCTCCTTTACATGGGAAAAGAATGGTCCCTTTGTCTTTGGAGGTCCTGGCGACCCGGAAGGTAGTTGAAATCCCCAGAAAGCTATTGAAAGAATACACCAAGAAGCATACAGGAACCAGTTAGAAACAGCGCGAGGTCTTCTTCTTGCGGCAAAGGATGAATTGGGAAGAAAAGATCTTACTGATGTCTATCAGGGCAAAGATACAGCGCCAGAGTCAAGTGCTATCGTTAAGATCATTAGTCTTGCCGAACACAAACTCAGAAAAGCCATAAGATCAAAACCTAACAACGAAAAACAAGTGCAAGATGCTTTCGAAAACCTTCTAATTGGAGCGGACATCGCTTTTTCTCGTGAGACCGAGAGGATCGAATACTCTTCAAAAACGTATACACCAGACTTTGTTGTTCCAAAAATAGACTTGGCTATCGAAATCAAGTTGTGTAACAAAGATAATCGTGAAAGGAAATAATAAAGGAGATTAACGACGACATAATGGCCTAACAAATAAAATACGGAAATCTGATGTTTATTGTTTATGACCTCGGGTTTATTCGGGACATTGAGCGTTTCTCCTCTACCTTCGAAAGAAACCAGAATGTCGTCGTCCGTGTAGTTAAACATTAGTTAGCTTACCGTGAGCCAAAAACAAAAGGTCAGGGGTGAGGGCACCCCTGACCCACGAGTGAAAAACGCAAAAGCAAACTTTTGCACTCCCAAAACCTAAAAATCAAAATATTTTTTGTAATCGAAAGAAAAATCTTCGGGAAGGTATTCGCCCAGCTTTGCGTCCAATTTGTATTTTCCTTTGTATTCTCTCCTGGAAATCTTTTCCAAAGCCTCTATTAATTGGCCTATCTCCTCCTCGGTATTGTAAAAGCCGAAGCTGATTCTGACTGCGCCAGGGAGATTAGTTTTGTTCCCTTTTTTGATTTCCCCCCTGAGTTTTATTGATTCCTCTTCTGTTGTTCCCAAGAGACGATTGACATATGGATGAGCACAAAAGCAGCCATGCCTGACCCCTATGCCTGCCTCATAACTTAAGATGGTTGATACTAATCCGTGGTGAAACTCGTTTAGATTGAAAGGAATAACACCCAGCCGGTTTTCATCATAATCTTGATTTCCATAAATGATGACATCTTTAATCGATCCTAACTTTTTCATTACATATTGAGTAAGCTTTTTTTCATGACTTGCGATGGTCTCCATACCTATCTCTTTTAGAATTCTTATGGCTTCGGCTAAAGCAACTGCTCCAACCACATTGGGAGAACCAACCTCCTCTTTATCCGGTAAACCTGTCCACTGTACCTCATCCAAGGTAACCAGTTCCACGGTTCCTCCTCCCACATGTTCCGGGTCGCCTTGTTGGAAAGTCGACTTTGGCCCGATCAGAACTCCGGTGCCAAAAGGAGCATACATCTTATGCGCGGAGAAGATCAGATAATCGATGTGCTCTGGATGATCATCTGATTTCATATCCAGAGGGCGATGGGACATAAGCTGGGCTGCATCAACTGCTATCTTGGTATCGTATCTATGAACAAGCGAGGCGATCTGATGAAGGGGATTAACATAGCCGGTGACGTTTGAAGCTCCAGTCAAAGCCAAAAGCTGTATTTTACCTTTGTGTTTCTTTAACTTTCTTTCCAGATCATCCAAGTCTAAAACACCGTATTTGTCTACCTCCACATAAATCACCTTTGACCTTTTTCGCCAGGGGAGATCATTGGAATGATGCTCCATCAAAGAGCTTAGCACGATCGAATCATCACCGAAAGGTAAACGATTANCTAATTTGTTTAAAGCCTCAGAGGCATTCTTGGTGAAAATAACTGCATTTGTTCGCAGATCAACTCCTACAAATTCTCCTACTATCTGATGAGCCAGATCATAGACATGGGAAGAAAGCAGGGATTTAAATCCTGATCCACGGTGAATGCTCGAATACCAATCCAAAAATTCATCTACCTTGTCAAGCACCGGTTTTAGACAAGGGGTGCTGGCGCTGTTATCAAGACTGATATATCTCTTCAGAGAGCCATCTAAGAGAGGCACCTTTTTGTCCAATCCAACAATCTGCTTTCTGAAATACTCCAATTTACTTTGCTGATCTGCATCAATGGATTTTGACATAACCATTTTTTCTTCTCTCAATGAATTGGAATGATTTTAGACATTTTCATATGCTCCACATAAGCACCGTGATATGCAAAATAGATTAGAGCAACATATTGTCAAGAAAAAATTCGCATTCACAAGACATTTTCATGTGATAGATTCTGGGGTTTGGTGAGTCATTGGCCAAAATGAGTTTTTCCAAAAAAATCTTGACAAAGCAGGGAGTAGCTATTATGTTCATTGCTCAAATTGGTGAAATATTTCACATAGTTGGAAAGGATGGCGTTAAGATTGAAAAGACATTTAATAATTCTCAGAACAGTTGCAATTCTATTCTTTTTCTCTCGATTCGCTTTTGCCCAAACCAACCAAGATTGTTTGATGTGTCATGGTGACAAGAGTTTGACCAAGGAGGATTCTTTAGGCAAGGAAATATCACTTTATGTAGACGAAGCAATTTTCAAGAAGTCTATTCACCACGATTTATCCTGTGTGGCTTGCCATGTGGGAGTTGAAGCTGAATTCCATATGACCAAGCCTGAAATGGTCAATTGCGGAGAATGCCACGCAGATGCTTTAGATCTATATAAAAAAGGATTTCATGGACAGAAGTATCTTGAAGGAGTAGAGGACGCTCCCACCTGTCAGGATTGCCATGATTACCACAATATCCGATCAGTGGACGATCCTGAGGCTGATACCTATCGAGCAAACCAGCCCAAGATGTGTGCTAGGTGTCACGCTGACGTTAGATTGGTAAGCAAGTATCAGATTCCGGTTCCCGCACCTTACAAAGCGTATATGGGGAGTGTTCATGGCAAGGCGCTTGCGGAGGAAAACCTTGGTGCAGCGGTTTGTAGTGACTGCCACAGAAGTCATGATCTAAGACCTGCTTCTGATCCAACTTCCTATGTTTACCGAACCAATATTCCTTCGACCTGTGGACAGTGTCATTTCAGCGAAGAAGAGGAGTACAGCGAGGATACACACGGAAGAGGAGTCCAAAGAGGGGTGACTGAGGCTCCGGTCTGTACCGACTGTCATAATGATCATGCCATCAAATCATCCGCTGACAAAACTTCGCCCACTTTTCCTGCAAATATCTCCAAGGTAACCTGTAATCGCTGCCATTCCTCAGAAAGGATTATCGAAAAATATGGGTTGGTTTCTCAGAGGCTGACTACATATCTGGATACCTATCATGGGGTGGGAAGTAGGTCGGGAGATACCACCACTGCCAGTTGCGTAAGTTGTCATACCAGCCATAACATCAGAGGGGAGGACGATCCTCAATCTAGCATACATAAGGCTAATCTCCCTCAAACATGTGGTGAATGTCACAAGGGAGCCGGGCCCAATTATGCCAAGGGATCGATACATATCGTTCCTACCAGCAAGAAAGATATTGGAGTCTATTGGGTTAGAATAATCTACCTTAGTATCATTATCGTGACCATAGGCGGAATGGTCGCCCATAATGGCGTTGTTATGATAAGATATGCCATAGCAAGATACCGAGAAGCAAAAACTGGAAGGGTGATAAGATGGACGACTACTGAGGTTTTATGGCACTTTCTTCTATTTGTCTCCTTCATTACATTGATCATAACCGGCTTCGCTTTCAGATTTCCGGACTCCTGGTGGTCATCTTGGCTAACTCATTCTCCCACCGCCTTTGCGGCTCGAGGAGTGGCTCATCGGGTGGCCGGCATGATTTTGATAGGACTTTTCTTCTTCTCGGTCTTCCGCTCTGTTTTCACCAAGCGAGGGTGGGAACAGATAAAAGATAAATTTCCTGACCCCTCAGATGTGAGGAACGTAACCCGGAATTTGCTTTACAGTTTCGGCTTATCGTCTACTCCCCCCCAGTTCGGACGATATGACTACACTGAAAAAGCAGAGTTTTGGGCGCTGATGTGGGGTGGATTCGTGATGATGATAACCGGAATTCCTTTGTGGTTCGAAACCTTCTTTTTAGGATTCATGCCTAAGTGGCTGTTGGACGTAGCTAAAGAAATCCACTACTATGAAGCCTGGCTGGCGACTCTGGCTATCCTGGTGTGGCATTTCTTCTATATGTTTATACATCCTGAAAGCTATCCCATGAACTTCACCGTCTTGACCGGCAGAATGACCGAAGAAGCTTA
>JGI24422J19971_10001924_pt1 | contig 12850 bp, 18 predicted proteins | sample DeeMarSWOR152_54_FD_19971 | JGI IMG/M metagenome (IMG submission 19971) | reverse complement strand
TATCCTCACATCTTCTTAGACCCTCACATAGGCTCTGAAGGAATGGACCACATATTCATGAAATATGCTTCGGAAGAACAGTTGAGACACCTTTCGCCGCTCAGGCTAAAAGAAATGCAAGCAATGGACGCCTATATCAGAATCGGCGGACCTGCAAATAAACAAGAGCTAAGTGGCATCGATCCCAAAAGAATATCAACGAGGAGAAAAACGACAAGACCAATAATGGATGAAAGGTTAAGAAAAAAATGGGTTGTAACCAGATACCCAACTCCATCTCTGGCCCAAGCCGCAGGCATGTCCACAGAAGATTTTGCAGGCTTCTTTTACAACGCCTGCCTAATAGACTGGGAAGAACAGCAAAAAAAGCAAGAAACGATTAAGAAAAAGTTCGAAAGTGGAAAGATAGTTAGAGTACTCGCAGACGACACTGACCTAAAAGCCAGCATAGAAGGGAGAAAATGCATAAAATGTTATGGAAAGAGGAACATGCCAGACGGAGAAATCTACTTCGCTCCAAATGAAACCTACACTACAGGTTATATCAAGTACACGTATCCCTACAATATGCAAGGACAGATGATATCAGGAATATCCCTTAAATTTGAAAGAGGAAAAGTCGTTGACTTTCATGCAGAGACAAACCAGAAAGCGTTAGAAGCTCTCCTAAACACAGACGAGGGAGCAAGGCGGTTAGGCGAATTCGGAATCGGCACAAATGAAGGCATCACTCAATTCACTAATGAGTTGCTCTTCGACGAAAAAATAGAAGGTACAGTTCACGTTACGCCAGGAAATGCCTATGAAGACAGTGGAGGTTTGAATAAATCAGCAATACATGCAGATATAGTCAAGGATTTGAGGAAAGAAAAGGGCGGCGGCGAAATTCAAGTAGACGGTGAAACAATTCAGAAAGACGGGAAATGGGTTTTCCTTTAATCTAGCAAAATGTCTGGTCAGTTATGCGACTCCAATTACATTCTGAAGACTTTCTTCATAATTTCCAAAACCAAATCTAACTGTCCCGTGTATAAGCCGATAGTGAGTGCTGTTAGGCCCGACAAAAGTAAAAGGGAGCCTATGATTCTTTTTTCTGAAGATTCCATGAATAGTTTCTCCTTTTTTTACTAACATATCAACGTTACTTAAAGACATTTTCCCAAGTTTCTTCCTGAGAGTTTCTATATCCTTTGGTTCACGTCTTCAAGCTAAGGAGGTTCTCACCCATTTTTTGAATAGAGACCATGCCTTCTGAGGCATTTAAATATTTTAAGGGTGTCTCCCCTTGCATGTCCGCTTTCATTATGTTCTTGTCATACGGAATTAAACCTAGTAACGGAATATCATTCCTTGCAGTGAATCGTTGAATCAATTCACCTTCATCAGTGCTCGCAACCTTATTTCCTATAAGGAAAACTTCTTTAATGCCCATTTCAGTTGCCAATCCATAAATTTTCTTAGCCGTCTCTAAGGATTTGAAACTTGAGTCACCGACTATAAGCATCGTATCCATATGCCTTGCAGTGCCTCTGCCCAAGTGCTCCACTCCCGCTTCCATATCCATGACAACCGCTTCGTTACGCTCTAAGAGCAGATGACGAAGTAATGCCCTAACAAGAGCATTAGCGGGGCACGTGCATCCACTTCCAGCCGACCTGACAGTTCCCATAACAAGCAAGTTGACACCGTAGGGAGATTTGACTGAAAAATCTCTGATGATGTCATCGACAGAGAAAGAGAGTCTGTAGACTCCGTCAAAGTCGGTCTTTGTTTTTGATTCTATCAATTCGGCGTTTTCAGAAACTGGAACTATCTTTCTCACTTGGTCTATGGGTATACCAAGGGTTAACGCCAAGTTTGGTGAAGGATCAGCATCGATGGCCAAGACTTTGAGGTTTTTCTTTGCGAAGAAGGCAGCTAAGACTCCAGCAACCAGGGTTTTGCCAACTCCACCTTTGCCTGAAACCGCAATTTTCACTCGATTTTCCCCGTTTTGGTTAAGTCTCTTGGTGTTTATTTACGTTTTCTGAAATAGGAGTCCATCCTTCTCGCAGACAAACTCGAATCTAACGTCACGTTGATTTCAAAAATGAAGTAGTCAATTTCGTCTCCCAAATAGGTAAATTTCAAGTAGACTCGTACATACAAATGTTACTTGTGCGTAGAAATAAGAAAATCTCTCAAAAATTTGTCCGAAAACGTTAAAGAAGATGATTGAAATACCTCTTAGGTGGAGGATAAAACTAGGCGTTCTGAACTCACGTCCACTTCACTAATCTTACAGTTTTCAAACGTTTTGGAATTGCCAATAACATCTTTAACAGTTACCTTGTTGTTGTCGGCTTTTGCGTAAATTGCATCATTAAACACAGTCTTTCCTTGGAGAAAAACTTTAAACTCACACACCTTTTTCACTCAACATTATTTTGGTCTTTCATGATAAATCATTTTCATATAAGGATTATTGTTGAATGTTCAGACAGTTGTCTTTTCGATATAACCGTTCTTTCCATGATAAGTGAAGCAATAGGGACAAAAAGTGTGAATTCCTAGAAATGTTCTTCCACATTTCGCACATGTTTTATAACGCACTATATTCACTTTCCTAACTGGAGTTATTGGGGTTACTGGGGTTACTGGGGCAAGAGGCGCTTTCGCTCTCTTCTGAAATGTAACTAACCCGTAAAAAATCAGCGCTGAAATTATTATGCTAAATGCTACGACTGTCGCAATCAAGGTTAAGAGAAGAGGGGAGGAAGTTGGAGGTTCCTGAGGAACGTGAGGTTGAGCAGCCCCGACTTGTTTAGTAGATTTAATATCAAAAGTTACCTCTCTCATTGCATATTGGTTGGCCCACTGAACTGAAGAAAGTACTGTGTAGGTTCCTAACACACTTTCTATGGGGAGATTAAAAGTTGCAACGAAATTACTAGCGTGATCAGTTTCAAGGGTTGTGTGAAAGAGAGGTGTCCCATTTGGTGTGTTTATGGACACCGCTACTAGCCATCCAACGAGGGGATTATCTCCTAAACTCAGATTTCCGCTAATCTTTATAATTTCTCCTTGAAGGTAGGCTGTCTTATTGGTGGTAACGACTAGGTTTAAGGGGTGAACAGCGCCTACAACGAAGGGTGTGTTCAGAAAGATCGAGTAAATCAGCAGAAGAAAGAATAAGAATGAGAAATTGGTCGGCTTCAAGCACTTGTCTCCTCCATCTTCACTAATTATAAGGAGTTCAAATCTTTTTAAGGCTGCGTTTTTTCACCTTTAAGGATGCATTTGTGGGAGTTGCGATTCATAGCGCTATTATTGTTGTAATGTTCGGAGTTTCCTGGACGCCTCTTCGGGAGTTGCAGATGTGAGAGCAAGTTTTTCGAAGGGACAAATGTCGTTTCTTTTTTGGTTTAGAATGTTTGGGACACACTTTTCGAATTGATAAAAGATGTTGTTGTCTTCCAATATCCTTATTCCTTTCATACTTATTATAACAGCAAACACGGCAGAAACTTGGAAACAAACGCATAGCAAGGAGACTGCTCGTCCAACAACCCTATCAGCCACAGAGGATCCGACTAGTTCTCTGCCAAAAAGCTCTATGGCTCCAAGAAAACCCTTAATACCATGAGATTCAGTTTCGAAAATAACCTTCCCACTCTTAACTACAACAAGCGAAAGGTTATCTTCTTTCAGTCTCAGCCTTGCACGTTCGAGATCTTGCATTTCAACTCAAGCATAAGAACTGAGGCTTGAGAAAAACATTACTCTTTTTTTATAACAAAAAGATCTTTTTCGGGCATTGATGCGATGAGTTGAGCAAGTTCTTGCATTTCGTGATTAGAATCTTTTTCTGATAGGAGTTTCTTTTTCAGTCTATTAAAGGCGGTTTGATTGACTGCAACTGTTACTTGTTCTTTATTCGGGAGCTGAAACTCGGCTTCAATGCTAGAAGAGTTTTTTAAAGTCAGTTTTTGGTTTCCAAAGGTGCACCCAGTGGTTACTTGGATTCCATCTAGGACGCATGAAATTGGAACAGAATACTTCAGTGATGCCGTAACACGTAATTTTTCAGTGGCTTTTTGCAGTTCGAGTTCTCTTAGGCCGATAAGTCCCATTCTTACACCTATTACTAGGAAAGGACCTAAGTGACCGTGAAAGTCAGCCGCTTTCTTTATAATATTGTCCAATATAGTGCCAATACTCAACTGAAGTGCCACCATATTCGTGCTCCTATAGATGGTTATTGTAAACCTTTTGGAGTAACTATCCTAGTCTTTAATGCTCCAATTAATACAAGTCCGATTATGCCACCGATGAAACCGCCAGTAGCGTGTAGTCCCGCGAATATTGTTATCAGTGGTTTTGGGTTCATGAAGAAACTTCCTATTATTAGGCCTGCTAGGCCTGCACATATTGTTGAAAATGAGATTAATCCTACAACTGTGGGCAAAGGCTTGTCTAGGCAGTTTCTATAACCAACTGTCCTAGTAAGAATGTCGAAGGCGATGCTTGCCACTATAAAACCAATCATTTGAGTTGCTCCTGGTCGAAACGCTAAAGTTAACCCAGCAACGAGTAAGCCTGTCAGGGAGACTGCACCAAATTTTCTTGTCCACCAAGCAACCAGTATTAGTGACGTGAAGGCTAGGAAATCGCATAGAAAGGGCAGGTGGGTTGCTGCCCAGAAAACTGGGGCAAGCGTACTGTTTAAAACTGTCCACAGTGCGGCGCATATTATAATAGCGACGGTGTCTCGGGTACTGAAATAAGGCATGGTAACACCTTTTTTCAGAAAAGTATTACTAACACATAAAAACTTTATGGTTCGACATACAAATTCTATACAAAGTGAAAGCGTATGACCAAAATTGTTCGCGTCGGCGTTACCTTTCCACCCGACCTTCTTAAAGAGTTTGACGAAACAATAAACAGAATGGGCTATGATAACAGGTCGAAGGCTATTCAAGATTCAGTGAGAGCCTTCGTCAACGAATACAAGTGGCTTCGTGAACAGAAAGGAACAAAAATCGGTGTGTTGGTGATGGTTTATGACCATGAAGCCAAAGGCTTAGAAGACACCCTCATTGACATCCAACACAAACACAGCCACGTAATCTGTTCCTCTATGCACGTTCATTTAAGCGAAAGAGAGTGCCTAGAAACTATCGCGCTTAAAGGAGATGCCAACGAAATCAAACAACTAACCCAAGAAATAACAACAAGAAAGGGTGTAGAGCAAGCCAAATTGACAATAATCTCTTCTCAACCGTAAAAATTCAGCAAAATCGGAACGATCAAATAGCAAGCATCTTTTCCAAGGCTCTTCTAGCTTTTCTTGCAACTTGACTTGAAACTGTTACTAAATGTGTTTCTTGTTTAAGAGAAGCATAGATTCGTTCTAAAGTGTTCAGTTTCATGTTTGGGCAGACAGCCCCTTCGTAAGCTGGAATGAACTCCTTTCCCGGGTTCTCCTTTTCTAATCGATGAATGATCCCAATCTCTGTGCCAATAATGAATTTTCTCCCAGACGCTTCTTTTACATATCTGCAGATTTGGGATGTGCTTCCAACAAAATCAGCTATCGACTGGACATCCGGGGTGCATTCCGGATGTACCGCCACCAAAGCATGTGGATATTCCTCCTTTAAATGTTGAATATCTTCTTTGAGAAAGAGCACGTGAGTAGGACAGAAGCCTTTTCTTGGAATAGGAACAATCTTTTTCCCAGTTTCTTGTTGAACGTGCCACGCAAGATTGTGGTCTGGACCAAACAGCACAGTGTCTGCGTCTAAAGCCCTTATCACTTTCACAGCGTTTGCAGAAGTGCAGCACACATCCGCTTCAGCCTTTGCCTCAGCCAATGTGTTAACATACAACACTACAGGTGTCTTTGGATAACGTCTTTTCCAAAGCCTAACTTCTTCTGCTGGAAGCATTTGAGCCATGGGACATCTCGCACCAACACTTGGCAGTAGCACCTTTTTTTCAGGGTTTAAAATTGCTGCTGATTCCGCCATGAAATCGACTGCGGAGAAGACTATGATTTCTGCGTCATTCTCTTCGGTTGCCTTTCTGGACAACTGGATGCTGTCGCCAACGTAATCGGCTATGTCCTGAACGTCTGCCCTCTGATAGTTGTGGGCGAGTATAACCGCCTTCTTCTGCTTCTTCAATCGACGGACGTCGTCAACCAGTGTCATTTTGATCATCATCAGTTTTTTAGATTAGTAGCTTGCCCTCAATTATGAGAAGGGCTTTAACCACATTGCAGGATATATCTTTACCGTTTATTGAAATGCGTGGTGTAGAAACTGATTAAGAAAGTGAAGTTGACAGTTTTGGTTGAAGACTCTGTGAATGCAAAGAAAACTAATCTTATGGCTAAACATGGGTTGTCCTTTTTCGTAGAAGCCGCCACAAGCGATGGAGAAGTTTCCATTATATCAGATACTGGTCCTTCATCTGAAGCTTTGTTGCATAACATAGACATAATGAGCATAAACCTGCGCAAAACTGATGTTATAGTGCTTAGTCACGGGCATTATGACCATGTAGGAGGCTTGATAGAAGTCTTAAAGTGCATCGGAAAACGAGTGCCTGTTGTTGTGCATCCCAAAATCTTTGGTCTGAAACTAAGAGTGAAGCCATTTCTTATGTTTAGAGGGGCACCTTTCACTCCATATGATGTAGAAATAGCAGGAGGGGTTCTGCTTTACGCTGAAAACCCCGTGACTATAACCGAAGGGATTACAACCACTGGTGAGGTTGAACGAACTCTAGCCTTAGCGAGTGTGGAAGGGTTCTGGACAGTTGACAATGGAAGATTTGTTAAAGATGTTATGCTTGATGATCAAGGGCTTATTATTGATGTTGAGGGCAAGGGGTTAATTGTGGTGACTGGATGCGCACATTCTGGAGTTGTCAACACTGTAAGACATGCAAAGAAGATAACTGGAACAGACAAAGTCTATGCAGTTTTAGGAGGGTTTCACCTCGCAGATGCAGATAAGGACAGAATTGAAACAACAATAAGAGAACTTGAAAAGCTAAATCTAAAATTTATTGGACCTTGCCACTGCACGGGATCTAAAGTCGTCAAAAGACTTGAGGAGGCCTTTGGAGATCGCTGTAGTCCTCTTCAAACGGGAGATATTGTTGAACTGTGACAGAAGTGGGAGACAATTTACATGAATAAAAAATCTGAAGTGGACTTTATCGGTGTGGTGGAGAGTTCAGATGAGTTATCGAGGGTGTTGATTTTTCCACAGTTTTGCGTGGGGCTGCAAGCTCTTGACAACTTCTCACATATCGTCATTCTTTATTGGATTCATTTAAGAGATAATGAGAAGGAGAGAAGCACTCTGCAGGTTGTTCCAAGAAGACACCCAAGGGCTCCCCGAGTCGGTGTCTTCGCTTCAAGGAGTCCGAGTCGACCGAATCCTATTGGATTGTGCGTCGTAGAACTCACGAAAATGAAAGACTGCACCTTGTTTGTAAAAGGACTTGATGCGTTTAAAGGCTCGCCAATAATTGACATTAAGCCATATATCCCAAGGGCGGACTCTGTTCCTGAGGCTCAAGTTCCCGAATGGACATCTCGTGGGCCTCCAACTTGAATAGTTGCAGAAAAAGACTAAGCCACAAGTAGTTGATAGGACGCTAGTCGCTTTCTGGTTGTTTAAGTTTTAAGAAATTCTCTATCTTCTTTACAATATCCATGAATGCTTTTGCTGCTGGTGAATCGAAGTGCTCCACTATGAAAGGCACTCCCTTGTCAGAATCTTCGCAGATTCTCATATCAAGGGGTATACCTCCTAAAAATGGAACTTTCAGCTCCTTAGCTATCTTTTGTCCTCCTCCAGACCTAAAAACATCGATTTTAGTGCCACATTTGGGGCAGACGAAGCCACCCATGTTTTCAACGATTCCTATGATTGGCATATTCAGTTGTCTCGAAAAGGTTACGGCTTTTTTAACGACGATTTGCGAGACTTCGGAAGGTATGGTAACTATAACAACACCATCCATGTCAGGTATTAGTTGCATGACGCTCAACGGTTCGTCGCCAGTTCCAGGTGGCAAGTCTATAAAGAGAAAGTCGAGTTCACCCCAAACTATTTCTGATAAGAACTGTCGGATCGCTGTCATTTTCAGGGGTCCCCGCCAAATTACAGGAGTTTCTTCGGTTTGAAGCAGGAAGTCCATTGAAACAACTTTCACTCCAAGCGGTCCTACGGCTGGAAATGCTCCTGCTGGTCCGGCTTGAAGCCTTTGGCCATGCATTCCAAGCATTTTGGGAACGCATGGACCGTGTATGTCGGCGTCGAGGATGCCTACGCTGTAGGCAAAACCATGCATAGAAAAGGCGATGGCTAAATTTACAGTGGTGACTGTTTTGCCAACTCCACCTTTACCACTAATCACCGCTATCTTATGCTTTATCTTGTCCATTCTGATTTTGAGGAGTTTCTGCTCTTCAAAAATCTGCTTTCTAGCGTCTACATGTTCATTGAGTTTTTTGTTTTTTGTTTTCTTAGACGTTTTTAGTCACTTCGATCGGTTTGGTGTTTCATCTTTATTTGTGGCGTGCGTGATGACATCCTTCTGTTAGTTCTTCTAGTTCATCTTTGTTGTATGCCGCGATTACTTCTCTAACCGTGTTTGCGTTGGCCCTTAACACCGCTACTCTGACGCTTTGATAAATGTTCAAGCCTCTTGGGCCCATTCCATAGGTGATGATCGCATTTGGTTTGAGTTGTAGAATAAAGTCGGCACGTTGTCCTGAGCCGCCGAAATGTTCACTAACATTTGGGATTGTTTTCAAATCCACAACTTCACCTGTTTCATTTATGTCAACTACAGCAAAGAATGGTGCTCTTCCGAAATGTTCTGACAATAGAGCGTTCATGCCTTTCTCATCCAACACAGGAACAACAACTTTTACAGTTTTCTTTTCTTCCACTCATTTACCTCCCGCTAAGTTGTTCAAGAAGCAGACACAACTTCATATATTATTTTCGGCATTTTTCACCATTTCCCTAAGGATGTTTGCAAGTTTGAACAACGCGACTGAACTTGAAGCTTTTGGGAACTTCTTCACAACAGGTATTCCACTTACATAAGACTCCAATAGCTTGTTGTCTAAGGGAATCTCAGAGATTACTTCAACACTATGCTTAGCGCACAGTTTGTAGATGATGTCTCTCAATCCNCCGGGAATGTCTGCTCGATTTAACACTACATTTGTCTGTATTCCAAGTTCGTTTGTAAGTTCAAGAATTCGTTGAAGATCATGGGCACCTAGAGGTGTGGGCTCAGTTACAGCAAGGGCTAAGTCAGATCCCTGCAACGCCCGCACCACAGCGTTATGAACACCAGGAGCGGTATCAACAATAATCAGGTCGGGACTGTTTTGTTTTGCAAGGTTATACGCTTTTTCCTTGGTCGCTCTCACAACCAGTGGCGTCCTCGCTTCAGATGGCTTTAGCTCACCTGTCACAAGTCTAATGCCATTAATACTAGTTTCACAAACGTTACCAAGCGTTTTATAGCCCTCACTAAATGCTTCTGAGGGACATACGAGTAAACATGCTCTACAGCCTGAACACAATGCTTCGAAGAAAAAGGGGGCTTTTCCTGTTACATAGACTAATGCATGTTCTTCGCAAACTTTTGCGCATTCACCACACTTGGTGCATTTTTCAGCGTCAATTAAGGGCTTGAAAAAACGAATTTCTTCACAGTTTCCTAATTCTGTGTCTAGTAACAGTGCATCATTTGGGCAATCCACGTCAGTGTCGACAAGCATCACTGAATCTCCTTTCATGCTCAAAACTGTAGCCAAGTTGATTGCTACCGAAGTTTTTCCTGTTCCACCCTTGCCACCAGTCACAGCAACCATCGGGACGTCTATTGGTTTACTCTTAAAGAACTCTTGAACATCACTAGACACTCTGTTCACCTTATTGGTTTATTATAAATGAAGCTGTGTCTTCACAAAGGTTTCTGAAAAACTCAAGATCGCTTTAGAAGCCTTGGATTTTGGGTTAAATTCTGTTATGGGCGTCATGTTTGCTAGAGCCTTCAACACTTCATAATCGAGTGGAATTTCTCCTAGGATTGGAAGATACAAGTCGATCTTAACCCATTTTTCAAGTTTCTCCTTGTGCTCTACTGATATATCCGCCTTGTTGATGACGACTCCAGATGGAACTTTGAAGTGACTTGCCACTGTTATAAGGCGTTGTAAGTCTCTCGTGGCTGCAGGAGTTGGTTCTGTTACCGCTATTACGTAGTTGGCACCCGTTATTGAAGCGATGACGGGGCATCCGATGCCAGGGGCACCGTCAACCAATACAATATCGGCGCCTATATTTTCAGCTTCTATGTGTCCAAATTTCTTAGCTGCCGTAACCAAGTTTCCTGAGTTGTGTTCTCCAAGCATCAGTCGTCCTGTAACTACAGGAAAACCATACTTGCTTTCTTCGATTTGTAGTTCTCCTGTCATTTTTTCTTCAAGTTTGATAGCGTTTTCGGGACAAATGACCGAACAAGCACCACATCCCTCACATAATATCGGAAGCATGAGAGGATAATTGTCATTGGTTTGCATTATGGCTCCAAATTGGCAAGCTTCAATGCATTGACCACACTTTACGCATTTTTCAGTGTTGATCACTGCTTTTCGGGAAATTTTTATTTCTTGACTAGACTTTCTGTCTCCGCCGCCCAACACTATAGAAAGGTTGGGAGCGTCTACATCGGCATCAACAGCAACCAATCTGTAGCCTTTTTTAGCTAAAAACACGGCTAAGCAAGCCGTAACAGTTGTTTTTCCAACTCCTCCTTTTCCGCTTGCAACAATAATTTCCTTCAACCGTGCTACCACACATGGTGAGTGTATGCGGCTTCTGCTAAGCACCAGAGATTATATTGCATTCATATTTCTTGCAAAGCCTTTTTGATAGCTTCAGTAACTTGCATGCCAGGTTTGACTGAAATCTTTTTGATGTTGTATATTTCCAGCAGTGTAGAAGCTCCTGGCCCAACCTCACTCGCTGCTACTATGTTTACTCCGGCTTCTCCCAGCATTTTTGTGACAATAGGACCCACACCTTGCTTCTGGGATGCTGCTGGATTGTCTAAAACCTCTATGTTTTGGATTACTTTTTCCCGCATGTCTATTATAGTGAAGGTTTTGGCTCTACCAAAAACCTCTGAAACCGTATCCTTTAAGCCTTTACGTCCTTTAGTTGCAACTGCTATTCGGATTTTTTCTAAACTCACATTTATCAACTCTTTATAACGCTCTTAACATGCTAAACATGGTGTTTGAGGTCTAATCCTTAAAATGGGGAGAAGAAGGTTAAGCTCAAGTTCTCCGTCTTGGTTCACCCTTGCGCCTTCTTCCTTTTGGTGGGCTTGATTCAAGTCGGTGGATCATGTATCCTGCTACGCCACATTTGGGACAGTTAGCTGGCTTCGGTACTCTTTGCGGAACCTCTGTGATCTCTTCGCAACTGCCACATTGAAACTGCTTCTTAAGCAAGGCCATTTTTTCTTGTTCCTGTTACTTGAGTTCTTTCAGTCTCTTTTTTATCTGAGCGAGTTGCTGTTGCATGGTTTTCATTTGGTTCTCTAACATCTGAATCTCTTGTTCTTTTGTCATCTGAGGCTGCATAACTGGCGTCACAGGAATGTTGATTGGCGCTTGTGGACCATACTGAGGTGTCTGCCAACGCTTGAAACCCATTCCACGCCCACCTCCGCGTCCACCTCCACGTCCCATGCCCCCACCCATTCCAGAGCCTCCTCCTGCACCAAAACCCATGGGAGTGGTGGGAGCCGAGGTTCCCTTTAATTGTCCGCTTTTAAATTTCTCAACTGCTTCTCTAACTGTGCCTAAGACGCCGGTTATAATTTTGATTCCAAACGAGGACAACGCTTGGAAGGCATTAGGACCAACGTTTCCTGTTAGAACCACTTCTGCGCCTGTGTTTGCCACTATTTGGGCGGCTTGGATGCCGGCACCGCTTGGAGCACTTTGGCTTACATTCTGAACAGTTTCAAATTTCATGGTTTCTGGATCAACGATGACAAAGTACGGGCATCTTCCAAATCTTGGGTCTATCTGAGCATCTAGGTTTCCACTTGTTGCAGATACTGCAATTTTCAAATTATCATCCCTCTTTTTTCAGTTTTTTTCAATCGCTTCTTAATTTGCTCTAATAGCTGTTCTAACAATTTCGCTTATACTCTAATATAGATTTCTTCTATTCTTTCGGAATTGGCGTGATAGAGGCTGTCTAATCGGGTATTCTTCAATAGGATGCGTAGATTGGATAGGGGTAGGACATGAAGGGGTATGATCCGTATCCTATGTATTGCAGAGACCAAGGGTTTCCGTAGTATGGAAACCTGAAGCCTGGGTAAGCCCACCACCACCTTGGCAACCATGGAAACCGTCTGCAGAAGGGGTAAGGATTGCCGAAGCCCCTGCCGAACCAGCCTTGACCGAATCCTCGACCGAACCCTCCGCGTCCTCTAGGCATCTCTCCTTCACCTCACTTGCTCAGTTCTTCCAGTCTCTTCCTGATAGCGTCCAGCTGAGATTCGAGGGCCTCTATCTGTTGCTCCAACATTTGTTTTTCCTGTTCCTTTGTGAGCGTAGGAGCGAATGGCGTTGCGAAGGGTGTTGTGGGAGCCATCGGCATTCCAGGGATTGGTGTAGTGGGGGTTGGTGGAACTCCAGTTGGAGGCATTCCGGTTGGTAGAACTGTAGGGGCAGTCGTTTGAAGGTATGAAAGGTATTGTGGCATCAAGCCGCTTTGCATGATCCATTGAGCTGTTGGGG
>JGI24422J19971_10001922_pt1 | contig 12856 bp, 15 predicted proteins | sample DeeMarSWOR152_54_FD_19971 | JGI IMG/M metagenome (IMG submission 19971) | reverse complement strand
CCGGTAAATCCTCAGCAGTTGCACTACTTCTCACAGCAACATCAACATTACCACCATAGCGCTTCTCCATCTCCTCATAATGTTTACGAATATCCTCTTCTACCTCAGGAGGTATTGGAGTATTTTTGATCAGATCCCGTATTTTTTTCCCCCGTTCTGCAAGATTATGAACATTATGGGTATCAAGATCAGAAAGAATATCCTTTATCTTAACATCAATACCTGCTTTCTCAATCATATACTTATATGCATAAGCAGTAACAGCAAAACCAGAAGGGACACTAACCCCTTTTTCACCCAATTTACTAATCATTTCTCCAAGAGAAGCATTTTTACCCCCAACCAGTGGGACATCTTTCATCCTTAGTTCTTCAAACCATTTTATAAACACTTTTTCCATAAGCACGCCTTCTATATCTAGTGGTTACTATCAGGAAGCTGACATGTGTAACCTGTATTAAAACCTTATCCTAATGATCTATAGTTCCGAAAGTAATTTATGATGCATCCACTTTTATGCCTCCTGTGATTATATGGTAGATAAAGAACGAGTTACATATTCAATAGAGGATGTCATTAAGTGTAGTGATAAGTTGTTGAAGTTTTGTGAAGAGGAAAAATTAGATCACGCTGTTTTTTTGCATTCGCTTATTTTTACATCTGAATTTATGATTAGTAAACTTAATTTTGTTCCTAAGCAAATCGCGGATATTAGAAGGCAAACTAAGAAACTTGTTAATGAGTTAAACAAGGATTCAGCAAAGACATCTGGTTGATTTTTCTTCGTCCTAACACAAAACCCACATTTTTTTTAGTGTGGTTGGTTTTTTAAAGTAACAGGCGTTATATGAGGTATATGACAAAATCAAGATATAAAGATCAAAGAATTGGTGTTTTTGTAGATGTGCAGAACATGTATTATTCTGCAAGGCAACTGTATAAAAACAAGGTAAATTTTAATGTTGTTTTGAAGGATGCTATTGCAGAAAGAAAGGTTATCAGAGCTATTGCATATGTAATAAAAGCTGATGTTAAAGATGAGGATACTTTTTATGATGCATTGTCTGATATGGGTTTTGAAGTGAAGTCGAAGGATCTTCAGGTTTTTTATGGTGGAGCTAAGAAGGGGGATTGGGATGTAGGTGTAGCTATGGATGTGATGAGGTTAGCTCCAAAACTTGATACTATTGTATTGGTAAGTGGCGATGGTGATTTCTCGGATCTGTTAGAACATGCAAAAAGTCTGGGGTGTAGGGTGGAGGTTGTGGCTTTTGGTAAAACCACGTCTCATAAGCTTAAAGAGGTAGCAGATTTTTTTATAGATCTTGATAATGATAACAAGTATTTGTTGAAGAAAAGGAAGAGGTGATTTTAAACATCTTGTTGTTGGTTTTTTTAAAAAGGAAAGAAGATAACTTAGTCTCTATCTCTTACAAGTTGCTCTTAACTTTTTTAGATAAACATCTTTTTTTGCATACAACCGTTTCGTCTTTCTCTTACGTTTTTTTGACAATATATAGGAGAACAGAATAGGTGCGGCGATAGTAATATCGCAATACACGACGACATCGTTTTTTACATCATCTGGTTTTATCTTCTTCCAAGAAACTGCTTCAGAAGGTGTTGCACCAGATAGTCCTCCCCAGTGAGGGGCATCTGCGGTTATTTGGATGAAGTAATCATGTCCACCCTTTTCAATATTCATAATCTGACTCAACATAGGTTGTGTTTGCATGTAGAAATTCTTAGGGGCACCTCCACCTAATTCAACTGCACCTGTTTTCTCACTGTTAAATACAATCGCTGTCGTCTCTAGAATGTCTAAATCAGTATCTATAACCACTTCGTTATTCAGCATTTTAAGCAAAGCAAAATTCATGCCAATAGAAGAATCACCTGGAGAAGGAGTAAATATCGGCACGTCATATTTCGCAGCAGTAGCAACAATAGAATAACCCGGTTTTTTTGTTTTCACCCACAGTTTTTTCCCAAGGAAGTTATGGAGATCTGCTGTTGAAACTGGTGCCGTTGGAGAAAAATCTTTCATAACCTTTTGTACAAACTCATCTGTTTTTAACAGAGTCTCCTCAGGTAGAAAAATATCATAAATTCGAACAATCTTATCTTTCAACAAATCTACATCGTTAACTCTAAAATCCCCTTGATGAACCGGTAGGTCAAGGGCGAAATGTAGGTCATGATACAAATTCGCTCCGGTAGAAATAATAAAATCTACTAATCCGTTTCTTATAAGTTGGTTGATAAAACCTCCAAGTCCTGTGGGAGTCAGTGCGCCAGATAGTGTAAGACAAATTGTTGCATTCTCCTGAATCATTTTTTCATAGATCTTGCACGCCTCAGCTAGTCTACCTCCATTATATGCTCCAGAGTTAGAATAATAATTAATCAAATCTACAACACCTTTGTTTGTAAGTCTTGGTGTTTCTGGGTAAATCCTTTTTTTTTGTAAAAACTTGCTTTTTTTCATACCCTCTTTTTACTCCTCTAAAAACACTGCTGCAGCTATAACGGTAGTCCATAAACCATTTTTATCTCCTTGTGCTGTTTGTGCAACGCTTTGCGTTCTTACAAATCTCCCGCTCATCTTGTATTCTTGTTTTCTTTCATCCCATGCTTTGTCAGGATCAAAAGTTAAGCCCAAGGTCATGGCGAGCATTGTTGCCGCTAAGTCTTCAGCACGGTCCCCCAATTTCTTGTTTACTTCACCAAAGCTATGCCCCTCAGATATGTATCCATATGAATTTTTTTCTCTTGGGGTAGCAATACCTATTGCAGCACCGATTAATCTGTTCGGCTCATTTGTACTATTTCTCGACATTACACAATGTGTTATTTGACCGGGTTTAAGGAGTTCTATCCCTTTTTCTCTTGAGACTATTTTACAATTCGGGGGAATTATACTGGAAACATTCACGATGTTGCATTTCTCAATGCCTGCACTACGTAATGCTAACTCAAAAGATTGCAGTTCATGTTTATGTTTTCCTACGCCCTTGGTAAAAAAGATTTTTTTCGGTACCATATTTTTCTCAGGAATAAATTTTATTTTATAAATATATCTATAGAACTAGGAATTCTCTTTTTCATTTTCCTTTTCTTGTTCATCTTTTGATCCAATCTGCTTCTTAAGGAGATCTCTCATCTGCGTCTGAATATCCACCTGTTCCTTCTGAAAGGCAACCTGCTCCTGTTGATATGGCGTAATCACATGACCTTGTACCAATTTTTCCACCAGTTGTTTAATCTCTTTATATGGATGCACCCCATGGAGTTCATAATAACTTCTTGCTCTAGGTGTTTGCAATTCTTTCCCTCCACCAAAAAGACCTAGAAACTTTGCTCTTTTCGCCCCTACTTCTACTCCTCCTGCGGCAAAAGACTTATCGCTACCAAGCCCGAAACCAGATTGACTAATAGGGATAATCGTACCAAAACTAAAAACCTGTCCTAGTATGCCTTGTTTCGCATTGATATCAGTTATTTTATCATATCTAAGAGTTCGCTCTCTTTTTGTTATGATCCCTCCCTTAAACCTGATACGGAGATTAGATATTATGTACTTATGTGACCGACGGTACAATTCAACAATTAAAAAACCTATGATTGAAACTGCAACGGTATAAAATGGAATAAAAACACCAGTATTTTCTTGCAAACCTAGCCAAAAAATTATTGCTGTTCCACTAGCGAATACACCAAGATAAAGAAAGAAAATACTCCACCGTATAGTTACTAACGATGCAATAACACCAGCTAACAACAAACCAATTCCCCAGAACGATAATGTAAGCCAAAGATCACCTATAAAATTGCTTTGCCATTCTGAGAAGTTAACCATCCATCCAGTAAGTATCCCCCAAACTATCAAGAATATACATAGTGATTGAAGTCTCATAAATGAAAGCGGATGAGGAGAAAGAGTTTTCTCCACCTTCTCATTCTCTAACAGATCCTCCTGATTCATCGTTTTTGCCCTCGGCCGTCTTCTTCAATTGTTTCATATTCGTCTTGGTTTTAAATTTATTGGTTTTGTATTTTAACAAAAGAAGTATTACTGAAACTGTAGATAATATCATTGCTAATAGCGAAACACTTTTTGAAAAACTTGTGGGATAAAAGAAAAATACCATTCGCATTAATATATATGAGATAGGAATCGTTATATAAGGTAAAAATTTCCATAGACCCGGTATTTCATCTGTAGTTTTTACCAAAAGTATAATTGCATGTGTGATAACTAGTGAAATGATGGCGATGATTGATAGCCAGCCGAATATTGAAAACAAAGCTACGTGCCAGTTCTGCCGTAGAAGAAGAGTGATGTAGAAGAATACATATGCCATTAAAAACAAAAGTATAAGATATAAAGGTTTATGTAAGATATTGTTTTTTATGTTTTTCAGATCATATATCATGTCGACTTTTTCTTTTTTTTCTTCGCCGATGTAGCTGGGTCGTATACCCATTCCTAGGAATATCAGTAGTAGGAGAAATCCAAAGTGTGCTGGATGCAGTAGATCTATGTTGAAGAGGAAGCTAAAGAATCCTTCTGCAAATGTGTGCAGGTTTGTACCAAAGTTTATTAATCCTTCTGCGAAAGTATACTCCGCTGCAGTTGAGATATTAAAACCTCTGTCCATCAGGAAAAAAAGAGCTATAAGCAAGAGAGATGCTGGTATGAAGAACGGCCCTATAAAGAGGAAACCATTTGACAGCCATTCGAATATTCCTTTTTTTTCTTTTTTTGGCGCGACTTTTCCATAGTTTACGCTGATGTAGAAGTTGGATATGCCGCTTTTTGTAACGGTGTATCCAAGGGCGTGGCATATTGTCTGGAATAATATTCCCAGGAAGTTTGTAAATCTACATAGTGGTTTGTGTCTCTCCCATATCTTTGAAAGGAGATATTTTTGACTTTCGATAAAAAGTAGTTGGATGAACCAGAATAATATGACACCGAGTATGGGCGCCAGAGGTGCAAATATAATTATATCAATTGGTGAACCAGTCATGTCTCTCCATTGAATGATAGCAGATGTTTTATATAAAATCTTATCTTCTAGAGGATTCTTATTTTCTGTATGGTTTCTCATGTGTTTTTCTTACCACATTACTTCCGAATGTAAAAAAATGAGAAAGAACGAGCATTCAACAGGACGGAAATAGGCAAAAGGACTACACAATTTTTATGATTCACCGACTTAAATCTGCGAAGGAAATTACATCAAAAACGTTTTATTCGTTTTTAAAAGAAAAAAAGGAGTGGGAAATTATTTTTTCTTTCTCAAAAGAATTAATGCTATGGCTAATGCCGCTATGACTGCTATTGCTTCGAAACCAGGTGTTCCTCCTCCTTCATCTCCATCGCCATCACCACTAGTGCTTGGTGTTGCTTGAACTTCGTTAGAATACGCTCCCTCGCCAACAATATTGACTGCCTTCACCTTATAATAATAAACCTGGTCATTAGTTACACCCGTATCTGTATAAGTAAGCACATTCCCAATGGTTGTAAGCATTATTTCTCCACCTGCTGAAGTCCCACGGTAAATATTGTAATTAGTGATGGCTGACCCACCATCCGAACTAGGAGCAGACCATGTCAATGTTATCTGACCGTTACCAGTGGATGCTTGAGGATTCTGGGGGGCCGTAGGTGTGGTAACAGAAGTCCCCCCCATCTTCGCATACTTGAGGCCTTCATTTCCCAAATCATAATAACTAATATGAGGGCGATTATTTGAATCAAGGGCTATGGAGGTACACATTCCAACACTTCCAGGACTTTCAGCGCTACCATCAACTGTCTCAATCTGCCAGGATGAACCATCCCAATATGCATACCTGAGGTCATCATTGAAGTAATCATAATAACTAATATGAGGGCGATTATTTGAATCAATGGCTATGGAGGTATAGTCTCCAACACTTCCACTATCAACTGTTTCTATTTGCCAATTTGAACCATTGTAATATGCATACTTGAGAGCAATATTTGTCCAATCAGAATAACTAATATGAGGACAGTCATTTGAATCCAGTGCTATGGAGGAATATCTTCCAACATCTCCATCACTATCAACTGTTTCTATTTGCCAATTTGAACCATTGTAATATGCATACTTGAGAGCAATATTTATCCAATCATAATAACTAATATGAGGACGATTATTTGAATCAAGGACTATGGAGGTATACTCTCCAACACTTCCAACACCTCCAGGACTTTCAGCGCTACCATCAACTGTCTCAATCTGCCAGGATGAACCATCCCAATATGCATACCTGAGGTCATCATAAGGAGGATCAGTATATGCCGTCCCATAATAACTATAACTAATATGGGGACGGTTATCTGAATCAATGGCTATGGAGGGATACTCTCCAGTGATATCAACTGCCCCAATCTGCCAGAATGAGCCATTCAATATGTATACTTAAGGCTAGGAATTGGAAGGTCACCACTCGGATAACTAATATGAGGACGATTATTTGAATCAATGGCTATGGAGGTATACTCTCCAACAAATCCATCAACAACTCTCTCAATCTGCCATTGTGAGCCATCCCAATATGCATACTTGAGGTCATCATTTATATAATCCTCATAACTAATATGAGGATGATTATTTGAATCAATGGCTATGGAGGTCCATATTCCAACACCTTCAGCACTGTCAACCGTCTCAATGCTCCATATCTCTGCCCTAACATCTTCACCTACTAAATTAATAAAAGCCACAAATCCACTTACCACCATCAACCCGACCAGCATCAAGCTCGTTATCTTCCTCATTTCTTCACCCTCTTTATTTCAACTTCATCATATTCTGACATTTTCCTTCCCCATACTATCATTTCCATAATGTCTCTTCCCTTAAAAAACCAATCCTGATATAGAAAAAAGGTCTGGTGATAGGAGGAATAATTGAACTAATTTCTTTCACCATGGAATAAAAAATTCCGATTTACCCTGTTAGTTGTTGTATTTATTGCCTCCAGACCCAAATATGTTATGTGTTATCAGAATAAGTAATTTATCTCATCTGCACAAACACGTTTCCCTGTTTGGGTTTTTGTGGGAGGATAAAAAGATGTTGAAAAACAGACGGTATACAATAAATAATAATTTTAATATGGTGGATCTTTAGATAATTCAGATGCTTCAATCTTTTTATTTAGTCCATATTTCTTTACTATTGATTTAACTAAATTTATAACCCACTCTGGAACACTTGGAGAAACAACGATTTTATCAATCAGGGTATCTAAATCTGTTTTAACAGGGATTCCTAACCATTTTGGATCAACATACAAAATATGCTTTCCAATTGTTTCATCTTGTGGTGCGAATTTCATAATAACTGCCCTAAGCTCATTTTCATATTTGAAAGCCTTGCGTTTAAATAGAAATGGAAAGAATGTATTTCCTTTAGGTATAACGTCCGTATTATAATCAATGTATTTCACTTTACCAATATTAATTTCATCTTCTGTATGAGGAATAAAACTATCTTTCAATCGTTTAAAGGTTGATTTTACAGCTACACCTTCATTGCTTTGAAGACATATTTTCCACATGGCGGCTGATTCAATTTCATTTATATGCCAGCTGCTTACATTAACAATTTTTCTAAACCTATCATATATCTCCATTTGATTCAATTTTGTCTTAGAATTTAATTTATCTTCCCATAGTTTTAAATCTGCTTCAGTAAATTTTCCTTCATATCTGTCAGGTAATTGATCGCTTCTAACAAAAAATAATGCGTTATTTTCTAAATAAAATATGAACTTTATTAAATCTACATAACGCCAAATTATTGTATTATCTGTAGGTTCTTCAAATTCAGAATTTTTCACATACATATTAATCCCTCTTTTTTCAAATCATCTATTTCTTTAAAAAACCAATCCCAATGGTTTTGTGAGAGGATAAAAAAGTATTTCAAAAATTAGTTGTGCCTAGAGGAAGGTTTTTCGATGAATACTAGGTATCCACCGATATTCTTCAGTTAGAACTTCCGAAAGATATTGCTATCATCGTCCGTTCTCTCTAAGCATATTAATATTTGTAACTAATATTATATATACCTTTCGTTAAAAATAGCTTTGCACAAAAGCTAGTTTTCTTTAATTTTTGCACAATAATTCCAAAGAGGGTTCTGTTGAATATGGAAGTGTTGAAATAGTAGTGTTGAAATTGGAGTGGTATCAGATATATTTTTATAGAAAAGAGTATTTCGTCAAGTCAATGGATGTATCTGATTGTGTCAGATAAAATAGAGAAATATTTTCCTAATGCATGGTATATACTTTTTGCAGTAATGATTAGTGCTGGAGTTTTTTTCTTGATTTCTGGTGGAATTTATTTTAGCATAATGAACAAAGATGTCGTTATTGAAAGTGCTAATTTTGAAATTATTGCTACTGGAGTTAATATTCTAATCACTTTAGGAATTGGATCTTTTTCTCTTGCATTTGCTTTTCTATCTGTTGGAATAGCTAAAGAATCAGATAGAAGAATATTTCACTCAAGTTTTATAGAAATATTCCACAAGTTTGAAGACACAAGAATACAACTTGTTCAACATCCAGAGAAACTTGGCATAGAGGGTACTATATGGAAATGTTGGACATATGTTGATTGGGCAGACGAATTAAAAGGATGGACAAACAAAAAATATCAAAATAAGTTAGCATGGCAATTTATAATTTTATATGAAGGATCGAGGATCAACTGGAATGACTCCATTGTAAAAAAATCGGACGTGAAAAATATGATTAAAATGTATGATTCTCTTTCTAAATTCAATATTAATAATAAAAATAGAGATAAGTTAGAACAGATAAATAATGATCTTCAAAAAATTCTCAAGGAAAAATAAAGCGCTTTTATTGGATTAAACATTGTTATTTCAGGGTTGTTACATCTGGGTTGTTACAATTAGGTTGGTAAATCATTTTATTTCATTTTTAATAAATTCTTCCCATTTCTCTTTGCAGTCAGTTGCTAATAGAAAAGCATCTTTATTTCCTTTAGATGTAATTATATTGTATTTAACAACAATTTTTGCTTCTGCTCCACCAAGTTCCAATTCAAATTTCCTATCTTTAAATTCAGGTTGTATTCCAGTTCTTATATTTCTACTCAATTCTAAGTGTTTTAAACCATTACAAATATCAGCACAAAGACTCATACATTCATTGTTATTTATGAAATCCTCAAGTTTTTGTTTTTTATTTTTGTTTTTAACTGATTTTTCATTGATTATCCAGTCTTTTAAATGATAACAATTGATAAAAAAAGCATAAACTTCATCCTGATAAAATTCAGTATTTCTCTTATGAGCCATACCAAAAGTAATCTCAAAAAACCTATTATACCATCTTTTTACTCTTTCAAATTGTTCTTCATATTTTTTCATTTTTTTCTCCCTCAAACTCTATCAAGAGATACCCTTGAATTTTTCTGAAGCAGGTTCTCCTTCTATACCCCAATGTGATTTAGGGATTTCATGCACAATTACTTCCACAGCACGAGCAGGGATACCTAAATCAACAAAGACCTTAGTGATTTCTTTAATCACGGTTTTGGCTTTTTCTTCTCCGAAACCTTTCCAAACATTTACATGAATCGTCGGCATATTTTTTCCTCCCTCAAACTACACTTTCATAACTTCTTTTTCTTTAAAAAACCAACACTACAGTTTTGCACAGCAATTCATATTTTATACTATGATACAATTAATTCAAATATCCTCATGTCATAATAGCCACTCAATGGATAATGTTCATAACGTAGTTCTAATCCTGAAATATTAGTATAATTTTCCCACATTTGAAAAATTAATGTTTCCATTCCTTTTTCAGTAGGATTACGAGTTCCAGTAATGATATAGTCATCACTGTTTTTGCCCGCAGCATCGAAAAATATCTTAGCAATAAGTTTATCATACCCGCTAGTCAATATGAAACTTACGTTATATCTCTGAATAATCTCCCATGTGTCGTTATTTGAAATATTTGTTGATGTCAACACTATAGCAATATCCTCTAAGGTTTTATTTGCATCCCATTCATGCTCCTCTATATATCTCTGTTTTCCTGCTTCATCAAGTCGTGCAAATTCAGCTATCGTATCCTTAAGCGCCAATGAAGGGAATACTGCAATAGCATTTCGCTCAGCGTATCCCTCGATCATATGTCCATAATCCCACCAACATAAAACAGTAATGTTTTCAGTAGTATTGGATTTGATCCAGTTAAGAGCATCCTGCATATATGGTAGATACGCACCAGTATATTCCTTTCCATCTTTTGTATATTTTATTCCAGTAAAATTATGCCATGATCCGTCATAATACTTTTCTTTGTAGAGAATGCTTGCATTATATGCCCCTCCGATGGATTCTTCACTGGTGAGCCTTGTATCTCCTTCCTTCGGAAGGTTTTCTTCTACACATCCACTAAAAGAGATAATCAACAGCAAAAGACCTATTGATAATGCTAAGGGTTCTTTTCTCATCCTCAACATCCTCAAATGTAATATCTTTTATTGTTTTATAAATCCAACCACAAACAAAAGAAAAAAAGAGCGAGTGGTTTTTTAGTTGTTAGATGGACTACCAGATGGAAGGCTTTATTGCTGACTTGGGTAACTACTCTGGCCGTTATAAGAATTCACAAATGGAAAACTACCCATGTTTAATAATGGATGAGGATCTATGCCATATGGTGTATTCCAAATCCAAGGTCTTAAAAGCTTTGGCTTAGCTTTTGGGTATTTTTTTCTATAGGCTTCTATAGACATTGTCCCCATCCCACTGTTACATAGTCCACATATTAATCGCAGATTAGAGTGTGAGGAGGAAGCAGATAAAATCTGGGCCTAAGTTTGAAGCGCGCGATTTACTGCTTCCTTACCTCCTAGCTCTTCAAGAGCTTTCAGAATGCCTTGCTTCACCGGACTTGAGGTTTCTTTTCTATATACTCCAATAAGAGGCTTAATAGCTCTCTTATCTCCTATCTTGCCAAGAGCTTCTGCAACCCCTAATCTGACAGTAGGGAATATGTGAGTCAAATATTGAACGAGAACTTCGACTGATGGTTTTCCGATCTTTCCGAGGGCTTCTGCTGCTCCGACGCGGACAAGCCAATTCTGATCATTAAACGTTTCGATGAGAGGCTCTATCGATCTTTCGTCTCTTAATCTCCCCAGAGAAAGTGTTGCACCTATCCGAACTTGATATTCTTTATGTCTCAAAGCCTTTATCAATCCCTGAACGTCCTTCTTCTTTTCCATCTTAACCAAGTCTGGTTTCCGACCGAATATTCCCATATTCTTTCCTCCCTCAAACTCTATACCCTTCAATTATCTTCATCTTACAATGTGAGTAATCAATAATATAGCCTAAACAACCTACCACAATGTGGGCATTCCATCATGTTCTTATTAGTTGGAATATCTTTGACATGAATATGTTTTTTGCAATAAGGACATAGATAAGTTTTCCATTGCCCAGGAAAATCACCCATTACAAATCCACTACGAGCCTCATCAATTTTAGAAAAACCATATAACATTAAAAGAACGATAATTGGAAAAAGGACCCATGTACCACAAGGTGTATCTGGTATCCTTCCAGGTACACCAGCTAATGTTAATATTATATATAATACTATACAAAACACACCTGCAAATATTAACCATTTCCCTATTTTGAATTCGTGGTGCATCAAACTATCTTTTTTCATATTACAGCCAGACCTTCCTCCCTTCAAACTACAGATTCCAATTATTTACAAGTTTATAAAATCATTTAATTGGATATAAAGTTTATAGTCCATTTTTTTCCTAGTAAAATAAAACCATCTGTGTTTTGTTTATTTCCTTTTTATAAAACCAACACAAACAAAAAGAAAAAAGAGATGGTTTAGTGAGATCCTACTCGGCATGTGCTTCTGTTTTGTTGAACTGTTCAATATGACGAGTTCGTTGTGACATAGGGAGGCTTACGGCCTACACCCAGCACTAATTTAGAAAATAAAGAAGGCTTGTTGTTAGTTGTTTATCTATTTGTTGTTTTTATTACCGATTGAAGTATTTGACTGCTAGAGGTGGTTGCAGATTGTTGAGTATTACTTGGTTGACTGCTGGAACTTCCTGAACTTTGTGATTGACTACTAGAGCTGCTTGAAGAACTAGAAATACTAGAATAGCTGCTGCTTTGAGCTTGGTTCTTAGGCATGGTAACAGTAAGTGTGCCCCAGTCGCTCTCAGCACCAAAGACATCTTTAGCCTTAGCTCTGATAGTATAAGTTCCTTTTTCAGACCAAGTATGATTCACAGTTATTATCTCACCTGAAGCATAAGGACCAATCCATTCCTCAAATGAATCGTCTCCCCAATCAATATAGTAATAGACATCATCGCTGTTAGGATCCGCCGCTGAAAAGTTGTATTCATATTCTACGCCTACTTTTCCATTTGTTGGACCTGTGATAGCCGGAGCATTTGGCGGTTCATTTACATCTTCTCCTACTTTAATGAGCCATAGATCAAAACCGCCAGCACCATAAGAACGTGTAAACCCGGTGATAATGTAGCCGCCATCAGTGGTTTGTTCAACTGACCAACCTAAATCCCATTCTGTTCCTCCAAAAGTTTTATTCCATTCCATGAACCCATTTGCATCAGTCTTAATTAACCAGATATCGCCAGATTCAGCCTCTGGTGGAACTGTGTATCCTACAACAATATAGCCGCCATCTGTGGTCTGCCGAACCCAACGACCATCGTCATAATGTTTACCACCCACCCTTGCATAAGTAT
>JGI24422J19971_10001919_pt1 | contig 12867 bp, 15 predicted proteins | sample DeeMarSWOR152_54_FD_19971 | JGI IMG/M metagenome (IMG submission 19971) | reverse complement strand
CTGGAGATTAAGGGTGAGGGGTGGGAAGGTGGGGCAGTCTTATCACCCCGGGTAACAGGCATGGTCGGCTCGCCGTCAATAAGCCGCTCTAACCGGGACTACCTCAGCCTCTTTGTCAATCGCCGCTGGACCAACAGCCGTTTATTAGCCTGGGCGGTGGAGGAGGCTTACCACGGGCTTTTGATGCAGGGGAAGCATCCTGTAGCCATCATTAACATTTCGCTGTCGCCCCAGGAGGTGGATGTTAATATCCACCCGACTAAAACCGAGGTGAAATTTCACCACGAACACGCCGTTTTCAGTGCCGTCCAGAAGGCAGTCCGGCAGGCTCTAATCAAACTGATGCCGGTGCCTAAAATTGAGGAGGTAGCTACTGCCTATGGAGCGCCTTCAGTGCCGGGGCAGGGGTTAGCGGTGTCAGCCGGAGCCGATAGCCGCCTTATCCCTCCGCCGCCAGTGGCTGCCCCGACGCCGGCGGTAACGCTGCCGGCGCTACGGATATTAGGCCAGCTCGCCAGTAGCTATATTATCGCCGAGGGACCTGATGGGTTGTACCTTATCGACCAGCATGCTGCCCACGAGCGTATCCTTTTTGAAAAGATTAAAGACCAGAGGTTACGGCAGGAAGTAGAGGTTCAGGGGCTGCTTGAGCCGGTAACATTTGAGGTTAGTCCCCAGCAGGAGGCAGTCCTCAAATCTCAGTGTGACAACCTGGCTGAATTTGGTTTCTCTATTGAGCCTTTTGGGGAGAAGACCTTTCTCGTCCGGGCGGTGCCAGCTTTGCTTTCGGGTAAGGACTGGGCAGGAATGGTGCGGGAATTACTGGACTCGGGAGGGGATAAAGGTGATTGGCGGGAGAAGATAGCTATATCCATGGCCTGCCACAGTGCGGTGAAAGCGGGGCAGGTACTGACTGATGACGAAATGCGTGAGCTGGTGCGGCAGCTGGAGCAGATAGCTATTCCTCACACCTGCCCCCACGGTCGACCGACCATGATTCATCTCAGCCTGGGGCAGTTAGGGAAGGAGTTCGGCAGAAGCTAATTGTTCCTGCAACGGGTAGTTAGGGGCCAGCCCCCACTCACCTGGTGGCCAGATTGATAACCAGGCCTTGCCAATTATAGCCGTGCGTTCCACTGTCCAATCGTTGTGAGAATCGTTGCTATGATTGCGGTTATCCCCGAGCACAAAGTAATTATTGTCCGGGATTTTTGTCGGGGGCAGGGTATAGCTGGGAGGGTCTTTAATATATGGTTCGTATAATTGGGAGCCATTAACGTATACTGCTTCCTCTTTTATCTCGACGGTGTCGCCGGGGAGGGCAATGATGCGCTTAATGTAGTCGGGCTGGTTACCAGGCGGCTGAAACACAATTACATCACCCCGTGCCGGCTCACGGAAATGATAAACAGCCCTGTTAATTAATAGCCGTTGCCCTTCCTCAAAACTGGGCTCCATACTGATGCCGACGACAATGAAACTCTGGACTGCGGTCCGGGAGACGATGAAGACGGCTATAGCCACGGCGATAACAATCAAAACTTCACGGAGTAAGGTCCTCATTTATTGGGTATTTCCTTCCCGGTCCAGGGGGACTTGCCTCGGTAGATATGAGTGCACCTGCTAACAGGCGTCCTGTAACTTATTTACATTCACATCCCCGGCATCTCCATAATCTCGACGTCCTCTGGTAGTTCAAATATGCTGTCGGGAACCCCTCCAATTTGGATGTTGGTGAGCTTCATTACCGTAGTCCCCTCGGCGGTGGTGATTTCCGTTCTGATGGGAAGTCCGTGCTCGACCCAGACCCATATTTTTACCTGTTCTTCGGCTTTACTGTAGGTTGCCGCCAGGCATTCCTTGCCATCTATGACCTCGGTACCTATAATCTCGGGCTGGTATTCCATCATCTCTTCAATTTGCGCTTGTGGAGTTTCTCCTACCGTTTCCTCGGCGCTACTATAGTCCATCCTGAACGCCACCCCTTCGGCGGGCATATACATCAAGACCTGCTGGGCTCCCCGGTCCATCAGCATAACCACTTCCTGGCCTTCAAAATTTCCTTCCCACCGTGCCTTGTCTCCCTTCCACCAGGTTTGGGCAGTAAAGGGCTCTTCTTGCGGCATAGTTACTTCTATATCGCAGCTATAGGAGGATATTCCTTGTGCCTTCTCCAGGACCCCGGCCAGGGATGGAGCTTCTTATCCCGGAGGTTCTTCCTCTGGAACTTCTTCTTCTGGAGCTTCCGGAGGAAGAGTCTCTCCTCCGGGCCCTTCTTCTCCCGCTGGTTCCTGTGGCGGCGGAGCCGGAGGTGCTTCCGAGGCACAACCTGTTCCCACTGAAGCCAGAATCCCCACCACTAAAAGTACGGCGGCAACTCTTATTAGCTTTCTCATTATCGACACCTCCCTTGTCTCTACTCCCGGCGCTCACCTCTGCCCTTGGCTGAAGTATAACAGCATAGTCATCTCTATTTCAACCATAGACTAGGTGCCGACCAATTTGCACTTTTTTGAAGGTAGGTGCTAGAATGAGGCGTATGGACTATATGGAGCAGGCACTGTCCCTGGCTAGATTAGCTATGGGGCAGGTTAGTCCTAACCCGGCGGTCGGGGCAGTAATAGTTAAGGGTGGCAAGGTGGTGGGACAGGGCTATACCCAGCCACCGGGTTCCCCCCATGCCGAGGTAGTAGCCCTGAAGCAGGCCGGTGAGCGAGCCCGGGGCGGTGTGATGTACGTTACCCTGGAGCCGTGCTGCCGTCACGGTCGGACGCCGCCGTGTACCCGGGCCATCATTACCGCTGGCATCACTGAGGTCCATTTGTCTATGCTCGACCCTAACCCTCTGGTTTCGGGGCGAGGCCAGGAGGAGCTGGAGGGAGAGGGCATCAGGACATATGTCGGTGAGCATGAGGCAGAGGCTAAACAGATTAACGAGGCTTACGCTAAATTCATTACTACCGGCATGCCCTTCGTTACCGTAAAATTTGCTATCAGCCTGGATGGGAAGATTGCCACTAAGAGCGGTGATTCTAAGTGGATCAGCGGCGAAGCCGCCAGGAAGCAGGTCCATAACCTGCGTCATACCACTGATTGTATCATGGCCGGGGTAAATACTGTCCTGGTTGATGACCCTCACCTTACCGCCAGGAGCTGTGGCGGCCGGGGGGGGACGGCCAGGGCGCAGCCGCTTCGTGTAATCGTGGATAGTAAAGGGCGTACGCCATTAACCGCCCGGGTATTTAGTCAACCGGGTAAGACACTATTGGCTCTGGGCAGAGTCGTCAAACCAGAGGAGAAAACAGCTTTTGCTCAGGCTGGGGCTGAATTATTGGAGTTGCCCTCGGCCGAAGGGCGGGTCGATCTGGAGAAGTTGCTGAAGATGTTAGGGCAACAGGAAATTACCAGTATTTTGGTCGAGGGGGGTGGGATTCTGCTCGGCTCTCTGTTTGACGGGGGGCTGGTAGATAAGGTTATCGCTTTTATTGCCCCGATTATTATTGGTGGCAAGGAGGCCAAGACGGCGGCTAGTGGTAACGGGGTGGATAAAGTGGTAGACTCACTTAAATTAGAGCGGGTTAGTGTTGAGAGGCTGGGCGAAGATTTAATGGTCTGCGGCTATGCCTCGGCAAAACCTCAACCGCAGGAATAATAGTGTTTACCGGAATTGTAGAAGAGATAGGCAGGGTTACCTCAGCCCAACCCGGAAATCTGGCTATCACCGCTAGCCAGGTCCTCCCGGGAATGGAAACGGGCGGCAGTATTGCCGTTAATGGGGTATGCCTGACAGTAACCGGTCTTAATAGTAGGGCGTTCTCAGTTGACATAATGCCGGAGACACTGAGGCGGACTAACCTCGGGCTACTTGGTGCCGGGGATGAAGTTAACCTGGAACGGCCGCTAACTCCGGAAAAGCCGTTAGGTGGGCATTTTGTCCAGGGGCATATTGATGATACGGGAAGGGTAACCTCGGTGGCGTGGGATGGCGAGGCAATGCTCATTAGAATTGAAGCCCCGGCTGAAGCCATGCGCTATATAGTGAACCAGGGTTTTATCGCTGTTGACGGGGTTAGTTTAACTATCGTCGATTGTGATGCCAGCTCATTTCTGGTGTCTATTGTTGATTATACCCGGAAACACACTACCCTGGGTAGTAAGCAGGCAGGTGACGTGGTTAATCTGGAGGTAGATATTATCGCCAAATATTTAGAACGACTTAGCCAGGCTCACCGCCCGGGTATAACCGTTGATTTCCTGCAGGAGCACGGTTTTGGGGTAGGCTAATCGGTCTTTAACGGGAGTAACATGGGCATATCAAGTATTACCGAGGCTATTGAGGATATAAAGGCAGGCAAGTTTGTCATCATTGTTGATGATAAGGGTAGGGAGAACGAGGGCGACCTCGCCCTGGCTGCGGAGAAGGTTACTCCCGAGGCTATTAACTTTATGGCCCGGCATGCCCGGGGGCTAATTTGCCTGCCTGTTAGCGGTAAGCGATTGGATGAATTAAGGGTTCCCCTGATGGTGGGGGACAATACCTCAAAATTTTCCACCGCCTTTACGGTATCCGTTGAGGCTAAACACAGGGTGAGCACCGGTATTTCCGCCGCCGATAGGGCCGAGACAATAAAGGCAGTAATTGACCCGTCAACCAAGCCTGAGGACTTAGCCCGACCAGGGCATATGTTTCCCTTGCGGGCTAGAGAGGGCGGAGTCCTGGTCCGGGCAGGACATACTGAGTCTATAGTTGACCTGGCCCGACTAGCCGGCCTTTATCCCGCCGGAGTTATCTGTGAGATTATGAATGAAGATGGTTCTATGGCACGGCTACCTCAACTTGAGGTAATGTCAGAGCAGTATGGGATTAAGATTATAACTGTGGCTGACCTTATTACCTATCGCCACCGTCACGAAAGATTGGTCCACCGTGTAGCTGAGGCTAAGTTACCGACTAAATACGGCGAGTTTACCGCTATTGCCTATAGAAGTGATATCGACCCTGATGAACACCTGGCGTTGGTGATGGGCGATATAGCTACTGAAGAGCCAGTTTTAGTCCGGGTCCATAGTGANTGTGTTACCGGCGATGTATTCAGCAGCCTCCGCTGTGATTGTGGCGAGCAGATTGATTTAGCCATGCAGTCCATTGCTGATGAAGGGCGGGGTGTTTTCCTGTATATGAGGCAGGAGGGGCGGGGCATTGGTTTCCATAATAAGATTCGGGCTTATGCCCTTCAGGATAAGGGTCTGGACACTGTAGAGGCTAATTTATCACTGGGGTTTGCTCCCGACCTGCGGGACTATGGCATAGGTGCCCAAATTTTGGCTGAGCTGGGTCTACACCAGATACGGTTGCTGACCAACAATCCCAAGAAGGTAATAGGTCTGGAATCTTACGGGCTGAAGGTAGTGGCAACGGTCCCCATTGTCACTCCCCCCAACCCCTATAACCGTCATTACCTGGAGACAAAACGGAAAAAATTAGGTCATCACTTAGCCCCACCGAGGGCGGCGATAAAGACCCGTGAAAAACTTCACAAAAGGAGAAGTTAATGAACAAGCATTTTGAAGGTCTGTTACTGGGGAAAGGGCTGAGGTTTGGGCTGGTTGTGTCTCGTTTTAACGAGTTTATTACTAAGAAACTACTTGAAGGAGCGCAGGATGCTCTGCTTCGCCATGGTGTTAACCAGGCGGATATAGAGGTTGCCTGGGTACCGGGCTCATTTGAAATCCCGCTGATAGCTAAGAAACTAGCCCAATCCAAGAAGTATAATGCCGTTATCTGCCTTGGGGCTGTGGTCCGTGGCGGGACACCTCACTTTGAGTATATTGCCGCTGAAGTAAGTAAGGGCATTGCTAAAGTAAGCCTGGAGACTGGACTGCCGGTTGCTTATGGCGTAATCATTGCTGATACCCTGGAGCAAGCTATTGAGCGGGCAGGAACTAAGATGGGGAACAAAGGCTTTGAAGCCGCTGAGAATGCCATTGAAATGGCTAACTTGCTTAAGAGCATGGGCTAACTATGCTGGTAAGTATCTCAGCTGAGACCAATCAAGCCTTAACTATCACTATGGTGGCTCGTAAATTTAGCCGAATCTAAGGTTTACCTCAGTCGGTAACCTTGTAGACTATATCACCTCTTCTTACCCGCTCGCTGACTTTAATCCCAACCGAGTCGCCAGCTTTAGCCTGCTGAACATCCGCATTATTAATTTGCATTGAGTCAACAGTAAGTTCCATATCGGTGGTGTGTCCCTTGATATGGATTTTGTCGCCCACTTTCACGGTTGCCGTGATCTCAATTCCGGCGACAACGGGTCTGGCGAAGAAGTCGGTCACCTTTCCGATTACTACCTCAGGCATTGGGATTCCTCCTTTATGTTTAATATGAGATAGGTTATTTAATTACTTTAGATTAGTATACGCCATCTAGTTTGGGTAAATCAATATTTAATCTTTGACATAGCGCTACCTGTCGCCTATAATTAGTCTAATTTATGATTACCCGGAGGATACGTTATATTGGTGGAGGAAGCTAAGCCTGGTCCGGTAACTGGGGAGCCAGCGCTCGATATCAAAAATCTTAAACGGCGTCTGGATATGTTAGACCAGCGTCTGGATAATATTGATTCAATGGTTACCGCCGTGGCTGAACGAGTAATGAGCCAGCCTATCACCCTGAATATAACCTGCCCTCATTGCGGTAGCAACATAGAGATTGCCATCATAGGCAGTAGCAAGCCGAAGCAATAATGCCCGGTACGGTTAAGAATTCAGGATTTAGGTCCCAGCCGTTTAAGCCCAGCCTGGCATCTAATTAGAATGGAGGATAAATATGCAAATAGCCGCTACAATTGACCGAACTAGATATGAAGTCTTCCGATGGAGATATGAGCTTAGCCTGCCCAAGAAGTTAGCCCTGGCTATAGGTATTGCCGGGCTAACTGGACTTCTGGCTCAGGCTAGAATCCCGCTGCCGTGGAGTCCGGTACCGGTTACCGGACAGACCTTTGCCGTTCTCATCGCCGGTATTCTTCTGGGAAGGTGGTGGGGAGGCATAAGTCTGGCTATCTATGCTGGTCTCGGTGCTGCCGGGGTCCCCTGGTTTTCGGGCTGGACCGGGGGCGTGGGTTACCTGGCCGGACCCACCGGCGGATACATAATCGGTTTTATCCTGGCTGCCCTTTTCCTGGGCCATTTTACCGATACCTATGTCAGGTCAAGAAGCTTCCCGAGCATGATGGGCCTGATGCTCTTTGCCAACTTTGTCCTCATTTATGTTCCCGGGCTCCTTCTCCTCGGGCTATGGCTTAAGTCAGTCGGGGGAGGGCCTGTTACCTTTACCACCCTCCTCAGCATGGGAGCTATCCCCTTTATCCCTGGTGATATAACCAAGGCAGTAATGGCGGCTGCCCTGGCCAGGGGAATAACACCTAAGCGAGCCTACAACGGGGAGGCAGACCAAGGCAAGTAGGTGAATTGGCGCATCCCTTGAAGGGTTTTGCCCCTTTATTCAGCTTGACGGCTGAGAAGGCTTCTAGTAGAATTATTTCATCAGTGGGCGGTTAGCTCAGTTGGTTAGAGCACTGCGTTGACATCGCAGAGGTCAGTGGTTCAAGTCCACTATCGCCCACTATTTTATGTGGGGGAGGATTTATGGGGCTTAACGCCCGGATGTTCTTATTAATCGCACTCCTCTTTGGCATCCTCTATGGCGTCTTCACTGGCATAGGCGTTTGGGCAGGGTATGGGAGTGCGATGCTCTATATTATCATAGCCTTCGGCTTCCTCGGTATCCAGTATCTGGTCAGCCCTTTCATTGTCAGCCGGACAATGAGGGTAAAGTGGGTTTCGGAGAAAGATGAACCGGAGCTACACCGGATAGTAGGCGAACTTGCCCAGAAGGCGGGTGTGCCTAAGCCTAAAGTTGGCATCTCACAGCTAGCCATACCCAATGCCTTTGCCTTTGGTCGGACCCAGCGCGATGGGCGAGTCTGCGTTACCCGGGGTCTCCTGAATCTGATGAGCCAGGACGAGCTTAAGGCTGTCCTGGGGCATGAGATATCTCATGTTAAACACCGTGATATGGTAATTATGACCTTACTTTCGGCTGTCCCGCTGGTAATGTACTGGATTGCGGTGAGTACGATGTGGGGAGGGGTTTCCGGTCGCAGGCAGGGGGGTGGTTACGCCGCCTTAATTGGGCTGGGTGCTTTCGCCCTTTACTTTCTTACCAATATATTAGTGCTGTATGGGTCAAGGATACGCGAGTACCATGCTGACGAGGGCAGCGTAAAACTGGGGAATATGCCCCATCACTTAGCCTCGGCGTTATATCGGCTGGTCTATGCCAATGCGCGGTTCAAGGGCAGAGAGGAACTCAAACGGGTTGAAGGAGTCAAAGCCTTTTTCCTTAATGACCCGTCCCGGTCATGGCGTGAGATTAAAGAGCTGTCCGATATTGACCGGGATATGAGCGGCACTATTGACTACGACGAGCTGATGGAAGTCCGTCAGAAGGAAGTGCGGCTGAGGCGGACTGATAAATTGATGGAGCTTTTTAGCAGTCACCCTAATATGCTCAAGCGGGTAAAGCACTTATCCACCTTTGTTGTTTGATGCCCGGCTTGACTAATCATTAGTCCCGGCTAGTCTACTGCCAGGTTGCGTTTGGTCTCAACCCGGTTTTAATAAATGACGAAGGAGGGGAGAAATGGGGCGACGAAGTCGTGTCAGATGGTGCTTACTGGGTTGTCTGATAGTGGGGCTTATCTTCATCGGGGTATCTGTCTTTCTACCCGGCAGGCTTACTAATGCGGTAAGGCAGGTAGCTAACGACGAATTTGCCGGCAAATTAAGAGCCCTCACCGAGCCACAGGCTGTTGAGGAGTATACGCTGGTTGAGATGGTCGTTGATACCGTCGGCATGAGTAAGGTTGATTCCCAGCCTATAGTAGTGTTGAAGGAGAAGGCTGGTGAGCGCTATCTTATCATTTCAATTGGTCTTGCCGAGGCCAATGCCATAGCCGTAATCATTGAAGGAGTCAGTGTACCCCGGCCATTGACCTCTGACTTACTCTGTTCTATTATGGGTAGACTGGGAGCAAGCGTAGAATCCATTATTATTAATGACATTCGCGATAGTATTTTCTATGCCAATGTCGTCCTTGAGGCTAATTGGATGGAGATGAATGTTGACTCCCGCCCCAGCGATGCCATCGCTATTGCCGTAAGAACTGGAGTGCCTATCTACGTTGAGGAAGCAGTCCTGGATGAGGTAGGGATTACGCCCGGTCAGGACACCGATGGCTACATCATTATGCCGTTAGAAACTGGCCAACCAGGTGTCAGCCTGTAAGCCCTTTGTGCCCTGCCTGGGCAACGGAAAGGAAATAGAGCGCTAAAATGAATGCCATACGTGTGGAAAATCTAACCAAGAGATATGGAGCTAATGAGGTACTCAAGGGAGTGAACCTGAAGGTAGATGAGGGGGAGTTTTACGCCCTTATGGGTCCCAACGGCTCGGGGAAGACCACGCTTGCCTCTATCATCGCCTCGGTAAGAGTACCTACCAGCGGCAGTGTAGATATCTACGGAAGAAAGTCCTGGGAGGCAAAGGAATGGATAGGTTATGTCCCGCAGGAGAATTTCTCCTCCCCCAAGCTTACTGGCCGGGAAAATTTGGTGTATTTTGCCCGGCTCCTCGGTTATTCCGGCAGCCAGGCCGAGAGTTTAGTTAATGAAATGCTGGGCAGGATTGGGATGTCGGCAGATGCCGATAAAAGGGTGGGCAAATATTCCGGGGGGATGAGGAAAAGGTTAGAGGTAGCCACGGCGCTCTTTCCCGGAGTAAGGATTCTGATATTGGATGAACCCACCACCGGTCTTGACCCGTCTGCCCGGAGGAAGTTCCTCGGTCTGGTCGAAGAGGTAAAGGACAAGCAGACCACCATCTTCCTCATCACTCACTTAGGTAGTGACGCCGAGCTGGCGTCAAGGGTTGGTCTGATAGACAACGGGAAAATCATAGCCGAAGGTGAGCCCGAAGCATTAAAGAGGCTGCATGGTCTGGGGGATGTAATAACCGTAGAGACGGCGGTGAAAAGTGACAAAGTGGCTGATGTATTGAGGAATTTCAGCGATGAGAAAAGGCTGCTGGAAACTGAGGCTGGCTATAGAATCTACTGTAAGCACGGTGACAAAGTACTGCCGGAGTTGGTTAGAAACCTTGACCAGATTGGCGGCAAGGTAACACGAATTGAAGTGGCCAAGCCATCGCTGGAAGATGTATTTTTCAAGTTGACCGAGAAAACAGTTACCGAGGTTAGTTAGTTGAGTCAAATAGCCGGTGCTTTCAGTAAGACAATAAAGGAATTTCTAAGAGAACGAGCGGTACTGTTTTGGACAATAGCCTGGCCAATCTTATGGGTGCTCATTGGTAGCTTTGTCTTTGTCGCAGGTGCCCCCAAGGAAATAGTGCCATATCTTAGAGGGGCAACCACAATTTCCATGCTGGTCTTCGCCTTAATGATAGCCGGCATAGCTAACCTCCCGGCTAACATTGCTGCTGATAGGGAGAATGGTTTGCTGGCAAAGTTAATGTCAATGCCCATAAGCCCCCGGAAAGACTTTGTGGGCAGGATTCTCGGGCTGGCAGCTTTTTCTTGCTTAGCCGCGGCCCTGGTTATAGCTGTCGGTCTTGCCTGTGGGGCCCGTTTCTCCACTACCAATACCGGGGTGTTACAGGCCGTTGGCTTTCTGCTGCTGGTCATCTGTGCTTCGGCGGGGATAGGACTCCTGGTTGGAACATTTATCAAACATGTGCACGGAGCAGTAATGACCGGCGTCGGGATTGCGGTGGTAACCTCGGCTGTTTCCGGTATGTTCATGCCATACTCAGCCCTTCCTTCGTCACTCCAGCAGTTTGCCCGGGTCTACCCCACTGCCTCGGCTAACTCCCTGGCTATCTATGCCCTCATGGGAGAAGAGATAGCTGGTTATAACCCGCTAACCGTCAGCCAGGTAAGCCTCACCGTGGCGCTATCAGTTTTCCTCCTCGTCCTGGGCACAGTCCTTTACTCCCGCCGCTGCTGGAGGACGGAGTAACCGCCGGCAAGGGAGATACTATTCCGTGAACAAGAAGGTGACCCTCAGCATTCTGATTGCCTTGGTCATCGCTAATGCTATCTGGGTAGCCACATCAGGTCACTCAGGTCCGGTAATTGCTCTAATCTTCTATGCGCTGGTTGCTTTTCTCTGTTGGCGGCGGGACCACTTTCAAGCCGGCATTATCGCCGGAGTTGTTGGGTTAGGCATTCATGCCTATGAGCTCATCTCCTGGGGGCTGGCAGGACTGAGAGCGATTGATTTGGGGCTCCTTTTTATTAACCTTATTTTGCCCGTCCCGCTCATATATTTCAGCTATAGGGCTTATCGAGAAATCGAAAAGATGAGGAGATAAGATCCTTACCGCATATATGGTAGTGGCAGTGCCCCTTTTTGGCAGTTGGGGCAGCTATTACTCGTTTGACACCCGACTGTCTTTCTCTTCGGGAGCAGGAACATTAGTCGGGGGATTAATTAAGTGTTCCTCTGCAGTAAAGGGTGAGTAACCCCGGGAAACCAGGCGGCCATCCTCGGTAATCTCAAGCCCGACGCCGCACTTAGGGCATGTTTGATGTCGTGGAAGGCGTAATGCCCAACCGAAGTAGCGGCTCCCACACTTCGGACATTTACCCTCCAGCATACATCCATCATACCAGAGTTAGTCTCCTAGAGTGTCAAGCCTGCGTCGGAGCAAGGAGGGGGGCTCTTTACCTCTGCCAATGCCTGTAATTACGTTATCCCGCCTTTTTTCAGCGAGTTTCAAGACGACGGGTGCCTTAACCGAAAGTACCCTGGACTATACCGCTAATAACCCCAAAGATTGCACTTATAGCTAGTGACTGGTATAATAGGGTTGGATTCAATAGTTAGGCCATAGTTAGCAGATTGTTTATCGGCAAATTGATAGATTTTATTAGAGAAGAGTAGCAACGGGGGTGGTTAAAACCTCTCGTCCCGAATAGGGTGGGAGGTTTCCATTTAATAGATTGGAGAAGGATTCCGACAACGCTTTTAACCAGGGGCAGCCAATGACCGAGGATGAAAAACTGGAGATAATGCGACATTCGGCAGCACATGTCTTGGCCGAGGCGGTTCAGTCTATCTTTCCTGATGCCAAGTTTGGCATTGGGCCAGCTATTGAAAATGGCTTTTACTACGACTTTGATTTACCCCGCTCATTGACCCCGGATGATTTACCACTCATTGAGGCTAAAATGAGTGAAATAATCGCCTCCGATGCGCCTTTTGTTAGACAGGAAGTAACTAAGCCGGAGGCCCGAAAGCTATTCGCGGCTCAGCCGTATAAGCTGGAGTTAATTGATGAGATTCTGGATGAGAAGGTCGGTGTGTATCGGCAGGGTTCGTTTGTTGATTTGTGCCGCGGACCTCATGTGAGTTCTACCGGTGAAATAAAGGCGTTTAAGCTGATTAGCATTGCTGGCGCCTACTGGCGGGGTGATGAGCACCAGCCTATGTTACAGCGTATATATGGTGTCGCCTTTGATACCGATGAGGCTCTAGCCGAGCATTTGAAAAAACTTGAAGAAGCCGCCAAGCGTGACCATAGGAAGTTAGGTGCCGAGCTCGACCTGTTTAGTATCCACGAGGAGGCTGGCGCCGGGCTGATCCTGTGGCACCCTAAGGGAGCGGTGATACGCCGGGTTATTGAGGACTTTTGGAAGGATGAGCATGTCAAGCGCGGTTACGAGATTGTATATACCCCTCATATTGCTAAACTGGACTTATGGAAAACCAGCGGTC
>JGI24422J19971_10001917_pt1 | contig 12867 bp, 13 predicted proteins | sample DeeMarSWOR152_54_FD_19971 | JGI IMG/M metagenome (IMG submission 19971) | reverse complement strand
CGCGACAGCTGCCGAATCCGCGCCTCCACGTTCAGGAGCCACCTCTCGGTCGCCTCCCTCAGCGCCGGCACCTCGGGGCGGACGTCGCCAGCGCGCTCGAAATGCGGCCCGGCGGCCTGGAAGTTGGCCTGGGCACGCTGCAGCTGGTTGAGCCCCGCGTCCTCGGGCTGCGCCTGCCGCTCACCGAGCTGGTAGTGGGTGTAACCCCACCAGAACTCGAGCTCCTGTCTCTGGCTCGGTGCGACGAACCGCTGAGCATACTGGAAGTACTGCACGGCCGCCCCGAAGTCGCCGCGGTTGCGAGCGCCGTGGGCCTCACCCCAGAAGAGCCTGAACACATCGTCGCGGGTGGAGGCGCCGCTCTCGATCGCGTTGTTGAAGTCCGTCATCGCAGCGGCCTCGTCGCCGCCCTGCAGCTTGAACTGGCCGCGTCTCAAGTGGCCGTTCGGGTAAGAGGGTTCCAGCTCGAGCACCCTGTCCATTGCGGCGGCGGCTTCGCCGTATCTTTCCAGCCGACCCAGCGCATCGGCGTAAAGTGACCAGAGGCGTGGCCTGTCCGGGTTCGACTCGAGCGCGCGCTCGGCGAAGGCGACGGCTTCGGTGATTCGGTCGGCGCGAGTGTAGGTCGCGATGGTGTTCTCGATAATCCGGATGTCCGTTTGCTCGCCCTTGACCTCGAGCACCCTCTCGTAGGCCTGCAAGGCGACATCCACGTAGGTGGAGTCTTCGTCAGAGTAGCGCAGCGCGTAGTCACCCAGTTGCTGCAGCAGCGTGGTATCGTTCGGCGCGTGGTCCAGGCCCTCTTCAATGATGTCGATGGCCTCTGCCATGAGGCCGGCCTCCGCCATATCGTAAGCGACCCTCAGCCGGACGGGGACGTTGCCCGGATCGAGCTCCAGGTAGGCCCTGTAGTGCTCGCTGGCCTTTTCGGCATCCCCGACCTGCGAGTAGATGTAGGCGGCGTTCTGCATCGCATTGCGATGGCCCGGGTCGTTCTCCAGCACTCTAAGGAAGACGACCACCGCAGAGTCGGCCCAGCTAGCCGACCCGCTGCTGTCGTTCTCGAACAGCAGCCGGAACGCCAGCCCCTTATGGTACAGGGCATTGATGCTGTTGGGGTTGATACTCAGTGCTTCGTTGCAGTTCCGCAGGGCGTTTTCCGGCTGCTGGCTGCCGACATACTCAGCGCAGAACTGACGTGTTCTGAGGAAGCGAACCTGCGTCTCGAACGCGCTGATCGCCGCGTCGGTCACCTGCTGGACCGACTCGTCGCTCCTGTCAGCGATTGTGACGCTCGGCACCGGCACCTCTTCTCCGGTCGCCACATCGATGAAGCTCGCCTCTACTTCGTAGGCGCGGCCAGCTGCTGTGACCGATCCCCAGAACACGACGTGAGCCCCCATCAGGTTGGCCAGCTGCCGGGCCCGGATGGCGTTGAGCTCTTCCTGTTTGACTTCGTACCGCCTCAGGGCGCGTTTGAACTCCCTCTCAGGGATCGGAGCATGAGTCGCGAAGTCTGCCAAGCGCTCACTGATCTCTTCGGCGACATCCTCGCCGAACCTCCTGTGCAGCGCGTTGGATTCCATCGGAACCACGAGCACGCGGAAACGCCCTCCCGGCTCCTGCTGCGTGGTGATGGCAGCGTGGGATTCGAAGGCCAGCAGTAAGGACAGCGCGCAGAGCAGCGCCGCCAGCGCTCCCAGGCCACCCCCCCTTGAACCGGCGTTGCGAAACCTCATGGACTTCCCCCCACGGTTGGGACCTCGCGAAGCGGGCGCTTGCCCGCCCCAACTCTATTCGTTCTGCCCGTGCCGCAGTCTCGGATTCGCGCGAGCAGCGATCATTCCCGCTAATGGGCGCGCCTGGACTCGAACCAGGGGCCTCTGCCTTGTAAGGGCAGCGCTCTCGCCAGCTGAGCTACGCGCCCACCTCTGAGAGCCAAAGCCCCAGCTTACGGCTCGACGGACTATGCGTCAACACGCCGCCTGCCTCAGAGAATCAGCCCCAATGGGATCAGCACGACGTACGCAGCTACCAGCAAGATGGGCGCGACAACCGTCGAGACGAACGGCGAACTGCTCGCCAGCGCCACGTAGCCCGCCACGCTGATGACGGCGCCGGCGGCCAGCAGAACCCAGTTCAGTCGCGTGAACTGCAAGGGTCTAGACGCTTCCGCCGCGGCACGGGTCATCGGCGCGCCGCGCAGTGCCTCATCGCTATCAGCTGAGCGGGCCGGGGGCGGCCCCTCTCCACTCTTCTTGCGGGAGCTTGCTTTCGGCATGAACGGCTAGAAGCTATGCCCTAGGTTTGTTGCCGTCAATCATGCCGCCGCCGAGGGGGCCCGGGTCGTCAGCCGCCTCACCGAACTCGCTGCATTCCGTATCCCGGCTCACCGCTTCCAGCGCCGCCAGCTTTCGACGATATCTCTGCTTCTTCCAATACCCCAAGACGAGGAAAAGGATCGTCAGCACGGTCCAGAAGAACGCCGCTTGCGTCACGACGAGCAGCCAGCCGTACTGACGGCCCACCTCTCGTCGCCACAGGCGCTCGAACTGCGCGAACGTGAGGCCGTAGGTTCGCCGCATTGCCCTGTCGAGGTCGCCCGTCTCGCGCCAGCGTTCGAGCAGCCGGGCGAACCCGTTCGGGCCACCCAGCCGGTAGAGGAACTCTACGGCTGTGTAGGACAGCAGGTAGGCGTGCTCTGCGCGCACGCGGCTGCTCCTGAAATCGAGACTCAAGGATTCGAGGGCCGGGGTTTGACCCAGCAGGACAGCGACTCGCAGAGCCCAGCCATCGTTGGATCGCCAGCTTGCGGCCGCCAGTTGTGCATAGCCCTCGTGGAACCAACGCGGCACACCGGCGCCCAGGTAGCGACTCAGTGCCACGTGTGCCAGCTCATGCCTCAGCACCGTGACCAGCGGCTCGCGGCCTGTGCGCGCAGTGAACACGGGCAGGACGATGCGGTCACGCTCTGGGAAGGCCAGACCCGCACTCCAGTCGGGTACCCCGGGTGCCAGGGAGTCGAAGATCGCCGGGTCCGGCGCCAGGTAGACGACGATCTCTCCGCGGGCGAGCACGTCCTTTGGCAGCCCGGGCATGAGCGGTGGGATCTGCACCGCTCGGGCAAGCGCTGCCGCTGCGCTCGCCTGACGGGGCCAGAAGCGGAACACGAGCGCCCCAGCACGCAGCTCCTGCTGTGCGGCAGTCACGCTGTGCTGGAGAGAACCGAGGCAGCCGAGAGCGATCAGGCCGCGGATGAGAATCGCTCGAAGACAGGGGGTTGCCCAGATTCCACCCGGCGCGCAGCCTCCGTGCAACGTGTGGCGCAGGGATCGGACTGCCCGGCCGCAGCTCCGTCCTTCCAGGCCGAGATCGCATCCGCCCTGCGGCCCGCCTGATAGCGTGCTCGGCCCAGCTGGAAGTAGGCTTGGCTCATGGCGGGGTCCAGGCCGACGGTCTCCAGGAAGAACGATCCGGCGTCGTTGTACATCTCCCGCGCCAGGTAGACGAGGCCGAGGTAGTAGCGACCGTAGAGCACGGCCCGGCGGTCTGCCGAAGTCCGGACCGCTCTGGACAGATGCTCGATCGCTTCCCCGTAGATCCCTTTCTGTCGGCAAATGAATCCAAGGTTCACGCGGGTCACAACGTCGTCCGGCTTCACCACCAGGACATGCTCATACGTGAGCACCGCCCCGTCGCAGTCCCGCAACAGTGTCTGTGCCCAGCCCAAGCACGATAGAGCCTGCAGGTCATCCGGCGCCAGCCGCAGAGCCTGCCGCAGAATCCGCACGGCATCCTCGTGGTCGCCTGCCATAATGCAGGTCCAGCCTTGTGCGAGGAGCTCATCCAACTGGCCGCCTTGCCGCTCAGGTGCCGGCGGTGCCAGAGCCGGACCGAGGCCGGGAGGCCTGCCGGGCCACAAGTCGAGTCGTCGCCCCAGGCGCGTCAGGTCCTCACGCAGCTCAGCCAGCTGCCCCTCGAACCTGGTGAGGCTCTCGTACAGCTGTGCCAACGCCGTAGCGAGGGGGCCCGCTCCTGCTCGCTGCCCGCCTGCTCAAGCGCTGTCTCCAGCTCGCGGAATCGCGCCCGGTGCCACGCGAGCGGCTCGTCTCCGGTCAACGCTGGGCTTTCTTCTTGCGGCCCCTGGGCCGCTTCTTGGCTTTCGATCCGGCTGCAGCTGCGGACTTCTTGTCGTCGCTGTCGACCGCCTTCCGCATCTTCTCCAGTGCAATCCGTTCTTTAGAACTCAGAATCTCGTCGACGTCAAGCAGGATGATCAGCCGGTCCCCGTCCTGCGCGATGCCCTGCAGGTAACGCCCGGCCAGCCCCCTGAAGAACTCGGGGGGCGGGCTGACGGCGTCGACCGGGATCGGCGTGACACCCGGCACTTCATCGACGACCAGGCCTGCCCGACCGCTACCCAGCGACACGACGAGCAGTCGAGCGTCGGAATCCCGTCCACGCTGCGGTAGGCTGAAACGCTTGCGCATTTCGATAACGGGGACGAGGGCGTCTCGCAGTCGGACGATGCCCTCCACGAAGTCGGGCGCCTTGGGCACACCCCGCACTTCAGGAACCCGGAGGACCTCGTGAACCTCGAGGATATTGATGCCGAACTCCTCGCCCCCGAGCCGGAAGGCGACTACCCGCAGCGGTTCCGGGTTCATACGGTCTTCCCTCATGATGGTGCCCTCGCCCTCCTTTGGTACCGCCCGACAGCCGAGCAGCGGTTGGGGATCGACGTAGCGAAACAGCTCACCGTCGAGTTCCACAAGTCCCTCGGACTGCGGCGGACCTCGGGTTGCCCCCCTTCCGGCCTGGACCACGTCGCCGAACGCCTCCACCCGGAGGCCCAGAGGCCCGCCATCGCCGCCGAGCACCAAGAGCACTGTTGTCTCGGCCCCGGGATCCAGGCGCTGCGCGCCCTCGACCGCCCTGGCGAGCTCCAGCACGGGTATCCAGCGACCTCGCACCAGAGCGAGGCCCAAACGGTCCTCCTCACTCCCCGGCAGATGGTGGGTGAGCGGTCCGAGCTCGACAACCTCTTTCACCGCCTCCGCAGGCAGCGCGTAACGCGCGTCGCCCACGCGAAAGGTGACCAGGCTCGTCACGGCCACCGCCTTGAAGCCGACGGTGCGAGGGAGCAGAGGCACTCGACGACTGCCCCCGGTATCCTTTGCAGCGGGACCACCTGCTCGGCCGCACCCTCCTCCACCGCTCGACCGGGCATCCCGTACACCACACTCGTGGCGCGATCCTGTGCCAGCGTGCGCCCATTTGCCGCACGGATCGCCGCCAAGCCGGCGGCTCCGTCTCGACCCATGCCAGTCAGTACGACACCGACGCAACGCTCGGCGTAGGCCTGGGCAACGCTCGCGAACAGGGCATCCGCGGCGGGGCGCGTGCCCCAGATCAAGTCCCGCTGGTCCAGAGCGATCCTGACTTCGCGGCCGACCCTGCGGACGCGCATGTGGAAATCGCCTGGCGCGATCCAGACGCGATTCGCCGCCACGCCTTCACCGCCCGAGGCCTCCGCGACGGGCATCGCTGAGACCTGAGCCAGCCGCGTGGCCAGCGTGCGCGTGAAACCAGCAGGCATGTGCTGCACCACCAGCACCGCGGCCCCTAGGTCCGCCGGTAACGATCCGAGCACGTACGTGAGTGCCCGCGGCCCACCGGTCGAGGCGGCGATGGCGACCGCCGCTTCACTCTCCAGGGTCGCTGCACGGACATGACGAGCCTCGTGCTGCAGGCGTTCACGCGCCAACACTTCGATATCGGCAGCACAGGCCGCCTGGAGCGCCTCGTAGAGTCGAGCCTCCACCTTTGCGACATCGAAGGAGATCGGCCCCGACGGCTTGGCCACGAAGTCGACGGCACCGAGATCGAGTGCACGCAACGCCGCCTCCGAGCCGGCTTCCGTGTACGCGGAAAGTACGACGATGGGCCGGGCACGTGACGACATCACGCGCTCGAGCACCCCGAAGCCGTCAAGTCGGGGCATCTCGATATCCAGAGTCACAACGTCGGGATCCAGCTCGTCGATACGGCGCAGCGCTTCTTGTCCGTCGGCGGCGACCCCGACCACTCGATATCCGGGAAAACGCCCGATCATGTCGGAGATCATGCGCCGCATGAAGACGCTGTCATCGACTACCAGTACGGCAGCGGCCCGGCCGGCCCCTTCAGATCGCGACATCGTTCACACCCTGCGACGAGACCCGGACCCGTCCATCGCTCAAATCGAATTCGATCGAGCGACCGAGTCCTCCACCGACTGCTTCTCCGACGATCGGGACGCCGTGCCGGGCGAGGGTCGCCCGCGCTGCACTCACGTTGCGCTCCCCGATATTGCGCTCATTGGCGGGAACCAGCTCCTGGAACATGCAGGCTCCACCCACCAGGCGTGCCGTGATCCGACCACGTCCGGCTCCCGCGGACTCGAGCTCGTGCAACAGGTCCGGTATCGCGGTTGTCGCGTACCTGCCGCGCCGATCCGGTGCCGATGAGTAACTGGCATCTGGCAGCAGCACATGTGCGAGCCCACCGATCCGGCTGGTCTCGTCATAGAGCAGTATGACCACACACGAGCCGACGCCCAGCACCGACAGTACTCCCTCGCGTCTGCCGATACGGTGCTCGCCGGGCGGAACGTATTCCCTCACCGCTTCCTGTAGACCCTCTCTCGTGCGTCGACGACGTGGAAGACGGGGCGAACCTCGGCGGCCAACGTCTCGACACGGCCCAACACCAGGTAGCCACCGGACCGCAGCACGTCCGCGAAGGTGCCGAAGACGCGGCGCTGCGCAGCTCGGTCCAGATAGATGAGCAGGTTTCGGCAGAGAATCAGATCGGCATGGAAACCCGGACGCGTGCCGAGGATATCCAGCTGTTGGAATTCCACTCCGCGCCGTATGGTCTCCTTGAGACGGAACTGGTCGCCCGCTGTGAACCAGCGTCGGCGCAGTGCCGGGGGTGTCTCCGAGAGGGCAAGCTCTGAGTACGTGGCCGCGCGTGCCGCCTCCAGGCTGGGGTCGTCGATATCGGTGCCAACGATGCGTACACCGTCCCAGCCATCTCTGCCGTGAGCCGACAGCCATTCCCATACAAGGATGGCCAGGCTGTACGCCTCTTCACCGGCCGCCGAGCCGGCGCTCCACATGACTAGCGGTTCCTGCCGACGTAGGAGATCAGGGAGCACCTGCTCCTTGATCACGGCCCAGGTTTCCGGATTGCGGAAGAACTTGCTGACGTTGATGGTCAGCACGCGTAACAGGCGATCGTACTCGGCCGGGTCCGCGTCGAGGAGCGCTGCGTATGCCGCGGGGGTGGCCACGCCTCGAGCCCGCATGCGCACCGCGACCCGACGCCTGAGACACTTTTGGCGGTAGAGGTTCCCTTGGAAGCCGCGCTCCCGTTCGATCTTCGCGAACAGCGCCGCGTACGCCGCCTCATCGCTGTTCACCGGTCGCGCCTCTCACGAATTCCAGGTTCGTGCGCACTATCTCGTTGGCTGGATTCAGTTCCAGAGCGCGGCTCCACATCTCAATGGCCCGCTCTCGCGCTCGGCTCTTGTAGTAGACGTTGCCAAGCTTCGCGTAGACGTCATCCCCCAGATCGGGATCGGCCCGCAGCGCCCGCTCGTACGCCTCCGCCGCCTGCTCGTGTCGTCCCTCGCGGTACAGCAGATCACCGAGATTCTTCGACGCCTGTGCCAGGCCGGGGTCCTGCTCGAACGCCCGCTCGTAGAACTCCCGCGCGCGCCCTAGACTGCCCTTCCGCTCTGCGATGACACCCGCGTTGTTCGCCAACGCCGCAGAGCCTGGGTGCCTTTGCACGCCCTGCTCGGCCACCCTGACCGCTGATTCGAGATCCGTCGACATCGCCTCGGCCAGTGCCCGCGTCGAGTAGTAGAGCGGCGTCAACGCATCACCTACGGCCTCCGCGTAGCTGTCCAGCGCGTTGTGAGCCGCTGCCGGATCCCCGAGCCTCAGCTGGAACAGAGCCCTGCAAAGGTGGAGCTGCGGGTGGCTCTTGGCTCGCTGCAGGCCCTCCTCGAGAACCTCCACTGCCTCAACCGTCTTGCCCAACATCCCCAGCACCAACGCCAGGTTGTTATAGGCGGCCGGCTTCTTGCCGCCGCGCTCGATCACCTCGCGCAACTTCAGCGCGGCGCCAAGCAGATCACCCTGGCGTAGTGCCACGAGTCCCAAGTAGAATTCCGCCTCTAGCGACTGCGGCTCAAGCTCCAGCACACGTCTGAGCTCCCGCACTGCCTCGTCGAACATCGCGGTCCTGTAGAACGCCACGCCCAGGTTCCGGTGCTCATCCACTCGTGCACGGGTCTCCGCACGCGCGGTATCGCGCTCGCGCCGCCCTGACCTGCGCACCACGCCTACCGTGACNAGNCCGTAGAGCGCCTTTCCGACCTCGAACTCGGGTAGCGCGGTTTCCTCTACGATGTCCCAGCCGCTGTGCTTGCCATCCAGCAGNGGCAGGATCTCTTCCTGCTCTTCGGTGAGATCCAGCGAAGAGATGGTAGCTGACCGGTCAGGATCAAGGCTGAAGATGACTTCCAGCGATGGCACCTTCATCTCGATCTGACTCCATTCGTCCACCCGCCGTGCGCCCTCAAGCAGGAGGCTTTCAGGGTCGATGGAAGTCAAGATCGATTCCCGCTCCGGCTGCTGCCCCGGCTCGAAGTAGAAGGTACCCTGGCTCCACGTGAAGAGATGGTAGACCGCCTCCTCGATCTGGTGGCGCACCCATTTCTGCAATGTGGCCTCATCGATGAAGCCCTTGTCCCTGAGGATCTCGCCCAACCGCTGGCCGTCCCTGGTCTTGCTCTGCTGCTCGATCGCCTCGTCCAGCTGCTCCCGCGTTATCACGTTTTCGCGGACCAGTACGTCACCGAGCCGGTCGCGTCGGTTGAGCAAAGAAGCGTAGATGATGCGGCCTTCGTCGAAGTAGATATAGCCGAAGCTCTGGCGGTCTGTTACCGACAGGCAGCCAGTCTTGCCCCCCATGGTCAGCAGCTGAAGCACGTCGGGCAGGCTAGCTTCCTTGAGGCTACCCTTAATGGCCATTGTCCCAGTTCTCGATGGACAGCTCGTCGACAACGGGCCAGTTCCACACGACCTTCTCCGAACTCAGGAAGTAGTCGTCGATGGCGAGGTTGGCCCGACGCGCTTCCGCCAGCAGTCCGCGAAGCTTCTCGATGAGATCCGGGTCTCTGAAAGAGAGTTCCGACGGCAGCTGAGCCTCCAAGCGCGAGAACTCCTCCTCGATGGCTCCCAGCGTGGCGATGTCGCGCTCATAGGCAGCAACGACTTGTTCGGCGTCCACGATCTCATCGCCATCGAGGTAGCCTTCCAGCCGGTTGGTCAGGTAGCCTTCGCCTTCCCATTTCAGGATTGCGCGTGCCAGATCCTCTCGCCATTTCGGTGCCCCGAGCGCCTCTTCAACTGCGGACGAGACATCGCTGAGGAAGTCCTCGAACTCGCCGCCCACCCGCTCCTGCGCCTCCGCGAGCCAGGGTAGCTGCGAGTCGCTCACGACATCGGCGAGCAGCCGATCCACCTCATCCGCTTGAATGTCCCGCCTCGCCGCCTTCTGGGCCGCCAGTACACGGTTGAGCGCCCCCTTCAGCTGACGCACGTTCTCGATGGCGGAGCGCGCGATCGCCTCGACGACCTCCGGGCGCAGGCTCGCCCCGATGGCGCTGAGGCGAAGCTCCAGTATCGCCCGGCGCGTTTCAAGCTTGGGTCTACCGATGTCCACCACGAGGCCGCCGCTGAACCTGGAGAGCAACCGATCGTCCAGCTCACCCAGCTCAAGGGGCGGGCGGTCGCAGGCCAGGGCCACCTGCTTCCCGGCCATCAGCAGGTGATCCAAGAGGTGGAAGAGCGATCGGTGGCCTTCACTGTGGTGCCCCAGGAACTGCAAGTCGTCGATGAGTAGGATCTCCGCCTGGTGATAGGAGGTCTCGGCCTCGTCTTCCGGGGCCAGCTCCCGCAGCAACTGCTCGATGGGACTGTAGACCACTGCTATGTCCGGCTGCAGCTCCTGGGCGCGGTTGGCGATTGCCACCAGTAGGTGCGTCTTGCCGAGGCCGGTGTCGCTGTAGATGAACAGAGGGTTGTATGCCGAGCCGGGTGACTCCGCGGCGGTGCGTGCTGCTTCCCAGGCCAGTCGGTTCTCTGGCCCGACCACGAAGGACGTGAAGCTCATGCTCGGGTCAACGGGCACGTTTTCCGATACCCTCGCTGTTCCTGAGTTCGAACGACACGTCAAGCTTGCTGGCCAGCTTCCTGAGCACACCCTCGCTGGCTGACCTCAGGGTATCGAAGACGCCCTCCCCCAAGAGAGCCGATGCGGGGTAACTCGGGACATTCCTGAAGTTCAACTCTTCTTCAAGGCGATCGATGCTCAAGACGTTGGGCAGATCGCGTTTGTTATACTGAATCACGACTGGGATGTCTCGGATGTCGATACCGTGCTCAAGCAGGTTCGCTTGCAAGTTCCTGAAAGACTCGATGTCGGGATCAAGCTGCGACTTCTGGCTGTCGGCGACGAACACGACTCCGTCTGCCCCCTGCAAGACGAGTTTACGGGTGGCGTTGTAGTAGACCTGGCCGGGCACGGTGTAGAGCTGGAAACGTGTAGTGAAGCCGGAGATCTGGCCCAGCTCGATCGGTAGAAAGTCGAAGAACAGCGTGCGATCAGTCTCGGTGGCCAGGGAGACCATCTCGCCCTTGCGGTCCCAGGGTACTCGACTATGGATGTACTGCAAGTTCGTCGTCTTGCCCGAGCGCCCTGGCCCGTAGTAGACGATCTTGCAGGTGATCTCCCGGGTTGCGTAGTTCACCAGCGACATGGTCAGCCGCCTATCAGGTCTTGGAACAATCGATCGAGACTGCTCTCCAGCTCAGCCTCGAACTCCCTGGCGCTCACCGTGGAACGCGCTACGTCCATCTCCGGCAGCTGCCGTATCCGTCTCACGAAGTCCTGGAAGAACACACGCACCAAACCGATGGACGAGCTGTCGTCGAAGACTGTAACGAGCATGAGCTGTCCGGCAGCCGAATCGAAGTGCCCGAGGAATAGCTGGCGCAGCTGGCCCGCATGATGTAGGTGCTCGAATTGATCTTCACCCAGCTGGGATGCCAGGGCACGGCTCGATGCATTGATGCCCGCCGCAAGAGCGGCCACACCGATCAGATCGTAGAATCGATCGAACCCATGCTGGGCGAGGACCTGGCCGCTCCGATTGATCAGCACGGCCAGCCTGACACCCGACTCCCGAACGAACCGCTTGAGCGGGGCCGAGAGGGCGTCCTGAATCTCCCCCAGGTCCAGACGTTCCACTCTATTCCCGTCCTGTCTTCCCCAGCTTCTGCGCGGCGCGACGAACAGCGAGCCGCGCCTGGCCAGCGTTAGCGCGTCGTTCCAGCACAGCCATCAGGGCGAGGTCGTCCTTCCCCGCGATCAGGATCCGGCCCTCCTCCGCATCAAGCTCCAGGGTGCGTCCCTGTCCTCTCTTCGCGCCGGTCGCTCGACATGCGCGCCGATAGAGCGATGCCGCAAGCGCCGCCACCGCTTCACCATGGACCCCGACATGGACGCGTCCGTCCACCACGAGGCCGTCGCGTATCGCCACAACCAACGCGCCCCGAACGCCCGGAAATCTCATCACCTGATTCAGCAAATCCTCGAAGGCACCGGTCCTCATTTGCCCAGGCTTTCCAGGTGTTCCCGTGCCAACTTGCGTGCCCGCTCCAACACGCGAGCCGCCTGACCCGCTGGAAGGTCGCAGGCCGTGGCGACGATAAGCGTGATCCCATCAACGGCAGACATCGTCAGCCGAACGACCCCACTCTCGATCACCACACTTCGGAGATCACCGAGCTGCAGATAGGAGGCGACCCGCTCGGCCTCCGCTCTCGCGCCACTCAGCGTCACGCCCAACATCCTGTCCGATTCCACACCGCGAGGCGTCATCCGGCCCTCGACCAGCTGACCGGTCGCGTCCACCAGCAGCGCGCCGAGCGTTCCCGGGTACTCACGCATCAATTTGCCGAACGGACCGAGCGGGGCCGCGGCGCTGTCTTCGCTCTCGTCTCCGTCCCTGCGCATGGGCTCCAGTCTGCTCCAGAGCTCTGCCACGCTGGCGTCCCCGGGAGCGATCTCGCGGGCCATCAGCAACTCGCGCTCCGCGTCTGCAGGTCGCCCCTCGTCCAAGTAGAGTCGGATTATCGATAAGCGCGAAGGTAGATGATCCGCTGCCAGCTGGAGGGCGATCCCCCACTCGTCCAGAGCCAGCTCCCGCTCGCCACGTTGCTCATAGATGCGCCCGAGCTCGTAATGAGCTTCCACGTGAGTCGGGTGCCGCTGGAGACCACGCAGGCAGAGCCGCACCGCACGGTCGAGATCGCCCCGCTCACGGTACGCAGCGGCCAGCTCCACGAACGCCGTCGAGTCCGGGTTCGCGGCGACTTCCGCGCTCAGCTCCTGCAGTGATCTACGGGTGCTCCCGGCCATTGAATTCGCCTAATATCGTCTGCAGTTCTCGCACCACTGTCATAGCCCGCTCGACCCGTCGCCGCTCCGCGCCGTCTGGTGCCATGCGTAGGTACGCTGTCCACTCGCGTGCAGCGCCATCGATGTCACCGAGCTTCAAGNGCACGAGGCCCAGCCGCTGTCGCGCATNCTCGGCCAGTGGATCCAGGCTCAAGGTCGTCTCATAACCTTTCGCCGCACCTGTCAGATCNGCGTTGCCCTCGCGGATGCGGGCCGCCAAGTAGTGGACTCTCGGCTCATCGGGATGACGAGTCAGAAGCGGATCGAGACCCTCATGCGCAGACTCCA
>JGI24422J19971_10001915_pt1 | contig 12877 bp, 8 predicted proteins | sample DeeMarSWOR152_54_FD_19971 | JGI IMG/M metagenome (IMG submission 19971) | reverse complement strand
CACGCGATGAGCACAACGCAATACGAAATTAGTGCTTAAAATGCCGTTTACCGGTGAAGACCATTGCGATGCCGTGCTTATCTGCTGTGGCGATAACTTCATCATCTTTTTTCGAGCCGCCCGGCTGGACTATTGCAGCCACCCCCGCCTTGGCGGCGTTTTCAACGTTATCCGGAAACGGAAAGAACGCATCTGAGGCCATCGCACAGCCCTTCGCCTCGTCGCCCGCGTGCTTGAACGCAATAAGTCCGGACTCAACGCGATTCATCTGCCCGGCCCCTACGCCCAGGACCTTCTTATTCTTGACCAGCACGATGGTGTTGCTCTTGGTATGCTTGGCGGTAAGCCAGGCTATCCTCAAATCCTCAAGCTGCTTGGCGCTCGGCCTGGCCTTTGTCGGATACGTCAACGCATCCGGCTCCCAGCCAACCAAATCCCTCTTTTGCAACAGCAGCCCGCCCACAACACAGCGAACGTCAAATTCACCGCTGTCAATCTTGCTCCTGTCGATCGGCCCGGTCTCCATCAGGCGGACCCGACTGCCCCAGCTTTTCAACGTCCTGATTATCTCGACGGCATCTGCCTCAAATTTCGGGGCGATAATCACCTCGGCAAAGAACCCGCCGGCCCCAAGTGCCTTGCCGAATAGGCTGTAAGATTCCATAATCGTTCGCGCCAATTCAACGTCGACTTTTCTATTCAAGGCTATGATGCCGCCGAAAGCACTGACCACATCGCCTTCGTAGGCCTTGCGGTATGCCACACAAATATCCTTATCAACGGCACACCCGCACGGATTAAGGTGCTTAACAACCACTGCCGCCGGCTCGTCAAATTCCTTCACCAGCTCAAAAGCCGCATTAGTATCCAGCAGATTATTGAAGCTGATGCCTATACCGCCCTCCAGCAGAGTGCCGCTGCTGACGGACGTTTCACCGCTCGGCGGCAGCTTATAGAATGCAGCACTTTGATGAGGATTTTCTCCGTAGCGCAGCGACGCTTCCTTCTTAAGCGCAATTGAAACCTTCTCCGGATACTCTACGTTTGCTCTGCCATTAAGATACTTTGTTATAGCAGCGTCATACGATGCTGTCAGCCCGAAGGCCGTCCGTGCAAGATCGCTTCGCAGCTCCTCGCTCACAGCCCCACCGTTATTCTGCATCTCTTCGATGACCTTATCGTACTGATCGGGTTTTGTTACGACCGTCACGAACTTATGATTCTTCGCAGCCGAGCGAATCATACTCGGCCCGCCAATGTCAATATTTTCAATCGCCTCGGCCAGCGTGCAATCAGCCTTGGCAATCGTTTGTTCAAAGGGGTAAAGATTCACACAAACCAAATCAATCGGCTCAATATTATGCTTCTTCATTGCCGCTGTATGCTCATTTTTGTCGCGAAGTCCTAACAGCGCGCCGTGTATCTTTGGATGAAGTGTTTTTACCCTGCCGTCCATCATTTCCGGAAAGCCTGTAACCGACTCAATACCAACAACGCTAATCCCTGCCTCGCTCAGCTTTTTAGCTGTCCCGCCGGTGCTGATTATCTTGACCTTCATCTCGCTGAGCTTTCTGGCAAAGTCAACTATCCCGCTCTTGTCAGAGGCGCTTATCAGTGCTGTTTTAATTTTTACGTCCATTTGAACTCCTTCTTCTAACTATTCACTATTACCATTTATTAACGACTATTCACTATTCAACCGGTTGTAAACAGGCAATCCGGCCGCGCTGGTCGGCAATATAGATTTTTGAGTCCACTGTATTGGCTGCATATCTCGAAACCTGGGCAAAATTAACCGAATACAGCTTTTTCGCTCTGACATTATCCATCACCTCTAACGTCCCCTTCTTTGTAATCACGTAGGCTTTTCCCTTCACTTCTGCCAGCAGTTCAGCGCCCCCCGGCACTGACCAGATAAATGTGCCGCTTTCCTTATCTATCGCCGTCAGGCCCTTATGGGGAACATACTGATAGACCACCTCTTGTGTAACACGCGGGGCCCTCTCGAGCACACCCGCCGCCTGGTACTTCCATATAAGTCTTCTCCCAAGTAAGCCGACCATATCAACCCTGTAAACATTTGTATCCTTGCTGGCAAAAAACAGCGACATTCCATCTCTCACCATCGGCCCGATAATAGAGCCGGCAGCGTCAAATTGTGGCCACAACTGCCTGGGCCTGTTTGGCGTAATACCAACCACATTACCAGCATCGGTTGCAAAGACGACAAAAGTCTCATCAGCAACGATTGAAGTAATCATCGACTCATTCTTGGCAGCCGCCTCGAAAACTTGGACCTTATCATTTGCACGTAACGTATGTAGACGCCCATCAACTCCACCCAGATAGAAATACGAACTGTTCCGGGCAGCAGGACAGACTATACCAAAACCAACATTTAAGGTCTTACGATCTTTACCGGATTCGGGGTCAATCTCAAACAGCTTACTGCCGGCTATAGATATAAGCTCATCCCCATAAAGATTAAGTCCCTCAATCGGTAAACCGGCGGGCGTAAAAGACTTGACGAATATCATATTCCCTTTTTCCCTGTTCAAAGAAATCATATAACTGCGGTGAGAAAGTGCATAGATACGATTACCGAGGATAAGCAGTTGCTCTAAACTATCCGTCTTCTTAATGGGAAGCTCGTTCTCCCACAGCGTTTTCAATCTGGCGTGTTCGAGCAGCTCCGGGGAAACAAGCCACCGCGAACCGCTTTCCGAAGCAAAGCTCGTTTGCACAACGCACAGAACCAAAAAACTCACCAGTAAAACAAATTTGCCACTCAATATCTTCAGCATTGCCCTGTCCTCCTTTTTGTAATAAAAAGCCAAAACCTCAAAACTAAAACTCCTTACTTTTTCTTTTTTATGGCAGCTCAACGTAGTCAGCCAAATCGATATTATGTTCCTTTTCGAATTTCCGCATCTGTTCGATGCGGTCAATATCATCTTTTATTCTGTTTATCAGCTTAAATATATATGGCTTACCCGCTAAGCGGTTTCGCAGGTCATCGAGCATCGGCTCCCATATTCCATCGTATAATTGTGCCTTGAGGACGACCAGCATCCGATGCTCGTCACTCAAGCTATTAACGAAATCACTCACCACCTTGCCGACGGCGGTATCGTCACTTTTTTTGCTATTTCTGACCGGCTCAGCCATTTTCTACAACCTCGCCCCGTTGTAGGACCTCCAACCGGGCTCGTTTGAGCCGAATACTAACGACCAAACTTCAAAATTGCAACAAATTTTCTCAAATTCGCTTTCGACATTCGATATTCGCCCCCGTTTCTACCCTTCACGCGCTTAGCCCAATTAGTATTTGACAAGGCTTTACATATCTCTTTAAATGCAGTTTCTTAAAACCAACTGTTAAACGATGAGGATGGACTCTATTATGAAAACGTTAAAAATTCGCCTATTTATTGCTGCACTTGTTTCCGCTGCATTGTGCTGCGGATGCCGAGAAATATCTCCGACTGCGACCAAGCCAGTCAGATGGACTTATCCGCAAGCTCGCCAGGATTCTACAGTTGATGTTTATCATGGCACCGAAGTTCCCGATCCTTACCGCTGGCTCGAAGACGCAGATGCACCCGAAACGCAGGCCTGGGTCGCTCAACAGAATAAACTAACCGCCGACTTCCTCGCCGCTGTTACCGCGAGGGAGAAAATCAAGACCCGTCTAACTGATTTATTGAATTACCCCCGGTATTCGACACCGTACAAGCAGGGCGGTCGATACTTCTTCTGGAAAAATGATGGCCTGCAAAACCAATCTGTCCTGTATATGCAACAGACCCTCGAAAGCGAACCGAGTGTCGTTATCAATCCTAACTTACTGAGCGACGATGGCACCATTGCCGTAACCACAACTGCCGTGAGTGAAGATGGTACATTGCTGGCCTATGCCCTCTCCTGCAGCGGCAGCGACCAACAGGAAATAAAAATCCGTACCATCGATTCCCGCCGGGACTACGATGAGACCCTCAAATGGTGCCGATTCACAAGTATCGCCTGGAAACATGATAACACTGGTTTCTTTTACAACCGTTTCCCAGACCTTAACACTGTCCCGCCTGAAGACCAGACCAACTACAACCGTGTTTACTGGCACAAACTTGACACAGCCCAATCGCAAGACCAGCTCATCTACGAACGCCCTGATAACAAAGAATTGCGTTTTGATCCATTTATTACCGATGACGGCAAATTTCTCATCGTGCAAGTCTATCACGGCACCGACACCAGGAATCGCATTTGTTACCGACCTGTGGAAAGCACAGACCCATTCGTTAGATTGCTTGACAATGCCGACGCCCGCTACGATTTCATAGGAAATGTTGATTCGGTTTTCTATTTCCATACCGACCTTGATACCCCTCGCGGACGAATCATAGCTATCGATATCAATAGTCCCTCGCGCAACAATTGGCGTACAATCCTGCCTCAGACCGATGATGTAATCGACCACGTAACTCTGATTAACAACCACTTTGTAGTCGCATATGTGCACGATGTACACGATAAGCTAAAAATCTATAATCTTGATGGATTTTTCGTTCGTGAAATCCCCCTGCCCACTCTTGGGATGATCACCCGCTGGTCTGGAAAGCAATATGGCACCGAAATGTTTTTTTCTTTTACTTCTTTTCTCTTTCCTAACACAAGCTATCGCTATGACTTTCGCTCTGAGCGGTTGACAGTTGTCCAAAAGCCTGAAATCGACTTCGACGCTTCAGACTATCAAACCGCGCAGGTTTTCTATCATTCCAAAGATGGCACCCGCATCCCTATGTTCATCACCCACAAGAAAGGTCTTGAGCTCGACGGCAATAATCCGACTTTGCTTTACGGCTATGGAGGATTTAATATGAGTAGCAAACCTCGCTTTTCTACTCCTACCCTTATTTGGTTGGAACACGGAGGCGTATACGCCGTCGCCAACATGCGCGGCGGTGGAGAGTACGGCGAGGCCTGGCACCAGGCCGGTATGCTCGACAAAAAGCAAAATGTTTTTGACGACTTTATCGCCGCTGCCGAATGGCTCATCGAGAACAAATACACAAACTCGAAAAAGCTCGCTATCACAGGCGGCAGCAATGGCGGCCTGCTCGTCTCCGCTTGTATGCTCCAACGCCCCAGCCTGTTTGGTGCTGTCGTCTGCCAGGTCCCTGTTGCCGATATGTTAAGGTACCACAAGTTTACCGTCGGTCGCTACTGGATACCGGAATATGGCAGCGCCGAAGCGAGTCCCGAGCAATTCAAGTATCTTCTCGCTTATTCTCCCCTCCACAACGTCAAGGCTGACCTTGACAATCCGCCAATCCTGGTTACAACTGCCGATACCGACGACCGTGTTGTTCCCTCTCATGCCAAAAAATTCGTCGCCACTCTCCAGGCGAAAGCTGCCGACGAGAATCCTATTCTGCTCCGCGTGGAAACCAAAGCCGGACATCGTATCGGCAAACCAGTATCCAAAGTCATCGATGAACAGGCTGATATTTACGCCTTCCTCTTCAAGACGTTAAAAATAGAAGATGGCGACGCTGAAAGACTCGAACCCGAACGGTAGATGCATGATTTGCGAACTACAATTACCCATTTAGCGGAAAAATTTTGGTTTCCTGATAACGTCGACTTATCAATTATATTAGCTGAGGTTTTGGTTAAGATGAACTTGGGCTAAATCAAGCACAAGTTTTTTCGAGGCGTCTACCGGCGTGCTGCTTGACAACTTTGAATCTATTTGTTGCAGTGTTGGCAGTAGCCCACACCTATTGGCAATTTGTACAGAAAGACCAGGTCTTGCGTTAACTTCCAGCACCAGCGGGCCATGCTGAGCATCCAACATAATATCTATACCTATGTATCCAATCTTGATTATGTTGCTCACATTCCCGGCTATTCGAAGTACCTCATCCCAGCAAGGTATTGTAACTCCACCTACATCAATGCCAGTATCCGGATGGATAGTTACAGCACGGTCAAAATAGACTCCGCCGAAAGTTTGACCTGTCTGAAGATTAATGCCTACAGCGACTGCTCCCTGGTGGAGATTTGCCCGGCCTTTGGAGGCCTTAGTCGGCAGCCGAAGCATTGCCATAACCGGTGAACCCCTGTACATAATAATCCGGGTATCAGGCGTTCCTCTGACAGCAAGTTTTTCAAAAACCGGATGAGGTACAATGCGTTGTTCGAGAATGACGTGGTCGGGCTGTCCGGCCAATGAATAGAGACCAGAGAGCGTCGTTGAAATGTGGTACCGCAACCCGCTTAGCGAGATCATCTGTCCATTTGCAATGTCAAATAATCCGTTATTTCTCGCTATGATTACCAGAACGCCTCGTCCACCTGAACCACCGGCAGGCTTGACTACAAATTCGTCTCTGCCATCGATGATTTCAGATAACTGCTGAAGATCACCGAAACGCTTAATTACAGCGTATGTTTCTGGAACAGGAATGCCATGTTCTCTGCATATCGTCTTTGTTACAGCTTTATCATCAGCGAGCTTATATACAGAACGCGGGTTCGCCTCAAATAAATAGTTGAGATTGCGACGATTTATCCCTAAGACGCCACGCTTGCGAAGTTGCGATGGCCAAGCCCAGAATCTTGGAAGTATAGCCCTCATTTAAGATACTCCTTGCGTTCCGCTTCGAGCAATATCCCGAAAACGCCACAGTTCATTCAATCTGTATCCTGAATATCGACCGATTACAATCAAAGCCGCCGCGTTCAATAGCTGGATTTCGGGGAAGGCCAGCACGAGCTTGGCGATATGCCCTTCTCTCAGCACCAAAAGGCAGCATAACGCTACTGCCATAGTGCCTGCAAATATCTTAAATGCCTGTTTATGACCATCTTCTTCCGCCGTGATATTGAATCGCTCGATCATCATTGTCATTATTACCATCGGTAGCAAGACTGCACTCGCACTGGGGGTCAGGCCCAAGTAGTCCAAGATGGAAACCGCCAGAATCATGCACAAAACAACCAGTGTGAGAATAACGCTAAGCCGGGCCACCATAAGCAGTTTCAGTTTGTTCAGAAGTAGTCGAGCTAATATGCCTACCGTGAGAACAATAAAGAACACGACCGCACCAGTTCTCCAATCGGCCTGAACGAAGCTGAGGGCGATCAGAGCCGGCGTGAAGGTGCCAAAGGTGTGAATTCCAATTATGTTCCGAAAAATGGTCGTTATTAGTGCTCCTAAGGGTAAAAGCAGGAGCAACGTGATTATCTCTTGCATACCGGGCGACAATCTCGTCAAATCAAGAATATTCCACAATCGATTCTCCGGCAAAGCTGTGAAGCTCGGCGGAGGTAATAATCGACGGATTGAATATCTGGCCTTATAGTCAAAAATAAGTGAGCTTCTGACGATATCGGTACTATCGCGGCGTATGGGCACAAAAGTACTGGGAAGTTCTCCAAAATATCCGTTCTCCGGATCGCAGGGCAACCAATACTTTCTGGAGTAAACTTCGACCCAGTAGCGTTTGCGAGCATCCAGGGCGGATTCGAGAAAAAAGCCGGTGACCAAGCGAGCCGGGATTTTCGCTGTCCGGCAAAGAACAATCATTGCTCTTGCCCGGCCCAGTGTCGTTGCCGATCCTTTCTGCAATGCGCCAAGAGCATCCGAAGTAGCTCCCTGCCCACCCTGGACAATATTTTCTGAACAATATTCGAAGATACGTTCCAGCACTTTGCTCTTGTTTATCTGCTTGCTTGTAAGCTGGCTCAAAATGTTCAGCACATAGGGATCGGTTAGCTGCACGGCCTTTTCTTCTTGCAGATAGTGTTCTATTTCTTCGGTGGTTAGCTGTACTTTAGGATTAGGCAATTTCGGTTCTTGCTCAGACTTCAGAAGTATGTCAAACTGTGCGATGAACCGGCCTCGGTCATGACCGACTATCGGCACGATTATCGCTTCTCGTCCGAGGGTTCTTTTAGTCCTGAGTATGTCCATCCAAATCCCTTGATGTGAGAAAGACTCACGGAAAACTCGGCTATATGGTGTACTATCCGGAATCGCGATATGAATCTTACCGCCCTTTAGTGCAGGCAAGTCTATATCATACGTCAAACGCCAAACGGTTTCGCCGCGGGGTAAGCGTGCTCTGTATAAAGATTTGAGTCGTGCAGCAATGCACAAACTACCGGTGATAACGAGGATAACCACAGTCCAAGCCACGAGCCGTTGTTCTTTTACCACCTTTTTGTCCTTTGATTGTATAAGCCCCAGCTAAATTTCTATTGGTACTGCGGCTGGTGCTATGATTGGAAGACCTAATCAGGACCACCTGTGTAATCTACTTAGTGAACCGTAATTCGAATTTATTATTTTTCTTTTCCTTCGCAGGAAAGTATAGAACGTAGAGAAACCGTTTAAATGAATCGGTCATGAAAACTGCACGATTGGGCGGATCATCCTTGCGCTGCAAGTTTGAGTGTTGCCGCGGGTCGAAACCTTCCGGAACGGGCAGTCTAAAGAAATAAATCGGCGTTAGCCGACGCGCTTCTCTAGTCTTGAGACGTTTAACGATACCCGCTACCTGGCTTGCGGGGAACATTCGAACAAAATACTTATCGGTCCGCAATTCAGGCAAACGACGTCTTGGAGTTAAAATACGAATTTTATCAGGCGGGACCAATTTAGCTGAAATCGGTTTTAATTTTGGTTTGTTTGGCAGGGCAGCGGTAATTCTCAGTTCCGGATCACCCCACAGGCGAAAACTCAGAGCAGCACGATATACCTTTGCTGTTTCTGTATGGCCTCGTTTTTTCTTTAGCTCGGCAAGGCACAAGAAATAGTTTCGAGCATCGCGTAAAGCTTCACCGGCTGTTTCGTGCTGATAGACTAAACCGTCGCAAAACGCTTTGACAAAGGCGCTTCCAGAAGCACTGTGAACGTTCGTTACACTACCTACAAGCCCCACGCCTCCGGCTTTGAAAATCTGCCTGGCAATTTCCTCCTCGAGCGAGTGACAGCTCTGGAGAACTACCAACGGCAAACCATCCAAATGTTCAACTGCTGCATAAGGGAAAATCTCTTCGGCTGCCATATATCCAGGTTCCATAGGAAGAATCGCTGCGGTTTGGTATTTCTCGTATTCTCGCTCTTCATCCCACCCCTCTGCGAAGGGTCGGGGTTCATCGATTTCGGAATCGGCTAAGGTATCGGATGCTGAAAACACTACATCACCTTCAGGTACGTCTGCTGGTGGCAGTTCATCAGGCGGTGCGTATTGCCACTCTTCCGGTGGCTCTTCTGATTCAAAGATCTCACCGGGGTCCTGAAATAGGAATTGGTCACTCAGGTGGCCCTCATATATGATCAAGTGTGCTTTGTCGGCTGCCTCCAGTGCCCCGGGAATATCCGAGCGTACGCCGTAAAACTCATCGATGTGTGCCCCAAAGTTCTTGAATTCCTCTGCAGTAACACGGCTGATGGTCTCAGCCAGAGGCAAAGACCCATAAGCACAGTTTGGATTGGCCACCATAAGGACTCTGGGTTCTTGCCCCTGTAGGATGTGTTCCCTTGCCAAACCTTGAGCTATGATTGTGGAGGAAGCCCACAACCGGCGAAATGGGATCCGCCCGACTCCTAAAACCGCCGGGCCACCATGAAATGGTCGTGAGCATGGTTCTATTGGTACCTCATACTCGCCCAGGCTGTTGCTGTCCTGCACGGTTATTGTCCCGATGGAATCATAGTCACCCAGGATAGTTACCGTGTGAGGCCGCAGTGAGTGCTTATTTATGAAATCTTTGGCTCGTTCTTCGGCAGCAGTCCCATCCACAGACTGACACAAAACGACTGGTGCGCCGCGCATCAAGCTTAAGTATGGTCCAATCCACGATGATGCCCCCTGACCCGTTTCAGGCTCAGGCACACGTGCAAGGATTAAGTTTCGAATTTTGCTCGTTCCCAGCAGGTCAATTACACGCTTTCTGGCCGACGAACAATCAAGGAATTCAACTTTTTGAGGAAAAGAAGACGCTATCCGTTGGTTGCGTTCCGGATAGTCGGTGCAGAACAAGAGCTTACCCGCGCCCACCGCCTTTAGAACTCTCGACAATGCGCGTAAATCCCTTGGGTTCTGGTACGGGATAAATGGCACCCGCAGGTGGGCCGCCAGCGTTGAGCCAAGAATTGCCATTTCAGGTTCGCCAGTGGAGGCAGCGACGACCGTGTCTGCTTTCTTCCAAAACGATTCTACCAATAGGACACTCGCTTGGGCAAGGCTCGGTCTGACGACTTTGAGCCTGACAGGGCGCTCATTAGGAACTTCAAACAGGCCCCTGTCCTGTTCTTGTGAAAGAACAAAGTGGGTTTCTGAGATGAGGTTCAATTTGTCCAACAACCGGCGTTGTTCTTCAGACTGGTCTGAAGACAGCACGATCAGGATTGGTGTTTTCTGCTTACTTTTTATTTGAGCAGCTATAGGTGCAGCCACCAAGACCAGCCATTCCTCCTCTTCGGGCACGACGATGAGCTCCAGTGGCTTGTCCCGCCGTCCGGATGGTGACCGGTCCTGCAAAAATGGAGAAGCGCTGCAGGCGGCTTGGTCAACGATAGCGACAATCGCAGACAATACTACAGCGGCAGTCAAGATAAAAAAAACTGCTTGTCTCCGCTTCATATTGTGTGTTTTTTCGTTCAACTCCAAACTTCCTTATATAGACCTTCGCATTTCGTCGAAAAACGGCGTCGTTCGCTGTTCTACGCATTTTGCCGCATAAAGGTACATCGCTGCTGACCAGCTCTGCCAGTCCTCGCCCTGAGGCGTACCATCCTGTGCTCGTAACCATTCATTAAACCCAAACTTGACATCTGCCTCACGTGCAGGACGTACAAGTTCGGTAAGATCAATAAGTTTTTTCTCGGCGAGCTGCTGTCTTCCAGCGGCAACCAAAGCCGCTATGTAGAATCCACAAATGAAAGGCCAAATGCCGCCATTATGGTATTCACCAGGCTGGTTATATCTCTCGTATCGCGGCAGCCAATCCGGATCTCCAGGCCTTACATAAGGGAAGAAGTTGGGCGGCAGATTGACAGCCAATTCTTCATTATTTCTTAANGCTTCGCATTCTATTTCTATCCACGAAACGAGCCTTTTGGCTCTCGAGGNCGATGCAATCCCTGAAAGAATTGCTAAACTATTACCCAATAGGTCGAAGCGCTCACTTCTGTATACTTTGTAAGACCATAAGGCAAAATACGGTTTGTATCTTAATGCCAATCCTTCGTGGACATGCCGATTTTGCCTGTCACCNTTGATAGTAAATCGCCCCATCATTTCTTGCAGCCTCGATGCGCGGCCATTTTGGCCTAAAAGGCGCAGATAGATATAAACTATAGTGTTCACAAAAAGCCCGTATCCTAAAACCCACTGCTCGTCGCGCCAATCACTNGTGGGCAACTGGTCAACGATAACCTGGTCGGTAGGGCTCTGGTATTCCATCCACAGCATTGCCTTCTTTACAGGCTCTTCAAGAAAATTATGCTCACCCGTTACCTGGCGAAAAAGCGCCACTGCCATAAGGAACAATGGTGTACAATCGCTTGAGCCGCGGTCGGTACGGTCGTGAACCAGTGAGGGAATATGCCCAAGTCTACTCTGGTTTCGAGCCACAGTCTCAAGGACCCGCCGCAGCGATTCAATCAGCTTCTTGTTGCCCGAGGTTAAGATGCCAAGAGAGGAGATCATCAGATCTCTTGTGTACGGTTCGGGATAAGCCCATCCAGCCGTCCTCGGCAGTCCACGGTACGGCCCATGGCTATTATGAAGCAATACCTCCAAAGCTGTTTCTTTGGCCCTTTCAACCAAATTTTTGTTTCGCTTCTCCATTCTATGATATTCCAAGCCTTTCTGAAACAATTTGGACAAATCTCTTAGCTACAACTCGATAGTCGTAGTTTTCGACGGCACGTTTTCTTCCGGCTTCTCCCATTTTCTTTCTCAGGTCCGCATTTGTCATCAGATCCATAAGGTAATTTGCGATATCGTGCACACTGGCACGATAATCAACGGTTCGTGGTCTTTTGAACACCACACGGTGCCCAGGCTCATGTCCTGACTCAGCGTCCAGTGTGGCCTCTCTCAACCTCACCTCTTGAGCTACTGACGCCAGAAATGCATTTTGCCTGTGCACCATAGTGTCCAGCATGCCCATTGCCTTAATTCCAATAACCGGCTTGCCGCAAGCATTCGCTTCAACCTGAATCATTCCATATCCTTCAAGACGTGACGGTGCGGCGTAAATATCACACGCTGCTAAAAGGTAAGGCATAAAATTCCGAGAGACTACATTAGTGGAATAAACAACGTTTTTCTCGATACCCAGTTGTGTTGCTAACTGCAGGTCTATCAGGTTTTGTTGTTCTGTTCGAGGTTGTGGCCATACCTTGCAGACATACTTCCAGTCTGGTGCTTTTGTGTCGATAATTGCCAAAGCCTGCATAACTTCCTGGGCGCCTTTTGAGGTTGCATCTCCGCCAACGGTAAGAATCATTATCTGGTCTTGGGCCACTCCGAGCGCTTCTCTAACAGCGGCGACTTTTAGGTCGTTCTTATCACGCGGGGTAAAAGCATCTGTATCACAGCCCACTGGAAGAACCTTGATATTTTCACCATTGATTCCGTCTCGCAGGTAAATCTTTTTTACCCATCTGGAAGTTACCAGGATTAAGGGTAGAGCATTGAGGATCTCATGGTAATCACCCATATAGCCGTCAGCGACTAACCACGGTACGGCTTGGATACCGTATCGCTGGGGATGAAGCACCAAGTATGGAGTATGCCCCCAATAGCCAACACCAACCACAACGTCGGGCTCAAACCATCGGTAATACCACTCT
>JGI24422J19971_10001902_pt1 | contig 12899 bp, 13 predicted proteins | sample DeeMarSWOR152_54_FD_19971 | JGI IMG/M metagenome (IMG submission 19971) | reverse complement strand
CGATCTCCTGTATAAGGCCTGCGAGCCCGATTGGCTGACGGTCACAATCAGCTGGAATGCGCGGGGAGGGATATCCGCCAGAACAACCTCCCAAAGGGGAAACCCGCCTTCTTGACTTTGATGTGGACCCTGTTTATATTTCAGGTTGTAAGTTAACTGGAGAGTATATTTCCGAGAACGAAGGGGGATTAGCTTACACTACAGATGGCCAATAAGGATTACTATAAGCTACTCGGGGTCAGTAAATCCGCCAGCAGTGAGGATATTAAGAAGGCCTACAGGAAGCTGGCTATGAAGTACCACCCTGACAGGAACAAGGACAACAAGGCCGCCGAGGAGAAATTCAAGGAGATAAGTGAGGCCTACGCGGTCTTGAGCGATCCACAGAAGAGAAAGCAGTATGATATGTTCGGGGCCGAGGGGTTCCAGCAGAGGTACAGCCAAGAGGATATCTTCAGGAGTTTCGATTTTGGCGATATATTCAAGGAATTTGGCTTTGGAGATCTCGGCGGCTGGAAGAGGGGTGCAGGCTCGGGTATATTCAGCAACCTCTTCTCCGGGGCAGGGAGACGTCCCAGATACGGGACAAAGGCGGACCCCTTCAGCTCGTTCTTTACCGACTATGGCGATGGGGCTACGGGCTTGAAAGGCCAGGATCTCATCTATGAGCTCCCCGTACACCTGGAGGATATTGTCAAGACCCATCAAAAGACGATCTCCTATAATGTGGGTGGGGTACATCAACAGATAAGGGTCAAGATTCCCGCAGGCATGGCGGATGGCAAGAAATTGAGGCTCGCGGGCAAGGGTCAACCGGGACAGGCAGGAGGGACCCCGGGAGATCTTTACATTAAGATAAGGATTCTGAATCATCCTATGTTCCAGAGGGAAGGGAACGACCTCTACATTAATCGAGACGTAAAATTCTCCGAGGCCGTATTGGGGACAAAGATCGAGGTACCGACCATTGACGGCAAGAGGTTGAGCCTTAATGTACCAGCCGGGACCCAAAGTGGCTCAAAGCTCAGACTAAGGGGATATGGCATGCCCAGCATGGATGGAGGAGGGAGAGGGGACGTATACGTGAAGATAAACGTTGCAGTGCCGAAGAAACTAAGCAGCAGACAGAAGGCATTGGTAGAAGAGCTGAGAGATCTGGATCTGTAGGCTATGTCAGTATTCCTGGGGCAACTCGTTAAGCTGGGCCAAGGAGAACACAGGACCATCTGTGCACACATATTTGTCACCGATGTTACACCTGCCGCACATCCCTATTCCGCATTTCATCCTCATCTCTAAGGATATGATTATCCGCTCAGGTTCAAATCCCGCATTCTCAAGTACTGGCTGTGTGAATTTGAGCATAATAGGTGGGCCACAGACAAGGGCGTAGGAATCGTCACACGCTGTAATCTTTTGCTCCGTAATGGCGGGGACAAAGCCGACGTTATAGGGCCACTCTGGATCATCGGTCGCATCAACCGTGAGATGGACGTTTACGTCATCCCTCTTCTCCCACTGCTCGAGCTCTTCCCTGTAGAGAAGCAAGCCCGGGGATCGGGCCCCATATACAACCGTGATGCCCCTAAATCTTTTTCTGTTTTCCGGATGCAGCATGTAGATAGTAGCCGCCCGCAGGGTGGTAAATGCAAACCCCCCACCGATGACCACCACATTTTTCCCCTCCATCTTCTCCCAGGGATACCAGTTACCCAGTGGACCCCTGACGCCGACGATATCACCCTCCCTCATATTATGAAGGTATCTGGTTACCACCCCGGCCTTATTGACGGTAAACAAGAGGAATCCCTTCTCCGTGGGGGACGAGGCCATACCGAGCGGTATCTCTCCCTTCCCGGCTATGGATACCTCGCAGAATTGTCCTGGGAGAAAGGTAAACCCTTCCCCATCTGCCTTATTGAGGAAGACGACCTTAAAGGTCCTTAGACTCTTATCCTCGGTCTCTGTAATGATCTGCTCAATCCTTGCGGGGTATGGGAGATAGGGATTACCCGACAACTGATCCTCCTCACTGTTCATAATTCGTTCATAAGCCGAAAGACCTCTCGTATATCGATATTTACAGGACAGTATCTCACACACCTTCCGCAACCGACACAGGCGACTCCGTTTTTGTGCTTATCCACATAGTATTTCAACTTATGCATGAATCGCTGTCTGACCCTCTGCACCTTCTCAGCCCTCGGGTTGTGCCCAGAGGCATGGAGGGTAAAGAGTGGAAACATGCAGCTGTCCCAGTTTCTGATCCTATCCCCCTCTGCTCTTATCACCTCATCCTGTATATCAAAACACCAGCAGGTGGGGCACAAAAAGGTACACGTACCACAATTTATGCAGGCAAAGGCAACATCATCCCAGAAGGGGGCATCGAAAAGGTCATTGACATTCTTCTGCGCTAGTTTATCGGTGGGTACATGCCTGGTTATCCTCTGCTCAGCTTCCCTCCTCAGCTTATGGGCCTTGTTTCGCGATCCCTCGTCTGCATCCCTCTCAACTCCTCCTGACTGTAAGAGTCCTTTACCCTTTTCCGTCAGGGGCCTGGCCAAGAGGTATTCTTCAAGGTCAAAGAGCAGGACGTCCAGACCCTCCTCATGAAAGGGCCCACAGTTGACAGAGGTGCAAAAACAGGTGCTGCAGGGCTCAGTGCATCCAAGGCCAACGAGGGTAATGGAGTTCAGACGCGTGACCCACCACGGATCTCTAAATTCCGGGTTGTTGAAGTTTACATCAACCAATCTCATGGCCTTGGCATCGCATGGCCTGATGCCTACTATGGCTGTAGGAGGGTAGGCTCTCGTGGCCTCCTTTAGGATATGGGCATCTTCAATTTTCTCATCCACAGTGAATTCAAACATCCTCTCTGATTGGGGGAGCACGAATGATTTCGGTGAAAGGCGTGTGTTGGTGAACCTGAGGTCTGCCCCTTCCCCATCGGCTATGGGCTTAAACCTGTAAAAGCCCTGTTCCTTAAAAGGTACCAAGACCTCATAGGTCTTTTTCAAGGCCCGCAGGAACCCCCCAAATTCCCTTTTCTTGAAGATCTTATCGGTCATCGGGCACGTCATCTGATAAACTCGTCATAATCGTCCGGTCTATAGGTATCAAGGGGAGGCCTTTCCTCTATGCTCAATCCAGCCTCACAGCCATAGAGATCAAAGACATCCCTATTGAGCCTTCTGGTAAAGAACCTCACCTTAATATCCACCGGACAGGCCTGCTCACATGCACCACAGTCCGTGCAACGGCCTGCACAGTGGTATGCCCTCAGGATATGAAAGATCATCGTATCGGTGGGATCAATACTCTTTCCCACCCACTGCGGGCCTGACTCATCCACAAAGCAGGTAGGACAGTAACAAAGGGGGCAGGCATTCCGGCACGCATAGCACCGCGTGCAGTCCTTGATGAGAGTTGAGAAGAACTCCCACCTCTCATCCCATGCCATTGCCTCTATTTCCCTTACATCGTCATAGGGGTCGGGGTCCTTCCTCTCCTCTACCAAATCCCCCGCGATGGCATCATAGAGCACCGGATTTCTGTGCATACACCGTATGCAGTTATCCTGCAAGTAATCGGCCTTCTTCAGGGTATGTTCAAGACCCTCTCCCCTGACCGTGATATCCCCGTCCGATTCAGCGATCTCCCTGACCTCCTTATCCCCCACAAGGGAGCACAGCTTTCGCCTATCAACCATCCCCTCACAGGGGACCCCGATGATGTAGAGCTGCTCCCTCTTGACCTGGTTCTCCACAATGTGTACCGCAATGTTCCTTGAGTCGCACCCCTTGGCGATTATCCCTATCTTTCCCTCTCGCTTGGGAAGATAAGTGGCCAGGTTCATAAAGCAGAAGCTGTCCCAGTATAATTGGCCTGTTTCCGCTGCATCCCTTATCAAGACCGGCTCTGTCATCATGGGGATCGAGCCCTTTTTAAAGCCGATAATCAGATCCACTGCTTTTTCCTCGAGGATCTTTCTGGCTACAGCCCTTATCTCATCCACATACCTGTTCATTACGCGACCCTCGCCCTCCCTTTAACGAGCTTCTTTACTGGGCCAACTGCTCTCACCATTTCAATTACCTCCGTTGCCACCTCAGCGAACTTACCCGCCTCCGAGGATGATATCCATGAGAAGTGCAGTCTTTCCGGCTCTATCCCGATATGCTCTAGGAGGCCCCTTAAAAGGGCGAATTTTCGTCTCGCGTAATAATTACCCTCCAGGTAATGGCACTCTCCCGGGTGTCACCCCGAAACCCATACCCCATCAGACCCATGCATAAATGCCGATAGGATGAATTTGGGGCTCACCCTTGCAGAGCATGGGACCCTGATAGGCCTTATATTTGGAGGGTACTGAATTCGGTTGATCCCCGCTAAATCCGCAGCAGCATAGCTACACCANGCACAAAGAAAGGCCGTGATCCTCGGCTCCCAGTGATCCATTTCTCTCTCCTCCCTCAAATACTTCCGATCATGGCCATGACCTGCCCCTCATCAAATCCGTTGAGGTGTATGGCACCTGATCTGCAGGATGCAACGCAGAGGCCGCAACCCTTGCACAGCACTGGGTTAATCTCTGCCTTTCCCGTCTCATCATTGATTGCAGGTGCCCCATAAGGACAGATGGCTACGCAGACGCCGCAGCTGCTGCAATACAGCTGATTCACCGTGGCTACCGTCCCACTGCTATGAATGACCTTCTGTGCAAGCAGTGTCACGGCCCGCGATGCAGCTGCCTGCGCCTGGGTAATTGATTCATCAATGGACTTCGGCGAGTGGGCAAGGCCGCAGAAAAACACACCATCTGTTGCAAAATCAACGGGCCTGAGCTTTACATGGGCCTCCATAAAGAAGCCATCCTCATTTACGGGTACCTTGAAGAGCCGGGCCAAGGAAGCTCCATCCGTGGGTACTATTGCAGATGCAAGGACCAGCAGGTCGGGCTTGATCTGTATTTCCCGCTTTAGCGCATAGTCGGTAAAGCTCATCCTGAGCCCCTCATTAACGCCGTCTACCTTTACCCCCCTTTCATGATCGTACTGAATAAAGACTACGCCCTTTTCCCTGGCCTCTCGGTACAGATTCTCCCTCAACCCATAGGTCCTCATATCCCGGTAGAGGATAAAGACATTCGTTGCTGGGTTTATCTCCTTTAAGAGCAGGGCACTTACAACTGAGTGGGTGCAGCATACCCTGGAGCAGTATGGACGCTCCGGTATCCGGGAGCCCACGCATTGGATGAAGACACAGGTGCCCACATCCCCTAATCTCCTGTCCTTCTCCATGAATAACCGATCCAGCTCAAGGGCGCTCAGTACTCGCGGGTCTTGACCATACAGGTAGTCATCGACCTCGAGCTCTTGTGCGCCGGTTGCGATAATGGTAACCCCGTGCTGCAGCTTCCTCTCTTCCCCATCGCAGCTAATGGTGGTGGTGAAGTTCCCCACAAATCCCTCTACTGCTGTGATCCCCGCGCTCAGGTAAGGCTCAATATTTTCATCTGATTTGATATCAGCCATGAGCGCCTTGAGGTGTTTCTGGATATCCTCTCCCTTCCATGTCTGATAGAGATTCAGGGCGTTTCCCCCTAACCTGTCGGACTTCTCGATGAGATAGGTCTTATAGCCCTGCTCTGAAAGGTTCTGTGCAGCAGCCATCCCCGCGATGCCACCACCGATAACCAGGGCAGCCTGGGTGATCTCCAGTTCAGTTTCGGGTAACGGCTCGAGGAGGGCCACCTTTTCAGTGGCCATCCTTACGAGATCCTTTGCCTTGTCCGTGGCAGCCTCTGGATTATCAGCGTGGACCCAGGAGCACTGATTCCTGATATTGGCCATCTCGAAGAGGTACTTGTTGATACCTGCATTTCTCACCGTTTCCTGAAAGAGGGCCTCATGGGTCTGGGGCGAGCAGGAGGCAACAACGACCCTGTTGAGCTTGTGCTCCTTAATTGCCCTGGTGATAGTCTCCTGGGTATCCTGGGAGCAACTGAAGAGATTCTCATCCACATATTCAACAAAGGGCAGGCTCCTTGCAGACCCGGCAACAGCTGGAACATCTACTACCCCTGCTATGTTAATGCCGCACTGGCACACAAAGATCCCGATCCGTGGCCTCTCACCTTTGATAGCAATGTCGGGTATCTCTGGAGGTAGCTCCTTTTTCTTGGAAAGGCTGAACCTGGTCCCTGAGAGAAGGGCACCTGCTTTCGCCGCAGCGGCGCTTGCATCAGTAACCGATGAGGGGATATCCTTGGGGGAGTGGAAACACCCTGCGATAAAGATACCACGCCTTGATGTCTGGACTGGAGAAAAGCTCCTGGTTTCCGCGAAATTGTAGGGATCAAGATCAACACTTGTTCTTCGGGCAAGGTCCCCTAATTCGTGTGGTACGGAGAAACCCACGGATAAGACTACCATATCGAACGGCTCTTCAGCCCATTTTCCTGCTTCATCCGTATACCGTATGAGGAGATCTCCAGAACCACTTCTCTCAACCACGTTCGCAATCTTCGACTTAATGAAGCGGACTCCCTCCTTGTCTTTGGCCCGGTTGTAGTATCGTTCGAAATCCTTACCGGAGGTCCTGACATCAATGTAGAATATGGCCGTATCAAGAGGACCCTCTATGTGATCCTTGGCAACCATGGCCTCCTTAATGGCGTGTGTGCAGCAAACTGCCGAGCAAAATGGGCTGGCGCCAGCATGGACGTCCCTTGAACCGACACATTGTATCCATGCAATCTTCTCAGGCTCCCTTCCATCAGAAGGCCTGATTAGTTTTCCCTCAGAAGGACCGGAGGCAGCGAGTATCCGTTCAAATTCCAGGCTGGTCACGATGTTGGGTGATCCCCTGTATCCATAGGTATCGTGGATGGCTGGATCGAAGGTCTCATAGCCAAGTGCAAGGATAATTGAGCCGACATGCAGGGACAGTTCCTTTTCCTTTTCCTCGAAATTGATGGCCCCACTTGGACAGAACTTCTCGCAGGCCTTGCACCTACCCTTCTGCAAATAGATACAATTTTGGGCATCAATGGCGTACTTCAGCGGGACCGCCTGTGGATATTTCACGTATATTGCCTTTCTCTTGTCGAGTCCCTCGTTATATTCATCATCCACCTTTCTCGGGCATTTCTCAGCGCACAATCCACAGGCGATACACCTGGCGAGATCAACGTATCGAGGTGATTGGACGAGTGTAACCTCAAAGTCACCCTCATCACCTCTCACGCTCCTCACCTCTGCAAGGGTCAGTAGCTCAATATTTATGTGCCGGCCGACCTCGACCAGTTTGGGTGAGATAATTCACATGGCACAGTCGTTGGTAGGAAAGGTCTTATCCAGCTTGGACATGACACCGCCTATGGATGAGGATCTCTCAACGAGATACACATAGTAGCCGGAATCGGCCAGATCCAAGGCGGCCTGCATCCCGCTAATACCTCCACCAACCACCATGACTGATCCAACACTAGTCCTCTTCATTCCTGCTCCCCTGAAAGGCGCCTTCGTTATAATTTTGGGCCCCATCTTTGTCAATGAGATTATTAGAACCCTATTGAGTTGAGAGGGAAAGCTCCAGAGCAGGGGACGATCGATGCCGAGATTGGAAGCTGGGTCGAAAGGGCTTAGGGAAGGAAGGGCGAATCTCTTGATTACATCCTTAGGATGGCATAGTATTGACCGCTCCGGTCGATCTTGTTCCCCACCGGGGTGCCGCAGAATCGGCAGCGGTATTCGTATTTGTCCCCTTCAGGTAAGACCAGCAGCAGCGACTTAATTACCGGCATGGCCTTCCCGCATTTAGGGCAGTAGAGCTCCGTTGCCTCGAATTCAGAATAAGCTGAGGGGTCTTGCCTTTTTTCCCTTAGAGGAGAATACCTGAAGGGCCCTGGAGTATTCATAAATGATTTCCTTTTTTCCTCTCTTATGCTAATGATATCTAATTTTACAAACGTCAAGAAAAAATGCAAGCAGCGAATAATAGGTGTCAGTTCCAGTTTCGGTGGAACAGGAACCAAGGGGGCGCAGTTTAAAGGAGGAATACATGAAGATAAAGCACATTGACCACATAGGAATCGCTGTCAAGAGCATTGAGGAAGGAGCAAGATTTTTCACCGATGTCCTTGGGTTAAGACTTGAAAAGGTAGAGACAGTAGCAGAACAAAAGGTCAAGACCGGCTTCTTTCCGATTACTGATAGCGAGCTTGAACTCCTTGAATCCACAGAGCCAGATGGCCCTATAGCCAAATTCATTGATGCAAGAGGCGAAGGAGTGCAGCATATCGCATTTCGGGTGGAAAATATTGACGACGCCTTGAGAGAATTGAAGGAAAAGGGGGTGCGGTTGATTGATCAGGAACCACGGAAAGGGGCTGGTGGATCCAGGATCGCGTTTATCCATCCCAAAGAGACACATGGCGTCTTAGTGGAGCTTTGCGAGAAGTAGAGCTGCATTTTCGCCGCATATCTTTCTTATGACATTCCTAGAGAGACTTGCCTCCCCCATCTCTTTGAAATAGCGGCCTGGGCTGAGGAGGGGAAAATCGCTTCCGAATAGTATCCTGTCCGGGCCAACGATTGTGGATGCGACAGAGTATATATCTGTGTCGTAAAGATTGGGTGATGCAGCGGTATCAAACCATGTATGTTTCAATAACTCCTTCATTTCCCTCTTCATCAAATAGTAAAAGAAGAGCCCCCCTCCCCAGTGGGCAAGGACTATTTTATTCTCTGGAAAATATCGTAGAAAATCGCTCATCTCTTTCAACGTCATTTTTGTCTTGCCAGGGTAGTAATGGCCGACGGGCTCATTGGTATGGAGGAGCACAGGCACATCAAATCTTCGTGCTATTTCAGCTACAGGCGTAAAGGCCTTGAGCGTATCATCCGCTATAGTTGACGTATAGAATGCCAGTTCCCCTATCCCTGAAAGGCCTGATTTGAGGCACCTTTCAAGCTCCTCTTCAGCACCTTCAGCCATAGGGAAAAGGCTGCAGAACCCTATTAACCTGTCTTTGTATCTTTCAACTGCATCCATGATATAGTCATTGTTTCTCCTGAAATAATCCTGGCTATGCCATGGGAAGCCGAACACAACGGATCTATCGACACCCTCCTTATCCATATTCCTGATAAGCTCCTCCACGGCGGAGAGCCTTGAACCAGGAACACTATAAAGGAGCTTGAATGCCGGTTCGTGGTCAAAGAAATCCTCTCTTTTAGCCGTGACCTCAGGGGGAAAGATGTGGGTGTGGAAATCTATTATCATCACATCATCTGATACGGATCAACATCGACTACCAGTCTTACCCCACTACCACTCAAGATCTGGGCAGAGCACTTGTGTACCTCTTTCAATAACTGGTTAAGGTAGCTTGACCTACGGGATTTGATAAGGATCTGCTGCCGGTATTTCCCCTTGAGCTTTGCCACTGGCGCCTCGACAGGACCAAGTACCTCCACATCCTTTTTACCCCTTGCCTGCCTCCTTAAGATATCGAGGATTCTCGCGCCCATCTGCCGAGCAATTTCCTCTGTCCTGGGCCTGTTGTTTCCAAGGAACCGTAGGTTGGCTAATGCTGAAAATGGGGGATAGCTGAGTTGCCTCCTGAGGTTCCTTTCATGTGAGAAAAATCTTCGGTAGTCGTGGTCCCTTGCTGCAGTGATCGCATAGTGGGATGGGTTGAATGTCTGGATGATGACCCTTCCGGGGAAATTTCCCCTCCCGGTCCTGCCTGCCACCTGGGAGAGCAGCTGAAAGGTAGTCTCTCCAGCCCGGAAATCCGGGCAATTCAGGGAAAGATCGGCAGAGATCACCCCAACAAGGGTCACTTTGGGAAAATCGTGCCCTTTGGTAACCATCTGTGTCCCGACGAGGATATCTGTCTCATACTGCAGAAATCGCCTTAAGACCTGTTGTACCTCACCCTTATGTCTCATAGTGTCCCTGTCCATTCTCTCAACCCGTGCACCCGGAAAGGCCTCCCGTAAGATCTCCACCACCCTCTCTGTACCAAATCCATATGACTTTAGGCCCTCCCTGTTACACACAGGACATCTATCGGGGGGACGAACCCGAAAGCCGCAGTAATGACACAGCAGATTGTTTCCGGATTTATGGTATGTCAGGCCCACAGCGCAGTTTGGGCACCTGATGGCCTCCCCGCAAAACCGGCATAAATAGAGGGCACTGAATCCCCTCCTGTTCAAGAAGAGGATAGCCTGTCTTCCCTCAGCCAGGGTCTCTCCAATCTCCCTCCTCAGGGGGGGGCTAATTATGCCATCATCCCGCGCAGCGCCACTCCCCTCAAAACTCGTCATATCCACGACTGTTATATCGGGTGGTTCTTTCTCGAGGATCCGTTCTGGCATGGTGAGGAGGCCATATCTCCCCCTCACGCCATTCTGGTAAGACTGTACCGAAGGGGTCCCGGAGCCAAGCACAGCAATGGCATTGGTGAGCTTTGCCCTCACGATGGCAGCATCCCTGGCCTGGTAGCAGAATTTCTCCTCCTGTTTATAGGAGGGATCATGCTCCTCATCGACAATAATGAGTCCAAGCCTGGAAAAGGGGGCAAAGAGGGCAGATCTGGCACCTATGACGACATCGGCCTCTCCCCTTGTTATCCTGACCCATTGGTCGTATCTTTCTCCCATGGAAAGACCGCTATGAAGGATGGCGACTTTGTCTCTAAGGCGGGCCTTGAACAGGGAGGCCAGGGAGACGGTCAGGGCAATCTCGGGCACCATTACTATGGATTGCAGTCCCAGGTCCCCGGCAGCCAAGACAGCATGGTAGTAGACCTCTGTCTTGCCACTGCCAGTTACCCCGTGCAGCAGATAGNCAAAAAAGCAGTTCTCCTTGAGCTTTGTCCTTATCTTCTCCAGGGCCTGTCCCTGTTTGGAANTCAAAGNTGGAGGGTCAGGGGAAATGAAGAGGTNTTCGCCTGCTATGTCCCGCACGACTGGCCTGAGAGATCTTTTCAGGAGGCCCCTCTTAACCCACTTATCCACGAGATAGCCCCCGTTCTTGAAGGTATTTCTTACCTCACGCAAGGAGACCTCTTTTCTTTTAGTAATCATCTCTAGGAATTCAGGTTCATTCCTCGGTGTCCTTTTGGCCTCAAACAATGATCCGTCCAAAGTAGCGCCCTTCTTAACCGAGATGAAGACCATCTTCAAGAGCCCAACCCTGTCCAGCCACCCCTTAGACGGCATCACCCTGCTACCTGGGATATTCACGTTTAGCCCTGCGGGAAGGGCTGTCTTAATTACCAGGCCAATCGGATAGAGGTAGTAATTGGATAGCCATTCGAAGAATTCAACCATGGTTGGAGGGAAGAGCGGGTAGGGGTCTATAATATCCAGTATATCCTTTAAACCCCTTCTGTCTTCGGGTGGGATAATCCTGAGGATGTATCCGGTTACCTTCCGCCTTGAGAAGGGGACCAGGACCCTCTTGCCCACCTCTACCTTGTCCCAGAGATCACCTGTCACCCTATAGGTGAACGTCCCACTGACAGGAAGGGCCACAGCTACCTGGATATATGTCCTGTTGGGAGCCTCAGGCATCGGCGGTAGAAAACGTTTAGGCTTTGAGAAGGCATTGCCGAAAGATGCACATTTCGGATCCTATAATATCCAAAGCGCCACCAGAGACAAGGTAAAACTCGCAGTATTTTCGTCCTGGCTTCTTATTCTTGGTCATTCCATGGTGTGTGGCATTTGGTCCTGGGGGCCTGGGATTTCTGGCTCCATCCTATCCAGGTCCAGTCCGCTCACACCAAATTGGGCCTTGATTGCGGCTATATCAAAAAGGGAGGCATCCACAGGTGGGTTTACTGTAATCTCCTTTATGCTGTATTCCTCTACAGTGGCCCCCTTCAATAAATAGGCGATCTTATGGGGATACCAGGTCTGCTCCATGATCTCCTTGTAATCAGAGAAGTGGTAACGTGCATTGCCATACTCGAGAAGGAGGGGTAAGAAGAGGTCCTTATCGACAAGAAGCCTGGGGCTCCCCTCTTCCTTTTCCCCAATGAGGTATGCTATTCTCCCGTCAAACCTCGTGAGGGATACCCTTTGACGTCTACGCCTATGAGTTGAAGTCCTTCCAACAACCGTTTTGGCTTCTGGGCTAAGAGGAGAAAACGGTACAGGAGATCCAGGCTCTCCCCATCATAGGTAATAGCCCCGTTGGTAATCCTCAAGGTCCTCGTCGTCTTATGGATTACGAGGCGTTTGCCAGGCTCCCCTACCATGTCCGACCTATAGAAATAAGGGGACTTCAAATAGACAATCTCCCCAAAAACCGTCTCCTCTTCCTGACTGAGGTCCTTTACCGTAGTATGTTGGATTATATGTAGTGTAGTGACATTGACGAATTTCCCTGTCATAAATTCGATAATCTGAGCCGAAGGGAGTATATACGGCAGTCCAATTGACGGTGTCATAACGATAACGATTAAAGCTGTGTACGTCAGGAAGTTTGATGCTCTTGCCATAGCTGCTCCATCTGGATGATTAACTCATTCAACCTCTTCCTATCTTCCTTGCCTAATATGGAGGCAGGAGGGGATTGATCGCTCCCTCATTCGCTTGTGGTTGAAAGCCCAGTTTTTCCTTGACTCAAAACAGTCGCCGCAGCTTTCCACACGAGGAGCGATCAATTCCCCCGTGGGTGCAACACCGAGCTTAGATCGGGAAAGAATGAGCATCCATGCATCGAGCAATAAAACGGCCACAGAAAGAAGAAGGAGCCTCTTCGACCTGCAGGCAGACACGGGTTCATTGATCTTCTTGCTCAGCCCTCTTTACCTCCAAGCCTTTCCCAGAAGGATACGGTGATTTCCTCTCGGTTGTATTTAATAATTT
>JGI24422J19971_10001900_pt1 | contig 12900 bp, 12 predicted proteins | sample DeeMarSWOR152_54_FD_19971 | JGI IMG/M metagenome (IMG submission 19971) | reverse complement strand
TTCCATGAAATCGGCTAATCTCTTGAGGACGATGTCCAATGCACCACTGGATTCGCCTGCGTTGATCATGTTGACGTACAGTTCCGAAAACACCTTTGGGAATCGGCTCATGGCATCCGCCAAGGAGCTTCCCTCGTTTACGCTCTCGCGGACTTGGGTGATCACCTTTTTAAGCCGGAGATTCTCCGTCTGGTCGATGAGGGCGTTTAAAGCCTCCACGATGGGGAGGCCAGCCCCCAAAAGGGTTGCCATCTGGCGAGTCATTATGGAGATATCCTGAATTCTTATGCGGGTGAACAGCTCTCCGATGGATACTCCCTCAGCCACCGACTTCTTCGTCTGCCTGTCTATCGTGATATCAGTGGGAAATATCCCCGATCTTCTCAGCTTCGCCCGAGCCTGCCGGGGGCTATCGGCGTCAATGATCCCCTTCGCGACCTTCCCGGCTCCATCGAGGCCTTTGTATTCAAAGACGGCCACTTATTCCTCCCCTTACTGCGCGGCGACATCCTCCTGGGTAACCCGGACCACCTCTTCAATAGTGGTTACTCCCCTGAGGACTTTCCGTGCCCCGTCCTGACGGAGGGTTTGCATTCCCCTGCTAATCGCTGTTTTTTTGATGGTATTGGCGTCATAATCTTTCAGAACGAGAGAGCGGATATCATCGTCCAGGACCAAAAGCTCGAAGATTCCCGTTCTTCCGCGGTACCCCGTCCCCAGACAATTTTGGCAGCCAATGGCTCGGTAGATAGGCTTCGTACCCACCATCCTGGAATCAATGCCGATCTCCCTCAGTTCCTCTTCACTGGGGGAGTAGCGCTGGCGGCAATCCGGGCACACGATTCTGATCAGCCTCTGAGCCATTATGCCGAGGAGAGATGATGAGGCCAGAAAAGGCTCTATGCCCATGTCGATGAGCCTCGTAATAGCGCCGGCCGAATCATTGGTATGCAGGGTGCTGAAGACCAGGTGTCCTGTTAAGGAGGCCTGAATGGCTATCTCCGCGGTCTCAAGATCCCTCACCTCGCCAACCATGATCACGTCGGGATCCTGACGAAGGATGGATCGCAATCCATTGGCAAACGTGAGGGCGATCTTGGGATTAACCTGGATTTGGCCGATTCCCTTTATCTGATACTCGATGGGGTCCTCGACGGTGATGATGTTCTTATCGGGGGAATTGATCTTCGTGAGGGCACCATAGAGCGTTGTTGTCTTCCCGCTCCCGGTCGGCCCCGTGAGGAGGAGGATACCGTGAGGTCGATGGATCAACTTGTTGAATACCTTCAGTTTGTCAGGCGAAAACCCGATGTCCTCCAGCTTCAAGAGGACGCTCGTTTTGTCCAGAAGCCTCATCACGATGCGCTCTCCATGGGCAGTCGGGATAACGGAAACCCGGATATCGATGTCCTTTCCAGCAATGGTGACCCGAATTCGACCGTCCTGAGGGAGTCGCTTTTCGGCAATATTGAGGCGCGCCATGATCTTTACCCTGGAGGTTATGCTCGGCTGGATCCGCTTGGGAGGGGTCAGCACGTTATAGAGAATTCCGTCGACGCGGTACCGGACTATCAGATCCCTTTCGAATGGCTCGATGTGAACATCGCTTGCCCTCTGCTTGACGGCCTGATAGAGGATCGAATTCACCAGGCGAATCACCGGAGCTTCATCGGACGCGTCGAGGAGATCGGTGGGCTCCTCCAGAGCGCTGGTAATGATATCGAGGCTGGCCTCGTCGAAGTCCTCGATGATTTGCTGGGCCGCATTTGAGTCCCGATCGTATACCTGATTAATNGAATCGATGATAGCNCCTGGGGGNATAACNACGGGCCTAACGTCCTTATTCAAGAGGATCCTGACNTCGTCCAAGGGGTAGATGTCGAGGGGATTTGAAATGGCCACCAGAACNCCGTTCCCATCNTGTTTGATGGGCAAGATTCCGTGNNTCTTTGCGAATTGGATGGGAAGGGCCGAGCAGAGTTCCGGATCCACGTCTTCAACCGTNACNTTTCTCANAAAGGGGAACCCCATTTGGAGGCTTAGGGCGTACAAGACCTGGGATTCCCTGACATACCCCAGNTTNACCAGGATNTCCCCGAGCCTTCCCCCCTTCTCCCCTTGGACGCTCAGTCCCTCCTCCAGCTGCTGGGGATCTAAGGCCGAAATCTTGAGAAGGATTTCCCCCAGGGGTTTGTCCCTCAACTCCTGCGCCTCGTCTTCTGATAGCACAGGCCACGGTTCCCCACCATCCTCCGTACCCCCCGGCGGAGCAAACTCCCATTCCGAACTCACCGAGGGCGATTCCCACTCCTCTGCCTCGAGGGTTGGCTCCGGGTCATGGACAAATGGTACCTCGAACCGGCCTTCTTCGGCTGGCGTCGGGTCGGACCCGGAAGATTGCACCTCGAGCCCGCCTTCTTCGGCCGACCTCGGACCGGACCCGGACGATGGCACCTCGATCTCGTCTTCTTCGTCCGACCTCGGGCCGGGTTGGGAGGATCCCTCGATGAGCCGCTGAATCAGTTTCTTAACTCGCTTATTCGATCCCTTGGAAAAGGGAGGTCCTCCGGCTGTCTCACTCAATTTGCATAATCTCCCTAGCCAATTGATGGTAATCGTGGGCGCCTATCGAGCGGGGTTCATACTCCAAGATGGAGACTCCCCGTCGGACTGCCTCATTCAATCTCGTATTCTTCCTGATGATGGTGTTTAAAAGCAATCTGCCGAAAGCCGATTTTATTCTTTCCCTGACGATCCATGATTCCCGCAGGTGCCACTCGAAGAGGGTCAACAGGAGATAAACCTTGATGTCCAAGGAGAGGGTCTCCATCAGCGTTCCAACGGTCTCCATGATCTTCTCGATCCCATATAACGACAATATGGAGGATTGGACGGGAATTATGACCGCGTGGCTTGCCACCAAGGCGTTGATGGTGAGCAGCCCAATGGATGGGGGGCAGTCAATGATGATGTATTCATAGAGGTGTTTTATCGACTGGAGTTTTTCAGTGAGCTTGGTCGTTCGGTGGTCATCCGTCATCAATTCGGTTTCCAGACCCGCCAGATCTATATTGGCGGGGATGATGTCCAAATTTGGCTTGATGGGTACGATGGGATCCGTGAGGTTGCGGCTTCCGTCGAGAAGGGTATCGTAGATGGATTTTTCCAGGCTTTCGACGTCGATGCCCAACCCGAGGCCGCAGTGCCCCTGGGGATCCAGATCCATTAACAGTGTTCGCTTCTTATACGCGGCCAGGAAGGCGGAGAGGTTGATGGCGGTGATGGTTTTGCCCACCCCTCCCTTCAGATTACAGATGCTGAGAACCTTTCCCTTCTTTGTTCCCCTGGTCTCCTCGATCTGGTGCAGCCAATCCTTGAGAATTCGAATCCGGTCGTCTAGATCATGGGGTCTCTCTTGGATTTTTTCTCTCACCGTTGCGCTTCCCCTCAACGTCGTGCTGAGGCTAGGCCCCGGGCTCAAGGTGCTTCCCCCCGGGCGCTGTTTTTTCGAGATACTGATCTATATCAATGCCCCCCCCTTTGCCCTTTCGGATTCTGCTCTCCTCCTGGAACTCCTTGATCTCCGCCTTCTTTTCCTTGTAGAAGCCCTCCAGGTCTTGGGCGGTGCGGATAATATGAGGCGTCAAGACGATGAGGAGGTTGTTTTTGCGACCCGTATGTTTGGATACCTTGAAGAGATTTCCCATCAGGGGGATGTCTCCCAACCAGGGGACCTTTTGAACGGAATCATCAACGCTATTTTGGATGAGACCGCTGAGGACGATCGGCTGGTTGTCCTTCACGACCACGGTCGTCTTCGTCGACCTCTTGTTGGTTACCAGGTCTGTTGCACCCGCGATGGGCGTCTCCAGCACGTTGGAAATCTCCTGGTAGATTTCGAGCCTGACGAAATCCCCCTCGCTGATTTGGGGGGTGATCCGAAGGGTCAGCCCCACGTCTTTTCGTTCTATTTCCTCCACGGGAAATCCGCTGGCCGTTGCCGTGCTCCTCACCTTAAAGGGGACGTTTTGGGCGACGATGAGTTCCGCCTCCTGGTTATCCGTGGTGAGCAGGTGGGGGGTGGCCAGGATGTTAAAATCGGAATCGGTCTGAAGGGCACGGATCAGCCCCGCGATGTTAAGGAACTCCTTTCCCCCAAAGGTTATGGTTCCATCGGCCGCCCCGAGAATGAGCCCCGTCAAATCGAAGGGGTTGGTCCGGGCCTTATTGATATCCCCGAAGCTCGTTCCAGCGAAGGGCTTGTACGTGGCATCGCGGAAGCTCTTATCCCAGTCGACATTGCTCAGCTGCCATTCCACCCCCAGTTCCCTCACTTTATCCATGCTGACATCCATGATCAGCCCTTCCACGAAGACCTGCAACCGCCTGATGTCCAGCTTTTCAATGACCGCTTTCAGCACCTCATAGTCCTGGGGGGAGGCCGTGATGACGAGGGAATTGGTGGATTTATCCGGCGTGATAATCACCTCCCCCGCAAACTCCACTCCCTTTTTGGGTTCCTTGGTCGGTTTGGCCTTGGAGGTGATGTCCGTCAATACCTTAGCCATCTCCTCCGAATCGGCATTCCTCAAGTAGTAGACGTTGATCTTTCCCTTCCCCACCGGGGCGGGGACGTCGAGATCTCGTATCACCTTCTTGAGGGTGGCCGTATCATCCGCGTTTGCCACGAGCACTATGGAGTTGGTTCGCTCAACGGGGATGATCTTGATAACCCTTTTCCCGGCCGCAGGTGTGGTACCGGGACGAGGCCTTCGAACGGGGGTCACCTTTGGGGCCGCCGCCTTTTCCTCGAATATGGATTTCAACTCCGCCGCCAGGGTCTTTGCGTCGGCGTATTCGAGGAAGACCACCGATAGTTCCTCCTGAAACCCCTCGACATCGAGCTCTTCGATGATGGTCAGGATCTTCTTGATGTTAGAGGCCACATCGGTGAGGATGATATCATTGGTATACGCATATGATACGAGGCTGCTCTCCTTCGAAACCAAGGGCTTAATCACGGTGAGCACGCTGTCGGCATCTATGAACCTGAGGTGGATGATTCGAGTGATGATCCGATCCTCGCTCAGAAACGCACCTCGTTTCGAAGGGATTGTCTCGATTCCCTTCTCCTTTGCTTCTCTGGAGGGGATGATCTTGATCGCCTTACCGGCGGGAACCGTGGTATACCCCTCGACCTCCAGTATGGACTCGAACATCCTGTATGCCTCTTCGATGGTGATCTTCGTGGGGGCGATGACCGTCACCTTTCCCTTGACCTTGCTGTCCACCACGAAGTTCTTGCCGGTCAACTCGCTGATGAACTTGATGACGGCGCCTATATCGGCTTCATGGAAATCGATGGAGATTCGCTCTTCTCTCCTTTGGGCCCACGGTGACGGGATGGATATAAAAAGAACCAGGAGAAAGAGGATCATGAACCCCCATAACCCCGCTCTCAGCCAATGCCTATTCATGTATTGGCACTCCTTATTTCAAGGGTTATTTTTAAACGATATAACCACTACCGTACCTCATACCTGAAGGTCTTCTTGCTCCCTCCCCGAAGGACCTCCACGGTGATGAGCGGCTCGTTTCTGACCTGTTCGTATACTTCGAAGGCCTTATCGGGCGAGTCGATTTCTATTCCGTTGACCCGCTTTACGATATCACCGTCACGAAGGCCAGCCCGTTGAATGAGGCTCCCCCGCTTTATGGAAAGCAGCTTGAAGCCATCCGGTTCTCCATCCTTAAAATTGGGGACTACTCGGACCTGGGTGAGGAGCTCGTTCATATTCTCGAAGGCATCTTTCAGGTCTTCTTGGGGAATATGGTATCGATCCGCCGATAGCCTTTTGATCCCCGTGCCTGTCGGAATTAATCTCCCTGGGGGAGGCCTTTCGGCTTGCACTTCACTGCGCTTCTCCTCGGTCTTCTCATAAACCTCCAGGATCTCCTGCTTGCCGTTGCGCTCCAGGTAAACCTTGTTTCTCGATACGGCGATCAGCTTGGCCTCTCCCGAAATCATGTCACCCACATGGTAGAGATCTTGCTTTCTCGTTTTGAGGTCCTCGATGATGGCGACGGAATTACCCTTTTCCCGATATACGGTCCCCCTTAACCTCACCTGGAGGGATGTTTTCTCGAGGTCCCCTTCTTTGATTACCATCTTTTTCGATGTACCAACGGGCTTTTTGGCCTCCACCTTCTCCTTGGCTGAATGGAACAGATCCCGCTCATGGATGACCGCATAGTGGGACGGGTCTCTCATTTCCTGCTTGCTGGCCGGCTTGTTGGGTTTCCTTTGGGAGGTTTTTGGTGAAAGGTGAAGCTTTTGATGGATGATTCCATTGACGATATCGGCCCCGACGAAGGCGAGGGCGGCGCCGCACGCTATGTAGAAAATCCAAAAATATCGTCTAAACATTGTTCCCAAATGTCCTAAAAGAGTTGAAATATCTTATACTTATAGCCAAACGTATCAGAAAAAGGTACCCGTGTCAATACAATTCGCCCGCCGATTCCCTCTCAGCGCTTTCAGCATTCCCCCAGGAATTCATCAAGGCTCAGTATCCTCAGCAAGGGGTAGAGGGGGAAATCCCGGTAGGAATCCAAAGCGGCCCGATGCACTTCCTTCTTGTGGGCCGCGCAGCAGTCCTCGACGATAACGGAGCGAAAATCATGGCTCAAGGCATCCATGGCCGTCAGAAGGACGCACACATGGGTTGAGATCCCCGTCACAACGACGGTGTCCACCGTCAACGTTCGCAAGGTCTGGTCCAGATCTGTCTTGAAGAAGGCGCTAAAGCGCCGTTTTTCCAAAACCATTTCCGTCGCCAGCGGATTCAAATCGTCGATGACCTCAGCCCCTTTCGTCCCCCTAATGGAGTGGGGCTTCATCCTCCCTTGGAAGATGAAATCTCCCTCCAGGAAGCTGTCACAGGCAAAAATGATGGGCCATGCCCTCCTTCTCCCCTGGTCCAAGAGCCTGTTAATGTTGGGAATAATACTCAGGGCTTCCGATGTTATGGCGAAATGGGCCTCTTTCTTGAAGGTGTCCTTCAGCATATCGACTACGATAATTGCCGGGTTCATTTGCGCTCCTCATCCAGCCGGAAGGCCGTTCTTGCGTTTCTCGAGGTTATGCGAGCCATTTCATCAAAGGGGAGTCCCTTCACCTCGGCCAATTTCGAGGCGGTGATCTTCACATAGGCCGGTTCATTCCTTCTTCCGCGATAGGGCATGGGGGCCAAAAAGGGGCAGTCCGTCTCAACGAGCATTCGATCAAGGGGGATCCTCTTGACAACCTTCCTCAATCCCAAGCTGTTCCCATAGGTGATGGTTCCGGGGATGGATATGAACAAACCCAGGTCCATGCAGGACTTCGCCATATCATAATCTCCGGAGAAGCAGTGAAGTACTCCGCCGATCTCCTGGACCCCCTCTTCCCTCAGGATTGCCAGGACCTCCTTTTGAGCATCGCGGGCATGAACCACTATGGGAAGGTCCAGTTCCTTGGCCAGATGGATCTGTTGTCGAAATCTTGCCACCTGGGTTTCCCTTGGCGATAAGTCTCTGAAGAAATCGAGCCCGATCTCCCCGATGGCCTTTACCTTGGGATCACTTGAAAGGGCCCTGAGATCGGAGTAGGTCGTCTCGTTGAAATGCTTTGCATCATGAGGGTGGATTCCGATGATGGCGAACACCCGATCACTCCTCCTCGCAATCTCAATGGCCTTCCGGCAATCCCTCACATTCGTACCAACGGTGAATATGAGGTCGACCCCTCCGTCGATGGCCCTCTGGATCACCTCGTCCCGATCTCCATTGAATTGCGGCATTCCGAGATGGGCGTGTGAATCAACGAGCATTGTTTTGACCCCCAATTCGGGCGAGGTTAAACGGAAAGTTTGTCGGTAAGGAGATCGTCAGTCCCCTCCTCATATGCCCGAGCGCTCGAGTACACATATCCCGTTCTCGAAGGCGAGAGGCCCCTTTCGACGGGATGATCGTGAATGTGCTCCAGCCGCTGTTTCAGCGAGACATCGTCGTGGACGGTTGAATTGAAAAAGCTCTTTTGCCACACGGGTCCCTTCCAGTTGGCCATCATCTTCCACTTCCTCCCGAAAGCGCCTTTGATCTTCTGGATGATGGGCGAGATACTTATTTCGGGGGGTATTCTCGTCAAGAGATGAACATGATCCTCCATCACCACATAGCCCAAAAGCTTGAAGTTCAATTGGGGTTTATAGTACCGCAACGTATGGAGGAAAAAGGTGCAGGCATTTGGGTTCCTGAACAGGGGCTTTTTCCGGTATACGTTGAAGGTTATGTAGAGCGTCCTCTCCGAGTTCCGTGTTGAGAGCATCTTAGCCCCCCCTGGAGCGCTCTGTTAAATATCAAAATTCTCAAATGATATTAAATAGTTATGAATCTTACGAGCTAGCTTTCTTTCCATGCGTCACTTTAAAAGGGGAGATATCTCCCCTGCGGAAGCATTCTCCCCTTATCGGCTAGTGAAGGTGTTGGGCGTTGGTCACGACCATCCAAACGAGGGACAGCAAGAGGACAAAAAGCCAGAACCAACTCATGTTCCTTACCTCGGGGAATGGGTAGGTCTGTAACGATTTTTTCCGATTAGCGCAATCAGAGCTAAATACAAGCAAGAATCGTACCAATTGGAACAGGGCAAATTTTGCCCGAGGAAATAATAGGAGAACCTTCTTGATGCCACAAAAGTGAGAGCTCTAGCGGGAACCTTCGAATTTCAACAATTTCCGGCTCGGTATAAACCCCTTTCCAAAATGCCCTTTTCTTTGTCCATTTACCGTTGGATCCTCACTATGTAGTTGGGCTCCGCATATTCGATTTGCGGATTCTCGTTCAACGCATCCGCCATATCCTTGACCCTCCGCGTTGAGGGGATCTTGAACCGATAGACTCCCGTACTTCCGATCCGTTCCATGGGCGATAAGCCATACGCTTTGCAAATGCCGTCAATCTCTTCCCTTGTCACGCCGGCCTTAAATTTTACCAGCACTTCTCCCTCAATGAACTGAGGTTGTTTTCCCTTCTCCTGCTTTCCGCAGCCCTCGGACCTATGGGATATACCCTTTTGGGGACGGAAGGACGACGTTTTCCCTTCATTGGACATCTCTGCGGCGACATGTCCAAATAGGAAAGGGATAAGGATGGCAATGACTCCGTATTTGGGCATGGTCGGTAACCGTTTCGGCACCCTAAAGCCTCGAGAACACCGTTTCCCCTTCCGCCACGACCTTGTCCAAGGGGAATCGCTTTTGCTTCAATTTCAGTTCAATCTGATAGAATGTCCTCATGTCGGGATACGTTATGCCGTACCTTAATTCGATATATATCTTCGGGTCGCCTTTGCTCACGTAGATCCTGGATTTCTCCCCTTTTTCTTCGGCGTGCCAATCGTGTTCAAAAAGGTAATCCTCAAGGTGGCCAATGAATTCCCCTATCCCTTTCTCCTTCTCCAATACATCTTCCTCGTCCTTCTGTCCGCGCTTCAATTCGAGCAACCTGACGGCTCTGTACTCGTCGAGTAGTTCCGAGGTATCCATATATAGGGCCTCCCTTTTCGGCACTGAAGTTCGCTTCACCCCAGCTAGAATATTGGAATAATGGAATACTGGAATGATGGGTTGACAGGAAGAAAAAAGCAAATCTGTGTTTTCCGCTTTTTAATACGCACTATTCCACTATTCCAACATTCCATCATTCCATGTAGATAGCACAAATCGATCGTCATAAAAAAACCTGTGATTTCAATATATTGTATAAATTCCGAGAAGTTTGATTCGCGCTCAGAGCTCGTTTGCCGGCCTTCTATCCCGGGTTTGCGACCCCTACGGGGCACGCGTTAATACAGGCGTGGCAACCGTACTGCATTCCAACCTGGAGCGATTGATAGAAATTCCAGAAGTTGGGATCGAGAAAGGACTGCTTGATCTCATCCTTCGGTTGCTCGAGACTTTCGGTTAGATACTTGATGAGAGCGCTTAAACCGTGGGGGAGGATCTGACGGACACATCGTCCCGTATGGGTCTTTCCGGGTTCGGATAGGGCATCAACGGGGCAGGCAGCTACACATGCATCGCAGTCCCCGCAGAGATCATGCCTCGACGGCTTGTCGGGCTCCAGGTGGGCTGTGGTGACAACGGCTCCCAGCCTCACCCGGGGGCCCAGGTGTGGGGTTAAGAGGAGGTTATTTTTCCCCAGCACCCCAAGCCCCGCTGCCTGGGCGACATGGCGAAGGGACACTGCACCCACAAATCCCTTGGTCTCCAAGGTCATCTCGACCGGATTATATGAGGGGACTGTCGCGGCCCGATAGCCACTTTGCTCAAGGAAGCAGCCCAGCACGTAGCTGATCCGATCCAGTTCCTGGTAGAGGGCCAAATTTTGGGACGTTACGACCTGGTTGCTGGGACTTTCTATGGATCCCACAAGCATTCGTTTTGCAAAGACGACCACGGAGCGGGCCTCGGGGAGCACGCTGCGAGGGCCACGGCGATTGGAAGTGGTTTCCGCGCAATCCGCTGGAGCTATACCGACGAGATCCACTCCCTCTGCTTTGGCGATGGTCTTGACCTCCTCCGATTGAATGTCTGTCATTTCAAGTACTTCCTCCCATAATTATTGGCTGTCTGCCTCCCGCCTTTTTCTCAGTGCTGCGCAAAATAAAATACCATCACGAAATGCATCCTGTCAAACCATATGGGTGTTGAATTCTCCTTATGCTGGTCTTTTTGTCGAGATAACGGTATTATACCGCGGTAGGAGTTTTGCCTCTGTGAGTCTCCTCAGTCGATGGCATTTCTCCCCCGATCATTTCGCTCCAATCTGGTAAAACCTCAGGCGAGTTCTTATCCCAATCTTGGGAGGTGTGAGATGCAAAAACGGAGAAAGCTCGGGAGGGGAGTAGCCGTAGTGGGCGCCGGGATGTCGAAGTTCGGCATGTTTAAGGACAAAGACTCAAAGGATCTCTTTGTTGAAGCATTCGGTGAAATGATTTCCTCGGTGGATAAGGGGGTAGATCCCAGTGATATCGACGCCCTCTACCTAGGGAATTTCACCAATGATTTTTTCATGCATCAAGCCCATTGGGGACCAATAATCTCTGATTTGATTGGGCTTGTGCCAAAGCCGGCAACGAGAACGGAGGGCGCATGTGCCTCGAGCGGGCTTGCCTTTCGGGAGGGTGTTTTTGCTATCGCCTCTGGATTCTATGATATGGTGCTCGTCGGTGGAGTGGAGGAGATGTCGAAGCGATCCACCGAGGAAGTTGCAGAGGGCTTGGCGCTGGCGACTGTCCCATATGAGGGAAGAGCGGGATTTACCTTCCCTGGCGTTTTCGGTGCCTTAGCAACCGCTTACTTTGACAGATATGGAGCCACACGCGAGCATCTGATGAATGTAACCATAAAAAGCCATAATAACGCTCGTCTCAATCCAAAGGCCCAGTTCAACGTTTCAATTCGCGATATCATGGAGGCTAAAGTTGAGAGCGCCAAGAATAAGGGAAAGCCCCTACCGAACTGGCGGGATGAAAAGGAGTTTCTCCGCGATCACGGGGCGAATCCCGTAATCGCCTGGCCGATGCACCTCTATGATTGCTGTCCCATCAGTGACGGTGCGGGGTGTCTCCTCCTGGTGGCAGAGGAAATTGCCAACAACTTCACGGACGACCCTCTGTACGTCATCGGGATAGGGCAGGGGAGCGGAAGGGGTTTACATGCCAGCGATGACCTCACCTATTTCGAGGCGACGAGATATGCGGCAAAAGAAGCTTATGAGATGGCAGGGCTTAAGCCGGAGGATATCCAAATCGCAGAGGTGCATGATTGTTTCTCCATAGCGGAGGTTATCCACATAGAGGATCTCGGTTTTTTTAAACCCGGGGAGGGATATAAGGCCGTAGAAGAGGGTTTAACGAGATTGGACGGTCCGAAACCAATTAACACCTCGGGGGGACTCAAGTGTAAGGGGCATCCCGTGGGCGCAACCGGTGCAGCTCAACTGTACGAAATATGGGAACAGCTAAGAAAGAGGGCCGGAAAAAGACAGGTACCCACTAAGGATCTGCGAATCGGAGCAGCCCATAACTTGGGAGGAACAGGAGGCACGAGCACCTTCACCATTCTCGAAAGGAGGTAATGCCGATGGAAGGGAGACCCTTTAGCGATATCGCCTATGAGCAATTTCTCAATGACGAGAAACTCATGGGCTCAAGGTGCAAGGAGTGTGGCGCTCTTTTCGTACCTCCACGCCCTATCTGCATACAGTGCAACGGCTCGGAGATGGAATGGGTTGAGATGAAGGGGAGAGGGGAGCTGAGGGCCTTCACCTGTATTTCCGTAGTTCCCCCCTCAATGATGGAGGAGGGGTATGGGAGGAACAATCCCTATTGTTCAGGAGTCGTCGAGTTAGAGGAGGGGGCAAAGGTTGTTGCCCGTATTGAGGAGGTGGATACCAACAAGCCCGAGGAAATAAAGGTGGGAATGTCCCTCACTGCCAAATTCCTGCATCGGGATGAGGGAGAAGATAAGAAAACCTTCTTGGTTTTCAAACCATTGTAATTCGTCAAATGAGTTAACCGCATTCAAAATGATCAATGGCAAGAAATCTCTTGCCATTCAGTACGTAGTTATCCATTTCTCATTTTCACAAATTTCTTGACATTATATTCAATAGGTACATATTATACTACCGCATCTAACAGAGACTCGAATCATTTCAAAAAAGTAGCCACTTCCGGTTGATCTTGTTCGACTGCCTCCGAGAGTTAAACTGCCGCACAGGAAGTACAAGTTCAACAAGTATTGGGGAAGCCACAATCGGTATGGTGTATCGATAGCCTTCCAAAAAGCCCTT
>JGI24422J19971_10001898_pt1 | contig 12901 bp, 9 predicted proteins | sample DeeMarSWOR152_54_FD_19971 | JGI IMG/M metagenome (IMG submission 19971) | reverse complement strand
TCTTCCTTCGCACCGTTCACGTGCAGGAACAGGTCTTCCATGCTGCTCATGGGGACCCATTTCTCGTCGGCCCCCGTGTATTTGTAGATGAGTAGCTCGGCGACCCCCAGGTTGGGTATACCAGAGGACATCGACAGCAGATGGTGTATCTTGATTGGGCTCTCCTCGCTGCCGAGTTTGAATGGGAGATGCTTGCTCACCGGGTCCTGAACGTCTAACTTCCCCTGTTCCGCGAGCTGCATTATCGCCAGAGCCGTGAAAGACTTCGTGCAGGAGCCTATGCCATATAGAGTATCCGGAGTCGCGGGAAGGTTTTCCTTGATGTTCCTCGCCCCGAACCCTCTTGCGTATATCACTTGGTCGTCCTTCACCATGGCGACGCTGCACCCCGGTATGCGCATTCCCGCCATGGCGGTGGCGATCATGTTCTCGAACTTCTCTTTGAAATCCTCAGGTAATTCAGAAGACATTTCGAACACGAACTTTCAACAATTTTCAGTTGTATTTAAATATAGCGTCTTCGATCTTGCGGGTAAATCCTATCATATTTTTTTGAGTATTTTTTACTAGAAATAGAACTATAAGAAAAATAATGTTTTTTACTAGATGGAATAATTCATCATTATAAAAAAATAATATAAGAGATGTGATTATGCTAGAACCTTATTGAGATAATCTATCGCCCTAGACAATGATAATATTCTTTGCGCGCGCCATAGAAGATCATTACTTAATTGAATATTAATATTTAAGATCCTATCAATGAACTATATCATGTGTGATAGAAGTTAAGCGTGCATTACGACAGTTGCTGTTTTAGTCTGCTGATATGATAGCTTTCATATAATTCAACAGCTATTTTTACAACAATTTTTATTTTATTTATCTGCATAGAATACAAAATTCTGAGTTCACCTAAAATACTATTAAGATAACTTTTTTACTTGATGAAGTATCTGATTTTTTTTATCTATGGGCTGTCTTTTTGGTTAATGAAAAGACATCATCAACCTCCTCTAAATTAGCATTATAGTCCATGCGTAAGCAGTAAAATATTGTGAAGCCCATCACTGAAGATGAGCTTAATATTGAAGATGACTGATCTTTTAGTACAATGAAATAGAGGAATTTCTCTCTATTTTCAAGAAAATATTAAATATTCGAGATTAAGTTTAACTTTTCGCGTGTTAAGTAAAATGAATGTAATATTTGATAATAAAAATCTTGATGCGTGCGCAGATAATTTATGAAAGGAAACTCGTCGATTAATGTATATTAAAATATTTAGAGTGGACTATAAGATTGATTAAAAAAGTTAAAGAAAATCTCTTTAATTAATGAAATAGTATGGATCTATTCCAAAATTCAAGAATTTTTATCTTTATAGTATACAATTGTGCAAAATCTAGGTTCGTAAATATGAAATTAAAGTTCCCTGTAGAAGTTAATGCGGAAATCACCAAATAAAGGAGTATCAAGATATAAATAAAACATCGCTAGCCAATTTCTTTTATCGGAATTTATGATCCTTAATATCTTGTAATTTGGGATAATTATTTTAATTGTTAAATTTGAACTTGAGAATGGTTCTAAAATTATTGGATTCGATATGTGTCCTACAAATATGTATCCATCACTATCCAATGAATTTAAATACAGTTTCTGATCTAAATATTCCAACTTAAATGAATGTTTAGATGGATTTTCGATTGTTATATTCGTCTCTGTCCAGGCCTTTCCATCGGAAAAAGTAAGACTGAACCCCCTGTCAGATACATTGATTAGCCGCATAGCACGATGCAAATCATAATAAACATTAGACGAATATAACGCCACAAAGCCTGATATGGAGGAACTTAGTAGGAAAATTATCCAAACAATTTTGCGAATTTGAGGTGACATATTTTCCAAATACTTTATTTTCAAGAAGCACCTTATATTCTCTTCGGGGTATGTTGTGCTCAAAATAGGGGAACGTTATAAAATTTTCTTATTGGATATCGTTATAATCATTGCTTCTAGCTTAATCTTTATTTGTAGTTATCTTTTATATTTGATCTGGAAAATAGAGATAGTATATAGCGTTATTATCTCTTTTTGTTTTAGTATCATGGTTGGTATACTTTTAGATGATTATAAATCGGTCTTTATTTGTATATTGGTTTCTTTAATTTTAGGTAGCGCCGTTGTGACTTTAATACTTGTGAGACCGGTTATGATTGCGGAGCCAGGTAAGTTTGATATTACGCTTACGGTTATAGTTAGCTCCCTAGCAAAAATGGGACTCTTTAATATCATTGCTAGCCTTATAGGTGCCTTATTAGGATTTTTTTCCAGCGGAGAGTTCTAGAATGAAATATTATATTAGAAACTGGTACTATCCATTTGAAGGAGGAAGCACTGAACGTCTCTGCTTGAAATTAAAGACTTAAAAATGTACTATGAAACGTTGAGAGGGTACGTAAGAGCGGTTGACGATGTAGATCTCCTCTTGGGAAAGGGTGAGGCCCTGGGGCTGGCGGGCGAATCGGCGTGTGGTAAGACGAGCATAATGCTTACAATATTGAGGCTTCTCCCCTCAAACGGGAGGATCCTGGGAGGAAGCGTCAATTTTGAAGGTGAAGATATTCTGGGTTTGAGCGATGATGAATTTCGGGATAGAATTAGATGGAAGAAGATCTCCGTTATTTTTCAGGGAGCTATGAACGCCTTACATCCATGCATGAAGGTCGGAGAGCAGATAGCGGAGCCTATACTGCTACATGAGCCTGATATCGACAGAAGTGAAGCGTTGGATAGATCTGGTAAGCTTCTGGACCTTGTGGGGGTCGGAGCCGAGAGATTGGATCGTTATCCACACGAACTCAGCGGGGGCCTGAAGCAGAGAACCGTGATAGCAATGTCTCTGGTGTGTAATCCTAGCCTTGTGATCGCGGATGAACCAACCACGGCATTGGACGTTATCACACAGGCCCAGGTGCTCAAGGTCATGAAAGAATTGCAGCAGAAACTAGATCTTGCCATGGTTCTCGTCTCCCACGATCTGTCCGTGATAGCTGAAACCTGTAACAAAGTAGCAATCATGTATGCTGGGAGGATTATGGAGTTGGGGGATGCAGCCACGATCTTCAGGGAGCCCTTGCATCCGTATTCCGAGCAATTGATAGCGGCTTTCCCGAGCGTTCTAGGGGAAAAGAGAGAGTTAACGACAATACCTGGCTTTCCTCCAGACCTTCTTAACCCGCCACCTGGATGCAGATTTCACACCAGGTGTCCCTACGCCAGGGAGAAATGTAGATCCGAAGAGCCGAAAATGATCGATGTTGGGAATGGTCACTATGTAGCTTGCCATTATAGGATGGTGAATTAAACGGAGGAAACATTTTTAGAAGTTAGAGATTTAAAGAAATATTTTCCTATCAAACAGGGATTTTTTAAATCTTTGTCTGGTGAGGCGCCTATGGTTCGCGCCGTGGATGGGATTAGTTTCAAGATAAAAGGCGGGGAGGTCTTCGGCCTCATCGGGGAAAGTGGCTGCGGAAAGACAACGGCAGGGAGGAGCATACTCAGGTTAGTTGAGCCCACCGAAGGTAAGGTATTTTACAAGGGCAGGGACATAACGGCTCTACCCCTCGAAAGCGAGATGAGGAAGCTGCGGCGTGAGATGCAGATAATATTCCAAGATCCGTACGAATCTTTGAACCCCCGGATGAGTGTGTTCGACATCATATCAGAGCCAATTCAGCTCCAGAACATCACAAAAAATTTGGACGAGACGATGGAGAAAGTTAAGAGTACTCTATCCGATTTGAGGATGGTTCCTCCGGATGAGTATCTGTACAGGTTCCCACACGAACTAAGCGGTGGACAAAGGCAAAGGATCGCCGTAGCGAGAGCCTTCGTGTTGAATCCCGGGTTCATCGTTGCCGATGAGCCGACCTCGATGCTAGATGCCTCGATAAGAGGCGAGGTTCTAAAGCTCATTCTGAACCTCATCGAGAAAACTCATTGCGCATTTCTGTATATCACACACGACATAGCGTTGGCCCGATACATATGTGATAGAATAGGCGTCATGTATCTAGGAAAGATCGTGGAAACGGGCCACACGGAAGAGGTCATCAAGAGCCCTTCACACCCTTACACAGAGGCATTGTTGGCCGCTGTTCCTGTTCCTGACCCCTTGGCAAGGAGGACCGAGGTTGTGATCAAGGGCGAAGTCCCGAGTCCGATAAACATCCCGCCCGGATGCAGATTTAACACGAGATGCCCATACGCCGAAAGTATATGCAGGGAGGAGGAACCGACAATGAGGGCTGTTGGAGAAAATAAATACGTGGCCTGTCACTTCCCACTCGTTTAACCATCTACACGGCTGGGGCCATAGGTTTTATTATTGGGCTTGTTTAAGGATGGGCCCAACATCGGGGGTTGAGATACCCTGGAATGAATGATACCTAAGTCGCGAAACAACAGATGTAAAAAAGAGCCTATTTAGCCTTCAAATCGAAGAACCCGCCTTTCTGTAGGAGGGAGGTGATGTCACTTGCGTTGTCTGAGCCTTGGATTGATTATTTGGTCTAGTGCGTGTGATACGAAAACGAATCCCGCGGAGAGAAGCATTATTGCTACTGCTGGTGAAAATATCCACCACCATGCCCCTCGGGGGAAGGCGCCAAAGTTCATGGCGTTGTTTATAATTCTTCCCCATGACATGACTTTCGGATCTCCGAAGCCGAGGAAACTAAGCGAGGACTCGGATAGAATCGCTCCGGGAATAGAAAGCATCATGGAAGTGAAAACTAGGGGCGTTATGTTGGGTATGATGTGTTTGACTAAGATATATCCCTTCGTCGCTCCCGAGGCGATCGCAGATTCGACGAAGGCCATTTCTCTCAATGAGAGTACTTGAGATCTTACTGTCCTTGATAAACCCATCCAGCTCAGTAAAGCTAAGAGAAACATTATTAGGTATAGGTCTCTACCAAACATTAGTACTAGCGCCAATAATAGAGGGAATATGGGCAGGCACAATAATAGATCGACAAGCCTCATGTTTACCTCGTCAACGAAACCTCCGACATATCCGGATACCACGCCGATAAACGTGCCTATAACTACTGATATCACTGCCACTATTAGTCCTATAGAGAGCGAGACTTTTACTCCGTAAATAAGCCTAGATAAGATGTCTGCGCCTTCATGGTTGGTCCCCAAAATGCCGTGGGCGGAGCCAAGCAATACGTATTCTGGGTCTATGATATCTATTTCACAACTCGCGTTTGTCGATTTTGGGTTTAGACGAACGTACATGATCAAGCCGTATTCCCCTTTTTCTGGGAACATTTCTTTGAGAACCGATTTGCTTGTTATTCCCTCTTTCAAGCCAACCTGTGGTGCTATCCTGCTGAGAGATTCCTCATAGTCTGTGCTTATCTTAACTAGTCGTGGCCAGTCTCCGTAGATGTAATCTTCTTTATATTTGAGTGATTTCTCCGGTGTACCTTTTTTAAAGTTGCTGTCCCATAACGAATATTCAGCCGGTTCGTTTCCCCATCTAACGAGGCTTAGTTCAATGTTGTATCCTATATTTCTGATGTCTACTACTCTCCATCTGAAACTCTGTCTTATTATTGGAGGAGATTGATAGGGATAGTTAAAGTTCCAAATTAACTTGATCTCCAGCGGATCGGTGGGGCCTCCATTGTATTTTACCTTCCAATCTCTTATTGTTGTTGTCTCTAAAAATCCACATATCTCCGGATCATAGTTTGTAAATTCTACGTCGATGTAATCATTCGACTCGGCTATCGTAAAATCTATTTCACTAATTTGTGTCGAGGGGAGGTCTTGATTTTTTGGGAACATCTTCATCCAAAGAGGCAACGCAAGAGGTACGGCTAAGCCCTTATCCGTGGGATTATATGGTGATATTACAGGTGCTAGAAATGCTGTTATTATAAAAAACAATATTATTGCCAATCCCACGATTCCTATCCTGTTTCTTCTGTATTCCTCCCAAAAACCTTTGATTCTTGATAACATTATTTTGAGCTTAATCCTTCTCATAGATGAACCCATGATTCTATCTCCTCATGCCAACTCGTATCCGTGGATCTAAATAGCCGTAAGTTAAATCTGCTAAAAAGTTCGATAACAGCATGAGGATCGAGTATATGAAAAACATCGCTTGGACCGATGGATAGTCTGCGTTCATCGTTGAATGCACAAGCCACCATCCTAACCCTGGCCAAGTGAATATGTATTCTGTGATTATCGCCCCAGTTATCAATCCTGGGAGGCCTAAGAAGATCATCGTTACAATTGGAGGAAGGATCACCCTGAAGCCGTGTTTCCATACTATGATCCTTTCTTTTATTCCCTTTGCTCGGGCGGTTAAAACGTAATCTTCGGTCAATACACCGACCAGAAGGTTTCTAGTGTAGAATGCCCAGCTACCGAATCCCATTGCGACCATGGTCGTTACGGGGAGGGCCGTGTGGTAAAGTAGGTCTTTAAGGTATTCGAGGGGGGCGGTTGGCGGTGGATAACTCGTCATCATACCGAAGGGGAACCACTTGAGTTGGCTACAAAAAACAAATCTAAATAATAGTTGCAGAATGAATGCCGGCATCGCCCATGAGATTAGACCTATCGATACGATGGTCACATCCCACCTTTTTCCCCTTTTTGAAGCGGCTGTAAGTCCTGAAATGATGCCGAATAAAAGCCGGAATATCATCGCTAGACCTAAGAGGTATAGTGTGTTCGGAAGATAGCTCAGTATGTCTACGATAACTGGTCTTCTTGACAAGAAGGATATTCCAAAGGTGAACGTATAGAGATTTTTTATATAAATGAAGTACCTTTCAAAAAGTGGTTTATCTAAGCCGTAAAGAACGATTAACATTTGCCTAGTTTCGGGAGTGAAACCGGGGCCTATCATGAGCCGCACTGGATCTACTGGATTTACAACCTGAAAAATGAAGAATTGAACGTTTACTATAACGAAAAGAGTAGTGAAAGCTATTAAAAAACGCCTAGCCATGTATCTTCCTAAGCCCATCTACTTCATCCTTCTTATGTTAGTTTTTGATGGTATCTCATTTAATTTAAATTTAAGTTTATTGCTATTTTTAATATTTGATATTAATAATAATCTTCCCATATATGATGTTTGTACCATTTTTTATCGACAAGTAAAGATGGAAAGTTTTATATAAAAATTTCATCAAATTCTATTCGCACTAAAAAGGAGACGAAAATATGAGATATAAAAAATTTTTACTGCTTTTGATCTCAGCAGTTCTATTATCTGCTGTTATACCAGCTTACACATCTAATGGTCAGGTAGACGATGACGAGATGTTTATAGGTCCATTACACGGCGGGAGAGCGTATATAAAAATAGTTGACTCAGATGCGGCTTTCACCGCTCTGGAGACGGGAGAAATAGATGTACTTGGTTTACAGCGTCCAGACCAGATAGAAGATGCGGAAGCACTGGGATTCACCATCGAAAAGACCATAGGGATGGGGCTTCAAAATGGCTATTATTTCAACTTTCAACGGGACATCGTAAACGATATAGAATTTAGAAAGGCGGTAGTCCACCTCTATCCGAAGGAGGAGTTATTTGCTGATCTATATGGACCTCTAAGGGAGTACGCCGTTTCCTTTATCGGCCCGGCGTACGGTAAGTGGCATAACCCGGACATCGAAGACTTCGCGGAGTACGATCCCGAGCTCGCCGCGTACATTCTTGACCAGGCAGGATACACTCTGAACCCACAAACAGGAATCAGAATAGATCCAGCGACAGGACAGGACATTAGAGATATAGAGATAGCATACCCTACTGAATGGCCAGAAGGAGTGACGATAACAGAGCGGATCGCCGATGAGATGGAAGCTATAGGAGTCCCTGTTACCCTAGTTCCAGCCCCATTCGGCACCGGCGAATGGGTCGAGACCTCTGTTAGCGGCAACTTTGACATCATAACTATTGGCTGGAGCTGGACTGGGTACCCAGAAATCCTCTACATCTGGTTCCATTCAGAGTGCACACCAGATTGGCTGAACATCGGAAGGTATAGCAACCCAGAATACGATGCAGCGATGGACATTTTCCATACCAGCCTCGACGAAGAAAAAGTTGTCCAAGCCGTACATAGAGCTCAGGAAATCGTGGTAGAAGACGTCGCGTACATGCCTGGTGGTTATCCAACATACTATACGGCCTACAGCTCTGATTGGTGGGGTATGATCGAGAGTCCCTTCTTCGGCTATATTGAGATGAATCGTGTATACTCGAAGGACATGGACTTCTCGAAAATCTTAAGGATCCGCGTCGTAGATGAACCCTCCAGCCTTGTAACTGGATACGATGCCCACGCAATTGCCGACACTTACGTCAACTTGGTCTGTCACAATGTTCCCATCGATGACCATCCATTCACCGGTCCCTATCAGCCATGGGTTGCCAAGGAATGGGAGCTGGAGGCGTGGACCGACCCGGCCCAAGGGGTTGTGGAGGGTACGAAGCTCACCCTTGAGCTTCTGGACGGCATATATTGGCACGATGGACTCCCGTACACAGCCGACGATTACGCTTTCACGGTATTGTACATGAGGGATAAGGATGTTCCACGTGGAAGCATGGTCATCGACTCGTTAGTCGACGCAAAGGCCACGAGCCCGACAACTGTGGAGATCTACTATAACAAGACCAGCCTGTTCCTTCTGGACAACCAGTACTATGTGATGGCTTTCCCGAAGCACATATACAACGATAACGTGACTCTTTATGGTGAACCAGCCGGTGCAGCCGACGTACAACAGTCCGGAAGATACGGCGTTCCAGATCCATCAACGTTCTACTCGTTCAACACCCCAAATCCCTTCAATGAGAGTTTGACGTGCTACATCGGTACGGGCCCATACATTTACTTGCCAGAAGGGTTCAAGCCGGGAGTGAGCTTCACCGTCGTGGCGAACCGCAAATACTTCAAACAGGCTCTAATAACCGACGTCAACTTCGACTACAAAGTCGATGCGCAAGACGTGGACCTGCTAAATAGCGTCCTCGGAGCCTCAAAGGGCGACGAAGAATATAAGATGCACCTCGACGTCAACGGCGACCTGGTTATAGATGAAGAAGACATTAGCTTGGTCGAAGCCGATTTAGGGAAAATATGGGACATAACCGAGGTAGAGCCCGAACCGGAGCCAGAGCCCGAACCGGAGCCAGAGCCCGAACCAGGACCAGTAGGACCTCCAGGACCAGAAGGACCGCCAGGATCAGAAGGACCAGCGGGACCAACAGGCCCAGAAGGTCCACCCGGTAAGCCCGCACCAATGACCTATACGATAGCTTCCATCGTCATATCGCTTATAGCCATCGCACTATCACTTTANACAATAACCAAAAAATAATCTTCCTTTTTTTTTAGCGGAGCCTCTTAATCCAGAAAAAGGATAAGCTCTCGAATCGTAATATCGGCCGGTGATATCATTTTATATATCAATATTCGGAGTGATACGTGATTTTCTATGGACTCGAAAATCATCGCAATTCTTCTTGTAGGTGTAATTATTGGAGGGAGTTTCGGTTATGGTGGAGCTTATGTGCTTTACAACCATAAAATAACTGAACTGAAGAGTTCACTCAGCGATTTAGGAATAAATTATAAGATCCTTTCTACGCAATATGATTCTTTACAAAAACATTATATTAATATCTCAAATAATTATGTGGAAATATTTTGGTGCCTCAAAGATTTATCAGATGACGTGAAGGATTTAGAGGGACTCTTAAATAGCTACTGTCGTGTCTCGAATGCGATTCCTCGCGTCCTTAACAATGAGGAGGTAGAGAAGACTTCCTCGATTGTGTTGTCCGTTACAGGAGGGTCCTCCAATTTGTGGCTCGCATATGAAAAAATTTACAATTATATCGTCAACAACATAGACTATGCAACAGACATTCGATTTCCTGTCATATCATTCTCCGAGAGAGTTATTAACGATAACAAATTCATCAAGAACATTTTTACCAGAACTATAAGAAATTACGTTCAAACGCCACATTTTACACTGGAATACGAACAGGGAGATTGCGACGACAAAGCTGTCCTAGCGTACGCGATGATTAAATGTTATCTAAGAAATATATATGGAAAAGATTACAAATTATATCTCGCACAAATTACATTCTCGGATAACACTTCACATCTTTCAGTATTCCAGCCAGTCAAGGGGCCAAATCTCTGTATAATAGACCCCGCGGGACGTTATCTAACAAGCAGCAATGGCTCGATAACTACGAATGTCGCCTCATTGGAGCTTAAACAATATTCCAATTATTGGTCGTCAACATTTGGGGAAATAACAAACATTGAACTATATCACGTGAATGTAATTGATGGAAGTTACACGGTAGTCGCAAACGGTCCATTAAAAAAAATAGCATTATTTCTGGAATACTAGGAAAATTACTCTCTTAGTGATCTTATTCTCGCGTCCATATATCGCACAATTCTAAAATATCTGAACATAAGAGGGTCCGTGATTGGGCGCGAGGTTCATGATGTCGCTGATACGTACGCGCGCCGTCGTTCTTAATCCCACTCATATTCCTCCTCGTTTTTTCCAACTGGCTCGGGTGGTTCCCGTGCGCGCGCGACGGGAAGGTGCATACTCAGGTTAATCGAGCCCACGGGGGTAGGATAGTCTACAAAGGCGAGGACATAACAAACCTCCCGCTCGAGAGGGAGATGAGGTGGCTCCGGCGCAGCATGCAGATCATATTCCAGGACCCCTACGAGTCCCTCAACCCGAGGATGAGCACATACGATATCATTGCAGAGCCGATAAGGCTCCAGAAGATCACGGAGAACACCGAGGAGACCCTTGAGATGGTGAGGAGGGCCCTCAAGGAGATGAGGATGGTCCCCCCAGACGAGTATCTTTACAGGTTCCCCCACGAACTCAGCGGGGGGAAGAGGCAGAGGGTCGCCGTGGCGAGGGCCTTCGTACTGGAGCTGGATTTCATTGTGGCTGACGAGCCTACGTCCATGCTCGACGCCTCGATAAGGGGTGAGGTGTTGAAGCTGATCCTCAGCCTCATAGAGAAAACCCGATGTGCCTTCCTGTACATCACCCACGACTTCGCGCTGGCTAGGTACACGTGTGATCGGATCGCCGTTATGTACCTGGGTAAGATCGTGGAGAAAGGGCTCACCGAGGAAGTGATTAAAAATCCGGCTCACCCCTATACAGAAGCGCTGTTGGCTGCCGTTCCGGTCCCGGATCCCACAGCCAGGAGGACCGAGGTGGTGATCAAGGGCGAAGTTCCTAGTCCTATCAACCCTCCCCCAGGATGCAGGTTCAACACTCGTTGCCCATACGCCAACGAAAGATGCATTAAAGAGGAACCTGAACTAGTCGAAGTTGACAAAAACCACTATGTTGCTTGCTACTTCCCCCTAATTTGATTCGAACTTCAAAAAAGAAAAATTTATTTAAGGTATTTATCGAACCATCTGAGCATGTGCTTGAAGGCCTCCGTGGTGTGACTGGGCTTCTTGAACCCGGTGATTCTGCCGTGGGACTCGCCCGGGAATCTGATGAACTCCACGGTCTTCCTCAGCTTCTTAAGCGCTATGAAGAACTGCTCGGCCTGCTCCATGGGGCATCGGAGGTCGTTCTCGCCGTGGATTATCTGAAGGGGGGTCACCACGTTCTTGACGTACCTGATGGGCGACTTCTCGAACCAGAGGTCCTCGTCCTCCCATGGGTCCTTCCCCAGCCCTATCTCCCAGAAGGGTAGGATGTGGACGGGTCCCAGGTCGCTACAGCCGTAGAAGCTATACCAGTTGCTTATCGACGCCACCGTGACGCCCGCCTTGAACCGGTCTGTCTGGGTAACTATCCAGTTCGTCAAGTAGCCGCCGCCTGAGCAGCCGGTCACCCCAAGTCTTTCGCTGTCGACGAAAGGATAAGTCTCGACGACGTAGTCCATGGCCTCCATGAGGTCCTTGTACTCCCTGGCGCCCCAGCGGCCGGTTATGTCGGCGAATTCCTCCCCGTATCCCGTGCTGGCCCTGTGATTTATGAAGACGACTGCGTATCCGTTGTTGGCCAGGATCTGGCACCTGAGGTCGAAGGTGTAGCCGAAGTTGCCCCAGGGGCCGCCATGTATCTCCAATACTGCGGGGTATCGCTCCCCATCCTCGTAATCCGATGGCTTCATGATCCAGCCCTCCACCTCTGCTCCGTCGCTTGCCTTGAACCTGAAAACCTGGGGGTCCACCAGTTCGAGATCCTTGAAGAGTTCGTCGTTCAGCCCTGTCATCCGCCTCATGCCTTGGGCATCTTGTACCCAGATCTCGGACGGTCGAATAGCTTCTGATGCATCGAAGGCGAACACCGAGCCATCCTCGCTGAGGGCGAATGTGCTGATCATCATCTCGCCGTTTGTGACTCTCTCGACCCTTTTAGTTTCGATGTCGATCTTGTGGATGTGGCGAGAGCCGCCCTCTGGGGCGACGAAGTAGATCGCCTTAGAGTCATGGCTCCACGCGAGGCGTTGGAACCACCCGCCGGCGTCCCTGTCGAAGTTTTCCGTCAGATTTATGGGAGCGCCTCCCCCGGAGGGGGCTATCCAGATGTTCCCGTACCTGTACTTCGCTTCCTGATCGAATGGGCCCATGGAAGCGTATGCTAGTTGTTCCCCATCCGGAGACCAGGCCACTGAGTTTATCCATCCTCTGCCCTCTACGACCTTCATGAGACCGCCGCCATCCGATGAAACGACCCATACGTCTTTGATCAGCGTATAGTCTGCGTCTTCCGTGGTGTTAGCCACGAAGGCTATCATCTTCCCATCGGGGGACCAGTC
>JGI24422J19971_10001895_pt1 | contig 12904 bp, 13 predicted proteins | sample DeeMarSWOR152_54_FD_19971 | JGI IMG/M metagenome (IMG submission 19971) | reverse complement strand
GCCCCAACGAAACCTCCTGATTATCCTTGATAATCTTTCCATACGCCCAAGGTAATCCTTGACCATGTAACACTGTTGCTTCGGTTAAATTGGCTAATTCTTTAGAGCCGATAACGTAGTCTTCGTTTCTGTGAGTTTCAAAGATGTATTTTATCCTGGCATCCCATTTAGCAGCGATTTCCAAGTAAACACGGCAATCCCTCCTCGGGTCTATAACGGCTGCTTCGTTTTGCGAACCTATAATATATGATATGTGAGAAACGATTTCTGATTTCACAGCTTGAACCAACATTTATAGTTACTCCTCAAAGCTTAACTAAAAAAGAATTAGTTGAAGTTTATAAAACATTTATTCACACGCGTTCAGAAAAATACCATCGCGCGCTCAAATATTTTAATGTCTTGTCCGTAGCAAACCAAGGTTCCAAGCGCGCGCGGCTCAAAAAAAGAACTATTGACTGCTATTGAACTGAAATATATTGCAAATAACAGCAGAAAGTTTATTGAAGAGGTAGAGAAAGACAATAGGAAAATTTCCATAGAGTTGAAATATCAGAGTTTTGAAGCCTATAACCTTGTTTTCTGCAATAAGCAATACTACTACATTGATGAACTAACCAAACTTGTTGAAAACACCAACTCAAACATTAAGATCATGCTTGCAATATCTCACTACACAAACAACAAGAAGAAAACACCAAGGCCAATAACCAATGGGTGGAGCTTTTGAAATCCTATAACGCGCGATAGGTTCCTACAAGTGCCTATCCAACAAATTAATTTAGTTTAAATAAAATCTCCATGCATTGAGCTTGTGACTTTTCTTAAGGTTAACTGGCAACCCAGCGCACGCTATGAGGTCGATTGCTTCTTGTGTTGTTGTCTTGGCAGGTTGGGTTTCTATTTGCTTTCTCTTGCTTTTACGAGAATAAACCCGGCGATTATAACGAAAGTAACGCCCGTTATGCCTTTAACATCATTATCAGATAACGGTATACCAGGTTGGCCCCAGGTTACTAGAAGAGCATCGACAGCCAAGATTAATGCGAACATCAAGACAAGCAATCCCGCAACAATATTATTCCATTGGAAGACCTTCATGAATAGCCTTTTCAGCTGTTTCAACTTATAATTTTTTTCTCCTCGCGATTCTTGCGTGCTCTTGCATACTATCCCAAAATAGATAACACCAACCCTAGCGCTCTAACCAAACGGTGAACATCTCCGCGGAGGGCACGCTCTACTGCCCAAATAATCGATACAAAAGCAAAGAGGTGTTTCTAGTTCCATCGATGGGTTCCGAAAGTCTTAAACCAAGAAAAACACAAAAGAAACAGCGAAGTGAAAGGGGAAGCCGCTGGCAGAGGCAAAAACTGTCCAAAGGCATTCACACTCACGGTAATCGCACGCAAATGAGCAGACCACGCCGAGCACACTCGCTTGCGACGCTAAATCGGTGATTCGCTCTTCCAAAGAAAGAGACTATTCCAAAACAAGCTTAGCGCTGAAAGCGGTTTAACTTCGCACTCTGTAGCACGCGTTAATCATACCAAGAGGGATAGAATGCAGAAGCTTGAGATCAACGAAATCAGCGCGGGATATGGAGGAAAAGAGGTCATTCATAACATTGACCTAAAAATAACTGAACCAGCGATTTACATTGTTCTTGGACCAAACGGGGCGGGAAAGACTACTCTCTTCAGAACAATAGGTGGCATTCTAAAACCTTTTTCAGGACGAATAACACTTGATGATACCGATCTTTTTAACTCGAAAGAGGCACGCAAAAGGATAGCTTACCTTTCCCATTTGAGCGCACTTCCAGAAGAAATGACTGTTTTCAACGCCTTGAAATACTACGCCAACATGGAAGGCGGAGATATTGAGCATAGCCTTGAACTCTTAAGCTTGAGCGATCTTAAGGACAGTAAGTTTTCTTCTCTTTCACAAGGACAAAAGAAGAGAGTCTCAATAGGCAAAATCTTCCTCAGTGAAAGAGAGCTCTACCTTCTTGATGAACCGACCTCTAATGTTGATCCGAAGATCTCAAAAGAGATCAGAGACATTATCATTAAGTTGAGCAAGGACAAGTTCGTTCTGTATTCCTCGCATAATCTCTACGAAGCACGGGAAATTGGGACATATCTGATATTGATTAAGAACGGGGAACTCAAATTTTTTGATAAAATAGAGAATATCAAAGCCAAGCAGTATCGAGTGGGAATCAAAGCTCTGAACGATATTTCCGATCTACTGCCTGAATCCGAGTTTGACAATGGCTATTATGTTGTTACAGTGGATAATCCCGCAGCAGTTGCTAAAATCATCAATGATCTAGTCCATGCTGGAGCTGGGCTGACAGAGGTTAGGGAAATAGATAACCCACTGCAAGAATTTTTTAAGGGTGAGTAAAATGAGCTTTTGGCAGGCTACCATGAAAAGAAGCGTAAAACTCAGCAGAACTTACTTTATAATGGGAGTATTAATGGCTGTCTTCGGAACAGCTATTTCGAATGTGTACTCTCTAATCCCAGCCGATCTCTTGAATATTGAAGGCACATCAATTGATTTGATGAACAGTATGCCGCTTGTATCAGTGTCTCTTCTTTCCATGTCGGCTCTCATGTTTTCGATGCCTGTGATGATGCTTTTTGTGTTTGACAAGAACACCGGGGTTCTTGAGTATCTTCTTTCAACAGGCCTTAACCAATTTGATGTTTACAAAGGTTACGTGAAGGCTTCATTGTCACTAGCAAGTATTCTCCTAGTCTTTTCTAACGTACTCAACACCGCTATAGGGATCTATCTGGGAACTAGTTTGGACTTTTTGGCAACTGTAGTTGTTCTCACGTTTGCTGTGGGGCTTTCCGGGGTTTTGCTAGGCGCCGTTTCTATGATGGCTTTTAGTTCTTTTCAGAAAACGCAGTTGGGAGCTAACCAGCCTCTTGGAATCGCAATCGGAATGGTTCCTGTGCTGCCAGCGTTAATGGTCCCTTTCATCTTTCCTTCATACGCCCTAGTCATTATAATTTCGATTGCTATCATGACCTTACTTTTTTCATTGGGTTTGCTGCTTTTGAGCGGTCGTCTTATCCCGAGGGAGAAGCTTCTGCCCTGAAGAAGCATTTTTTTGATGCTACATTGAAGATTTTAATAATGACGCCCGATTTGCTGGATCAGAGTCTAATTTAGTGAAGCGCGTTGAATATGTTTTTTCCCCATCGGGGTTTCAGAAAGACTTAAACTGAAATCAAAACAAACATTTTGACGAAGGAAAAGAGTACGCCCTTCAAATAGACGTGGGACTCCCCCAAGATGGAGACGGCGCATGGAAAAATCTGAAAAAAATAAGGACAGCACTATTCTTGAGCTTATTCGATTAGTTGATTCAAAATACAAGAAGAGTCTGTGGTATAGTATTGGGAATCCATATTTCATAGTATTGATAATTCTCGTAATCGTTTTGACTGCTGGCGAAGTTTATGTTGAGGTTTACCTTGGAGTAGCCAGAGACGTGACGAAAGACCTAGAGATCGTAATTCCTCTCGTTGCACTCTTAATAGCCTTTCTTGCAGTGTTTGAAGGGGCGGAGTATCGCGCTTCAATTAATGGTAACTACAAGAAGTTAAGGAAGGACCAAATTGTTAATAGAAATAATGAACCGCTGCTCAAGTCACTGGTAGTAATGAAAACCAAGCAGGTAGAGGTAAATTTGGAGCAAATCTATAGCATGAACAAAGACCTGTTTACCGTAGAAAAATTACTTGAAAAACTCTACTAGTAGGAGCGCGCGCTTCCAACCCTAACTGTGAATTCGTCACTTCTTCTAATTCGATTTATGAAGCATCATGTCGCTCTGCATCAAGTGGCTTAGCACTGATTGACTCACGCCAAGTGGAAATCACAGAATATACTATCGCATAAAAAGGAACGCGCGCTCGAGGATTATGTTCCCAGGGCAAAAGCAAAGAAAGCAATAGAATTGCAACGGTTGGTTGATGGGGCACGGAAACAATTGGTGCCTCTGAACGTCAATCTACTGCTTCAGCGGCTTGATGAAGCAGGGGGCTCCAGCTTTCACCGCGCAACTTTGCCCATTATTTCCCTTGAATTGCAGCGCCAACGTTTATCGGTGTTCAATTGGGACAAAGATCCTTCCAAGTTCTCCGACGTATTTTTGTGATGGACGAAGGAGAACTGCATCTTCATACTGCTCCAGTATATGAGCAACCCACCCAGATATTCTGCTTGAAGCAAAAAATAGAGGAAAGAACTCCTTTTGAATTCCTAACGCGTCCAGAGCCACTGCCGCATAGAAATCAACATTGGGATAAATCTTCTTCCTATCATAAACAATCCTTTCAATTCTTTTGCATTTATCATAAAAGTATGAAGTTGTGAAGCTTTCGCAGAAATCCTCAACTATGTCTCTGAGATGCTTCGTTCTGGGATCCTGTGTTTTATAAATTCGATGGCCAAAGCCCATGATCTTTTTCTTGTCGTCCAAAAGGCCTTGAATGTATTCTTCTACTTTTTCGTCAAGGAACATGTCATCAAGCATCTCCATCACTTTCTCGCCGGCGCCTCCATGCAATGGTCCTTTAAGGGTTCCGATTGCAGAAGTTACGGCTGAATACATGTCTGAATTGGTGCTTGCCGTCACGCGGGCAGCAAAGGTGGAAGCGTTAAACCCGTGATCAATGTGAAGCGTCATGAAACGATGCATGACTTTTGCTGCCTTCTCGTTTGGAATGGTTCCTTTGAGCATGTAGAGGAAGTTTTGGACGAGGTCAAATTCTTTCTTTGGCGCTGGAACTGGCTTTTCACGGAGGCTTCTGTAAAGCGTGGCTACTATGGTGGGTACTTGGGCTATCAGTCGTATGGCTCTTCTTATGTTTGCGGGTTCAGAGAAGACTTTGCCTTCAGGATCATGTTCGCTGAGATGGGAAACCTGGGTTCGCAGCACGTCCATTGGGCAGCAGTTTATGGGGACAGACTTGATGTTTTCTACAATCGGGTGGGGCAGTTTCATCTCGGAAACAAGTTTAGTTTTAAAATTATACAGTTCTTGCATGTTGGGCAGTTTCTTGTAGATCAGGAGGTAGGCTACTTCTTCGTAGACGACTCGCTCTATAAGATCGTCAATGTTGTATCCTAGATAGTAGAGGGCGCCATTGGGGTCTACGTAGCTGATTTTGCTTTCAGCTGCAGCGACATCTCTCAATCCGCGAACGGCTACCCTCTCATCTTTTTCACTCATCCTCTCCATCCCCCTTTTGAAGCTTATGCCCAATCACGCTTATAGCAAGGCAAGGGCATCGTCCTTGCAGATTATTAGTCACTGCAGTGCCTGCGGGTTTCCTTCTTGCCTAAAACGCTTGCAGTTAAAGCCCCCTAAAAACTTTTTCTGAAAACAGGAAGAAAGCGGGCGCGCAAAGTTACTTTATATCTTGATGGCAGCTTGAAAATCGAGTTGTTNTATTCAACGCGCGCTTTGCGCTGTCTGAGGGATCGGTATATCGCGGAAGCTATAGCCGTGAGTCCAACCATGACGATTAGGAAGACAAATAGGCGCGCCAGACCTTCTGGAGTTTGAATGTATCGCAAAAAGGATGATATGATTCTGCTCAAGGGATCTCGCTGGGGCTCATTCAATTATTCATATTCCATTCCTGAAGGAAGGCTCACAGAGTCAGAGCTTGGCTCTTGATTGGAAGGATTAAACTGTGAAGAAAATGATCTCCATCGAAAGACATGGGCAACACCGTATACGTCAAGGGTGGAGATTGGCAAAACTGAAATGTCAAAACTGGTTCGGTTGAACATTATATCGTCTGAATAGTTGGTGTGAAGTAGTCCTAAGGCGTGACCGATCTCGTGAAGGGCGACAACTTGCTTGACAACATCGGTTAGTGGAGCGCCAACCCCATCTTTAGCCGCCAAAGTGATATTGCAGCTTTCTATGACTCCGGAAAGCGTGTATTGTAGGGTTAGTCCTACCGTCTCTGGACTGTTGTCGGTTAGTTGCTCTTTCCAGGAGATGTAGACATCAAAATCTTGTGTTGCTTCTGCTGATTCTATTGCGTCCAGTCTGATATTCGAGACGTATGCAAAATCTTGGTATGTAGACGCAAAAGTCGAGAATGCGTTGTTCCACATGTCGATAGCCTGAACTGCCGAGTCGATGAACGCCGAGTTCCACCAAGATTCGCCTCTTTTGGGAATAAGCAGAATTCTGATGGTTGAATGATCCCATGTGGCTTCTGAAATGCCTATATAGTATTGCGTTTGCGCTTCTATTTCTCCGATAACACAAGCTGCAAATGCCAAATTCAGGATTATTATGACTGCTACTTTTCTTGGAGTCATTCTCAAAACCCAGAACTATTATGAGAAACTGGTTCTTCCAGTCTCTTAAACGTATTGTCAAACGCGCTTTTACTGCACCACTGTTCCTAAAACTTTCAAAAATTCATGAACATCAGAGATAGAATAGCCTGAATAATACTTGCTGAAATACCCAAAGGCCTCAATTTGATTTTCCAAGAAAGGCTTAATCCTGTCCGCCCACTGCTTTATTTTCGCAGATCTATCTATCTCAATCCTGCCCAAGGTACCTTTGACTCGTCTGCGGTCTCCTTCCCACCGTACGTAAATAAAGTCGGAAGTCACTTCATCAATCAGCGGCATGAAAGGGCTGTCCACCCAAGCCACCGCGAGTAACAGCCATTATCCTGTTACCATTTCGATTCTTAATTAAGACAAGATCTTCCGCTTTGACACTTTTCTCTTCACCTTCAGCAAGAATGACCCCTGCATCCAAGACAGTTGAGCCACTAGCTACAATTCCAATTCTTCTCATAACACAACTCGTCACTCTATTACTGAAAGTTTCCTAATTATGTTTGCTTTCGCATTATTTCTTGAACGTTTTAAAACCTAAAGCTTTCGAAGTTGATTTGCCTTCAGTAGGAACATGAGTATTAGATAAAACCATCAATACCTTAATATTCCTCGTTTCAGTGTTGTGTGCTATTAAAACGTGGAGTTAACACTGTTTCAATAGTGTAGCCATCTTAAAGTTGGAGTGTTTCACCCGATTTTTGAGAACATTAACGTTTTGAATTACAAAAGGAGATGAATATTTGAAAATTACAGTACATGGGGGCGCCAGGGAAATAGGCGGCTCTTGCATAGAAGTCCAAACTGAGGACTGTAAGGTTGCGTTAGATTACGGAACAAAATTTGAAGAAAGCTCGCGTAATCAGTTTCCAGAGGATTTTGATGCAATAATAATTAGCCACGCTCATCTGGACCATTCTGGACAACTGTTGAGTTTATCCAAAAAGAAGCCAGTAATAGTTGGCTCCAAGATTACACGAGAAGTAACCGTTGCTCTCTTGAAGGACATGATAAAAGTTCAGAACCAAAACGACTACAGCTATCCTTACTTCAAGCATGATGCAAACGCAATCAATGAACATTGGTGGGTCCGCGATTACGTTGCACTNCCTGGAATGACGATAGAACTGCATCCCGCCGGGCACGTTGCAGGAGCAAAAATGATCAGTGTCCATTCCAAGGACAAAGAAGTTTTGTACACTGGAGACTTTTGCATTCACGACAGCGAAATCCTAGAAGGATGCAACACCAAGACACTTCCAAAAAAACCCGATGTTTTGATTGCTGAGTCAACCTACGGAGGAAAAATCAGATCACCCAGAAGCGAATTGATCGACGAGTTCTTCAGGCAAATACTAGCCGCGATGGACCGGAAAGGAAACGTTTTGATCCCTACATTCGCCTTCCACAGAAGCCAAGAGATGGCGAAAAGAATCGACGATGCCATGAAGGACGGTGTACTGCCGCGCTACAATGTTTACACCATATCGAATCTAGCCAACAAAATCACGGGATACTTCAACGAAAACAAAGAGTGTTTCACAAAGAAAATACAGCGACAAAAACAACCTTTCAAGTATAGCCACGTCAAGCACCTTTACAGAACCGGTCAAATAAAGGAGCCAGCCATAGTCATCTGCACTTCAGGCTTTGGCCACGCTGGAGCAAGCCTGCGCTTGCTAACTGATTGGGCAGAGGATGAAAACAACTCCGTCGTATTAACCTCGGGATATCTCCCTCCAGACAGCCCATTGAAATCTGCTAAAGAAGAAAGAAGGTTCAGAAACAATGGGGATGAGATCTCGATCAAGGCGGAAATTGAGCAGATTGAGCTTTCTGGACATGCTGATCAGCTGGAGCTCGTTCAGATGGTGGAAACGTTGAAGCCTGAAAGAACTATTCTTGTTCATGGAGATTTGGAACAAGCGCAAACACTTTCTCAAGAAATTGAGAAACTGACAGAAGTCTGGATTCCAGAAAAAGGCGAAACCATCACCATATAATAAAAAACAAGCTAAAGACTGCTTGCGAGACTAGCACAAGAATAATTGCTTTTTAGAAGCCAAGAAACCAAGGCGTTGCAGTACAGCCCGATCTAAATCCTGTATTTCAACAAGTGAAGTTACCTTCTCATATCCTCTAACCTCATCAGCGCTCATTCGACTAATCCGAAACAAACAAGATAACCTGAACACAAGGTTGGGCAACTGTCCAGCAAAGCCCTCCCGCAACCCGCGCGCGCTAAAATAACTTTCCATTTTTCTCTCTAAGTTATAAATTTAGAAATTAGAATTCCACTTTGGCTTAGTCAAGAAACCTTGACTAACGCTTGAGCTGCTTTGTCAAGAAATCTTGACTAAAAATCTTTGCTGCGGGCTTGTTTTGTCAAGAAACCTTGATAAAAACCCTTTTATCGCGAAAAAACCCAGTATTAAGCAGGGATTGCCAGTGGAAAAGAAGCAGTTGCTAACAGCAGCTTTCATTTCAGCGCTTCTATTCTCAGCAGTAGTTGGAACACATTTTGTTAACTTTGGAGTGGCAAATCCTTATGGGGCGGAATTTGAGTACACAACACCCCCAATTATTTCAATACGTTCACTAGTGAACAATGAAACATTTCCTGATTCTGTTCTATTACACTTCACTGTGTCAAAACCAGATTTTTGGCTGATACATGGTGGGAATGAAGCTCAACAAATTCTTAAGAGCGTTAGATATCAATTAGATGGGAAATATTATGGTCCGATTCCTGTTAACAGTGGCTTGGAGTCTCCTTTTGATTATTCTGTGAATTTGACAAATTTGGGAGATGGAGTGCACAGCTTGCAGGTTTACGCATATGCTTCAGGGTGGTTCATTGAGATGCATGGGCTTTGGGAATATGAAGTACCAATAAATAGTTCGTCTGATGTGGTGTACTTCAATGTTGATGCTACTCCTCCAACAATATTAGTTTTTCCAGTTGAAAACAAAACATACGACACATTCGATATGCCTTTAATTTTCATCTTAAACGAGCCACCATCCCAAATAACATATAGCTTGGATGGGCAGGGCAACATGACTATTGTTGGAAATACAACATTACCGAACCTACCTTATGGAGAGCATAACGTAACAGTTTACGCAACTGACAACGTTGGAAATATCGGGGCATCCGAAACAATAGCCTTCACTATACCAGAGCCTCCTAAGCCAGAGTCTTTACCAACAACAATGGTAATGGCTCCCATAGCATCAGTAGCATTTGTGGGTGCAGGTCTGCTGGTCTACTTCAAGAAACGCAAAAGGTGACTATTGTGAAAAGAATAAAATTGGCAATGGCACTCACCTTGGCACTATTGTCCTCAGCTGTGGCTGGAACACAGTTTGTTAATTTGGGAAGGGCGAATCCGTATATGAAAGGAGGGAATACACCGCCACCTGAAGGTACTCAACCGCCTACAATCTTCATCTTCTCCCCGAACAACAATACGGTGTTTGCCTCAAACAACATTACTCTCACTTTCAATGTGACCATGTCAGAGGATACTTACACGCTATCTGCTGTCTATTTTGAGGTGGATTGGCAAGAAGGTAATACCTCTGTTTATTACTCTAGGGCTGCTCCCGACTACTTATACAACAAAAACCTAACTGGAATACCTGAAGGAAAACACAGAATAACAATAATTGCAGCTGCACATGGCTATTACATTGAAGGGATGGCCTCATATTCTTTTGACATAAGGGGTTCTTCGTCTGTCTACTTTTTAATTGAGGAGCAATTAGTTAGGGAGCCTTTTCCAACAACGCTGGTCATAGCTCCCTCAGCATCAGTAGCTATAGTTGGCGCAGGTCTGCTTGTCTACTTGAAAACACGCAAAAGGTGACGCTTATGAAAAGAAGAGCGTTAGCACTAACATTCATCTTGGCACTGTTATTCTCAGCATTAGCTCCATTCCACTTCTTTAAACCAGTAAGTGCAGATATGGTGATTATTCCAGATAATTATTCCACAATTCAAAAAGCTATCAACGCTGCAAACAATGGAGACACAGTTTTCATCAGAGAAGGGATATATTCCGAAAACATAACCATAAATAAACCAATCTCTCTTAAGGGAGAAAATCCTGATCTTTCGGTAATTAAAGGGCAAGTAAAAATTACTGCTGGCAATGTCGAAGTTGATTCAATAACAATAGATGGTTCCACATGGTATCAACAAGTATTCTGGATTTCTGGAGTTGACGTATTGGTTGATATGCATGAAATGTCAACAGTGACAATTAGGAACTGCATATTCAAAGGATGGACTTGTGCAACCTATGTTGAAGGCAGAGAAAACAAAATCATAAACAATACCTTCTCAAATGTGGATATTGCAATTGAGGTAAAAGGCTCAGATAACATAATCTCGTACAATGATATAAACGCCAACCACGGTGTATCCGTAAGCGGACAGTACTTGTCGAATAACCTCATCTTCCGAAACAAAATATCTGCCGAGGTAGGTGTAGTAATCAGCAGGGAGAATACCGATAATTACGTTTTTGAAAACACGATAATTGAATGCGGCATTGGAATTTATCTGGGAGTTTATCCTGAAGGATTTGGACCCTGTTCAAATAACAGATTTTTTCATAATAATTTGATAGACAATGCTCAACAGGTATTCGTTGCCGAAGGTTCAGTTAACATCTGGGATAACGGATATCCAGATGGAGGCAACTACTGGAGTAGTTACAACGAACGAGACACGGCATGTGGAGAAAATCAAGCTAATCCTGGAAGTGACGGTATCGGCGATTTACCCTTCGTGATAGACTCTACCAATAAAGATGCTTATCCCTTAATGAATCCTTTTCGAACCTTGGAAGGTGGTTTTGAACTGATTGATTTCGCAAAGAGTTTTAGAGATTTTGATGGAAAATTACTATACACTAATCCATCCTCTTTTAGGCTGACTTTCCCCAACGGCACTACCTCTCCTCCACTACAGATAGGGCAGTACCAACTTCCCACTGGATCGAGAATACTGTATTCTGTCATTTGGCAAGGAACTGAAATAAAACCCACAAACCCCTTCATCTTTGATTCGATTAACGGTAATCCCCAAATAAACTGCAGTGTATACAGTCTAACCATAGATCCCACATTCTATGACAAAAATGGGTATACAGTCAAGCCCTCTTCTTGGACAATAAAATTCCCAAACGGTACCGAAAAAATTGTTTCTTCAAAAATAACATTCAACCAGACTCAGACTGGCGAATACAAAATTGTTAACATGTTTTATGCTGGAGTAAACATCGAAGCTGACATGATGGTTCGATTAGTCTCTCACAAGGTTTGGGCTCCAGAGCAGACTGCGTACATCCCCCCTGTTCTTGTGTATAACATAGAATCTAATTCTGTTATAACAGAATCCTATTTTAATGAAACATCGAAGGCAATAAGATTTGTAGTTTCTGGTCCAGATGGAACTAGTGGCTATGCTATTGTTCGTATTGAAAAGATGCTTGCCAATCAATCTGAAGATATCACAGTTTATTTTGATGATATTCCTATTGATTATTCGATAGATTCAGATGATTATGCTTGGATAGTGTCTATTAACTATACTCACAGTAGCCATAAAATTGTTATTAACCTTGCAAAGCAGGCCCAAACACAAGAATCTTTCTCAACAATATTAGCAGTTTCTACCATAGCTTCAGTGGCTTTTGTGGGCGTAGGTCTCATCGTCTACTTCAAAAAACGCAAAAAAGAGTCCAGTGGTAATATATGAGAAAAAGGGTTGCATTGCTGCTTGTTCTCATCTTCTTAACAGCGTCATGCCTAATGGCTAAGCCCGCGTTTTCCTCTGCTGGTGCAGCCGAAGATACATGGGTGTCGAAAGCGCCAATGCAGCAAGCAAGAGCTGGCTTAGGCGTTGTGGCAGTGAACGGCAAAATCTACGCTATCGGAGGCACAACCGCAAGCGGACAGTATCCGCCTGACTGTTTCGCCGGCGGCTTTGTGGGGACAAACGAGGAATATGACCCACAAACGGACACGTGGACCACCAAAGCATCTATGCCTACCCCAAGAGATTATTTCGCCATAACCGCCTACCAAAACAAGATTTACTGCATAGGAGGAGCCATTGGTTTTACTGTTGATCAATGGGGATTGTTCCATTCATATGTTGCGTCTGGAGTCAACGAGGTGTATGATACAGTTACGAGCACGTGGGAAACTATAACACCCATGCCAGTTATCGGAATGAAAATTCAAGCCCACGTGATAAACGGAAAAATATACGTTATGGGCGTAGCTTTCACTTACGTTTATGATCCAGAGAATGATTCATGGACTAGCAAAACTCGTATGCCGGCTTCGCCTCCGTCATCTTCAGGGTCTTACCCTGTGTCGGTTGTTGTAAATGACAAGATAGTTGTTAGTGGCGAGTTTTCAACGGGTTTGAGCTCATCGGAGCAGAAAATTTTGATTTATGACACCGAGACTGACAGCTGGAGCG
>JGI24422J19971_10001894_pt1 | contig 12906 bp, 7 predicted proteins | sample DeeMarSWOR152_54_FD_19971 | JGI IMG/M metagenome (IMG submission 19971) | reverse complement strand
CCCAGCCGATACGGCTCGCCGGTGAGCTCCGACAGCCACCGCACATAGGCTTGCGCCTGCTCGAAGCTCACGCCGTTGACCGGATGGTTGCCGGTCCCGGGCTCATACGTGTAGTCGGCATCGAACGCCGCGAACTGGCCGCGAGTCACCTCGAAGCGGCCGATCTCGACGCCCTTGTGCTCCACGACCTCGGGGATCAGCACACCGTTCAGGCGCCGGCCATAGTAGCCTTCCGTCATCGCGATCTCGGCGCGCTTGAACGCCTCGGCCAACGGCGAGTCGTCCTTGAGCGCCTCGTTCTCGGCCTCGTAGGTGCCAAATAGGTACCGGTCGAACCAGGCAAGATCCTCCTCCAGCTTGCGCCGCTGATGGGCCAGCTTGCGGATGCCGTGCGCCTCGCCGGGGAAGAGGATGAACTTGACCGGCACCTGACCGATCTGTTGCAGCGCCCGGAAATGTGACCAGCCCTGGTCTGTAGGGACGTTACGGTCCTCGGTCCCGAAGTAGATGATCGTCGGCGTCCTGACGTCCTTCATCCGGAAGAACGGCGAGAGCTCGATGTAGCGCTGTGGATCCTCGTAAGGCACCCCGCCGAAGTAGTAGTCGTCGAACGCCATGCCGAAGTCGACGTTCGCCCAGTCGCTGATCCACTCCACGTCACCGGCACCGGTCGAGGCCGCCTTGTAGCGCGGGTTCCGCGTAGTCAGCTCGATCGAGAGGATCGCACCGTTGCTCCAGCCCATCGTGCCCAGCTTGTCAGGATCGGCCAGGCCGCGCTCGATCAGATAGTCGATCCCGTTCTCCAGGTCGGGTATCTCGAGACTGTAGTAGTTGCCGCAGCAGATCGACTCCACCCAATCGAGTCCGTACGACGAGCTGCCGTGATAGTTCGCCCTGAGCACGAAGGCGCCCTTCTGGTTGAGCAGCACCATGGGGCGCCCGTAGCTCATGTTCCAGGAATCCCGGTCCGCGCCGGCCGGGCCACCGTGGATCACCAAGATGAGCGGGTAGCGCTTCCCTTCCTCGTACTCGAATGGGTAGTAGAGTAGGCCCTCCACCTCCTCGTCACGAGCACCGATCCAGTGAACGATCTCGACTCTGGCCCTGGGCTTGTTCGCGAAGCTCGGGTTCAGGTTCGTGAGCTGCGCCTCGTCGCGAATACGCGATCCGCGCAGCTGTGCGCGGTACAGCTGGGTCGGTGTATTCGCCGTCGAATGCGTGTAGACCAGCGTGCGTCCGTCTTCACCCAGCTCGAACCCGAAGATATTCGTAGCGTGGGTGCCCTCGATCCACGTGCGCCGCCACGTGTCGCCGCGCTTCGTATAGCGGGCCGGCTTGAAGCGCACGCCGTCGGCGAGCAGCGCGACGAACCCATCGGAGGTGACGGCGTACCCATAGCCGAGACCGCGATCCCAACCCAAATCCACCAGCGTCGCCTCACCGCGCGCCAGGTCGTAGTACATCATTACGTTGATTGTGGCTTCGCGGTAACGCGGGTGCGTGGTCGAGTCGTTGACCAGATAGAAACCACTCCCGTCCTTCGCCCACTCGACATTGGACGGGATGATCCGCGAGCCGTCGAAGATCTCGTGTCCGTCTCCGGTCGCCAGGTCCCAGAGATAGGTGACCGGCGGAATCCGCTGGTCGTATCCGTAGGCCAGGCTGCGCTGGTGAACTGCCACCACGTGCCTGCCGTCCGGGGACAGGGCGAACCCCCGGATCCAGTCGTCGTTGTCCGTCAGCCGCGTGACCTTCTTGTCCTTGACCGAGAAGGCGAACAGCCGCACCGGCGGCTCGTGCTCGGCGTCCTCCACCACACGCGAGGTGTCCTTGTTCTTCTTCACGTCCCGTTCGTAGAGGCTCGGGTCCTCCTGGGCGCTGAAGATGATCGTGTCGGCATCCGCCCACTCGTAGGACCGGATACCCCGCTCGAAGCGCGTCAGCGGCCACGGCTCGCCGCCCGCCGGATCGATCAGCCAGAGCTGCGATGAGGCCTCGTTCTCCTTCTTCTCCGGCAACGGCCGTGTGCTCATGAACGAGAGCAGCTTCCCGTCCGGCGACCAGCGCGGCTGCGAGTGCCCGTGCCTCCCACGGGTGAGCTGGATCTCGCGCTCCTCGCTGAGGCTGGAAAGGAAGAGGTTCGAGACGCTCCGCCCCTCCTCCTCGTCCATCTGCGTCTTGACCCAGACCAACCAGCTGCCGTCAGGCGCGATCTGGTACTGGCCGGCCGACTCGGCGAGCAGGACATCGTCGATGGTCCACTCGCCCTTCGAGTCGTCGCGGCCTTGCTGCTGCGCCGCGACGGCGTTGGGCCAGGTAGCAGCAGCGCTCAGCATGAGTGCCAGGGTCACGAGAACGCGCGGTAGATGAGGTGTCGCGTACATCGCTCGACTCCTTCCGGATGTTCCGGCTACAGTGCTTCGGTGGGGCGTCGCTAATCTAGGGGGGGCCTGGCTCGTCGTCCACGCGACGGCATGCGGCTGGCTGCAAGTGGGGGTGATGTAGTGCGGGGGCGCTGTCTGGCGCCCCCGTCTTCTCTTTGCTCGAGCGAGCCGGATCTCAGGAACGGCGAAGTTGGATGCTGCCGTTCACCGTCTTCACGACCAGGTTGCGTCCACCTCCGCCGATCGTCCCCTTCAGGTGCCGGGGCGAGAAACGCCCCTCCACTGTCAACGGAAAGTCACTGGAGATGTGCCCGTTCACCGTGGAGATGCTGATCGCACAGCTCAGGTCGGCCGGCATCTCGAGCGTCACACTGCCGTTCACGGTCGTGAAGTCCAGCGTCCCTGTCCAGTCTGCGCGTTCCATGGATACGGTTACCGACCCGTTCACCGTCGCGGCCTCGGCCAGCCCGGTCGTCGTGACATCCACGTCACCGTTCACGGTATGCGCCTTGACGTCGCCATCGATACCGAGGGCGTCGATCTCACCGTTGACCGTCCGCCCGATGAAGCCCACGCCCGCCGGAACACGTACCGTAAAGTCCACTTGAACATCGTTGTTGCGAACGTTCATGCGCCCGTGTCGGCCGGGGCGGCACTCGTTGGGTTGGTCCGGATCGTCACTGGGGTAGACGGCACAGATGGTCACACCGTTCTCATGCTCCAGCACGACCATCTCCACCTCATCCGGATCGTTCTTCCTACCGTGCAGCCGGGCGTCGACCTCCACCTCGTTCCCCGAGCCGGCCTCGGCGAGTATCTCGCCGTTCACGCCCTTGATCTCGATCGACTTGCCACGCTCGACCCGGCCTTTCCATTCCCAATCCCTGTTGCTGAGAATGAAGTGGTCGAGTGCGGATGCGACCGCGACGACGGGCGTGGCGTCCGTGGAACGATACCGCTCAAGTGCATCGGGCGGCGCCCATGCCACCAGCGCTGCTAGGAGCCCAATTACGCCGACTCTATACATCTCGATCCCTCCTCTGACTGCCCTTCTGTCTATCTTCGCACTAGCTCAATGTCGCCATCGAACGAATGCAACTCGAGCCGCGCACTACCGTTGCCGAGCACGAAGCTCAACCTACGTGTGGCTTCGGTCTTCTCCAGCTGGATAGGGAAGTCGGCCACGAACTCGCCGTCGAACGTGGCGACTGAGACTGTCGCGTTCGTATTCGCCGGTATCGTGACTACGACATCGCCATCGTGCGTAGTGAGCCGGTAGCGGCCGTCATCGCGTATCGTCCCTTCGTAGTACACGTCGCCATCAACGGACTTGGCCTCCACCTCACTCGACCGGATGGCCTCGAGGCGGATCTCACCGTCGATCGCTTCTGCGAAGATCTCACCTTCGAAATCGAGCACGGAGATCTCATCCTCCACGCTGTTCACCTCCAGACGGCCCACTGACCGTTGGACCACCACATTGCCTTCGACCGAACGCAGTGAGAGCTCACCCGCACAACCACGGATCTCGATGTCACCCTCCAGGTTCTCCAGTCTCACCCCGTTCAGTGCACCGTCCACCGACATATCGGTCTGGAAGCCCCAGAGATCGACCGCCATCGAACTCGGGATGGTGATCTCGTAGTCGACGACATCCGGGACTCCGTGCCGAGCCTCGGACCTGATCTTCAGCGCTGATTCGGACTGGAAGATCCTGACCCTGTCACGGCTCGAGTGGCTGGCTTCCACACGCACGGCGTCCCGATCCCAGGTTCGCACGATGATCTCGCCCGCATGGTTCCGGACTTCGAGTCGCGCCCTCGGGTCCACCGCGAACGTGGTATCCAAATCCACGTCGTACTGCGGATCGTCCCAGTCGTACTCCCAGTCCGGGACATAGATGTCGAACTCGGGGATCTGGATCTCGATGCCGGGGACCTCGATATCGATCTCCGGCACATAGATCTCGAAGTCATCCCAGTAGACCTCGAAGTCCTCCCAGTAGACGTCCAAGCCGTGCCAATAGTAATCCAGGTTCGGGACATAGACGCTGAATCCCGGTACGTACACGTCGAAAGCCGGCAACTCGATCGCCGGGATCTCGATCTCGACCGCCGGCACCTGGATGTCGATCTGCGGCTTCACCACCCGAACCTCGGGGTCCTGCACTCCCGCGATCGACACCAACGCTCCCAACAACAGCTCGGTATGCATCGTTCTTGCGCCCCTCTCAATCAGCTCGCAGCGCCTGCCATCTGCGCCGCCTGCCTCAAGAACTCCAACTTCTGCCGCATGGTGGCAGCCAAGTACTCGTTCAGGTAGATGCTGGCCGGATCTTCAGCGAGCGCTCGCTGTGCCTGAGCGATGGCCCGGTCGATGATCATCAGGTTCTCCTCGATGATGCGCACCGTGGCCGTGTCCAGCCGGTCACGGCTCTCCTCGATGACACCCTCCAGCTCCGCGATCGCCGCGTCATAGCCCGCTACGCCGAAGCCCGAGGCCACTGGCGCGGAGGCCAAACTCGCCCCCGGCTCAGCACTCGGACCGAGCGTCTCAGATCCAGGCCCCCCTGTCCGTGACAGCAGCCAGGCTGAGCCAGCGGACAGGATCATCAAGGCCACGCTCGCCGCAGCCAGCTGCGGCAGCGAGAACGACAGTCGTCGCTGACTCAGCCAGCCACGCCGGCGCCGGTGCTCCTCGAGGTCGGCGACCGCAGCGTTACCGGCCGCAGCGTCAGTCCGCGCCGCGATCCCTGCCCAGAGATCACCGCCCGGAGGTCGGTCCTCCAGCGCCTCCGCCCGCGCTACGACGTGACGCAGCTGCTCGAGCGTCTTCGCACACTCCTGGCAGCCCGCCAGGTGCGCCTCCAGCTCGGCGCGCTCCGCGGCGTTCAGCTCGCCGTCGATGTACTCGGACAGCCTGCCCGTCCAGTGGTCGCTCATACCGCCTACTCCCTCACCGATCTAAGTAGTCGCGGAGGATCATGCGGGCCCGGTGCAACTGCGATTTCGAGGTCCCGGCACTGATACCCATCATCTCCGCGATCTCCTCGTGCTTGTAACCCTCGACGTCGTGCAGCACGAACACCTGCTGCGCGCCGTCCGGGAGCAGCTCCATGGCAGCCTCGAAGTCGATCGCCGCCTCGGCACCCTTCGGGTTCTCGGGCAGCTGGCCGATCGCCCTCTCGCCGTCCACGAACCGCTCACGGCGAATCCCCAGCTGCTTGCGGCAACCCAGGATCACGTTGATCGCCAGCCGGTGCAGCCAGGTCCCGAACGCCGCCTCGCCCCGGAAGCTGCCCAGCTTCTGCCAGGCCCGAACGAACACGTCCTGGGTGACCTCATCCGCGTCCTCCATCCCCATCATCCGCCGGGCAAGGCTATGGACGCGGGCGACGTGTCGCTGGTAGAGCCGCTCGAACGCCTGGGGATCCCCCGCGGCGGCGAGCCTCGCGTCGCCCACGTCCAGCGCTCGCAACTCCCCGTCGTTACTCAGCTTACTTGCTCTCCGGGGCCCGTCCCGCCTGCCACCCGATGAGATACTCCGGAGGCCGCAAAGGTTGGAACCCCTCAGTAGGTGCTGTGCAGCCGGCCCGGCCGGTTGACGAACAGCAGGGCCAGCCCGACCGCNNCGCCCAGGGCCATCAAGGTCGTATCCGCGCTGGCCCATCCCAGCACGACGGCGGCCAGCCCGCCGCTCTCGGCCACGGCCCAGACCACNACNGCCTTNGGCAGGTTGGCCGTCCACCAATCGCCGAGGTCGGCCCCGCGCCCGGGCGGCGGAATGCGGCCGCGCAGCATCTGGGCCCCGAGCACCGAAGCCGCCAGCAGCACGTAGCCAGCGACCCTGAAGACCCGCACTCCCTCACCGGCGAGTTCCAGGGCCAGCTCGCTGCGCACATAGATCATCGCACCGAAGATGGCGACCAGGCCACCGCTGATGGCGGCGTGGATGACTCTGGCTATGATGCTGGCCTTCTCGGGATCCAAGGCTGTCCGCCGCCCGTGCATGGCGCCTCCCTCATTCGAGCTCGGTACCACAATCCATCAAAGCCACCGCCCGACGCCCATCAAGCACTGGCCGATTCAGTCGAGTGCAAGTGCCATCGTATTATAGAGAACGAAGCCTCGCCAGCGCTATTCACGTGACTGGCTAGCGCTCGACCCCCTCGACCCGGTACGCCTCCATCGCGTAGTACTCGGCCAGCCCCAGCCGGTCGGCCTTCGCGGCCGTCTCCAGGTTGCGCGCCTCGACCCGCTGCCAGAACTCGCGCTCGTCCAGACCGCCCGGGAACGGTGCCACGTCTTTCTGTGACTGGTGCTTGAAGATCGCCAGAATCTTCTTGCGCAGCTCCTCCTGCGACAGCGGCACCAGCACGTCGGCCTGCGTGATCGGCCACTCCTCCCACGCCCCGCGGTAGAGCCAGACCTGAGGCTGCCCATGCTCATGCTGAGCTAGCGCCCGCTCGATAGCCTCCTTGCACAGCCGGTGAGTACCGTGTGGATCGGAGAGGTCGCCCGCCACGAACACCATGTCCGGCCGCAGCTCGTCCAAAAGCGACAGCACGATCTCCACGTCCGCTTCAGCGATGGGCCGCTTGCGCACCTCACCTGTGCGATAGAACGGCATGTTGAGGAAGCGGGCGGCCGAGCGCGGTAGCCCTACGTCAGCGAGGGCCGCCACCGCCTCTGACTCGCGGATGAATCGCTTCAAGTTCTGCACCCGCTCCGAATCCACATCGCCCGGTCGCTTAGCGTTGAAGGCCTCCTCGATCTCGTACCGAACGCTGTGCGCCTGCTCCGCATCCAGCCCCAAAGCTGAGGCCGCCCGCTCGGTGAAGTCCAGGTGGCGTTCCACATCGTGGTCGAATACGGCGACGTTCCCACTCGTCATGTAGGCGACCACGATCTCGTTATCGTTCTCCCGTAGCTTGCGCAGGATGCCGCCCATCGAGATCACGTCGTCGTCCGGGTGCGGTGAGAAGACCAGCACGCGCTTGCCACGCGGCAGCCTGGCTCGGCCGCGGATCTTCTCGCGCAGCCGGTTGAACACCTCACCGTTGATCTCGCCCGCAGTCGCGTACCTCGCGAGCAGCGGGCTCAGATGGTTCTCGCGATAGTCACTGGCCGTCAGCTTGAGGATCGCCTTGCCGGTCTGTTCAGCCAGCCACACGACGGCCTCCTCCGTCATCTCCGGCGTCCAATCCACGCTCTCCACCAGCCACGGTGTCTTGACGCGCGTCAGTTCGCCGGCAGCCGCGAGGTCGAGGTAGATCGTGGCGCTCGAGTGCTGCTGCAGGAACGTGGCCGTGACGTCCTGAGAGACGGGCCCCTCCACGGCGCGCCGAACGATCTGCGCCTTGTGCTCGCCCGTCCCGATCAGCGCGATCTCGCACGCCTCCAGGATGGTGGCGATCCCCATCGTGAGCGCCTCGAGCGGCACGTTGTCCTCGCCGAAGAAGTCGGCCGCCGCATCTCTTCGTGTCACCGTGTCCAGCGTGACCAGCCGCGTCCGTGATTCGGGCGACGAGCCCGGCTCGTTGAACCCGATGTGACCGCTGCGTCCGATCCCCAACATCTGGAAGTCGATGCCACCCGCCGCCTGGATCGCTTCCTCGTAGGCCCGGCAGTGCGCCTCGAGGTCCTGCCTCGCTACGCTGCCGTCGAGCAGGTGGATGTTGCGCGGGTCGAGGTTTATGTGCGCGAACAGGTTCTCCATCATGTAAAGCCGATAGCTCTGGATGCTATACGGCGACATCGGGTAGTACTCATCCAGATTGAACGTGATCACCTGCGAGAAATCGACCTCGCCCGCCTCGCAGCGGCGGATCAGCTCCCGGTAGATCCCGATGGGCGTACTACCCGTCGCCAGGCCCAGCACACAGCGGCCCTTCGCGGCGACCTCGCGTCGGATGACCTCGACGATCCGATCCGCCAGCAGTATGTCCAGATCCTGAGGATCATCCACGATCACGGTGCGGATACGCTCCCGCTCGCGAGAGCCCTCTAGCGGAGCGATCTGCTCGGACCTGGACCGTTCTTCACGGGCTCCCTCCATACGCTACGCCTCCCGACCTCTGCACGCGGTCGCACCCGTCAGCGGACTTTCGCGCCCCCGGTGTTGTCAGACGGACAACATCCTGAGCACAGTGTGTCCGGGCGATTGGCTCACTATAATATTGACCGCATCACCTCGGCCCAACAGCTCGCTCTGTCCTTGAGAGAAGAGGGACCCGATGAACTCATCCCGCTCCCGCCAGCGGCTGATCGTCAGCCTGGCTCTGGCCTGCGTCTGGGCGCTTCCCTGGGAGGGCGCGGCCCAGGAGGTACCCGACTGGGAGAATCCGGCCGTCCTCGCCATCAACAAGGAGCCGGCGCACGCGACACTCTTCCCGTTCGAGACGCGCGAGCTCGCGCTCAAACGCGACGAGGGAAGCTCCGCCTACTACCGGTCCCTGAACGGGCGCTGGAAGTTCAACTGGGTGCGGAAGCCCGGTGACCGGCCGCTGGACTTCTACCGAGAGGACTACGACGACCGTGGCTGGAGCGAGATCGCCGTCCCCGCCAACTGGGAGTTCGCCGGCTACGGCGTCCCCATCTACCTGAACAGCCCGTACGAGTTCGAGGAGAGCCCACCCTACATCCACCACCACTACAACCCGGTGGGCTCCTACCGGACGAGGTTCACCATCCCGGAGGGTTGGACCGACCGTCAGGTCTTCATCCACTTCGGCGCGGTCAAGTCCGCGATGTACCTGTGGGTGAACGGCCAGAAGGTGGGTTACAGCCAGGGCAGCAAGCTGCCCGCCCAGTTCGACATCACGTCATACGTGCGGCTCGGTGAGAACACGCTGGCAGCGGAAGTCTACCGCTGGAGCGACGGCAGCTACCTGGAGTGCCAGGACTTCTGGCGCATCAGCGGCATCGAGCGCGACGTGTACCTGTGGGCGGCACCGAAGGTGCACATCCGCGACTTCTTCGTGATCGCCGACCTGGATGAGAGCTACCGGGACGGCATCCTCGAGTTCAGCGCAGAGGTACGTAACTACGGGGGCAGCGCGGTTGCGGGTTGGACGCTGTCGGCCGAGCTACTCGACCCTGACGGCCGCAACGTGCTGGAGGGCGGCGTAGCCGAAGGTACCGTCGCCGTCCAGCCGGGCGATGAGGTGACCTACGAGTTCCGCGAGTCCGTACGGGAGCCCGCGAAGTGGACGGCGGAAACGCCCAACCTCTATACCCTGCTCCTCAGCCTGCGGGACGAAGCTGCCAACACCGTCGAGGTGATCACGTCACGGGTCGGATTCCGGACCATCGAGATCACGGACGGCCAGCTACGGGTCAACGGCACGCCGATCACGATCAGGGGCGTTAACCGGCACGAGCACGACCCGCTGACCGGCCACGTGGTGTCGGAGGAGCGGATGCTCCAGGACATCACCGTCATGAAGCAGCTCAACATCAACGCCGTGCGCACCTCCCACTATCCCGACGACCCGCACTGGTACGAGCTCGCCGACCAACATGGCCTCTACATCGTGGACGAGGCGAACATCGAGTCCCACGGCCGCGGTTACCACCCCGACACCACGTTCGGCAACGACCCGGCCTGGCGCGACGCGCACCTGGATCGCACGATCCGCATGGTCGAGCGCGACAAGAACCACCCCTCTATCATCTTCTGGTCGCTCGGCAACGAGGCGGGCAACGGCGTCAACTTCTACGACACCTACAGCTGGACCAAAGAGCGGGATCGCACCCGGCCAGTGCAGTACGAGCGGGCCGGGCTCGATTGGAACACCGACCTCTACGTGCCCATGTACGCCCGCTTTCAGCACCTGGTCGACTACGCCGAGAGGTACCACGACCGCCCGCTCATCATGTGCGAGTACGCGCATGCCATGGGCAACAGCGTCGGCAACTTCGCCGACTACTGGGAGATCATCGACAGCTACCCCAACCTGCAGGGCGGCTTCATCTGGGACTGGGTGGATCAGGGGATCCTCACGACCAACACGCAGGGCGACACGATCTTCGGCTACGGCGGCGACTTCGGGCCGCCCGGCACACCCAGCGACGGCAACTTCCTCCTGAACGGCATCGTCTCACCCGATCGGCAGCCGCACCCATCGGCCTGGGAGGTGAAGAAGGTGTACCAGCCGGTTGACGTGGAGCCGCTGGATCTGACAGGTGGGCTGATCCGGATCAGCAACGACTGCGATTTCAGGGGACTGGATCACCTGCTGCTCGTCTGGACCGTCACCGCCGACGGCATTCCCCAGGATAGTGGCCGGATCAGCGACCTCGACATCGCCGCCGGCGAGAGCCGCCAGCTCGAGATCCCGCTGCCACGCATCCGCTCCGCCGCCGGCGTCGAGTACTACCTCAATCTCAGCTTCCGGACCAGGGAGGCCAGCGCGCTCGTGCCGAACGGCCACGAGGTCGCCTTTGAGCAGTTCCGCCTGCCGTTCGAAGCGCCCGTGGCCCCGAGTTCCATCGCCTCACTACCGCCCCTGGAAGTCGAGGACGAAGAGGTCACGGTCACCGTGAAGGGGCCCGACTTCTCCGTCAGTTTCGACAAGGCGGCGGGCCTGATGACCTCTTACATCTACAAGGGCAAAGAGCTGATCCTGACCGGACCGCAGCCCAACTTCTGGCGCGCGCCGACGGACAACGATTTCGGCGGCGGCTGGCAGCGAACGCTCGCCGTCTGGCGTGACGCTGGCGCCGTGCGCGAGCTGCGCCGGATCAACGTGATACGCGTAAGCCCCCAGGAAGTGAGAATCCGCACCCGCTCACGGCTCGAGGCCGGCAACGCCAGTTACTCGACGCTCTATACGATCCTGGGCAACGGCGAGCTCACCATCGAGAACCACTTCGAGCCGGGCGCCGAGGGGCTGCCCCGCATGCCGCGCTTCGGGATGCAGATGACCCTGCCGAGGGAGTTCGCAAACGTACAGTGGTACGGCCGCGGCCCGCACGAGTCGTACTGGGACCGCAAGACCGGCGCGCCGGTGGGACTTTACGAGAGCACCGTCCCGCAGATGCCGCACCCCTACATCCGGCCGCAGGAGACCGGCAACCGTACGGACGTGCGCTGGATGGCGCTCACGAACGATCAGGGCACGGGCCTCCTGGTCGTCGGGATGCCACTGCTCAGCATGAGCGCGCTCCACTTCACCATCGACGACCTCGATCCCGGCGATCAGAAGGCGCAGCGGCATTGGGGCGAGCTGGTGGAACGCGACCTGGTGACCCTCAACATCGACTACAAGCAGATGGGCGTCGGCGGGGTCACGAGTTGGGGGCCCACGGCGCTGCCGGAGTATTCCCTCTACTACCAGGAGTATCGCTACGGTTTCCGCCTGCGACCCTTCTCCAGAGAAGACGGGACGCCGGCGGCCTTGAGCAAGGAACTGTACGTGCGAGAGTAATGCAGAGGCGAGCCAGGTTCTTATAAGACTGTCGATGCGCGGTCCCCAGCCCTGATGTTGGCACTCGTCCTCGGGCCGCCACCTCCTGGATCACTCGCTACGATCCCAAGGCGGCCCGTGTTCGCTCAATCATAGCACCCACGCATACCCGATCTTGGCAAAGAACGTGCGATCTGACTGCGTGAGGCCGATGTCCTGGTCCCCGAAGTGGTTGTCCGAGTAGCCCAAAAAGAGCACGGTCCGCGGGTTGATCTTGTACGAGAATAGCACCTGGCTAAACAGGCTCCTGGATTCCGAGTCGACCTCGAACGTGTACATATCCGGGTTACGGTCGTAGTCCACGTACTGCAGGATCGTCCTCAACAGGGCGCGCCGGTTCAAGGAGTAGACCGCTCGTAGCTGACCGATGTTGGCGGTGTAGAGGCGGCCTCCGTCCACACTCAGCCTCTCAAACGTGTAGTCCAGACCGAGCGTCAGATGCCGTCCCAGCATGTACTCGACATACGGGTTGAGATAGACCCGCTTACCCAACCGCGTATTGGCGTAGTCGATCCGATCCCCGACGACCCCGTCGATCATGACGAAGAGAGATCCTGTCGGATAGAAGCCAGCGTCGAAACTCAGGAACCGGTTGTCGAACTCGACGCCGGCGAACCCCTGCTTACCGTAAACACCCGTCAGATCGAAGAACGACCGCGCCAGGCCGGCATAGTTGAACCAGAAGGCGAACACCTCCAGCAGCCTGCCTCCGTCCAGGTCTCGTTCCACCTCGTACCCGGAACCGAAGTTCAGCATGTTCCACCAGTGATCCGGTGAGTTGTTCCACGTGTGGCCCCAACCCACGTCGATATTCCGGAAACTCACCTGGGGCATGAACCCGAGGTCGGCGCGGAAGTCGCGCCCCACTTCTCGATAAGCCGCGTACCAGTCGTGACTGCGCGTGTCATGAACGTAGATGATGTCGTAGGCGGCGCCGCTGAAGCTGCCCTCAGGCTGGTCGTACGCCTCCGAGACCGTGACCGGGTAACGGGTCTGCGAGCCGAGAACCTGAAACCTCACCTGATCCTTGCCTGTGAACTTCCAGATGCCATC
>JGI24422J19971_10001893_pt1 | contig 12906 bp, 14 predicted proteins | sample DeeMarSWOR152_54_FD_19971 | JGI IMG/M metagenome (IMG submission 19971) | reverse complement strand
ACTTCTACAATTGTGATTGTTGCTATAGCGCCGAAATAGTCAGCTGTTGCCTCCGCCAGACCAAACGGATAAGCCATTGCTATTAAGATTATGCTCAAGATGATGTTCACCCAGCGATTAACCGAATCTTTCAAAATCAAGGACAGGAAAGCCATGATTGGTGGAATCATGAAGCTGACCGCTAATACCAGTCTCATTTCGGGTGTTTCTGGCATGAAACCTGGCATACTTTGCCCCACTATACTTACCGCAATCATACAAAATTCGAGAAGAGACCACAGCATTGCAATCTTTATCTTCCAATCTTCCATAACTCAATCACACCTCCTTCTAAGTTCACTCAACAAAAACTAACAAATGTCATGTGTCTACTGCATCAGTATTTATGACTTATGGAAGAAATTAAGGTAACTCTATGTTTGCATTAAAGATTTAAGGAGAAATGTTCCGTCCCTTCTTCAATAGCTTATCTATGACTGTTGTTTTGCTTATCCAATAACCTAGTATTGCACCTACAAGGTTGAATAGCAAGAAGAATGTGACTGAGAAAATTATGTGACTTGTTGTCAGAACGATGAAGTTCAAACTTTCTATCTGGAGCCCCAGAAAAAAGAGTTTCACATCATACCTAGGTGGATGAGGTGGTTGATGAATCGCAATGGTATAAACTGGGACTTCTGAGATTTCGGCATAGAAGGGAAATGAAAGTGGAATAGCTGGCAAATATACTTTCCAGAATGTGGTTACCACTGTTCTTTCACCATGAGACCATCGTACTCTAACACTATTCGGAAATCCCATGGAAAACATTGTTATAAGAAGCAGAATATACACCATCAACAAAACATATGTTTTTCCCCTGAACTTTCTAGCCAAAAGAAACGATATGAACATTGAAAGCAGCATAACTGTTCAATTTCCACTTACTAATCGAAGCTTATAATACCACGTTTTAGAACAGTCAATAATTCATTCTCATTTAAAGGGTATTAATAATTTAAATCTTAAAGAAAATCATTCCATAGAACAAGAATACTATATGTTACTCTATAACCTATTTACTCACATTTGTTTCAGCTTTATTTGTTTGCCCATGTTTCAATCATTTCCTTAATCATTTTAGCTCGAAAGTTTGCCTCATTTAAACGAAAGATGCGAATTCTCCCAAACTTTTTATGATGAACAAGCCCATAGTTCTCAAGAGCCTCCAGATGCTGGTTTGTAGTGGCGTAGTTAAGTCCAGCTCTTCTAGCGATTTCTGAAATGTTAAGTTCCCCAATCTCAACTAGAATTCTCAGAATTTTCACTCGCCCCCTTGAGGAGAACACATCTTCAATTGACATGACAAGTTACATCCTATTTTTGGACAGAGCTTTATTCAACTCTTGCTCCAAGTCGGAGGCAGGGACTCTTGGCAGACTAATGAGAGTGGTTTTTCCCCGTTGCCCCACGCTGGATTGTTCTATTTTGATTATGCCTGAAGCAGAAAGTTCCTTTACGTACTTCCAGAGTTGCGTGTGTCCCCGCTTCTTTTGGCTCCATTCTTCACAAACAACTGCATAAGCATCTTTAGCCTCGCCCATAGACAGGTGAGCTGCTTCAGTTTGTTTGAAGCGTCTCGCAACACCGAGGAGAAACAGTTTTTCATGGAGACTGAGAGACGAGATTGAATCTTTCCTAACAACTGGATAAACGCTCACAGCCGCTTTCCGAACGTATTCAGGCAAAACTTCTGGTGATTCTGAAACATCCGCATACTTGCCTGCTCGCCACAAAAGTTCTATAGCGTAACGTGCATCTCCTTCCTCTGCTGCCAGTTCAGAGATTATACCAATGGTTTGTGTGGAAACGGCTCCATGTCTAAAGGCTAAAGCCACCCGATCGTTCAAGATGTCTTGAAGTTGTGACGCCGAATATTCTTCCATATGAATTATGTTGCGTTGAAGGGTGCTTCTCGTGCTGGCATCCAGCTTGTCTAAACACTCAGGCTCACGGAGGATGCAGATAAGGGAGAGTCTCTGAGGAGCTTTAACACGGTCTTCTTGTATACGAGTGAGACTATAGATAGGGTCGGACCCTTCGCTTTGGATAAGCGACTCCAACTCATCCATCACTAGGATCAGATACACATTACGTTCATCAAGAACTTGCATAAGCATCTGTAAGAGCTCCACCTCAGAATAGCCGCGCCTAGGAAAATTAGGATAGAACTTCGTGATTGTTCGATGAAGAATCATGAATAAGCTTCCCTTGCATTCGCGACAGTTAATGTGAACATAATGCAGGTTTGTTCCCCTCTCCTGCGCCTCCCTTGCTATGCTCAATCCGAAACGCTGGGAGAGAACCGTTTTTCCAGTTCCAACATTTCCAACAATCAATACTCGTTGCGTCATTTTCCCAGGACTTTCGATGATGAAGCGGAAGAACTTGTTGAGGAGGTCGAGTTGAGGTCCACGGTGTGGGAGGCGAGGCGGTACGTAGTTGATGTCCAGTTTGCTTTCGTCCTTGAAAACGCTGAGGTATCGGCTCATAATTTGTCCTTTTAATGTTCTTGTACATGAACCATTTATGGTTTTTGTCTATTAAAAAGAAAAAATAGGTCTGGGGAAAACGGAAGTATTGCCTTTAATAAGTTTAGTGAAGAATAGTAGTGGGCTCTCGCACTCAAGATCGCAATCATGAATTCAGCGGGGCCAGAGTCGTCATCGCCCACTGAACAAAGGTTAATGTAAATCTCACATAAAAACATATAGTTAGAGGAAACGGCAGATGCTGAAGAAAATCAAAGTTATTCCCTTAGCTGCAGAAAGCTTCGGCGTCCGATCAATGTGCACTTACGTAGAAACCACCGACTTAAAGGTTCTCTTGGACGCTGGAGTTTCTTTGGCTCCGAATCGCCACGGCTTTCCTCCGCACCCCAAAGAATATGAAGCGATAAGGAAGTGTCGCGAAAAAATTTCTAAGACAGCAGAACAAGCTGAAATTGTGACGTTAAGCCATTACCATTTCGACCATCATACGCCTTCCTATACTGACTGGTTTTGCAACTGGTCCTCTGAGAACGTGGCGAAGGAAATCTACGAGGGAAAGCTTGTTCTCGTTAAAAATTATCGTTCCATGATAAACTTTAGCCAGCGACGCAGAGGATGGATGTTTAAGAAAACTGCGGGTAAATATGCGAGGAGGCTAGAGGTAGCAGATGGCAAGACATTCGAGTTTGGAAACACAAAGCTAAAGTTTTCTGACCCAGTGTTTCACGGCTCCGAAAACTCTGCACTCGGCTGGGTGCTCATGACCACCATAGAATGTGAAGGTGAGAAGTTTTTGTTTGCGTCAGACGTTCAAGGTCCCATGGATGATTTCGCCTTAAAGATAATTCTTGCTGAAAAACCTCAGCTAATCCTCATCGGTGGGCCTCCTATCTATTTAGCTGGGTTCAGAGTGAAAAACGAACACATAGAGCAGGGTATGAAAAACTTAGAAAGCTTAGCGAAAAAAATCCCAACAACCATTTTAGAACATCACATTCTTCGAGAGGAGAAGTGGAGAGAGTTTTCGCAACCAGTTTTTGACGCTGCGTCTAAATCTGGTCATAGCGTGGTTACAGCCGCTGAATTCTTGAAAAACAAAAACAACATATTAGAATTTCGCAGAAAACAACTTTTTGAAATGAAACCACCAAGTTCCGAGTTTAATGAGTGGATGAAACTGCCGCGCCCTAAGAGAAAGCTTATTAAACCACCAATTTGAAACGCGCGCTTGATGCGGCCGCCGGGATTCGAACCCGGGTCGTCGGCGTGGGAGGCCGATGTCCTAGCCAAGCTAGACTACGGCCGCATGACTATGCTATCGTAGTTTAAGCAAAAAGTGGGTCTCTTAAATTTTACGTGTTTAGTTTTGAAAAGTTTTGTTATTAAACCAGTTCTTGTCAACAAACTGTTTTATAAAAGAAGGTAGGAGTCTTTCTATAACGTTCTAAGAATTGCTAATCGCTGGGCACGTTTTGCTATAGTTTCGTTGAGTAATTTCTTTTTTCTTCTTTCTTTGCTTGGACACTTCGTTGCCTCAACACTTTGAGCTTTTGAAGGACTCCAACATCATAGTATCTCAGCCACATTAAACCTACACCGAAAATTCCAATCACAGAGCAAATTAACATGTCTAACCCTGTCGGTACAGGATGTAGGCGTAGAGTTGAAACTGCAAAAGGTAAAGGTAAAAATTTTGTCCACCACCAATCCCTAGCCAACCAGTATAAAGGACTATTTCCTGAGAGAATTTCTATAAACGATTGTGATATAGCGTCGCCTAATCCAGAAGCTGAGATTATGAGAAAAGTGAAAACTAAAGGTAGGAATGCACGCCATTCTTTCGGCCGTTTAATATCCCTTTCAGTGTCATTTCCTAAAATAAAAGCAAACACACCTACGCTTATCAACACCATAAACAATATCGGATTAATCTTCCACCAAATTGGACCTTCTATAACTAGTTCGTGAAAATCTTCTGTACGCTCTAGAAGGCATGCTGGATGGAAAGTTAACAGCGACTAAAGCGTCAATAAATGTGAAAACCATACTTGCACTAAATAGCAACAGAGTCAATATTCCAATTTTCTTTTTCTTTTCTAAGCTAATCATATTTCATCACCATGCTGTTATATCCCATGAATGTGATACATTAAACTTCTCAGTTTTTACACTCAATTTCAGAACTGGTATCTTCATGTATAAGATTGGAACATTTATTTTCTTTACAACTGAATGTGCTAACCCATAATCCTTAATCATATTTACAACACCTTTCGGTTCAATTTGCCATAAGTGTTCATTATATTGTTCTTTTAATCTTAGCATCGACTTAAAATTTTTGGGTATACGGTCGATCTGATATAGATCTATATTTTGAAACAAGCTTTTCATGAATATTATAGCACTGTTTGAGTTTGTTGGAACTTGGATTCTAACCTTAACCGAAACTCGGCACCATTCTTTCAAGGCTTTTTTCCAATTTCCTATATGCTCCAACACGTGAAATGCTCTTAGCTCAGAAAAACATTTATTTTTAAATGGTAGATGTTGTGCGTCAGCTATCAAATTTGCAGTTGATTCTCCGGTTAAATAATATTCTTTTGGTTTCTTAGCATAATCTAATCTAATGTCTCCCCAANTGTCTGAGCCACATCCAATGTTTATCGTCATCACTATTTCTCACTATCTTTTCTTCGAATTTACCTTATCTTTTTTCGTGATAATTTAATTTTTTGTCCTCTAAGGCAATTAACTATTCTGTATTGTCGCGCATTTGTAACTAGAACTGCGATTCTTTTGACAAAAGTCTCATGAGTTGAGTGGTTGAAAGAGTTTGCCCCCTACACCAGATTTTTAAAGAAAAAATAGAGGTAATGTCTTTCCACTTACTCTATTGCTGTTCCAACTTTTTCTCCTCTCACAGCTAACATAACATTCTCCGGTTTAAACCCGTTCACCACTATAGTTTTTGTTCTTTCTTTTTGAAGAATTCGAACCGCTTCAGGGTCCAGAATTTGATGTATCCCTGCTTTATGTTTGTTCTGTTCAAAAAGCTGAACTAAATCGTCAAAACTTAACACACTAATTTTTTCTGCGTCAGGATGCTTCTTTGGGTTCTTAGTGTATATCCCCTCTTGATCAGTGGCCTTCACCAACAATTCAGCCCTAATTCTCTCAGCAACCATCGCAGCCACCGCGTCTGTAGTCATCCCAGGCCTTATCCCGCCCATAACCACAATTTTTCTTGTCTTTAACTCTTCAGCAGCCTCATCCACGGTTGCGGGAACCGTCTCCAGTCCGACATTACCAAGCTTCATAGCAAATAGTTGAGCAAACAGTCTCGAAACATTTATGGCAATTTTGTCTTGGTCAGATTCGCTTAAGCCCATAGCCTTAGCAACTTTTATGAAGTCTCTGGCTAAGGAACCGCCTCCAACCACAACCACGAGTTCATGATCTTTCTCCTTTAATTCTCTCAGCAAATCAGCGTATTTGCCTATGATTTCAGGGTTAGGCGGTGAAGCCACCACTGAACCGCCGATACGAATTACCACTCTCAACGGAACATCCCCTTTATAGTGTTTGTTTCACGCTTAAAATAATATAAAGCTCATATGTTTATTTCTTCAAATCTTGATATATTTAAATGAGTAGACATTATCCTGTTCATTCCAAAAACCTTTCAGGTGACAAGTATGGGTGGAATCCAACTGATCTTCGTGGGAACAGGAGGTGGAAGATTTGCCACACTAACTCAAAAACGCAGAACAGGAGGAATCCGCATAGTCTCCGAAAATCTTCACATCCACATGGATCCGGGACCAGGGGCTTTAATCTATTCTTTAAACATGAAGTTAAATCCACAAAAGGTTAAAGCCATACTCGTATCTCACTGCCACCCAGACCATTACTCCGATGCTGAAATCTTTGTTGAAGCAATGACTCGTGGAATGATAAGAAGAAGAGGAATTCTCGCTGCACCTCGAAGCGTGTTGCAGGGCAACGAAGTTTGTGGACCCGCCATTTCCAAATATCATCAGCAGATGCCTGAAAAAGTGATAGAGACGAAGCCAGGCGCTTCCTTCTGTATAGATGATATGCAGGTTATTGCTGGTAAGGCTCGACACACTGACTTGGACGCGGTGGGATATCGACTTAAAACTCGAGACGTTGGAGACATCGGCTACACTTCTGACACTGAATATTTCGAGGGAATTGGAAAGCCGTATGAAGGGGTTAGAGTTCTTCTGCTCTGTGTAATGAGGCCTTCAGGAGAGCCATGGAAGGGGCACATGACTCCTGAGGATGCTGTGAAGATTGTGGAGGAGGTTGGTCCGGAGATGGTGGTTGCAACTCATTTCGGGATGAAAATGATCTTTAGCGGACCAACTCGCGAAGTTAAGCTGATTGAGGAGAAAACTGGAGTTCCTACCTTAGCTGCTTCTGATGGAATGCGGATTAGCGTGGGAGAGGAGATTCAGGTTGAAAGGTTGGGTAAAAAACAGCGAGAGTTAGATGATTTTATGAAGGGTAGTTGAGGAAGTAGTAATTTTATGTGAACTTTTTTCTAGAAGAGATGCTTTTGCCATTTTAATCAAGATGAAAGTTCACTGGTTTTTGGAATATGATCTCCACACAGGCTGTGTTATATCTGATGGTGCGTCATATTTCGGTAACTTTATTTAGGTCAATTAAAGTTATTGTGCGGAAAGGTGGAAAAATGAAATCGTCATCTCTTCCTTTTGAACAAAAGATTTCTCCCACAATCAAGAAGTATCAGGAGTTTTATACGAGATCAATCAGGGACCCCGAGCGATTCTGGGGTGAAGAAGCCAGAAAACTTGAGTGGTTCAGGACATGGAATAAAGTTTTGGAGTGGAACCCGCCTTTTGCCAAATGGTTCATCGGCGGCCTCCTCAACGCCTCCTATCTTTGTCTCGATAGACATGTCAAGACTTGGCGGAGGAGCAAAGTAGCAATTTATTGGGAAGATGAATTGGGTAATGCTAGAACTTGGAGCTACTCACAGCTCTATACGGAGGTAAATCGGTTCGCCTATGTGCTGAGAAAACTGGGAGTTAGAAAGGGAGATAGGGTAGCTATGTATCTGCCGCTAATACCTGAGCTACCAATAACCATGCTAGCCACTGCAAGGTTAGGCGCCATTCACACCGTTGTATTCTCTGGTTTTAGCGCTCAAGCCTTGGCCGATAGGATTAACGATACCCAAGCCAAGGTGTTAGTAACTGCTGATGGAGGCATTAGGAGAGGTAAGATAATACCTTTGAAGAAAATTGTGGACACAGCTCTTGAAAAGACTCCATCCATACAAAATGCCATAGTTGTGAACCGAACTAACTCTGAAGTTAACATGAAAGAAGAAAGAGACTTATGGTATCATGAACTGTTCAAAAACGCTCAAGCCTATGTTGAGCCAGTGCACGTTGAATCCAGTGATCCTCTATACATTCTCTACACGTCTGGAACAACAGGTAAACCAAAAGGAATAGTGCATAACACTGGAGGCTACATGGTCTATAACCATTCAGCATACAAGTGGGCATTTGACATAAGAGATGAATCCGTCTACTGGTGTACTGCTGACATAGGGTGGGTAACTGGACACAGTTCAATAGTGTACGCGCCGTTAAGCCATGCAGCAACCATGGTTCTCTACGAAGGAGTCCCAGACTATCCTAAACCCGATAAATGGTGGGAAATAATAGAAAAATACGGTGTAACCATTTTCTACACTTCACCCACTGCCATCAGAATGCTCATGAGATACGGAGAGGAATGGCCTAAGAAGCATGACTTCTCAAGTTTGGAAATACTGGGCAGTGTCGGCGAATCAATTAATCCAGAGGCTTGGACTTGGTATTACAAAAATATAGGTGAAGAAAGATGCCCAATAGTGGATACGTGGTGGCAGACAGAAACCGGGGGATTTATGATATCTCCTGCACCCGGAATAGAGCTTGTTCCTCTTAAGCCTGGTTCAGCAACTCTGCCGCTGCCTGGCATCGCCGCGGAGGTGGTTGACGAAAACGGTAAACCAGTTCCCCCTAGCGTCAAAGGTTACCTTGTAATTAAGAAACCTTGGCCAGGAATGCTCATGACTCTTTATCGAGACCCGAAGAGGTATAAAACAACTTATTGGTCGAAGTTTCCAGGAGCCTATTACACGGGAGATTACGCCATAAGAGACACTGATGGCTACTTCTGGTTGTTGGGACGAGCTGACGAAGTATTGAAAGTTGCTGGTCATAGAATAGGAACCATGGAGCTAGAGAGCGCCGCGATATCTCATCCAGCTGTAAGCGAAGCCGCAGCTATAGCTAAACCCCACGAAGTCAAGGGCGCAAGCATAGCTATATTTGCTATCCTGAAACAGGGCTATGAGCCTACAGAAGAGTTGAAGAACGAGTTAAAGAAGCATGTGCGCCAGGTCATAGGTCCAGTCGCCACCCCTGATGAAGTTTACTTCGTTAACAGTCTTCCCAAGACAAGAAGTGGCAAGATTATGAGAAGAGTGTTGAAGGCTGTTTTGATGGACCTGCCAATAGGGGATCTCTCTACAGTTGAAGATGAAGCATCTGTTGATGAAGTTAAAAAGGCATACGAAGAATTTAAAAAGCTAGTAGAGCCCAAGACTTAAGGTATCTTTCCATAAAGTTTCGCCAGCTTTGTTAGGAGGTTTGTTACACTGGAAATGATGATGAAACAATTCATAGCGAGCATGAGTAAAGAGGAGAAGAAGAAAATTATTCAGCAGTTTCTGTCCAGCATGAGTGAAAGAGAGAAGGTAGAAATGATGAAACTAGTGATGCCTATTATGATGAAAGATTTCAACAAAAACGACTGGAAGAAAATGATACAAGAAATGTCCACGGAAATGAGAGAAAAATTTAAAGAAATGATGATGGAATGCTTAAAAGCGATGGAAGAAACGTAGAATAACTTAAGCGAAGTGTGTTTTTCCGGAGTTCGGTAGCTTTAAAATTCAGTTTAGCCGCACTGCTAATCTTGCTTATCCGGCGTCTCTTCTGATCTATAAAGTCTCTTTTCAAAAGCAGGTTTCGGCTTAAACTTGCCGCGATACTTTTTCATAGAGCGTTTCCTGCGCTCCACGTTTTTTAGTCGAGCCATAGTCATTGCCATTTTAGTTTTGGAAGGTATTCTTCTTCGAGGCTTTCGAAGTTTGGGCGGTTGAAAGGTCTTCTTAACCGAGACAGCAGTGTCTTTTTCACGTTCTCTATCAAGCTTTACATCAGGTTCCCGTACTTTTTTGAAAATTACAGTTTTATCGTCCAAATTAACATCGTGCACTATCCACCCAGCATTCAGCCACGCTTTAGCCTGAGCACGACTGGCCGCATTACCCCACCAATGCTGATGCTCAAACGCTGAAAAAGGAAGATTGTCTCCAATGATTTTTTCAATTTCGGCAAAACTGAGCGTGACATAACTTATAGGTCGTTGTCGACGAGTTAGGTAGTCGCCAAGTGGACTGTACTTTCCAATTTTCCTCGTGCTTCTCGGCGAAACAAGCTTTCTAGCGCAGTTTAAGCACGTAGGAACGTTTCTCAAAACGTTTCTATTCCAAGAAAAAATGACGCAGTTCCTACAGTACATTTTTCCGCATCTAGGGCAACGGATGAGAGAGTGTCGCGGAAATGTCACGCCGCATAATGCGCAGTCTTCTTGCATACCAGTAAAATAATCACGAGGACCCAAATGAGTTTTTTGAAGCTTTTATGTGGGAATTCACATTCTAAATATGTATTAAGACAGAAGACTTAATATACAAGTTTGTTTATTGTATTATTGTATAAATGAAGAACGTGTAAACACTTAAAGAGGTGTAAGTGTGGCACTACACGAACCCGTCGTCATTTGCCCCAACCCGAAATGCGGAAAAACATTCGAAGCCCCGCTTCTATTAAACGATTTATCAAAGACACCTACAGAAAGTTATTATGTTTGCCCCCACTGCATAGCCAAACTGGATAAAATTTGCACCCATGAAAAAGAGCCGCAAAGGTATGCCCCCATTCCAGTTGAGCCTCCGCGAAAACTGGAAGAAACAGACTCATCATCATGTGCACATCACTTTGGTTATTTAAACACACATGCAAAGGACGCATCGCTTCCGGATGAATGTCTAACTTGCTCCAAACTGCTGCAGTGTATGCTCAAGAAATAGCGAAGCGTAGAAAGAACATCTTTTGCAACATACATACTTCGTGAAAGGGGACTGAGTAGGATTAGTTTTATCCAGATGTTTCAGTTTTGCGTTCACTCACCCAAAAAGATTTGGTTGAGCCTTCTTCATTTATTACATGTTCCTTCTTGAATATCGGAACCTTCTTCTTATACCGTTCCACGGCTTCCTCTAAAGCTGGAAACACGTTATGTCGGTGAGAACCAGCCACTACCACGTAAACCAAATCTTCGTTAACATCAAATTCTCCAATAAAATGGTGGATTTGCACATCGATTATGTCTTCTCTCTTCTGAAGATCATTACAAATGTTTTCAAGAACCTCGTTAGCCTTCTCTTCATATGCATCTAACTCCAACCTTTTCACTCTTTCACCTTCCAGAGTTTCACCGCGAACCACACCGACAAAAATAGCTAGCGCACCTGCCTTGTTAAAACTTGGTTTGTCTCTGACAGACTTTAACACATCGTGAAGAGAAAACGTTCCTTTTCTATGAACCCCCACACGATTAACCACGTTAACCACCTGAATTAACCATTTGTAATCGTCCATATAAGATGCGCCATATAATAAACATGAACGTTCATTTCTTCACGTAAGTTCTCATGTCTTCAGGTGTTGCAGATGGAACAGGTAGGTCTTTCATGGTCACAAGACCTGGCTTGGCGTTTATCACTTTTGGAATGGAGTTAACGATGACCGCTACTGTTCCAAGGTCGCCATGTACGCCCGGTGACAGTTTCATGTGGATGCTTGGCATTCCTTCAATGTCGATGGCGTCATATTCCTCCTCTGCACCTGCATAGGCTTGAAGATCAAGCGTTATAATCTCCTTTCCTTGTTTTATGCCTCGTCCATGTTGGCTCAAACCAGTCACCTGACCTAGCTTCGTTTGGATAGCTTTGCTTTCCACTTTTATCTCATCTAGTTCCCATCCCAGAGCACTTGCTATCAGAAAAACGGATTGTTCAAGCCCAACGTGTAACGTTATACTCTTTTTTTCCATTTTCTCCTCAAACTCGCCGATTGTAAGCCCAGCTCCTATCTTTTTCTGGAATTGAACCCTGCGCTTTGCTGCATTTAGCACCCTAGTCACCTTAATTCTTTCAACCGTTTGACACACACCCGTTAGAGCAATGGCTAGTGTATCCATCATAAAGCCAGGGTTTATGCCCGTGCCCAAAACTGTTACTTTATGTTTCTTTGCTGATTCATCCAGTTTCTTTGCAAGTTCCGGGTCTGTGACATAGGGATAAGACAGTTCCTCACAGGTTGACACCACATTCACTCCATGTTCCACGATTTTGGTTATCTGAGGATATACTTGTTTTAGAAATGAAGCGGTTGAGTGAATCACTATGCTAGCATTTACTTTAGAAAGCACAGCATCTGAATCATCAGAAACAGCGACTCCCAGTCGTTTACCTATGCCTAATACTTCACCTAGGTCTTTCCCAACTTTTTCTTTTGCCACGTCGATAGCGCCAACGATTTCCACTCCATTTTTTTCTAATAGAAACTTAGCGATACGACTTCCGATTGCTCCAACACCATACAGAACTACTCTCAATTTTTCCATCGCGGAGTCCTCTTTTGTTTTTCATGTTTCACGTGTTTACTAATATGTGTCTATTTTTGCGCATTTAGACTCTTCTAAGAGGAGCTACGATTATGAAAAAGCTTCTTGATGCGCGTGTGTCTCTTCTTTCCAGATTTAGAGCTAATTTCTTTAATTAAGGATCTATGTGAAGTCAATTTCTCTAATGCTTTGATCCACGCTCCTGATTTGATATCAGTGTGCAGGACTTGTGTTCTGTTAACTTCTATCGCTTTCTCTGGACAAACTTGTTGGCAGGCTCCACAATAAATGCAGAATTCTTCGTTAATAACGAGTTTCTTGTCTTCGTCCATTGAGAGGGCTTTACTTGGGCAAATATCAACACAGACTTGACAACCCTTTGGGCATAAGTTTGTGTCTATTCGAAGAGTCCCTCTAAAAGGTTTTGTAACGTAGATAGCATCCTCCGGGCATGCTTTTTCGCATTTCTTGCAGAAGATGCATTTTTCTTCGAGTACTTTGAAATCAACTATTCTTTCCGCTGATTCTTCCCCTATCTTTTCAACAGTCACCTCTATGGCTTCTGTAGGGC
>JGI24422J19971_10001889_pt1 | contig 12921 bp, 13 predicted proteins | sample DeeMarSWOR152_54_FD_19971 | JGI IMG/M metagenome (IMG submission 19971) | reverse complement strand
TTGTAATTGACCGGTCGGCGAATATTCGCAGAGAAGATAATCGATCACTTCCGCATAGCTCCAGAGCTTACCTTCCGGCGGTTCAGCACAAAAGGTTGTATAGCTTTTGCCGTTAAATTTTGTTGGGCTGAGATTAGCATTGGCCTTGCCATCTGGATTAAATATAGTATCAAGCCCAGCCAAAAATAAACTGGAGTTACTTCCCTCTGCTATGCGCTGACCATAGATGGAAATCCGCTTTAGATTTGTGCTGAAATCTTTCGCTACAATCTCAACTCTTTCACCATCGGAGCCCAGCTTTATCTCAATGCCTTCTATGTGGCCATTAAAGATAGGAAAACTAAAAGCTGCTGCATCCGGTGGGATACCGTTAAAATATTGCTGGATGCAAACAGTTTTTCCCATAGCAAATTCACTCTCAATATCTTCAGCGGCGGTCAACCCGGCACCAGTGTATGCGGCAGGATTGTAAGCCAATCTGGCCCAGCTAAATTCCGGCCAGCCGCTACGCACAATCTCTATCGTTTCCAGCGTTGGGCAAAACGTCCCATCGAGCAAAATTGATACAGTCGCTGTCGGAAGTGCCAGTTGTGTTTGTGCTGATTGGAAAAAGTCAATTCTGTTAGACATATCTTGCGTCTCGTGGTTCGTGTCTTGATACTTGACGCTTGATTCTCGAATCTCTTTTTTTACGAGCGTCCGCCACACCTGTTAGCCGCGTGATTTTCAACGACGAGTATCCAGCATTGGACATCAGTGCTCTTTGTCAGACAGTTTCGGCACTTAAGATGTTGATTGCATCTGGATTTGCTATAGCAAGCTGGGTTCTTAACTGTGCTAAGGAGCTGTTCTCTATACCCTCAGCATCTTCAGCCCTTATAGCAAACAAGTATCTGCCTTCGTCGAGTGCGTCGCTTTGGTGGCTATAAAATTTTCGTCCCTCATAACTGATTATGGCAATGGTATTTTCATAGTCAATTTGCCCCATCCCGCCATCATGATAAACATTGAAACGCACCACCTGCGATTTTTGTCCGAGGGGACAATAGAACCAGGAAAGCTGTATCTTATTACCGTCTATGTGCTTGGCTCTTGAACCTGAAATCTTGTTTGGCTGCGGCTCNGCCAGGTCACCGCTTGATTTTATTGAAACTTTGACCGCAGCAGTTAAGGTATGTTCCTGATAGCCACAGTTGTTGAATCGGCGAATAACATAAAAGTATGTTGAGCTGCTGTTGTGTGGAATGTAGTTGGGTGGTGAGATCTCACAAGCGTTCTGCTCGGCCACAGTCAATATATTCACAAAATCTATTTGTTCCATACTGGGTCCGCGATAGAGCACAGAGCAACCGGCAACGCGAACCCAGAACCAACCCAAACTTAAGGTCGTGCCTAGCTTAAAAGCATTGGCAGTCATACCATTAAAAAGTGCTTCTCTTAACCGGCTCCTTTCCATTTCCAGTGAGCTTTCTTTCGTTATGCTGAGAGACCCATCTACCGACGAAAGAGCCGCCAAAGTACCTGCAAGATTGACGATTTGGCTTCCTATCAACCACGAACTGATTGCCCTTTCAAACATACAAAACGGCTCTCGATAGAGCCAGGCAATCTCAAGGGCAGATAAGGCCCGGTTCCAAATCATTGCGAAACCAACTTTGCCCGACATATAATAGCCAGGCGTTGAATCACCAGCCCGCCCAATTGATGTTCTATCCAGACCTGTTGGTGTGCGTGATGCGTCATTAGTCCCCTCATTGCCTCCGTCAATATAAGCCCGACGGTCATTTGGAGCTACAAAAACAGCACATACTTGATGCCAAGTATTCACAGACATTGTAGCTGTTGCAAGAGCAAATGATGCAGTTCCAGCGTAAGTAAGTGCCTGAACATTGCCTGCTCCACCTGAATTGAGACGCAATCCAAATGCCTGGTCAGTTACGTCCTTGTCAGCTATATACATAACATAGGTATTACGCGACAAATCATCACAATACACCCAGCACATCATTGTCAATGGAGTTTCACTGACGACGGCTTTATCTACCTCAAGATATTGGTTCGAGGCATCATTGAATAATATAGATGGCCCAAACTTTCCTGTTGTCCAAATGGGAGAATTTACAAAATCAAAATTCACTCTGTTCCCACTAACATCAAAGACTTTTCCGCCTGTGCCTTCATTCATCAGCCAGCAGGCGACCAGACCACGAGCGAGGAGATGGCCATCTATTGGCTTGATATATCCTCTTTGTGGTTTAAGTTGTGGCATCGGTTAGTTTCCTTATGCAGACTGATAGTTCCAGCATTGGACGTATGCTCTGACATCGTGGCTGTCGGTATAGCCGGTTTGTTGCACACCGATTCTAAAATGAGCCAGATCTTTAATGATGCAACAGAGTTGTTGTGGATCGACGCTTTTATCGCCCTGTATTTCCCAGATAGGTGTATCGTCATAGTTGGTGCCATCGAGAGAACCATAAAGTTTAATCTTAACCTCGTCAGTGGGGCTGGAGTCGTAGTTAATCTCGACAATGAGGTGTGCCCCTTCGTAGCCGTTTGTTTCCAAATCAACATCCGAGGAGAAAGATTCCGTAGTTCCGGATAAGGTTACATAGCCATCACTTGTTCCGATTATCTGGCTTTGTGCCGCCCAATTTTTGCTTATAGTTGCCATCGATTAACCTCCTTAATCTAATGATACATCCAAATCACCTGCTGCAAATTTCGCAGTGTCCCCGCTGCCGATGGCCTTGGATGCAATTAGAGCCCCATGAGCTAACATGTTGCCGCCTGTCGCAGCATCGAATAGGGCAAAGTGTGTTATTGTTCCCCAACTGCCCGTCGCTTCAGGAAAAGTAATAGCGGTGGCATTATCCAGAGCCCCGCCAATGGCGGTGTTCCAATCAGCAGATGCTGTTTGCACTCGTGAATAGGCATTGCCGATCGGTTCAGCCAATCCTGAACCGTCATCGCTCGGGTCTGCCGTTGATAATCCCACGTAAATCGTAACGTCTGGATAGGTCCCACCAGTCCCCAAAGTTGCGTTATATAAGGCCTTGCCAAAAACGTGGTCTAAGATCTTACTTTCCCAGTGGTCTGAAAAACTGCCCATTTTGTGTCTCCCCAATTTTCATAGTTTTTGTCAACTCGGTGTCCTTGTGATAGTCGCTTTAGCATCGGTAGGGGTATGAGTCAAAAGGACTGTTTGTCCGTCGTCGTCGTAATATTTAATTTCTCCGGTCGATTTGTTCTGAACGGCCTTGTTGGCAAGCAACTTGTCACCGGTCACTTCGCCTACACCGGACCATACAATTTCGCCACTTCCTACAAGGTTATCACTATCAGCAGGATTAGCTCCGGCTTGCAAAAATACTTGAATGGAATATCTACCTGCAGGGATATTGCTATCAAAGCTGCCCACATATCTGTTGCCGCCTTTGTCTGTAAGGGATATATCGTAATCATCCGCAGCCCGGCTGCTCATTCCCCAATCCTCAAATACTTGACCGCCCGGATACCACACCCGCCCCGCGCTATCTCTGACAACAGCATAAAGTGTATTGCCGGAGACGTAATCCACGTGTATTTCGTTTGCCATCTTAGACTCCTACTCCCAATAAGTCTACCATAGTTACTACCTCGAGATCCCCTGCATCTCGTTTTGCTGCTACGTTGTCAATATGGGCCTTCCAGTCGGCCCAGGTGAATGATGACCCCTCATTAAAACTATGCCATCCTGTAACTACAATCGTCCCGGCATTAATTGAATCATCCACCTGTGAATCGGCCTTTGTGGTATTGTCAAGAGCGTCAGCCCACTGGATCGTCGGATCGTAAAAACCTACATTGTGCCTTGCGTCCGTCAGTCGTAGTAAGTCAAACCACCTATTTCTATATTTATCATTGAACTCATTTTTCCACTGGCTTGATCCACCTGGTAATGCACATATTCGCGCTCCGTTAGCAAACCCCTTATCACACAACCATTCTGTTGCTTTAGTTATATCTTCTGCAAATTCTGCCTCTGTCAGGTTGTCCGTAAGCAGATACTTGCTTTCCCAGCCGTGATTTGCTATCAGATGGCCGGCGTTATGTATCTTACGAAGTTGGTCGAGTGTTAAATTCCCGGCGGTGCTAATCTTAGATGGAATAACAAAGAGTGTGCTCTTAATCCCTTTCGAGGTGAGATAGGCCGCATACTTGTAATCCGTATCTTTGCTGTCATCAAGCGTAATGGCATACTTCGACTTAGAAAGCTGTGGTATAAAAATCGCCTCGTCGAACGTAACTGCAGGCGTATCATCGGAGCCAACCGAGTAGACTTGAACACGTAGCCTTGTTACGTGTTCCCAGCAGAGCGTATAAGTTCCGGCAGTCATATCGCCCATCTTTGGCGCGATAGTTCTTTCGTACCAGCCAGGGCCAGTTATGTCAGAACTATCGGCAAGCAGCAACATCTGAAAGTTGGCATAAGTGCTATCGGCCACGGTGAAATAGATCTTGTCGATCTTGTCCCATTTTGAGGCACCACTACCTTCATGCAAGTAGAACCGAACGTACACAAGCGTATTACTCAAGTCGGTTTCAGTAATAACCTTATGTATCTGTGATGATGTGCCCCCAGTTTCCTTCGTGAACTTTACAGACTGTGGAGTGCTTGCTGCTGAACATACATAATTGGACGTATCATTTGTCGGTGTCAGGCGAATAGCGCTAATCCACTCTGAGGAACTATCAAAGGGCTCAATCAGTTTTGGAATAAAGTGTCTTCTTGGATATACGCCGTGTGCACCAAGGATGGACCCCAATAAATTACCCCGGATATGCTCTAATCCAACCGAAGCCGCTGGTGGTCTTATTGTGGAAATAAGCATATTTATACCTCCTCAGTCCAGGTTCCGTTCTTAGCAATGGTTGCCCAATCGCCGTTGGAATCGGCCACCAAGCTAAGACACTCACCAATCGCATCAGCCGATTTGTACTTGCCTGCCGTCTGGCCGCTGTCATCACGGATAGTTGCCGTGTCCGGCTCAACCCGCAGTTCGTAAGCCGCTTGGACAGCGAAGGTAAATACTGTCCCCACCGGTGCCGTGGTAGGCAGTGTAAGCGTAACTGTACCGGTAGCACCGAGGTTGCTGTGAACACTGCCGGATTCCGCCGATGTAAGTGTATCGTCACTGGTATGCGCCTCAATCGTCTTTTTTACCCCACCGGCCCCGTACGGCATAGCAAAATTATGACCTGCTCTGCAGTCGGTTATTGACTCGATGTCCCCGCCTGAGGTGCTTACTGTTGCCAGCCGAATGTGCGGCGTAGCTGACATGTCAGGGAAACTGTTGTATTCGTTGGTTACAAGGCTGCCGGATGAATCCAGATAGATGTAAATATCTTGCTTATCGTCCGCTAAAGTATTGCCCGATGAGCCTTCATAGCTTATCAGCTCCGTACTTAACCAGAACTTGCCCGGCTTTACGCCAATGTCCAGTCCGCCTTCGTCATAGACTCTCAAGTCGTTCGCCCGCCGCGTAGAACGCAGTAGACGATACAACAATTTTCGAAATTCCAAATAATAAGGTGCTGTACCGGTTGCTATATACTCAACACCAGTCTCGGTATCAGACTGTATATTTAACAACTCATTGTCAGATGGATACACTTCAGCCATAACACTCTCCTTATGTCATTACTGCGCAAGCAGGAATCTATTCTTTTTCGCTATTCCACTAAACACTATTGGCTATCCTGAGTACCAGTTGATTGGTCTGCTTATCGAACGAAGAAATGCTCAAATTTTCAGCCGGTTTTGCCGCCGGTACCACCGTGATGGGGCCCGTTTCGCTGACGGTGCTTTCATTGCCTGATTCGTCAATAACTTTTACAGCAAATTGGTAAACGCCAGTGGATAAAGGCGGGCTTGTCCATTCAATCGTATCAGCATCAAGACCAAACTGCCCATTGCCGAAACTGCCTTTTCCAAACCCTATTGCCGCCGCGCAGTCCAACCCGAAATCGCCAACGCCGAATCTACTCATTCCGAACCCCGCCTTATCCTGCCAGGCTGGCCAGATTCTTATCGGCGAATCGGTTAGCGGATTGTCGAAGTCAATTTCACCCGTACCATTGTCAAAGTAAACTTCTGCAGTTGCACCCATCGGCAAATTCTGGCTCCGCAACAAACTTACTCTCGCACGCCCACTGTCAACCGGCGACGAATCAATCTTATTGCTAAAATCTGTGTTTGCCTCTTCGGCCTCCACGGCAAAGACCTCAATCCGGACCGCTGATTCTAAAGAGGCGGGTATCGGAACAATCATTTGTCTTTGTTGACTGTCAATAGTTACCCCTGCATATAGACCATTAACATAGACCTGATAAAACATATCACTTAAGCAAGACTGCCACCTTACCAAAGCTATCTGGGGGGCACCGACACACTCACCGTCTGCCCAGATACCAGCAGGCAATTCGAATGCTCTGACCTTCTCTATGCCGCTGCTGATAAGTCCCATTATTACCTTTTCCCTTTTCTATCCGCTTTACGCTATTAAACTAACTGCGTATAAACGATTTCATAATCGACGACTATACCGCTACCTGCCCGCTCTTTGTTCACCTTGAAAACATCCATCCGAAGGTTAGCGAATTCTTCACCGCTGGTGGTTACCAGAGTATGAGTATCGCCGTCCATGTAGGCTGATATTGTGCTGATTCGGTCATCCATTTGGGACCGGCTTCTTGCCCGCAGTACACCTCTCTGTTTTATCTTCCTGCTGCGTCTACCCAGATCGATACTGAGCACACCATTCAGTCCTGGCACCGCTTTTTCTATGGAATCTCGGCTGAAACTTTCCAGCTCAATCTCCAACTGTTGCTCATCGAACAAAATTTGTCCGTCTAAGGTGGTACTCATCTATCCCTTCTTCACAAATTAATCTCGTACTAACTTTACAGATGCCCCGCTTCTTGTAACATCGGCCACTCCATCGGAGCCGACATCGATACTTAGCCGACACCGCTCTCTGGCCCTCTCGAAAAGCTTCTGATAGTGCAGACTCTTCTTCCAGAAATTCTCGTCTTTAGCTTTACTGGCTAACATTGCATACACACTTGAGATAACTGCAAACACAGACGCCCTTCTTAGGCTATCAGTATCCATTACATCCTCTATATCTATGTCAATTGCCGGATTACCGGACCTGATACCAAAGTATTCAGTCAGACCAAAACCAACCTCACTGGCCTGTGGTCCNAAGGTGCTGATGCGGTAAGATATATCAGTTGCAGCCGGGGGTGCCACTGGCTCGTCGTCTGAACCTGACCTGATTATGGAAACACCAAGCTGTGTCGCTGAATCCACCGAAACTATCTCATATGTCCCATCCAATGAACCATTTGTCGACTGCAGATATATAACTCCACCTGCGGAAACCTGCGCACTTACAAAATCTGCCCCACTAGCGGTAAATGTTGTTCCGCTGAGTTCTCCGCCTGTCCCTGCTGTCAACACTTGCCACGGCAGATGTAGTTCTCCGAACAAGACCGGCTCGTATTTCAAGATATCCGCATCGTTTGAAAAACTGACCATTCTCTTAAGCTCCCTTCTTGCATAGCAGGGCTGGTGAGGTGCCCAAAGAGCTGTTGTTCTCTTGGGCGCCCCACCCAGACGCATGATGATGCATCTGCTACAGCCCCCACTTCTTTAGCTGGTACTTAGATCGCGAATGAGTCCGTGTGCCGCTTCGTTCTTGAGTTCCAGGGTATATTCGCCGATTAGCTCGCCGCACTCATAGTCACCGCCGCTTGCCAGCGGCTTGAAATGAAAGCTTCGCCCCGCCAACGGCAACACACTAATGCGGGATGAATCTAACAGAAGCGCTGCATCCTGCGGCATCCAGCGCGTCGTAGCAATCCTGCAAACGCCGAAATCGCTTTCGTAAATGCTAATCATATCGGTGAAAGTGATATCGTTGGCTCCGTAGGTTCGGCTGTCACCGCAAAAAGCATTTATCTTTCGCTTCTGAAAACCCCCGACCACAATCAGGTCCACATTACCGTTACTGCTCTCCCAGATCTTTCTGAGAACATAGTTGATCTTGTCCTCGTCAAGGCCAGTACCTGTCGGAAAGCCGCTATCGCCGGTATGGAAAACATTCGTCGAGAGGTGCTGAATAATACCCTTCATTGACCTTCTTACCGAGCCACTGCCTTCTGGATTGCTCGTTGGCTGGTCGCCGTTGACGACCGTGTTTTCCAGATCGCGAAGCATCTCACGGAGCCGTTCTTGCTTTTGATAATCCATCTCGTCAGCCAGCCCCAACTGGCTGGCAGCCATATCCGTGCCGCTTACTTCCACTGTAGCGGTAAATATCTGCGTGTAGTTGCCGCACCTGCTGCGATTGGTAAATCTCGCACCGGGCTTGTCTGCTCCTTCAAGAGCTGCATTTCCGAGAATGTTGATTACTTGGTTGTCCGCCAGGTTTTCTGCTGTAGTGCCCCCATAACCGCGGACTACCGTCAGCGTACTGCTATTGATACCAGTCACGAGCATCAATTCCTCCGACCCTTCTACCTGAATCTGGTCACCCACGCGGAACCTGTTGCCATTGTCAACTACAAAATCGGTATCGGTGCTTGGGTCGGTATAGGTACTGTCGTTGATAGCATCTTTGTTGGGCAAAAGCTCGTCTTCAAGCCATTCATGATGCGTGCTCGTTGCCTCTCGCATCGGGTCACCTAAAGCGTCCAACAAAGGCGTCTCATAAGGTGAAATTATCCCGATCAAATCCGATACATCCTCAGCCAGTTCTGGCAAAGTCGTACCCGCTGAATAAGTCGCTTTTCCTGTAAAAGCCATTTGTCTCTCTCCTATTAATTAGAATCAGTTATTTCGCTGGTCACTTCATCAAAGAAAATTTCTTCGCAGTTTCAGATACTCCTGCAAATCTGTCCGATTACCCGTCGTTGCCGCTTTCTTAGCTGCACTTTCGAGAGCTGTTTGATTGTTTTGCATTCGCTCTTTTGCACCTGCGGTCTTCTTTGTAGTCACAGCTCTATTGCTATCAGCGAACAGATATTGCTTTTCCTTCTTTAACTGCTCAATCACACCGTCCAAATCCACTTCCTTCTGGCCTTCTATCCCGGCTTTGGCAATCAACACAGCCGTTTCAAGATCTATAGCCCTCGCAGCAGCCAATTTGCAAGTCAGCTTTTGTTCGGTTTGGATGGTGTTCATCTGCTCAGCCATCTTTGTTATTTGCGATTTTGCCTCCGCCAGTTGCTCAGCCAAAGCTTCGACCTTTTTCTCAGCACTCTGTGCTCTTTTTCGATAGCGGATTGACTCAGCTACCGGGACAAGCTTCATGTTGTCATTGTCACTTGCTCCCGTTATGTCTTCTGACAAAAATTCTTGTGTCTCAATCGGACTCATAAAACCTCCTTCTTGTAAGAAAACAAGTGCATAAGAGAACAACTGTACTTATGGCTTATTTACTTATAGCTTATGCACTTTTTTCTCTCGTGGTTTCATAACCTAATTCTCTGAGCACCTGCTCAGTCGGCACGCCTAGTTCTTTTTTGATTTGGGCCTCTTTTAGTTTTTCCATCACATTTTCCGGCAGCGGGCTGGGAAAAACGATGTCGACCTCTCTATCCGCCCCACAGGTCTTGTAGATATTGGCCCTGTCGAGTATCTGCAGCACCATCTTGCAGATTTTTTTAAGCCCTTCGCTGTAAGTAAATCTCTTTCGTTCGTTCTTTGAGAGCATTCCCATAAGTGTCAACCTTAGAGCCACCGCACTTGTAAGGTTGCCGAGCTTATTCTTCAAAACCCCAGCCACCACCGGCGTTACTCCGCTTGCCTTGTCCAGTGCCTCTCTGATTTCAGCGATATGCAGACCCTCGCTTGGTGCCGCCGCATCTCCACCGAATTCTTCGATAGCCGCCTCCGGATTATCAGTGTACCACATTCTGCCAGGCGATACGGGCTTGTCCTCGAAACCCTCTATCCCCTTGCCCAAATACATCTTAAACGACTGGAACGTAATCCTGCTGGCCCTATCGCTCAACCTGGTATTAAGCTCGTCCTGCAGCGGTATCAGCGGCTCGACATCGCTTAGTCCCTCGTAGTAGTATGGCTGAGCGATGTTCTGGATATGCACCACGGGCAGAAAACCCCATGGTAGTTTGCCTTCTGCAACGAGCTGTTTGTTTTCGTATCTTTGCCAGGCGACGGTAGAGGTAATCTCCGTCACCGCAACAACCTCCCGACTATCACTGCTTCGTTTGCTCGGCGACAAAAGTCTTGCAAGAAAGGAACTTTTCTTACTTAAGGCGTTTTTCTTCTGGTGGAAGTGCTGCACGTAATATCTGATCTTTTTGTAGTCGTTTTCTTCCAGAACAGGCAGTGCTCTCGGTGCCTCAATCAGTTCCAGTACGATTGTTTGTGCCAATCGCAGCACGTCTTCGAGTACGCCCGCAAAGCGGGAACTCAGTGAGAAGGTTTGGGAGGAAGAGGAAATGCGTTCCATAATCTCATCGCCAGGCCTGACGAAACAATCGACAAAACCGTAAACACTTCCGAGCACCGCCATATCCTGGAAAAATCCAATAGCGCCGTTGGCCGCAAACACTGCCTTTAATATGGATTCGATTTCTGCACGTTTATGGCTATCCGGCGATTTGGAAACAAAACTAATTGGCTTGCCGAACAAGAAATCTACCGCTGCATTTATTCGCCAAGCAATATCGTTCTCGATTACTACTTCTTTTCGCTGCACATCTTTAATCCGCCTCCCTGGGGGGCCAAAGACGCCTGCATTAGGCGCATGCACAAACCCTGTTATTCTTGCAGGGAGCCCATATTCCTGAGCCTGCACGTAGCACCGTCCTGATTCGTGCCCCACCCGCGCGGTCATGGGCACCGGAACTATCGGGTTTGCGTAATATTCCCACATCTTCCCAAAGTGCGTTTGAACATCAATCGACCGTTCATCAACGAGCCACTCAATATAATCTGCCTCAAGCCGGCCCTCGCCGGATTCTTGAAAGATGTCAAGGTCAAATCCCATTTTCTATTACCTCGTATAACAGTAATAATCTAAAAAACACATACGTCTCTATAATTAGACCAACCTGCGTGTTTGTGTCGAAAAAAACGTTATTTTGAGTGATGAACTTTGAGCTAAGCCATTGCAGCAAAAGCAGTAAAAAAATTTTGTATTTTTTGATTTTTCCTTCCAGCTACCTGCGTATTTGATTGAAAATCGTGCCCTTCTATTCCCATCGCCGTTTCAGTAAATGCTCTTTGTGCTTCCCGCAGGAGAACTTCACCTCCACTCGCGTAACCGCAAGCCCAGCGACTCCTATTGCAAGACGGGAGGTGCGGGCATATCTGGAGAATGGATTGGAAAGACGATGGCACTAACCTAAACGAGAGAGAATATAATTTCGGGGAGGGCCAGGAATGGAAACGAGGCTATGGTGTTCTGGAGGGCCTCAAACGCAATAAGTCGTGTTTGGGAGTAGGGCCTAGTGACTCTCATAAAAAGTGTAAATAATTTAAGGTAACATGCCTTGCAGGAATCCAAGCACAATCCAACATAGTGCTTTGCCATAGCTTATCGAATCACCAGCGATAGAGCATTAGTATTCTGAGTCTATATTACTGATGGCTGTCAGTCGGTATCTTCTTTTTGCAAGAGTTGGATAATATCAGCCTTCGTCGGCAGTGCCTCAATCGAGCCGAACTTTGTACAGGCCAAGGCCCCTGCCGCCGAGGCAAATTTGACTGCTTCTCTTACATCGTCCTTGACGGCGCAATAAGCGGCCAGTGCACCCGCAAACGCATCACCTCTGCCTGTGTGGTCTACAAGCTCCACCTCAAAAGCTGGGATATGGTCGGCACTGTTTCTGTCAACAACCATACAGCCTCGCTTACCCATCGTTATGACAGCATAGGTAACACCGCGAGCCACCAGATCAGAACCAATGAGCTTGGCAGTGCGAATGTTGGCTGCCGAATGGTCGGTAATATCGGCGGCCTCGTAAAGATTCGGGATCAGAATATCGACGGAAAAATACTCGATAGGTAGATCACTACTTTGTTGGCCACGCTGTTCTATCGGCCTTGCAGGATTGAGAATGACCTTTGTGCCGTGCACTTTCGCACAACGAACGGCCGTTGCAATTGCTTCTTGTGGTAATCCGCCGTGAATCAAACAAACATCAGCCTCAGAAATAACTTGCTCGCTGGCCTCGATGTCCTGTGGCATCAAAGCGCTGTTGGCACCGGTGTCGTAACAGGCAGCGTTTTCGCCTTCGGCATTAACTAACGTTACAACAACACCTGTGTTCTTGGCCTTGGCTGCAAAGACATAGTCAGTATTGACATTGAATTCAGCCAGACTCACCTTGGCCATTTGCGCAAACGGATCCCCGCCCACCTTGCTGATAAGATGCACCTCGCAGCCGCACAATGCAGCTTCCATAGCCTGATTCGGCCCCGGACCGGTGGCCGTGTATGAAAGAGCAGAGCCGGCAACGCTCTGTCCGGGTGACGGGATTTGGCCGCACCTTATCACCATATCGACATAGGTGCCGCCAATTACAACTACTTTAGGAATCCTTCCCGACATTTTTATCCTTGTCAGCTCCGGAGGTTTTACCGGTTCTCTACTACCCGGCGCGCTTCCGAAAAATCCCTTTCGAGAACTCAGTATAACCCGTTGCTGCACAAAAGCAAAACTTTTTTAGAACAACTTGGAACTGATTTCACCGGCAAATAGATAGTGGCTAAACGTCCCGACACTTTGGCCAAAGTGCTGTAATTCCAGGCCAATGAGAGGAAGTGGAATAACCATTTACAATAATAACTTTGCTCTTGCCATCAAAAATCTTAAGATTCTCGCCAGCTGGCTTGCCGGG
>JGI24422J19971_10001884_pt1 | contig 12926 bp, 15 predicted proteins | sample DeeMarSWOR152_54_FD_19971 | JGI IMG/M metagenome (IMG submission 19971) | reverse complement strand
CGAGGTATTCAGATAAGAATAACTTCAAAGCAAATTGTAATCCGTTACGGTCTTTTTAACCGTAAGCACATTCACATGTCGGATATAGTTTCATGTGAACCTACTACAGCAAATTTTGGTAAATATTGGGGTGTTGGTATTAGATACGGGACTGATGGTTCTTGGGCATATTCAACATCTTTCGGCAATGCGGTAAAAATCGTTCAGTTGAAAGGAAGACCTTTCGTTTTTTCTTCAAACAATCCAAATGAGATTTGCAGTATAATTAGTCAGATGAAGCAGCCGACAAAGATCTAAAGTCATTGTCGAATGGTCAAAAGTCTTTTAGCTAACTTTTGCCTAAACACGATTTTGGAAAAAATGTTTGGAAGAGCATTTTTCAATGGAATTCTTGGCTTGGTTTTAGCTTTGAGTTTTGCACTCTCTATCTTTCTCATAATGTTTCCTTACTATTATTTTCTTGGGGTGGACCATTACATTCCAAAGAGTAATCCTGCATTGGGGTATTTCATGCCTAAATCTCCAGAAGCATGGTTTTTCCTTATTCTTGGATTGTTCTTTCTTGCATTAGGCATTGCCACGACTATGCTCTTATGGAAAAGGTTAAGGGACGAAGGCTCAATGTGGGCTACACCACTCTGAAAGAAACATTAGACTAAAGGCGATAGAACTATCTTCTACATGCTTTTTTAAGCAACTTCTCGCATGATGCGTGGGGGCAATAGCACCTTTCGGTTAATAATACAAAAAAGTTAGTAAAATACTGCTTCTAAAAGTATAAGCCCAAATTAGTATAAATCTATATAAAACTACACCCTAATATATTATGTAGAGTCTTTAGGTGATAGAGGGAATATTGAATGATTAGTGAAATACTTTACCTTTTGTTTGTTTTTATCGCAGGCATCGCATTAATGGTGCGTTTTGGCTTCTTCCGCGGGTTTTTGTCGAAAGTTTTAGGGGAAAAGATTCTTGCTGAACTGTCCAGTCTTAAGGTCTCTGCACCGAATTTGAAATCTACCTCTGACAGTAACAATTCCGCATCTCCATAATTATCTTGTTTGGGGATTAAGGATTAATCTCATATTTTGACCTAACATGATTTCGGAGAAGAGAGCTAAAATAATGTTGGAAAGGCAACTGTGAATGAATCAATGGAAATAGCGAAAATTCTAAAAATTGATACAAATACCACTCTTTGTATAACATAAATGGATGGAGGTGGAGAAATGACTATTGAATTTGGTACTCTTTGGATTGGTGTTTCTATTATTGTTGCTGGTGGTATGCTTTATGCTGTATTGGACAAGCTTGTTAAAGCTCTGGAAAAACAAAAATAGCCTTATTCTCTGAACTATCATTCTCTTTTTTTATTTGATTTTTTGTCATGACTATGCAGAATATTATGGCATTAATGGATTTGAGACTCTTGATAAGGAATAGAACAATCTTATACATTGCTTTTTAAGTAACTTTTCCCTTGTTGTACTTGGAGAAAGCAGAAATCAGAAGTAAGATTTCGGATTGCGGGAGAAATCGCAACTTTCGTCTTGATATGACTGCGCTGAACCACTGCCAAACTGAATTAGACTATTTTACAAAATAAAAACAAAGCGCGCGCTAAAGCACAAGCAAATTTTTCAGAAGAAACTGATATAGTAGATGCCGAATTCTTGATCATTGAAATAGCAAATAGCCTCATATCCAGAAAGATATGTCACGTCACCTACAAACATATCGAAGCCGCTACCTTGTGGTTCAATATTATATTGAATATCATTCCAGAACAGCCTAACCCAAGCATGATACTGATTATTTTGCTCACCAACTACCACGTAAACACTATCAGTCTCCCAGCCATTAGAGCGAAGCAACGAGCATAAAAGTATGGAAAAATCTTCACAATCCCCTGTTTCCAGCTGTATAGTTTCATTTGAGAATTGCCAGTATTCTCTTTCTCCATGGATTTCAGAATCACTTCTATATTCAATTTTGTTTCCAACCCAATCTCTAAATTTCATCCAATCAGGTGTCAAAATTGCTACGCTATCCTGAAGTATTTCATTTCTTAAGTCAATGACGCTGGGATCATTAGGTGTTATAAAGGAAAAACACGATGTTTCATTAAATACTCTTGAGACAGTGGCATCTACAAGATTTAATTCTGGTCCTGAATTCTGTTGACCGCTTTGGTCTCCTGAATTATTGAAGAATAATGACAGAAAACCTTGAATTTGGTTTCTAAGTGTGAAAGGGGCAATAATTAAAGGTATTAGTACAACGATAATGATTGCAATAATAGCTATTTTGTTCATTACCAGATCCTTGCTGCTTTTTCCATTCTTAGTTCTCTTGAAAAGATGAATTAATATACTATAACTAAACGCAAATATATATGCTTTATCTTACGATTTAATATTACTTTTCTTAAGAAATGCGTTCAGGTGTACTGCGTACTAGAACTAAAACTAAATTAGCCAAGGACGGAATTCTAAAAAAAGGGGGGAAGTTGCGGGAGAAGTCGCCAGTTCAGTCTTGATGTGACCGAATTATGCTACTGTAAAGAAAAAAGGAGGTTTGCGGGTGATATCTCCACTCTGGTAGGGGTTCAAATTCCGGCGACCCCACCAGTATTACCCGAGACTTCCATTGGCGATTCATTTTTGTTTCTGAACAGCTTAGCGTCGTCCATGTCAGTGATCTAGTTAAAGCTTTTTGTGTGTCTCGTAGGGAAAGCTTATCTTTTTTTAGTCGTTTATTCATATTCTGCTTAAAAGGAGCTGGAATACACCTTGGATTCTGCAATTAAAATTGCGGAGAAAGCATCACATTGTGGGATGTGCCGAATTGACTTCTTGGAAACAGGGTTATGTCCTGCTGGAGTAAAAAAGGGGTTTGCGGCGTATTGGCCAGATGGAAGAATGGAGCTGCTCTTAGCTTTGAACCGGGATGAGCTTCAGCCAACTGAAGAACTTGTTGACATTGTGAAATCTTGTGACATGTGTGGGAGATGCGACAAACAATGTCACTTCATAACCCATTTGAGACCGTCAAAGGTTCAAGAAGCCCTAAAACGCTTTGTTGAAGCTCTGGATGAAGAAGATTTTGTGAAGGTACCTGAAGACACTGTTTTGAAACAACTCAGGGAAATCGTGGGTTTAGAATGGGCGACAAATGACCCTGCTATTGTGAGGTCCTATTCGAGATCAATTATTCCTCAAGATTCTTCAAATCAATTCTATGTTGTTATGCCAAAAACTTCAGAACAAATCGTTAAGATTGCAGAAATCGCGAAAAAAAACAGCCTACCCTTAAGACCCAGAGGCGCAGGCACATTTCTTGTCCTTGCGTTACACACGCTTTTAGCGAAACCAGTTTCAATCGACAGAGGAATAATCATTGATTTTGGGCGAATGAAAAAAATCGAGGTTAACCCTGAAGACTGTACGGCTACCATTGAACCAGGCGTTACTGCGTTTGAGCTTCAGAAAGCAGCATACTCCAACAACATGAGGGCTTGTGTTGCTGAACCCGCAGCTTCAGTATGTGCTAACATCGCCTCTTTCGGTATAATCTCAACATGGATGAATATGTATGGGTGGGGGTCAGACCTTTTCATAGACGCAGAGTACGTGACAAAAGATGGGGCGCTGGCTCACTTGAGTGATGTGAATATCGCTAATCCTTATGCCGCATTACATGGGATAGAGAGCCTCACATTGACTCCATCAAAAATCGTCACACAAATGACGGTTAAATTGTTTCCCAGAAACAAAAAGGAAGAAGCAGTTTTAATTCCCTATTCTAGTTTACCTGAAGCCCTAGCTTTTGCTCATGAACTGGCAAGAAAAAGGCTTGGGCTTTCGGTGGCAGTAATATCCAGAAAATATCTTTCCGATTTCATTGCGCCAACAAACTCGATAGGTCAAGACTTCAACTATGTTGCTGAAGAATATTTCAAAATGAATTATCTAGTGGACATCGTAGGCGACGCTGATCACATAGAATTGATCAAGAAAAAAGCTGGGGTCACTATAGATGAAAGAATGGCTAAAGGATTGATTTTAGGCGTATCCAAGTTGGCTGCAATGAAAGACAGCGAATTCCTAAAGATTCTAGGTGAAGAACCTGATCCTTTGAAGGTGGTTTTCGATGGTCCATTAAAGGAACATTTAGAAAAGATACTTGGAGAATCAAAGACGGAAGTCGCTTCAGCTTTCGATGAGGATTTACAAAAGTCCTTTGAGAAGGTTTACTCGAAGCCCGAGATGACCGATTTGATTTGGCTTCATTCCTTTCGAATACTTCCCAGCAGAATGATCAGACAAAAATTGTTCATGGTTCGTGGCGGGTTCATGCAGGGAGAAGAGGAAACAATCTTGAAGACCCATAACATCTTGAGGGATGTAGGCGAGAAATATGGATTAGAAAATGCTTTAGGTTTCATCAGTTTTTTGGAGCATGGAAAATTAGCATTCTTGGAGTATGATTATTACTTTGACCATAACGACAGAGAAGCGATGGACAGATTAAACAAGGCAATTGGCGAATCCTTAGTAGGAGAACTAATGATCAAGAATGTGTTGCCTGTGGAATATGTATTTCATAAAGGCTTGAACCGGAAGGAACACCTGTTCCACCCGTTGCCTAAAGGTATTTCGAAAGAAGACATTCCTCGTCTTCAGGAGCTTATGCACAAACTGCTGTAATAGAATGCTTGAAGGCAAAGGAGAAGAAGAGGTTAATGGTTAAGTTTCCCTCAGATGAATGGATTCAAGTGTTCAAGGATGAACTTAATAAAAACGCAAATTATGAGAGGGCAGCAAAGGATTGGGAAGGCGACTTCCTCTTTGTGATATTGCCTGACGACGAGTTGGAAAATGAGGTCAAGTATTATGTGGATTTGTGGCATGGTAAATGCCGGGAAGCCTACAGAGTAGAAGGTCATAAAAATACGGCGTTCACATTTAGTGGGGCATATTTGAATTGGAAAAAGGTAATTAAGGATGAATTGGACCCAATCAAAGGCTTTATTCGCGGATTATTCAAAATTGAGGGAGATTCAATCACAATCCTTAGGTACGTTAAGGCGGCCAAAGAACTGATAAATACTGCAAGCAGAATCCCCACCGAATTCTAAAACGTGTTCGCTTGCAAGTAAGAGAAGAGGGAGAGGTTAAAACTTCCAATTTAAAAAAGGGGAAATGCGGGAGAAATCGCCACTTTAGTCTTAATGTTGCCGTGTTGAACCACTGTAGACTGAATAAGATTACTCTGTAAAATAACAAAAAAGAGAAAAGGGTTTTAGACATTTATAACGGCGAGAATACTCAGATGAAGACAAGAAATGCCGGTGCTGTTTTGGCTGCGAAGCTTTGTAAAAACTTGGGAAGACAAGCCATCTGTGGATCTAGTTACTAGCGCCTTTTGTATTCACATTTTGTTCAGCAATTTTTTTTAGCAAGTTGTGTTATCACATAACTAATTCTTCCAAGAAGTTGGAAAATGATTATGATTAAGCTAAATAGGGGAAGCAAAGGGATATCTCCAATTTTTGTAATTGTACTAACCGTTTTCATAGATATAACAGGTTACGGAATTATTATTCCACTCCTGCCATTCTATGCAAATGAATTTCAAGCAGGTCCAGCAGCACTTGGAATTTTGATAGCTTCTTTCGCGATTATGCAATTCTTTTTTTCCCCGTTGTTGGGAAAAGCATCCGATAAAATCGGAAGAAAACCTATATTGCTGCTTTCGCTTCTAATCTCTTTCATTGGCTTTACAGTATTTTCTTTTGCTAACTCGTATATTATGCTGCTTTTCTCCCGAATAATAGCGGGTATCGCCACAGAAAGAGCGGTAGCACAAGCGTACATTGCTGACGTAACCGACCACAAAAGTAGGACAAAGGAGATGGGAAAGATCGGTGCTGCTTTAGGTGCAGGTTTTATAGTAGGTCCGGCTATAGGCGGAGCCCTTGGCACTTATGGGTTTTCTATTCCCGGATATGCAGCCATGATTCTAACTTCATTAAACATTCTTTTTGTGTTTTCTTTTCTTCCAGAACCTCAAAGAGAAAAAGAAAAAATAGTAGAAAATCCAAGTGGGAGTTTAGGTTATTTGCGGGGGTTGCTTGATTCTTTAAGAAAACCACTCTTAGGTCCCACGCTTTTGATTCTGTTTATTATTACTTTAGCTTTTAGTACAATACCCGTCATCGTTCCACTGCTAAGTATAGATTTCTTCAACTTCAGTTCTCTTGAATTATCTTTTGTTTTCATTTATATTGGATTGATTCAAATTGTAATGCAAGGTTTCTTAATAAACCCACTTTCCAAAAGATTGGGAGACGAAAAGCTTATTGCATTAGGCCCAGCACTAATGGCGACAGGAACTATTCTAATGCCAATTTTTCAAAATGTGATAATTTTCTTTTTTACAAATTCTTTGTTAGCTGCAGGTTTTGGAATAATTAATACATCTATTCCAGCGTTTCTTTCAAAAAGAATTTCTCTTAATGAACAAGGAGGCATATTAGGAATAGTAAGTTCTGTTGCAAGTATAGCAAATATTCCAGGACCATTAATAATTGGCTTTATATACGCTTTTGCGGGTTCATTTGTCACCTTTCTAATCAGTGCATTTATGTTGACCGCGGCTTTTCTAATAGGTTGTAGAGTTTACAGTGCATGCAAGTTCCTCAAGTAGATCATGTTTTACATTAAAAAGACTTTGATGATTTTCTTGGAGTTTTTGCAAGTTTTCCACTATTACTTCCTATATGTTAACATCTGTAATACTGCCTACAAATAATGAAAAATCGGAGTAAATTAAATCCAAATATACTTTGGCTACAATAATCAGCTATTTTTTCAAAAATCTATTTGGCAAAATACCAGCCACTATAGACAAGGATGGACCTAAAAGAAGACCGGACCAAGTAAATAAACCAACTAAACCTAAAACAAGAAAGACAAACCTATCTCTTTTTGACAAACTTCCTTCAACTCGGACTGTCTTTCTTAACAGGACATAACCAAGAAGTAATGGCAATGTAATGAAAATAAGAGTGAGAACAACTAGCCCGTTGAAAAGTGCACCATAAAGAGCAAATAGCATTTGCATTAAAAGCATTAAACCGCTTCCAACATAAAAAAGCCCAGCAGGAATGCCAAATAAATTGAAAATGTCAAGTTTGACTAGTGACTTCCAAGATAGTAAAACAAAACCCAAAACCAAAGAGAGCAGCAGAGGCATCAAAATTACAATCAATGATTGCCCCTCCCATTCATGGATACTAATAACATCAAATGGTATTAGCAACCATTCAGATAACGTGAATTCTTCTTTGTATCCAATTGCTATACCGTATTTTCCTTCTTCTAAGTTTGGATTGTAAATAGCCAAGTAGTAGTCTCCCTCATTAGAGATCGTTTCATCAACATCGATAAGGTAATAGTAGCTGGCTGGAGTGAAAGGTTCGTATTCAGGCTTTTCAGGCATTGATGGCACGACTAAACTTGCCCCGAATCCTTCAGGTATTTCTATGAAACTTGGGAGAGAATCCGCTAACTGTAAATCTTCTCCCATTATAATCAAGTGAGGAGCGAAATTTGCCTTGTTTTCCTTTGTGTATAGGCTAACTCTGAGTCTTTCTCCAACATTTAGATGAAGTCTGTAATATTCAGCCTCACCTTCGTTATGCAGTTCTCTGTACAAAGTCCAAGATTTTGTTGGATTAGGAACTTCAAATGCTGTATCTAAACTATGAATTTCTCCACTGGGATTCAGGGGAGTATGAGCCATTGCTGAGGTAACTACAAAAGACAGGAAAACAAACAAGAAAATAAATATAACAAATTGTTTTAGTCTCGTCATCTATCCCATTTTATAATTCATATGGTTATAAATAAAGAATTTTCCAAACTTAAAACTCTCTAGATTGATGGTTGGACAAGATTTTCCCCTTTTAATGAATTGCAACTTTCTTAAATTAATATAAAAAGAAAAGTGGAAGGTTGCGCAGGAGAAATCCATCTTTGTCTTAATGTGACCGGACTATACTATCGGAGCAATATAGAGCGAGAGAATACTCTTAGGCTTTTAATTTAGTAAAAATAACGGATAATTAAAAAGAAAAATTGAAGGGTGTTTAATATTCTTCTTCAGGACCGCTTGGCATCTTGCCGCTTGGACCTTCTTTCGGCTTTGTAGCAGCTATTACGTCGTCTATACGCAGTATCATTGCTGCTGACTCAGCAGCTGATTTTATAGCTTGCTCTTTGACTACGGCGGGTTCTATTACGCCTTTTTCAAGGCTGTTCTGTAGTTTGCCGGTGAAAACGTTAACGCCTTTGTATTTACCGTCTTTGTTCTCATGTGCTGATCGTAATTCCACAATTATGTCTATGGGCTCTAAGCCTGCGTTTTCTGCCAGCGTTCTCGGTATTATCTCAACTGCATCTGCGAAAGCCTCTACGGCAAGTTGTTCTCTGCCACCAACTTTTGTGGCGTACTTGCGCAGTTCCTTGGCAACTTCAACTTCCACTGCGCCGCCACCTGCAACGATTTTGCTGTTTTCAACAACGTCTGAAACCACTGACAGCGAATCAGTCATGGCTCTTTCAGCTTCGTCCACCATTCTTTCCAGTCCAGCGCGTATGAGTACAGCTACTGAATGAGGGTCTTTGCACTTTTCAACGAAAATCATCTTGTCATCGCCGATTTTGCGCTCTTCAACTAATCCAGCTTTGCCCAAATCTTTGGCTGTTAAGTCATCTAAGTCAGAGATTATTCTTCCGCCTGTTGCTCTCGCGAGCTTTTCCATGTCAGACTCCTTAATGCGTCTAACGGCTATTATGCCCTCTTTCGCCAAGAAGTGTTGAACCATGTCGTCGATGCCTTTCTGGCAGAAGACTACGTCAGCTTTTGAGGCTTTAATCTTGTCCACCATTTCTTTCATCATGTTGGTTTCTTGGTCTAAAAACGCCTTCATTTGAGTAGGGTCTCGAATGCGGATTTCGGCGCTAATCTCGGTCTTTTCAATTTCCAATGCAGAATCTAAAAGGGTAATCTTTGCGTTTTCCTTCTTCTTCGGCATTCCAGAGTGAACCACTTCCTTGTCAATAATTATTCCGCTCACAAGTTGCGTTTCGAGAAGGCTCTTACCAGTTTTTTTTACAAGTTGGATATTGTCTATGTCTGCTATTTTCTTGTCTCCGCGCTGCTCGGTGATTTGTTTGACGGCGTCAATAGCGATTTCCGCTAAATGTTCTCTAGCCGCACCTACTGCTTTGCTGCTCATTGAAGTTAAAGCAACTTTGAGCAGGGTTTTGCGGTCTTCGACATCGACTGGCAAACCGTTTTTGTTTATAGTTTCTATGGCTTTTTGGGCTGCTTTTCGATATCCGCTTACTAGTATTGTTGGGTGGATGCTCTGGTCAAGCAGTTCCTCGGCTTTTTTTAGAAGTTCGCTTGCGAGGACGACTGCAGTGGTTGTGCCGTCGCCCACCATGTCGTCCTGTGTCTTGGCGATTTCCACCATCATCTTTGCCGCTGGATGTTCAACATCTATCTCGTCGAGGATTGCTGCGCCGTCGTTTGTTATGGTTATGTCTCCCAAGCTGTCGATGAGCATTTTGTCCATGCCACGGGGTCCAAGCGTGGTTTTCAATACTTCACCAATTACACGTGCTGCCATTATGTTGTTTCTTTGGGCTTCTCTTCCTCGGCTTCTGGATGTACCTTCCTTGAGAATTAGCACTGGTTGCCCTGAACCTGTAGTTGTTAAATATGCCATATTGTCAAACCTCTCTCTTAGGGAAACAGTTATTTTTCAATCGGAAATATGCAAGAACCCAACGGAAATATAAACTTTTACCCTAGCGGTTCTGCATTTATACCTACACACATTTTGAAAACCTCTTTGGTCTTCCGCGCGCTATCAGTGCCTTAAGCATTTAAAGCAATCTATTTGAAACTTCGAGCTATATGGGCAAGTGCCCTTTGGTGCGCGCCATTGTTGGTATCTACATGATAGCCCTAGCGCACATATTTTCTAAATTAGAAAAAGCAAGAAACAAAAAAACGGTAAAGAAAAATATTTCTGGTAAATTAACTAATTCTTAGTGTGGTTCTTGTTATGGTGGAAGAGAGTTATGAGAAACAGGAGGAGGAATCTCTACATCAGCGATCTGAAAGGCATGCTATTTACGTTATTATAGACGCTGTTTTTGGTTTATCCCTAGGATTAGGCGCTTTCTCTCTCACTCAATTGCCGATAGCGAATACGCGTGATTTACTTGCAGCAATCGGATTCTTTGGGTTCTCATATTTCATAATCTTCATGTCTTGGATGATCATACGCCGATACTTTATAGGCCACACTGTTTATGGATCTATAAATGGAATCCTGTTCTTCACAGGCTTTTTCATCGCCATTATGCCTATACCAATACGCATAATATTGATGCAATTTCTGGAACCCACCTCATCAGATCTTCTCGGAGGAGCGTTCATTCTTTACCCTATCTGCCTGAGCGCCATAACTATTACTGTGGGCATATTTAGCTTTGCGTTCTACAAGCAGAGTGGGAAGACTGCTCCCTGGAAAGATTTGGTACATCTCGTGTCTGAGGGTGTTGGCTCATTTTTGTTGGGTTTAGTATTCCTCTTCTCAGCTTTTATGCCATATGAGTTGTCTATTGAAGACGTATGGGGGACGATTTTGCAACTACCGCCCGAAATTGCAAACCTCCCATTCAAGGTTGCATTCTGGTTCTTGGGTGGTTTAGTAATAGCCATCCCGGCAGTCATATTGGTTACAATCATCCTGAAGGCTAGAAAGCGCCCAGTTTATCATCTTACTAGAGCAAAATAGCGCGCGCCTGCACAAGTCAAGTGTAGTTTGCCGCTGCGGCATGAACCTGCAAAAATTGCCAGGTAAAATTGAATATTTACAAGGTTTATTTTCTTGTTATTCACCAACGGTTAACGATCCCTTTTCGTTAGACGACGGTTATTATTACATCTCTGCGTAAAAAGCCGTCGGTTCCAAGTCCAGTGTACTTTGACGACGGGCGGAAAAAGGTTACAAGAGCCTCAAAACTATTAAACTCATATAATTAGGGGCGAAATGCCCGTGGTAATTCTAACTTAAATGCACCTGTTTTAAGTTCACCATAACTTTCAAACAGCGAACGCCCAGGTGGAAGAATATAAGTCGGAGGAACAGCGTTATTGGTACCCTGCCACAGTCTGCATTTTCTGCAATTCTTAATCCGTTCATTTAATCGATCTATTTTCAATCGCGATCAACCTTCTTATTAGTCCATGACAGCCACACAAACTTAAAAAATCGCCTCACCTATTATTAACAGGGCTTGCATATTTAGGCGCTATAAGCTAAGCGTGAAGGGGGAGAAATACATGTCAACTATAATTAGCCAAAGAGTTTTCAGCCTTATTGTAAAGGTCGCTTTCGTCTTCGAACCCTTAGCTCCGCGAGTCATCTTCTACTACTTGACACAAAGGCTAAAGGAGTGGAAAAAGCAAGGGTTAATTTCCGAATTTCAAACCAAAATCCGGCGGCTAGGCAAGTTTCATTACAAGATCGAGGTCGACTTAGACGTGACCTCGAAGCAGACTCTTCACGTTCTCGATGACATATTGCCTAGCCAACTAAAAAGTGTAAGGAGGTGGTTCAATGGCTGAAGAAAAGAAAGGGCGCTTCAAAGTCGAAATAGAAGTAGAGGTCAACGAGGAATTGATGGATCTCATGAAGGAAGCAATGTCCAAGATGCGTTGGAAGATGCCAGAGATTATGAAGCGACAAGGAGAAGAAAAATGATTAAACCCGCTGGAATGCTATTGAATTTAGACTGGAAGAAAAAGCCTATACCCTTCGGCCCACCCGTGCAGATCAAGGTCAGCGAAGAGCAAGCCGCAAACCTCATCAATCACGCGGGTTTATGAATCTAAAGCATAAGAGACGCAGAACGCTACCACTACACTATTACAGCAAAACCGTGAAGAATCAATGGACAGCTTGCGTCGGATTGACAGCGTCCTAAAAGGCGAATTTTTTGAGGCAAGTCAGACTAACATGCCTATTAGTTTCGCTCTTTCCAGCACTTCTTTTCCGTGAGGGGCGAGTTCCAATTCTTCGGTGAGGTCATTTCCTGCCTGGTGTATGCCCATGTGTTCGCCACCACCCCAGAGGCTACTCTGCGAGAAGTCATAGACTTTTCCTTGGTAAACTATATACGCTGGTTTGCCGTTTTTCCATTTGTACTCTTCGAGCCCTTTAATCGTGAACTTTCTGAGTTCTGCCAAAAACGTCACCTTCATCACCCTGTACAAGCGCATAAGAAGTTTTAAACATTTAGGAAACAGCCATTATTGTGTTTCACACAGATTTGCTTGACTGAGAACAGTGGAAGACCCGTAAGCGGCATTTATGTTGACAGTTTTCAAATTCAAATATTACCAAGCGCATGTACAAAGGCGTTTAAATGCAAGAAAGCAGATATACAACTAAACAATAACTTACAAAGAGGAAAACTGTAATGCCTTATTGCAATAAATGTGGAAATGAACTCCCTGAAGGAGCAAAATATTGTCCTGTGTGCGGAACCGCTGTTTCGATGGAAGAGGCGCATGCTGCATCCGCGGTGCCAACTGCGCCAGCTGCGCCTAAAGCGTCTGGCCTCAAGTTGGCGTTTTGGTGGGAACGCTTCGTTGCGTGGCTAATAGACGCAGTAATCGTAGGAATAGCAGTAGGCATACTGGGACTGTTTACGTGGTTTGCGGGTCAATCATTAACTTGGTGGTCCGACTGGCCCCGTTGGCTTCCCTTCTTCAACTTCAATCTAGGCGGGGTCATATACTTCTTGTATTGGATGTTCTTGGATGGTGCTTACGGG
>JGI24422J19971_10001883_pt1 | contig 12926 bp, 10 predicted proteins | sample DeeMarSWOR152_54_FD_19971 | JGI IMG/M metagenome (IMG submission 19971) | reverse complement strand
TCCTTGCTGCCCAATTCAAAAGCAAGATACAAATCCGCCTGTTTCCTGGTATACTCTCTCTTGTGGGCCGTTAGCTGGTTCATAGCTCCCTCCTTTTTTGGTTTTGGTTTAAAGGAGCTTACCACTAGCGGCCCGCTTTGTTTAGGCCTTGAGGCCTACATAGGATCTTCTAAGAAAGTGTCGACCCAAGCTCGGGGTTTTGGATGAACTCATATCCCAAGAGTCACGCTCCACTCCACCCTTATGCCACGCGAGGGGCACTTTCTTCCGCGTATAACGCACACCGGACCAAGGTGTGCATCCTTTGCTAACTGAATTAGACAGCTTTCTCAGCCTCTGCCTCTATTGATTAGCGCCAGAGACATTGATTTGAAATTCAATAATTTCGAAAATTTATTGGTAATTCAGGTACTTGCGAAAACTGTGTCATTACCCTTTCACGCCGGCAACACCGGTTCAAATCCGATTGGGGACGCTGGCTCTTTGGAATAGAGGTGAAAGATTTTGGTGGGAAATTTTGCGAAGAGCGGATGATGAAGTCCAGTTGGGGGTTATACGGCCTCCGGACTGTCACTAAACTGTAACCATAATGTAACCGTCAAGGCCCAAAAACACCCAATAAGAACCAACCTAAGCCAACATAACAAAAAACCGCAAATCCTTGACTGGCTTGGATTTGCGGCTATTTTCAAGGTACCCCCGGCCAGACTCGAACTGGCGACACAGGGATTAGGAATCCCTTGCTCTATCCATTACTGAGCTACGGGGGCTTACTTTTTTTCTTAGCATCCTTTGAAACGTGTGTCAATAGAGCCACAGTGAAAACCCGGCCCGCTTCTCACATCTTTTTGACCTTTTGCCGTATCTGTGGTATTGAACCCGGTAAGATTTTTGTGGTATTGAGTTCAAAGGTCCCGAGGGACGCCAATGGATTATCAATGGAAAGCGGTATTTTCCGGATTCTTGTTACTTTCATTGCCATTTAACTCCGCCTGTATTCCCACCAAGGGATTAACCACAGCTGCTGTTGGTTCACTTCTCGAGGATATAGCTACGTCTTCCGCCAAGCAATCCGATATCTCCATCATCCGCGAAGGGACGCCGGCCTATTTGATGCTTATCGATGGGCTCATCGAGGCTCACCCACGAAATGAAAAGCTCTTGATAGCGGGGGCAAAGGCATATTCCTCGTATGCCGCGCTCTTCTCGGAAGAAGACCGGGACAAGGCCAGGCCACTTTATTTTAAGGGAAAGGAATATGGGCTCAGGGCGTTATCAAAACGAAGGGTGTTTAAAGAACTCCTCCCTAAATCCGTCAATGAGTTCGAGCCCTGTTTAAGAGAGTTCGGCAAGAAAGACGTACCCGCCCTCTTCTGGACGGCCAGTTGCTGGGGAAGCTGGATCAGCTTGAGCACTGATTCTGTGGAGGCCCTGGCGGAGGTTCCCAAAGTGGTATGTATTATGCACAGGGTCTTGGATTTAGACGAAAGCTTCTATTACGGGGGGCCCCACCTCTTTATGGCCATATATCACGCGAGCAAGCCCAAGGCTTACGGCGGAAATCCGGAAAAGGCCCGATCGCATTTTGAGAAGGCCTTCGAGCTCGGCCAGGAGAAATTCCTCATGGCCCATGTTCTATTCGCCAAATACTACGCCCGGCAAACCTTTGACAAGGAGCTCTTCGTGTCGACTCTGGAAGAGGTTCTGCACAGCCCAGCCGACTCGGTTCCCGAGCTGACCTTGTTAAATACCATGGCGAAACAACAGGCCAAACGACTATTAAACCGAACAGATGATTACTTTTAAGGCTATTTCCTTGATGGAAAAATTGACGAGAACCGTCCTCCTTCTGGGAGGTATTCTCATATTTCTGTTGCTCAGCCACCAAGCACTGGCCGAGGCGCAGGAGCACTATGTCATAAAATTCGCTACGCTGGCTCCCGAGGGAAGCCCATGGATGAACACATTCCATGAAGTAAACGGCGAGATAAAAAAGAAGACAGAGGGTAAGGTAACGCTAAAAGCTTACCCTGGCGGTGTTCTTGGCGAAGACAGGGATATGTTGCGAAAGATGCGAATCGGCCAGATCCACGCGGGTGGATTTACGGGATCGGGGCTCTGCTTTGTAAATAGGGATATTACCGTCATCGCTACCCCGTTTCTCTTCCGCGACTATGGTGAAGTGGACTATGTCCTGGGCAAGATGGAAGGCCGCTTTAAAAGGGGCTTTGAGAAAGAGGGTTACGTGCTCCTGGGGTGGTCGGAGATAGGGTTTGCATATCTCCTGTCCAATGTACCAGTGAGCTCTGTGGAGGAAATCAGAGGCGCAAAAGTATGGTCCATAGAGGGCGATCCTCTCGCGAGTCCAGTACTCCGCAAAGCGGGTGTCACGCCAATTCCCCTCGGTATTGCCGATGTCCTCATGGCGCTTCAAACCAACCTGATTGATGTCGTCTACGCTCCCCCCTTGGCCGCAATCGCCTTACAGTGGTTTACCAAAGTCAAGTATATGACAAATCTGCCGCTCATCTATTCCCTGGGCGGTGTCTTGGTGAGTAAGGCAGTGTTCGATAAAATCCCCTTCAACCTTCAAGAGATCGTCAAGGAGGTATTTCAGCGCCATACCTCCCTCCTCAATGAGCGCACGAGAAGGGATAATGACGAGGCAATTAGGGTAATGGTAAAACAGGGGATAAAGCTCGTTACCCCAAATCATAAGGAAACGGAGGAATTCAAACGAATTAGCTTAGAAGCCATAGATGAATTGGCTGGTAAGGCCTTTTCAAAGGATGTCTTCGCCGAGATGAGATCTCATATAGATCAGTACAGAAAGGCACGGAAGGGGAAATGATACGGGGCCCTGGGGGATTCTTGAAGAAAGGCCTTTGGCTCTTCGATAAGCTGGAATATGTCGTTCTGGTTTTTCTGCTTACGGTGATGGTTGGACTGGCCTTTCTCCAGATCTTCCTCAGGATTTTCTTTGCCACCGGGATCCTGTGGGGTGATCCCCTCCTGAGGCAGTTGGTGCTTTGGATCGCTCTCCTCGGAGCAGCCACAGCCACCAAGGAAGGAAGACACATTAATATCGACGTCATCTCGAGGGTGCTCCCCGACAGGGGAAGGGTTGCCATTCGGGCGTTGACCGATTTCTTTTCAACCTTTATCTGCCTCCTCTTGATCCAGGCCTCCCTCAAATTCATCAGGGATGAATTTCAGGCCGGCACCCTCGCCTTCCTGAACATACCGACCTGGACCGCGACAGTTATCTTTCCCGTGGCCTTTGGGCTCATCGCCCTCCGCTTTGCCATAAGCGGCTGTCGAAACGGGGCTATGGCTATCAGGGGAAGTGTTCAATGATATTTCTCTCCGGCATTCTCACCGTCGCGCTCGCCCTCCTAGGGACGCCGCTCTTCATCATCATCTCAGCCAGCGCACTGCTGAGTTTCTATCTAGTGGGCATTGATTCTTCAATAGTCATCATTGAGATGTACAGGCTGGCCAAAACACCCATGCTTATTGCCATTCCTCTGTTCGCCTTTGCCGGTTACGTTCTTGCGGAAAGCGGGGCTCCAGGACGGCTGGTTAGGGTTTCCAAAGCAATCCTTGGATGGCTACCGGGAGGACTAGCTGTTGTGGTCCTCTTCGCCTGCACCCTGTTTACTGCCTTTACCGGCGCTTCAGGTGTCACCATCATCGCCTTAGGGGGGCTTCTCCTCCCCGCCCTGTTGAGCGAAAAATACCCCGAGAGATTTTCCCTTGGACTCGTAACCACCTCTGGAAGTTTAGGGCTCCTTCTGCCGCCCAGCCTGCCGCTCATCCTTTATGGCGTCGTAACCAAGACCAGCATCGATCAACTATTCGTCGCCGGCATTGTGCCCGCCGTATTGCTGGTAGTTCTCTTATCTCTGTTCAGCGTATATAAGGGGCTGGAAGCCCAAGTACCATCGTCAAGGATTACCCTGCGGGAGGTGGTCGATGCCATAAGGGTCGCGAAGTGGGAACTCCCCCTCCCCGCAGTTGTTTTGGCCGGGATTTACAGTGGATATTTTGCCATAAGCGAGGCGGCGGCTATTACGGCCTTCTGCGTCGTTGTGGTGGAAGTCGCCATGTATCGAGATGTCAAGGTGAGAGATCTTCCCCAGATCATGCAAAAGAGCATGGTGCTGGTGGGGGGAATCCTGGTCATCCTTGGTGCAGCGCTAGCGCTCACCAATTACATGATAGACGCGGAAGTACCCATGAAGCTCTTGGATTTTCTCAAAGTCCACATAGAGAGCAAATTGGTCTTCCTCATCATGCTCAATATCTTCCTCTTATTGGTGGGATGCATGATAGATATCTTCTCCGCATTGGTAGTGGTGGTCCCTTTGATAAGCCCCATCGCCCAGGCTTACGGCATACACCCCGTTCACCTCGGTATCATCTTCCTCGTTAACCTGGGAATCGGATACTCAACACCCCCCGTGGGCATGAACCTTTTTATCGCGAGTTTCCGCTTTGAGCGGCCGGTTCTGAAGCTCTACATGGCCTCCCTTCCCTTTTTGGCCATTCTCCTCTTGGCACTGATAATCATAACCTACGTGCCCAGCCTGAGCCTCTTCCTGGTGAAACCGGGCGGACCTTAATCCCTGACCCCTCCAATCTCCTTGAGTTTCCGGATTTCGTCGAGAGGAACGCCATTGTCCCTTGGTTCAGAGTTTCGTGTCCGTGATCATTCGGACCGAAGACGGCGGACGGCAGACCGCGTAAACCAGACCGCTGACCGACGACAGAAGACCGCGGAACGCAAAGACCGGACCGATGACGGCCAACAGAGGTCGTGCTCGTGCTCGTGTCCGGGCTCGTGGTTCGAGCCCCGTCATTTGTCATTTGAACTTAATTTGAAATTTGGATTTTGATATTTGAACTTTCCATTTTTAGCCAATAAAACCAATCAAACTAATACAACCAACCAACTCATTGCCATTTGTTATTTGACATTTCCCCTTTTGCTTCCACCCTCAAACCTCTTTTCCCTTTCCGACTGCAGCACCGCAAGCACTGCAACACCCCAGCACCAGATAATGGTCTTGTCATTCTCGTTCATTTCTGATAGGAATGTGGAGGAGGGCGGGGGAAAACATGGAAGGGATCAAGAAACCACTATTCCCGAAAGAACGCCGAAGACACAAGCGTTTCGAGCTCTCCCTGGCCCTGGCTTACCAGTGGGGGATGTTAAAAGACACCCTCCGGACCGTCGACGTGAGCCTCGGCGGGGTGAGAATCCAGACCGAGACCCCCATCCCCATTGATGAACGGTTAGACCTCATCATCCTCTTCGAGAACCAGGCCATCAAACCACTGGGAAAGGTGGTCCGGTCAAGTCAATGGTCGAATCAACGGTACGATATCGGGATCTGTTTTGAGACTATCTCCCATCAATGCGTGGAACGACTTGAAAGATTTCTCCACGGAATCCCCGGAGAAGGGGAAACGGCGAATTGGGGAAAGGCCCGTGGGAAATCCAACCTCCAGGGTTTGGAATCGAAACCCCTCGAATCGGATAGATTGAGGGGCAACTTCCTCAGGTGGCTCCATCAATCGTACCCCGGTGATTACCAAAGGTACGCCCACCGCCCCGTAATCGGTGAAAACGAGGTAGGGGATTTCCTAAAACGCAAGGGGATTGATAAGGTCAATATCTATTACCTGATGAAATCCTTGAAAGGCGGATAGATTCCCCAGGGCGATCGGGAGTTAGTCCGACACTTTCTTTACCCTGGCAGCAAAAAAACCATCCATGCCGTGGCGGTGGGTAAAGGAATGGAAAAACCCATCCTCTCCCACCAGGGGCTTCAGGCCTTCGGGCAGCATCCGGTGAAGATCTTCCAACTCGAATCCCCGATGTTCCCCAAGAAACTCCGTTAGCACCTCCTCGTTCTCCTCCCGCGTCAGCGTGCACGTTCCATAAACGAGGATTCCCCCCTTTCTCAGCCATGGGGCCAATTGACGCAAAATCGCCCCCTGAATCTCCCTGAACGTCGAAATTTCCCCCTCTTTCCTCTTCCATTTGATATCCGGGTTGCGCCAGAGGGTCCCCAGGCCGGAACAGGGAGGATCTACCAGGATTCGGTCAAACCCCTCCTGGTTCGTAAATACTAACGGTTTGGTCAGATCACACCTCAGGGGAGTTACAATGCCCACCCCCAGTCGATGACAATTCTCCTTAACGAGGAAAAGCCGACGAGCGCTGATATCCGCTGCATAGACCTTCCCCCTATTCCCCATGAGTTGGGCGATGTGGGTTGTCTTCCCGCCGGGTGCGGCACAAGCGTCCAGGATCGTCTCCCCCGGCTTAGAGTCGGTGATGTGCCCCACCAGCTGGGAGGATTCGTCCTGAACTTGAAACCATCCCTCCCGGAAACGAGGAATGCGGAACAATCGGACGGGCGGATCGATGAGTATGCCCTCAGGGGAAAAGCGGGCGGCAATGGCCCATGGAATTTCCCGCTCTATTTCGGCGAGGAGTTTCGCACGGCTCGTCTTTAGGGTGTTGGTTCGGAGGGACAGGGGCGGGATTCGATTATTTGCCCTGCAGAGCTCAATCGTCTCACCTATTCCCAGCTCTTGTACCCAGCGTTCCACCAGCCACAAGGGATGCGAGTGCTCCACCGCGGCGGAAGCTGGATCGTCGGAATGTGGCACCTCCACCTCGACCTTCCCATCGGAAACCCCCCTCAAAACGGCGTTAACGAATCCTGCCGCCTCCTCCCTTCCCGACGCCTTGGCCATCTCCACGGATTCATTTACCGCCGCCGATACCGGTACCCTGTCCATAAAGAGGATTTGATAGAGCCCCAGTCGGAGGAGATTGAGCACAAACCTCTCTAACCTCCCGGGCTTCATCTTGGACACACGCCCGATGATCCAATCGATCCGCCCCCTCCAACGGAGCGTCCCGTAAACGGCCTCCGTAATGAAGGCGTAATCCACCTCCTTGAGCCCCTGATGCCTTTTCACGTTCCGCTCGATGAGGAGGTCGAGGGGAAGGGATTTTCCCTCCACCTCCACCAGGATGTTCAGGGCAATGAGGCGTGGATTTCTTTTCTTTCTCTCTTGCAAGNGGAAACCGGAAAAAAGCAAACGATGGAGAACTTACAAAATATCTCAGAAAACTCGCTGAGCGTATTTTCGACTCACCCCTCCATGAAGCGGAGCAAGGCCTCCTCAACCCGACGAATATCGACACTGGTATTATAGCAGGGGCCATTGGGACGCTGATTGAGGACGCCGATGACCGGAATGGGGTACGTGTCTCGGATACCGCTCGTCAGGTCGAGCTCGCAGGCAACGGCCACAATGGCCTTCGGCCTCATCTTGACCACGATTCTCCTGGCCAGGGTCCCCCCTGTGGCAACGGCGATTTTGACCTTATACCGCTCGGCGAGATCGAGGAGATCCTTGATCTCGCATTTGCCACACCTCTTGCAGTTCTGGATGTTGCCCGTGATCTTGATATCGCAATCGAAGTCCTGGATGCACTGGGGCAACAGGAGAAGCAACCTGCCGGGCTTCGTCCCGTGGGAATTTGAATGAACCAGCTGGTTGTTGATGTCGATGAAGGACCGCTGAATCCTCTCCCTGGAGACTCCGATAATACGGCCCCAGAAGATCATGAGAGGCAAGAGAACCTCGATGACGATTCCCCTCAGCTTCCTCGACAGGAAGAACTCCCTTCCCCAATAAATGGTAATGATCAGGCTTCCCGCCCCACAGACTATGATGACCATGGCCGCCCCTATTGCGATGGCCAGAAGCAAGGGCAGCCTGGGATGGATCTTGCTCAAACCGAGGTAGGGGATATACCACACTATGAAGCTCACCACGAGCAGGATGAGACAGGTTAAAATGAGCAGGTTAACGAAGATCGCCCGTTGCTTTCTTTCATCTCCTCTTGGCACAACCTTCCCCTCCAGACCCTCACCCCAGCTGCGTTCCCGGCGGAATCTCATTGCCGATGAGGAATTCACGGATGGGCATCCTCTTTCGGCCTTCCAGCTGGACCTCCTCGATCACCAAAAAGCCCGTTCCCGTGCTCACCTTCACCCCCTCCGGTTCTGATTGGACGACCTTTCCCGGCCTATCCCTCACCTCTTCGTCGATAACTTCCCCGCTGAAAACCTTGAGGCGTGAGCCCCTGAGATACGTGAAAGCCCCCGGCCAGGGGTCAAGGCCCCTGATCCGATTATAGATCTCCCGGGCAGCTCGACTCCAGTCGATCAATCCATCCTCCTTCTTCAAGGGAGGAGCATAGCTGGCCATGCTATTTTCCTGGGGGGCGGGGCGGATGGTGCCCCTTTCCACCCCATCCAATGCGTTGATAACGAGGCCTGCCCCTACCTGGGCCAGTTTATCGTGGAGGCTCTGAGCGGTATCCGTATCCGTTATTCCCACCTCTTGAGTTAAGAGGATATCCCCGGTATCCATTCCCTCATCCATTTTCATGACGGTGACACCCGTCCTCCGTTCTCCATTGACGATGGCCCATTGAATGGGAGCAGCTCCTCGATATTTTGGCAGCAGCGATGCGTGGACGTTGATACATCCGTGGGGAGGAAGATCCAATAATTCCCTCGTCAACATCCTCCCATAGGCCGCCACCACGATGAGGTCCGGGGACATTCGATTAACTTCCTCGATGAAGGCTTCATCCCTCGTTGTCTCGGGCTGCATGATGGGAAGTCGGAGCCCCATTGCCAGCTCTTTGACCGGGGAAATTCCCAGCTTTCTCCCCCTTCCCCTCGGTTTATCGGGTTGGGTTACCACGCCGATGAGCTCGTGGTTGCTTTCGTGAATTGCTCGGAGGGTGGGCACGGCGAAGGACGGGGTCCCCATGAAGATCACCTTCATTACGTTATCACGCCCTCTCCTTTGCCTTGTGCAGGCGTTTCTTGTACAGATCCCTCTTGATTCGGCTCATCCGGTCGAGGATCACCTTTCCGTTGAGGTGATCGATCTCGTGCTGAAGGGCAATGGCGAGCATTCCCTCGCCCTCTATCTCAATCTCCCTTCCCCTCTCGTTCAACCCCCTGACCTTAATCCACTTCCTCCGCTTAACGCCATCAACGCATCCGGGCACGCTCAAGCACCCCTCTTCGTGGATGATTTCCTCCCCTTCGGCAACAACCTCGGGATTGACGATGCATATAAGGGTGCTGGATGGATCGTAAATGCGAATGTCCACGACGGCTACCCGCTTTGAGACTCCTACCTGAGGGGCCGCCAAACCGACTCCTCCGTTGGCGTACATGGTGTCCACCATATCCCGGATCAATTTCCGTATTTTTCGATCCACCTTCTCAACTTCCTCGGTCCTCCGGGCCAAAACGGGATTGGGATAGGTCACGATCTCCAGTACTGCCATGCTTAGCCCCTCATCGATCTATTCTCGAACCGTGATGACGCCGCCCTTTTCCATAGAAAGAACCCCCGCAACAGGGAGAGTATGAAGAGACCGTTGCATGAAACGGGGAATGCCTTCAACCAAGGAGGACTATCCACGATCCCTCGCCCCTCGCCAGAGGAGGCTTCTTCTTGCCCCCATCACCATATTGAGGATGATTAAACCGATCCCCCCACAAATAGCCGCATCGGCAAAATTGAAGGCCGGCCAATGATGATTGTACCAATGAAAGTCCAGGAAATCGATGACGTGGCCCACCCAAACCCTATCCACCAAGTTCCCCACGGCTCCGCCGAGGAGAAGGGCGAAGGCCAAGGCATGGAGGGTATCATCGTCTTCGATCCTCCTGTAGATGAGAAGGATCGCCCCGATGGCAATCCCCGAAATAACGATGAAAAGGGCGGTTCGTAAGGGATGGGCCGGTCCGGCCAAAAGGCCGAATGCGGCCCCGGTGTTCCTCACGTGGGTGATATGAAAGAAATCCCTGATTATTTCGACCGATTGAAAATGGTGGAGGACTCGATAGACATAGGCCTTGGTGATCTGATCGAAAAAAAAGACCACACAAAAGACCACGACTAAAATCAGATATTTCCTCCTCAAAATCAGCACTATCCCTCTATCGTTTCAATACATCTCCGGCAGATAGCAGGATGGTCTGCGTTCTGACCCACAGATGTGTCATAAACCCAGCATCGCACGCACTTCTGCCCCTCCGCTTTTTTCACCTTCACCCTCACATCCTTGACATCATCGCCGGTGGAAAGGGCAACTTGGGAGACGATAAAAACCGTCTTGAGCTGATCCTCGTGTTGGTGCAGGACATCATATAATCCCTTCGGGAGGACAATGGAGACCCGGGCATCCAGGGAAAGGCCGATGAGCTTCTCCCTCCGCGCGTTCTCCAGGGCCTTTGAAACTTCCTCCCGCACCTGCCAAATCACCTCCCATCTCCGGGCCAGCTCCTCATCCATGAATTCATCCTTAAGGGCGGGAAACAACTGCACGTGAACGCTTTCCCCTCCATCGCCGTGAAGATATCCCCATACCTCCTCGGCGGTAAAGGAGAGGATGGGAGCCATCAATTTCACCAGGGTTAGCAAGATCTCATGAAGGGCCGTTTGAGCGGACTTCCTCTCAACCGAGCGCGCCCGTGAGACGTAGAGCCGATCCTTCAGGATATCGAGGTACAGCGCGCTCATATCCACGGCGCAGAAATTATTGATGCTGTGGTAGATAACGTGGAACTCGAACCGCTCATAGGCATTCAATGCCCTGGAGACCAGGCCCTGTAACCGGTGAAGGGCCCATCGGTCGAGCTCCATCAAATCCGCGTAGGGCACCATATCCTTCTCGGGATCGTAATCAGATAGATTTCCCAGGATAAATCGACACGTATTTCTCACCCGCCTATAGGCTTCGCTCAGCCTGCGAAGAATCTCCTCCGAGAGCTTGATATCGTCACGGTAATCCTCCGCGGCCACCCAAAGCCGCAGTATCTCCGCCCCGTAATTTTCGATGACCTCATCAGGGTAGATGACGTTTCCCGCGGATTTGGACATCTTCCTCCCTTCCCCATCCACTACGAACCCGTGGGTTAATACGCCCAAATAGGGTGCACGTCCCCGGGTGCCCGCCGAGGTCAGCAGCGCACTGTGGAACCACCCCCGATGTTGGTCGCTCCCCTCGAGGTAGAGGTCGGCAGGATACTTCAGGTAGTCCCTTTTTTCCAAAACGGCTGCCCAGCTCACACCCGAGTCGAACCACACATCGATGATATCGGACTCCTTGCGAAATGTGCTCCCCCCACAGCTGGGACAGTGCGTGCCGGGAGGCAGCAGCGCTTTCGCCTCTTTCTCAAACCAGACATCCGAGCCTTGGCTCTCGAACAAGGTCGCTACGAACTCAATAAGCTCCTGATCGGCCAATACATGGCCGCAGGACTCACAGTAGAAGACCACTATGGGGACGCCCCACGATCGCTGGCGAGAGATGCACCAATCGGGTCGATTTTCCACCATGCCGTAAATCCTGTCCTTCCCCCAATAGGGTATCCACGTCACCTGACCGATGCTCCGAAGCGCGGTCTCCCTCAGCCCCTGGGCGTCCATGGAGATGAACCACTGTTCGGTGGCCCTGAAGATGACGGGATTCTTGCACCGCCAACAATGGGGGTAGGAATGCTCCATTTGCTCCTCCTTGAGGAGACATCCCACCTCGTCCAACTTTCTATTGACGGCCGGATTGGCGTCGAAAACGAATTGACCGGCAAAAAAGGGAACGTCCTCGGTAAACGCCCCACTGTCATCCAAGGGGGAGTAAATATCGAGGCCATACTTTAGCCCGACCTCGTAGTCCTCCTGGCCGTGACCGGGGGCGGTGTGCACGCATCCCGTTCCCACATCCAGGGTCACGAAATCGCCAAGGATTAACAACGACTCCCTATCGATGAAGGGGTGGCGACATTTCATCCCCTCCACCGCCGTCCCCGAAAAGGTCCCTAAGACGCGATATGACTCAACTCCCAGCTTCTTCATCACCTCTTCTAGGAGGGCCTTGGCCAAAATGAGGACCTCTTCGCCCACCTGCACTGCCACGTACTCGAAAGCCGGGTGAAACACGATGGCCAAGTTGGCGGGGATGGTCCACGGCGTCGTCGTCCATATCAGCACGGACGCCTTTCTCCCCTTCAGAGACGGGAGGATCTCCGCAGGATCCGATATCATGGGAAACTTCACGTAGATGGATGGCGAAGGCTCCATCTCGTATTCGACTTCCGCCTCGGCCAAGGCCGTGTGGCACGTGGTGCACCAATAGATGGGCTTCTTCCCCCTGTAGAGGCTTCCGTTTTGCGCAAACTCCCCGAACTCGCGAGCGATGCAGGCCGTGTATTTCGAATCCATGGTGAGGTAGGGGTTATCCCATTCCCCGAAAACCCCCAACCGCTTGAACTCCTCCCTCTGAATATTGATGAATTTCTCGGCATATGCGCGGCAGAGCCGTCGGATATCAAGGGTGGAGAGCCCGGACTTCTTCTTCCCCAGGCTCTTATCAACCTCATGCTCAACGGGTAGGCCGTGGCAGTCCCAGCCAGGGACGTACACGCTATCGTAGCCCGCCATGAACCTGGATTTGACGATGATGTCCTTCAAGATCTTGTTGAACGCCGTCCCTATATGAATATGTCCATTGGCGTAGGGAGGACCATCATGGAGGATATATTTCTCCCGCCCCCTGGCGGATTCCCTCATCCTTTCGTATATCTTCTTCTCTTCCCACTGTTTGAGGAAGGCCGGTTCCCGTTTGGGCAGGTCGGCCTTCATGGGAAAATCGGTCTTTGGCAAATTGAGGGTGTCACGGTAATCCATCTATTCCTCCACCTGGTCGGCTGCCGCGTTCACGGGCGCAAGAAGAAAACCGTTAGGTTGCGTAAGCATTTATTTTTTAACGTTTTTTACGTAACACAAAAAGGGCCTCAGTTCAA
>JGI24422J19971_10001879_pt1 | contig 12938 bp, 15 predicted proteins | sample DeeMarSWOR152_54_FD_19971 | JGI IMG/M metagenome (IMG submission 19971) | reverse complement strand
CCTGCTATTCTCAGGAGACCACCAATAAAAGCAACTGTCGAAATGAGGAAAGCGACAAACAATGCAAGCCCTGCATATGGCACATACCATATGCTTTGAAGCCCAGGATTATAGTAAAGCACTGTGAAAACTGTGAACAGAGCTATGATTGTAATTGCGTTTAATGCTCTTCCATACTTGTAGAGCCGTCCTCCTCTTTTTTGAAACTCGCCATACTTCATCAAAAGTTCGCCTAGTTGAAGCCTATACNTCTCACGNGAAGCCAATAGCACCGTCAGAAAAAGGGCGATATGAGGAGCAAGCGCATAGCGAAGTACATATTCTGGGACAAGCTGAAAGAACCATGCCGTAATGACGATCACCATACTCAGTAGTATGATGGCGAGGAGCCAAACACTGTATTTCCTCAACATGCTTCTGAAACTCATTGTCTATCCCTTACCTAAATGATAAAGAACAGCGATGACCGATATTATTACTAATGCTAGAAGGACTAAGTATCCCCATTTTCCAGCAGTCTTAAGAAATCCAGCAATCACAATTGGGCCAGCTGTAAACTGTACGATTAGAAAAGTAAGCACAAAATAAGAGATATATTGCGATGCAAGGACTGTCGTTGCAATCGGAAAAATCAGTATACTTGTGGTTGTAAGGGCAAGTGCCAATTTTTGATAGCGGTAAAGCCCTCGTTGCTCCTTACTTCTGGCGTCATATGCAACTATTCTTTTCACAAGCTGTTGTCTGTATTTTGGCAATAATATCATTGTTCCGACAAAACCCAGTGCGACAATGGTTGCAGTTAAGAAAACAGGGATTTGTTGCTGATTAAGAAGAAGGTTCCACGTAGTACAACCAATCAACATGCTCATGAATATAAGAACGGCGAGCCATCCCTTGTATTTCTGCCACATGTCCACTTCGCAACTCCTTAATCTTGTCTAAAGACAGCATAACTGGTTATTTTAGCAGTCTATCCCCCGAGAATTGTTATTCTTATCGGGGGCGTTTTAAGTTTGATATGATCGTAGGTAGGACTCTCAAAAATACCAGATACATAATAGGTGCCAGGCNGTACATGATTGAACTTNATCACCCAAGGACTTACTCCGAAGTTGACTTCTTTTTCGTCGTAGANTTGGCTCCAGAATCCCGTGNATGTCATATTGTCGCCGGGGGCAATTGGCGGATAGGGCAATATCATTAGAAACCGACCAACGTGCAACCTGCGCCAGTAAACTTGGTTGAAGTTTTCGTCAAGGACTATAAAGTCACGTATATGATCACGACCGTGATAGAGCGTCACATTTTCCTCGCCGATGTTGGTTAAGATCCATGTTACGTTAACCGTCTCTCCAAGCCTATATGCGGTCTTTTCCAAAGCTATTGTCAACTCAAAGGGATATTCTGTTGTTTCGGCTTCGACGGGTGAGAAATTGAGTGGTAGGAGGGCATTGAGTAACATGAAAGTTATGGTAGCCGCTGTAACCATTTGGATGGGAGATTTTACCGAAAATGTTCTATCCATGCGTATACCCTTCGAAAGCGGAAATACTTATATGTGTGCTGTAAGCGACATTTAAAACTATTGTTTAGAACAGAGGGGGAAACTTCTTGATCGGTTGGTTTGACGTGGCTTACGCTACTTTAAAACTTATTGTGATAGTATACTGCTTCAGAGAATATTTATCGTCAAGGAAGAAGACGTTTCAGCTGTTTAGTTTAGGTTTCACATGCCTCATAATTTCAGATTTCGTATGGGTGTTTGCGGTTTTACCTTGGCTAAACAGCCTACTTGCCGTATATGGCTACATACGTTTCGGACTATACGCCGCCTTTACACTTTTAATCATAAGAGCGTTACAACTACTAGATTCCCACGATAACTAGAGCTACTACCACTACCTTAGCGCGCGCGAGTGCCTAGTTGCACCTTATTTTTTGGCTAATTTGCAGTAAAACATTGTTCTATTTTCAGCACAGTCCATTCTAATACTTAGCTTCATATATTGAAGCGTAGAATAATTGGAATGTAGGATAAACGATTAATGTGTAGCCTTCAGTATTTTCTCCGTTCACATTATCACCCTTTTGGGCGTTTCATTTTGTTCTCTTTCTGTCTTAAAGGCTAAGAATATTTACGTATAAAAGATATTTAGCACTTCTGCCCAACAATTCTCCAAAATAAGACAAAGCCAAGTGCTCTCACAGGCGAAATAAGCTTGCCCTTTACGCGGTCTAACTTTATGAATTCTCTCGCCAAAGGCATCGGAAATTCCGAGTAGGGCTTCAAGACTCAGAGCAGCTGCAGTTTCTGCTGTTCTAATTAGGTTTTCAGTGTCACACACTGTTAACGCTGCTATCGCTCTCGTTAATTGTGTGCCATTGTCGAGAGCAAATCCTTCCTTAAAATCCAGCTGGATTGGATTTATTCCAGCCCTTTTCCCTAGCTTCTTCTCCTTCCACATTAACTCCTCACTTTCTCTTATCTATCCAACAAAACTTAAATGCACTCGCCACATTTCAGGAAAAAGGATGACGAATGAAGATAGTCGTTGTAGACGCCGTGTATCTAGAAGAAAAACACATCAAAAAATTACGATCCATGGCGGACGTAGAAATTTTTGAGAATGCACCTAAGACTCCTAGCGAGCTGAAGGAGAGAATAAAGGAGGCCGATGTTGTAATAGTTGGTTGGAGTCACCTAACTGAAGACATCCTCAAGTCTGCTGAAAAACTCAAAATGGCCTCCATATGGGCAACTACATGCCACTATGTAAGTCTCGAGGCAGCAAAGAAAAAAGGGATAGCCGTTGCGCATGTTCCGGGCTATGCCACTGAATCTGTTGCTGAGCACGCCTTAGCTTTGTTGTTGGCGGCAGCCAGAAAATTGTTACTGGCCGACATGCATGTTAGGAGAGGAGAATTCGATTGGAGACCTTTCAGAGGCTGGGAATTAGCTGGGAAGACTCTCGGCATAATCGGCACAGGAGCGATTGGCTGTCAAGTTGCTGAAATCGCCAAAGCTTTTAAGATGAAACTCTTGGCTTTCGACAAGTACCCTAACCTTAAGAAAGCAGAAGAAATTGGAATGAAGTACGTAGACCTTCAAACGTTGTTAAAAGAAAGCGACGTAATAACTTTGCACGTACCGTTAACACAGGAAACGGAAGGGCTAATAGGGGAAAGAGAAATTGAGATTATGAGAAGTGGCTGTGTTCTAATCAACACCTCTCAAGGCAAAGTAATAGATGAAAATGCTTTAATCCACGCCTTGAAATCACACAAACTGTCCTATGCTGGATTAGACGTTTTCGAACAAGAACCCCCACCAAAGGACAATCAATTGTTCAAACTTGACAATACTGTGCTTTCTCCTCACATCGCTTTCCATACAGTTGAAGCGGCAAAGAGATGCACTGATATTTGCATTGACAACGTCATGAAGTTCCTAGAAGGATGCCCACAAAACCTTTGTCAACCAGTTCGTCGAGTCAACCTAGAATGAAGATGAATCAACATGCACTTAACTAAAGAGGAAGAGCGAATATTTAACGGAGAATTTGGGGAAGGAACGCAAAAAGCGATGGAGCTACTCGTAGCAATTGGAGACGCCTACGACGCTGAAAAGTTGATCCCTATAACCCGTGCACATGCAGCTTCAAGCGGTCAAGAAGGAGACATGTACTTCGTTGAGCTCTTAGCCAAGGGAGGCGCCTCATGCAAAGTGCCTACCACCACAAACCCAGTTTATGACGTGGAGTATTTTCACAGCATATTTGGAATCCCAGAAAAGGAGGCAGAGGTACCTCGGAGGGTAAGGGAAGGCTATAAGCAGATAGGCGCCATACTTAGCTGGTGTTGCACGCCATACATCACAGAGAATATTCCTCTCTACGGTGAACACGTCGCCTTCTCCGAATCGAGCGCCACACCCTACGTTAACTCCGTAATTGGCGCGAGGACAAATCGTGAAGCAGCTCAAAGCGCATTGGCTGCAGGAGTCATCGGAAAGACCCCAGAATATGGGCTGCACTTCAAAGGAAATCGTAAGGGCACGCTCCTAGTGAAGGTGGAAGCGACCCTAAAAGACGAGTTCGATTACACCCTCTTAGGGCAATATGTTGGTAAGCAGATAGGCTACGGAATCCCCGTATTCACTGGTATATCAAGGCGACCAGCGACTGAGGAGCTCATAAACCTTTGCGCAATGCTAAACACTTCCGGAGCGGTTCCCATGTTTCACATACCCGGATTCACAGTGGAGGCCCAAACGACTGAAGAAGCCTTTCAAGGCGACATTCCAGAGGACAAAATTACCGTGACAGATAAAGAACTTAAACAAACCTACGAAGAGCTTCAAGGGGCAAGCGGGAAAATAGATTTTGTTATGCTTGGATGCCCACATTACACACTCAAACAAGTGGAAGAAGTTGCAAGACTCTTGAGAGGAAAAAAGATACACGATAACGTTTCGTTTTGGGTTTGCACATCTGCCACCGCCAAATTTTTAGCCGAAAGAAACGGCTACGTAGACGTAATAGAGAAGGCTGGTGGACACGTCGTACCAGACACGTGCATAGACGAACCCTGTTGGCATCCCTACAGACATAAAATAGGCGTTACAGACTCACCAAAATGCGCCTATTATCGAAGATTTAAAGAGGCAGTGGTGATAAGGCTGAAAAACTGTGTTGATGCCGCAATCAAAGGAGAATGGAGATGAAAGTTTGGAAATCACTCTCAAATGTCATAAGATTATGGGCGGTTATGGAGAAGGCGAAGCACTAGTCTCTCATGAGGCAATATGCTTCTACCTTACAGATCCAAAAACGGGAATAATTAGGGAGAAGTGCCATGAACTGAAGGGAAAAAGTGTCGCAAATAAGGTGCTGGTATTCCCATCGGGGAAAGCTAGCTCCGTGGTTCAAATAGACGGCCTCTTTAAATTAGCATCAAATAAGGTTGCTCCAAGAGCAATGATTGTTAAGGACGTGGAAACAGTACTTATTGTTAGCGCGGTAATAGCACACGTTCCTCTAGTAGACAGATTGGAAGAAGACCCATTCAAAGCCATTCACATGGGCGACTTCGTCAAAGTAGACGCAGATCGGAGAAAAGTCACTGTAATAAGATGAGCATTCATAATGTAAAAAAGAACAGAATACCTAAGTTTGTCTGAAGACATTTCAAGTCGACATCTAGATTTACGCTTCTAATATAATATGGTCTACATTCTTGACTCCAAACACTCTCTGAGACGCTTCATTCCTTCCTTAACCTGCTCGTAGGAAACCGAGTAGGAAATTCTTAAATGGCCTTCACCAGCTCTTCCGAAGCCAGAGCCAGGCACCGTCACAACCGCAGCCTTCTTCAACAGATACAATGCCATTGCTTCATCTGATTCCTCAAAACTTGAGAAATTTGGAAAAACGTGGAAGGCCCCTTTAGGCACGGTGTAGGACAAAGACTCAATCCTGTCGAGTTCATTGATTACCAGCTTTCTTCTTCTATCATATTCTTTAACCATTTCTTGAACGCAGTCCTGTGACCCTGTTAGTGCAGCTAGAGCAGCCTTTTGCGAAATCGCATTTGGACAAAGAGTTGTGCAATAATGTAATTTACGCAGAGTAGCGGAGAGCTTCTTTTCAGACACTACATAGCCCATCCTCCACCCAGTCATCGCGTAGGCTTTTGAGAAACCGTTCACTGTGATAGTTCTACTCTCCATTCCGGGCAACGAACCTATACTGATATGCCTTGAATCGTCATAGACGAGTTTCTCATATATTTCGTCCATGAAAACTATTAAGTTGTGCCTTTTCGCCACTTCAGCTATGATTTCTAGGTCCTCCTTGGAAAATACATGACCTGTTGGATTAGATGGGTTACACATCCAAATCATCTTCGTCTTCTTCGTTATTTTTCCATTTAAGGCTTCCATATTCACATGGTAATTTTCTTCCTCATTGAGAGGGACTGTAATCGGCACTGCCTCTGCTAATAGGGTGTCTTCAAAATATACTGGGTAGTATGGATCAAGAATCAAAGCTTCGTCGCCTGGATCTAGAAATCCCAGCGCGGCAATGAACATGGCTTCTTGAGATCCAGATGTTACTGTTACCTCTGTTTTCGGATCAGCATCAATGCCATTTTCCTTCTCAAGTTTCTCAGCCATAGCCTGACGCAGTTCCAACGTTCCGTCAATCTCTGTATAATGTGTAAAGCCCTTTTTCATGGCCTCCACAGCTGCGTCCAAAATGTGGCTTGGCGTTGTGAAGTCCGGTTCACCTTGTTCCAAATGGACAACGTTCTCCATTCCCGTTGAGCGTTCAATCATCCTTCGAATGGCCGAAGACTTTATTAAAGAAGTTCTAGAAGCTCCCTCCAACACAAAACCTCCTGTACTTATCAAGTCAAACCTCTTAAGTTTTAAATAGCTTCACACATCGTAGCGTGCATGTGAACAACTTATTACGATTAGAGACAATAAGCTTTAATAGCGCTCTTGGTTTCGCACTGGAATTTCTCAAGTTTTCCCGTACAACCCTAACAACATAATCGATTGCCAAATTTTCTCCATCAACTCGAACTTCACACACGCTATTCTCTCCACTCTGCAATAGAAAACTTCCCAGAGTTTTAATTCTTTTGAACAAAACCATTTCGAGTGGAGATTCCTCCCCACACTTCCCTTTTTCTTTCTTTTCATTTGCCAAGATTCGGCTGAAGATTCATCAAAGAAGTTTTTATGCTGGTCTTGTATTTATGAGGGGAATGAGGGAGAAAGGAGAGAAGGGAAAAAAGGGTGTTGATATTTCGCTATCCCTGCCATTCCCCTCCCAGAAAAATCTGATATAGAACAGTGTTCTATAAAAATTTTGTATAAACGTCGGAGTTTGACTATGGTTTTTACACATGGTTTTTCATATGTTTGTGCAATCGCGGGCAGGGGGAAAGAGGGACTGCCAAGAAAAACTACTCGGAAAGAGCTGATCTCAGTTTTGTTAATTTAGTGGTTATGGCAAAGAATGGGGATTGGTTTTGAAAGAGTATGCTTCATTCTAGGTTCGGTCGCTGTTGTTGGAAGAATTTAGTTTACGCTTTGAAAGTATCAGTTTAGAAGAACCTGTGTTTCTTTTTTTCTTCTTCATGCTGTTCTTCGGATTGTGCAGGCTCTTCGCCTTCAAAAGGAACTACGGTTGACACTGAATCCGTTTCTTGTTCTTCTTCAACTTTCTCCTCGACTTCAGGTTTTTGTTCCTCAGTTGTTTCGAAAGTTTCTGGTTCCATTAATTCTTTTTCTAAGTCACTTCTCCTAGATTCCAGCTTTTCCACAGCTTCGCGTTTCGCCTTAGCCTTTTCTTCTAGCTTCTGAACTGCAACTCTAACTTCAAGTGTCTTTACATCTTCTTTCAGAGTCTTCTCTTTTTCCGTCAGTAACTGCAACTCGTCTTCCAATTCTGCCCTTTTCCTTTCAAGGTTCTCAAGTTCTATCGACAAGGCCAAACTTTTTTCACCAAAGCTCTTTTTTATTTTAAATAGATAATTAAGTTATGAAGACAGAATCTATATCCAAAATTCAAGTCAGGATAAAGCAGATCTGAAAGAGTTGAGTCAATAATTCCACGTTGAAGCTCAAAGATGAGACTTCAAGAAAAACTGCTCGGAAAAGCATTAGCGGTATCGCGCACGAGAAAAAGCTATGATTTTGAACATGAGTATTGACTTTTTCTGTTTAAGCTCTTAATTAAGTTAAAGAAGTGAACGTTAGCGGGCTCTTGATCTGACTCTGGGCTCAATTAGTGTCCATAGCCATTCGACGAATTCCCTCAGGTTCTTTGTTTGTATGTAGATGTCTCCTGGGCCTGTTATTCGAGTCACTAGTCCTTCTCCGCCCAGTAAAGTTTCTTTTAGTCCCCCAAACTTTGTGACTTTGTAGTTGCATGTGTCGCTGAAGGCTACTAGATGGAAGTTGTCAACAATTAATTCTTGTCCAGACTTTAGAATATGCTTGTCTATGGCTCCAAAAGTGTTTATGAATAGGGTGCCGTTACCCGTGACTTTAATCATGAACACGCCTTGGCCGAACAATCCTTTAGTGAAGCCTTCCCATTTAACATCTAAATCGACGTTTTCTGTTGACGCTATGTAGGCGGCTTTTTGGATTATGTAACCTTGGTTTGGCTTAACTTCTAGTGTTTCTATGTCGCCTACAGGTGCGGAGACGAATGCCACTTCTCCAGGGCTGTTTGAAGCTGTATAGTCGTTTACCCAGAATGATTGGCGTCCAAAAATTGTTAGACCTATACTGCCGAAAAGGCTTTTCTCTCTTTTGCGCGTGTGAACGTCTACGTTAGGGTCCATGTAAGTCATTGCACCGGATTCAGCTGTTATTTTTTCACCTTGCTCCAAATTGACAACAAGCATTGAATAGGATGGTTTGTATCTTATTTCATGCTTCATTTTCACTATCCTCTATTGCACATTGTATACAGGTCTGCTTTTTATCTTTTTGCAGCAAAAAACTCTTATGTGAGCTCAACCGACATCTTAATTTGGTGAATCTCAAATTTGCCAAGCTTCGATCTCTTAGAGCTCATAGGTTCTGGTCTCTTAGGACTCATAGGCTTAATCATAATCGGTCTACTAATCATTTTGGTCATTCGCTTGCTTTTCATGTTAATCCCTGCGGCTCTTGTCGCCTTTGTAGTTTGGTTTCTTACGGACAGCCTGTGGTATGCTGGGATAGCGTTTCTAGTCATTGCAGCTTTATCGATCCTTAAAAAGTTATGATGGAAGCGCGATTTGTTTTGGAAGTCAGCTCAGATTATAGATTAAGTTGTCTTTAGATTTGGAGAGGGTTTTCATAAAGCTTTTATATGTAATGTTTTGTGGATATGAATAGACAGAGAGAAACTAAAGGTGCCTGAATGGAACCTAGTAAAAAACCATTGAATGTGCTGGTTAAGCAACTGAACGCCCACATCGGAATCATGCTGAAAAACCGCTGCGAATACAGAGGGAAGATGATCAAATGTGACGGGCATATGAACATGCTCTTGGAAGGAGCGACGGAATACAGAAATGGCAACTTAATTATGAATTACGGAAACGTTTTGTTGCGTGGAAACAACGTACTTTACATAATGTTAGACGCGGCTAAGTAGCTATTTTGCCAATGCCAGTGACATATGCTAGATTTTCCTTAAGTTTGGATTTTAGCATGTGTTTGCGCTTGAAGAAACGCAGAATGTTTTTTACATCACGCGTTAAAAGTTGTTGAGCGTTGGGATGTTCTTTCGTAACGTATTGCGGCCAATCAATTATCAAGATGTGCATGTCAGGCTTCAAGATAACGTTGTATTCGCTCAGATCTGCATGGATGACGCCAGCCTTTAGATATGCTATTCGGATGTTTCGCAATATTTCTTTTAGAACTTTTTTAGGTTCAGGAATTTCCTTGTATTCTGCAAGTTCTGCTCCTTCAATCATTCCCATTACAAGTACGTGTCGGTTTTGACTTAATGGTTTTGGAACAGCTACGCCATGTGGGAAGACGAGTTTTAAGGCCTGAAATTCTTTTTCTGCCGCAAGTCTGGACTGAAAGAGCCAACTATTGCGCTCAGTAGTGTAGCCTCTTTTCCGTATCGTTTGGCGAAAACTGATTCTGCCGAGTCTGTGAAATTTTACGGCTATTCTCTCCTCTCTTGGGTTTAGTGCATCGTAAACATCTGCTTCTTTGCCTACTCCTAAAGGTTTTCCAAAAGCTTCAAGTACTTCAGCCTTAACGAAGGCATTTATTGCTAAGCAGTCGTATCCAGCATAGTTTAGAGTATAACCAACATATGCGCCTTTGATTCGGCGGATGAGTTGGAATTTGCTTAGGCGACCTAACCTGAAATCTGTTTCTCCAAGGCTGAATTTAGTGAATTTTCCAATCAATTCTTTTGGGACAAATTCGTGTCTGCTCATGGCAGTCTCGATGACTTGCAGCACTCTAAGGTCTTCATTTTCGAGTTTACGAAACATTTGAACCGCAATTTCAGCCGACGACATAACTGCATAGAATAGCTGGTTATATTATTTGATTCTTGTGTGTTATTAATAAAAAAACCGAAAATACGCAACAAACGTGTCATTGGTAAGATTTTCATGTCGTGCGCGCTAAAAATTTCTTAAAGAATTTTAATTCTGTAGTACTTTACAAGTTCTTGGTGAATTTGTTTTTGGGCATAGGCAACCAGTAAACAAAGTCCATTGTTTTCCACTCTAAATGTCCTTCGCTCATTTACTGTAATTGCCATATCATAGAAAATCTCATCGAGTTCTTCTCTTGTCCCACGTTTTAACAAAGACAAATCCAAACCCGTTTCCTTGAAAGGAAACTTTCGCTCTAATTCTTCTATTATTCTCTTTTCTTTGCATAGGCTTTTGACCTCTTTCAATGGAATGCTTAAACCTTGGTCAATGAGAGCATTTAATTCAAATATAAGATCAGTCAACACATTGATTTTTACCATGAGCCATCTCTCTCTTATTATACAATGGCAAATCATTAATAATTCTTTCAGTCAACCCTCTTTTTAATCAATTGATTGATTTTGAGCCTAAACTGCTACAATTTTGGCTTCTCTAATTGATTTCTCAACCATCCTTTTTATGTCAAGTTCTTGTTCAGCTTTCTTCACGATTTCCAGTCTTGCTTTAGTTGCAGGCTTTCTAGGAGCTGCACGACATCCCTCAGTCTTTCTGGTTGAAATCTCAAAAGTGCCGATTCTCTTAGCTAATTCTTCCGTTTCCAGCTTGTTGAAGCCAAGAAGTGGACGATGCACTGGATATTTAGTTGCAGTTTCGTTCAAGACTCTTAAGTTGTGTAGTGTTTGGCTTGCTTGTTCTCCTATGGATTCACCAGTTATTATGCCATCAGCTTTCTCTGTATCTGCAATTCGTTCAGCAATGCGATACATCATACGTTTGCATAGAATACACGTTAGCTTTCTTGGGCTTTCGTTAACGAAAGTTTCAAGGTTTTTACCATGCGGCACAACGTAGATTTTCCTTGGAAAGCCGATGGACCATTCAAAGAGTCTTCTAGCGACATCCAAGGCTTTGACGCTTGTCGCTTCATCTGTAAAGGGTGTAATATCAAAATATACTGGAGTAATGGGGCATCCTCGTTTCATTGCAAGCCAGCAAGCCACAGGTGAGTCTATTCCCCCACTTAGCAAGCAGATTGCTTTAGATTGGGAGCCTAATGGAAAACCATCCACACCACGCAGAGTTTCCGTATAGACATAAGCATGATCGTCTCTAACCTCAACCTTTATGGTGAACTGGGGATTTTTTAAATCCACTTTCAAGTTTCGGTTCTTGAGGTCTGCCAAAATTTGTTTTCCAGCTTCCTTGCAAATGTCCATACTTGAATACGAATGTTCTCCAACTCTGTGGCAACGAACAGCAAAACTGCTTCCACTCTTCAACGTCTTGGTTGCCAGTTCAACAGCCTTCTCCACAATTTCATTCATTTCTGCAGTAATTTCAATGGCTGGAGAAACTGAAGAAACACCGAAAACCCGCGTTAACTTTGAAGCAGTTTCTTGAGCATTTTTTGTTTTCATGTATATTCTGCCACTTTTTTGTATGATCTTTTCGTGAGAAATGCCATGGTGCTTTGAAGCTTTCTTGATGTTTTTCAACAAGAGTTTTTCGTAGGTGCGTCTTGTCCATTTACCTTTGATACCTATTTCTCCACCAAACCGAACGATAACGGAATCAAATTTCACTGGACTTGACCAACCTGCAACAGATTTTAGAAGGGGAAAGAATAGATTTAACGGTTGCGTCCGAAGTCAAAACGCAAAAGCGGGAAATCGCCTTTATCACTCTTTATTTTGAAACCATGCTTCAAGTACAGTTCCAGCGGGCCTGAAGGATTGTCTACCGAGTTTCTTCTCGCGAAGGTTTCAACAGCCTTGTTTTTTCTCTTTCTAAGTTCAGCTAGCAACTCCTCAAGCATGGCCATTCCCAATCCTCTTCCACGTGCCTCTTTATCTGCAATATAGAGACATGCAAGGAACACAGCGTCTTCGCTTGGCGGTCCAGAAGCATACTTCTTTACCCGTGGGAAAAATCTTGGCGGTGCATATTGAACGAAGCCTATTGGAACACCGCTGAAGTATGCTACAAAAGCGCAGTTTCCAAACTCCGCGATTACTTTTTTGAACCACTCTCGCTTTTCACCTTCCATTTCTGGCTTCAACATTTTTTCATCAAATGGACCGCTTGTTTGCCAGTAAAGGCAATATTTACATGGGTTAGGGATGTCTTTGAAATTGTTTTTGTCAACTTTTTCAATCTTGAGCAATGCTTTTTCCTCTTCACAGCAAACGCGTGCTATGTTTATGCCAATAGCTATTAAAACTGTAATAAAACTGCTCACTCGTAGAAAATAGGCATAAAGCACAAATCCTATGATTGCTATAAAATTGCCCATGAGTTCTCATATTCAGATAATATTGCTTGGCACAGGCGGTGGACGGTTTGCAACGATCACTCAGAAGAGACGTACTGCTGGAATTCGCATAATTGGCGAGGGCTTAAACTTTCATTTAGACCCTGGCCCGGGAGCACTGGTTCACTCGATTAGTGAAGGTTTAGACCCTCAGAAACTTAACGCTGTTTTCGTTTCCCACTGCCATCCAGACCATTACACTGACGCTGAAGTTCTAATAGAAGCCATGACCAGAGGAACAACAAAGAAACGTGGAGTTCTAGTCGCCTCTAGAAGCGTATTACACGGTAATGAAAGGGGATTAAACCCTGTTGTTTCCAAGTATCATCAACAAATGCCTGAACGTGTAATCGAGGCTTCACCAAACAAGAAGTTCGAGATAGGCAACATCAACGTTTCTGTAACCGAAGCAAGACACACGGACCCC
>JGI24422J19971_10001878_pt1 | contig 12939 bp, 7 predicted proteins | sample DeeMarSWOR152_54_FD_19971 | JGI IMG/M metagenome (IMG submission 19971) | reverse complement strand
TATGGGCAGGAAGTGGAATTCACAACTGTTTCATATCCGGGGCAAGTATTCAAGGGAACTATAAGTTTCATCGATCCGGTTCTTAGCGAAAGGACTCGAACAGTAAAAATTCGCGTAAACGTACTTAATCCTGATGGGAAACTAAAACCTGGTATGTTCGTTAAGGCAAAGGTTCAAGCTCAAGTGGCTGGAGGCGGACGGATTATGGATGCAGATTTAGTTGGCAAGTGGATATGCCCGATGCATCCCGAAATCATCAAACCGAATTCGGATACGTGTGATATCTGTGGAATGCCTCTGGTTACAACCGAATCACTTGGTTATGTCAGTGACGAGCCTGCACAGGTTCGCAAACCGTTGGTAATACCTGTTTCGGCTGCATTGGTTACCGGCACACGCGCTATTGTGTATGTGCAGGTACTCGAGACAGACAAGCCGACATTTGAGGGTCGAGAAATTGTCCTGGGGCCACGAGCAGGCGATTACTACCTGGTCCGCAGCGGATTGAAAGAAGGCGAGCTCGTTGTCGTAAAGGGTAATTTCAAGATCGACAGCAGTCTGCAAATTTTAGCTAAGCCAAGCATGATGACTCCTGAAGGAGCTGGGGGGGCAATGCATGACTATGGACATAAGGCCTTACCGGATAGCGCTGCCGGACAGCCTGTAATTGAGTTGCCTGCGTTGTTCAGGTACCAGCTTGAAGCTGTATTGACAGCGGCTGAAAGTGTGAAAAATGCAATTGCCGATGAAGATCTTACCAATATCCGATCAGCCTTTATGGCAGTCGACCAGGCTATTAAAGATGTTGACATGAAGCAGCTAACCGGTCAAACGCACATGTTGTGGATGGAACTGTCGATGAGGCTGACTAATGATGCTGTGGAGGGGGCAGAAGTTAAGACGCTCAAGGATGCCGAAAGAATAGCCAAAGGGATGGCACAAACAATACAATCCATAAAAACCGGGTTTGGTCTTATGGGTGATCAGACCACGGAGTTACGGCCAACTATTAGTGATGAATTCAGCATTCAACTGGCAAAAGTCTTTGAGAAGTATTTCGTAATGCAGCAGGCTCTTGCCGGCGATGACCCGGAATCGACGGCTGATGCAGCAAAAGAAATTCTGGATTCACTTAAAGCTGTGGACATGGAATTTTTAGCCGGCGGGGACCATAAAAGCTGGATGAAAACTTCGGCAGAGCTCGAAACAATACTCGCCAAAGCAGCAAAGACGAAGGAAATCAAGTTATTGCGTGAGAGCTTCTACTTATTATCGCAACATTTGATTAAGGTTGCAAAACGCTTCGGTTCCACGGGAGAAAAACCATTTTATATATTGCACTGCCCGATGGCGTTCGACAACAGGGGAGCAGACTGGCTGCAGCAGAATGATCAGACCCGCAATCCGTATTTTGGCCGAATGATGCTGCAATGCGGCGGTGTCACGGAAGTTATCGGCGTTAAAACAATTTGGAAAGAGGAAGATCGCTGATATGAATGAAGAATCTTCTTACGAATCCACTGCTGAGCAAAAATCCTGGATGGGTAAGCTCCTTCTTTTTTGCCTGAATAATAAGCTGGTAGTCGCGTTGCTGGTTTTATTCGTGATTGGCTGCGGCATAATAGTTGCGCCATTTGACTGGGAACTGGGCGGACTCATGCGAAGACCTGTTCCCGTGGATGCAATCCCTGACATTGGCGAGAATCAGCAGATTGTTTTTACTGAATGGATGGGACGTTCGCCACAGGATGTGGAGGACCAGATATCGTATCCCCTTACGGTATCGCTGCTTGGCGTCCCAGGAGTAAAGACTATTCGCAGCTATTCATTCTTCGGATTTTCATCCATTTACATCATATTCAAAGAAAATATTGACTTTTACTGGTCGCGAACCCGGATACTGGAAAAGTTAAACAGTTTACCAGCAGGGATGCTGCCGGAAAATGTTCAACCTGTGCTGGGACCGGACGCGACGGCCCTGGGGCAGATTTTCTGGTATACGCTGGAAGGCCGTGACCCGCGGGGCAATCCGTGCGGTGGCTGGGACCTCGAAGAGCTGCGAACCATCCAGGATTGGTATGTACGCTACGGGCTTCTGTCAGCCGATGGAGTTAGTGAGGTAGCTTCGGTTGGCGGCTTTGTGCGGGAGTACCAGGTTGATGTCGATCCTGATGCTATGCGGGCCTATAATGTTAGTTTCACCGATGTTTATCATGCAGTAAAAGCCTCGAATATCGATGTGGGAGCCAAAACCATCGAGCTTAACCGTGTCGAGTACTTTATACGTGGTATAGGCTTCATTAAGCAAGTTTCGGACATTGAAGACAGTGTCGTAAAGGTCGTCGATAATGTCCCAGTTCTTGTAAAAAACGTAGCTACTGTAACACACGGGCCTGCCTTGAGACGCGGAGCATTAGACAAAGAAGGAGCCGAAGCGGTTGGCGGAGTCGTAGTGGCGCGCTATGGCGGCAATCCACTGGCTGTAATAAAGAATGTCAAAAAGAAGATAGCTGAAAGTGCCCCTGGTCTGCCGTCAAAGGTTCATATTGATTTTTCTCAGGTAACACTGAATGAGGTTCTACGCTACGGTAGAGAGCATGGATTTGAGAGCTACAGCAGTTCTGAAATCAATCAGGATGAGTGGCTGACCCACCTGCGTGAAACGCCGGCAGAAGATTGGCCGCAGTGGGTGACTCTAAGCCAAGTTAATGTTGTGCCGTTTTATGACCGTACCGGTTTGATTTACGAAACTCTCGGAACGCTTTACAACGCACTGACAGAGGAAATCCTGATTACAGTTATCGTTGTTATCTTGATGGTGATGCACTTACGAAGCAGTGTCCTAATTAGCGGGCTGCTGCCGATAGCTGTTCTTATGTGTTTCATCGCGATGAAATTCTTCGGAGTGGATGCTAACATTGTTGCCCTTTCCGGCATTGCTATTGCCATCGGAACTATGGTGGATATGGGCATCGTTATTTGCGAGAACATCCTTCGTCACCTTGATGAAGCTCCACCGGAGATGAACCGACTGGAAGTGGTGCATAGAGCGGCCAGTGAAGTCGGCAGCGCCGTGTTAACGGCCGTATCGACCACTGTTATCAGTTTTCTACCTGTTTTTGCTATGATAGGACCCGAGGGCAAGCTGTTTAAACCTTTGGCTTTTACCAAGACTTTTGCCTTGATAGCTTCGGTTATCGTGGCCTTGACCATTATTCCGCCTGCAGCTCATATTCTTTTCTGCGGCAGAAGTTCTATTTCCGGCCGAAAAATCAAAGTCGCGCTTCATTTATTCATAGTTCTGGTTGGTGTGTTAGCCGGGTTTTTGCTCAATTGGTGGGCAGGCGTGGCCCTTATCCTTTTCGGGGCTTATTACTTGGTGGGGAATTATGTCCCCGATAACGTGAGGCGATTCGCTCCCTGGGTTGCAAACTTGTTGGCAGTTTTATTTGTAGGTGTTCTCCTAAGCGAGCACTGGGAACCCGTAGGGCCGGAGCGAGGATTTCTAAGGAACTTCATTTTTGTTGCCCTGATGATCGCTTTGCTGCTGGCGTTTTTTAGAGTATTCCAGCACTTTTACGCTTCGATTCTGCGATGGTGTTTGCGTCATAAATTGCTATTCCTTTCAATCCCATGTTTTTTCCTGATATTAGGAGCATCTATATGGCTGGGTTTTGATACGGTCTTTGCGGGTATCCCAAAAGCGGCCGATAAGTTAGGCATTGACGCTCAAAAAGTAAAAAGTACTACGCTCTGGACTAAAGGGACTAATAAATTTCCAGGATTAGGCAAAGAGTTTATGCCGCCATTAGATGAAGGTTCGTTCCTTTTTATGCCTACCACAATGGTTCACGCCTCAATTGGTGAGGCAATGGATATTCTTAGCAAACAGGATATGGCGTTACATAATATACCTGAAGTTGAATCCGTTGTTGGTAAGATAGGCCGGGCGGAAACACCGCTGGACCCTGCTCCCATATCAATGATTGAAACGGTTATTAATTATAAGCCTGAATATATAACCGATAAGGATGGTCATCGCGTCAAATTCCGTTATGACAAAAAAACCGCACAGTTTGTTCGCGATGAATACGGGCAGCTCATTCCGGACTCCAGCGGCCGGCCATATCGACAATGGGGAAAAGATATCGAAACGCCCGATGACATCTGGGATGAGATTCTTAAAGCAACGCAGCTCCAGGGAACAACATCTGCTCCGCGATTGCAGCCTATCGCCGCTCGCATCGTTATGCTGCAAAGCGGCATGCGTGCTCCAATGGGTGTTAAAATTAAAGGGCCCAGTTTAGAAGTCATAGAAGAAGTCGGCCTTGAAATCGAGCGATTTCTGAAAGAAGTTCCCAGTGTAGAGCCGGCCGCAGTTATCGCTGACCGTATCGTCGGGAAACCATATCTGGAACTNGTGCCTGACAGGAANGCTCTGGCTCGTTATGGAGTGTCAATGCGTGCCTTTCAGGATGTGGTAGAGATCGCTATTGGTGGTAGAAAAATCACCACCACCGTTGAAGGACGTGAGCGTTTTGGCGTACGAGTACGCTACCAGCGCGAATTGCGAGACCGGATCGAGACTATGAATAAAATCCTGGTACCTGCCTCGGACGGAGCACAGATACCACTGACAGAGTTAGCTGAAATTCGATACGTCCGCGGCCCTCAAGTTATTAAAAGCGAAGATACGTTTCTGACTGGCTATGTGCTCTTCGATATGAAAGCGGGTCAAGCTGAAGTAGATGTAGTGGAACAATGCCAAAAGTACCTCCAGGGCAAAATTGATAGCGGCGAATTTGTCCTGCCGCCTGGTGTCAGCTATACCTTTGCGGGAAATTACGAGAACCAAATACGATCCCAGAAAACACTTGCTGTTGTGCTGCCGGTAGCGCTGTTTGTCATCTTTCTGATTCTATATTTTCAGTTTAAGTCAGTTTTAACAACCTCACTTGTTTTTAGCGGCATTCTGGTCGCATGGTCAGGAGGTTTTTTAATGCTATGGCTGTATGGGCAGCCCTGGTTCCTTAACTTTGATGTCTTCGGCGTAAATATGCAAAACCTCTTCCAGATACATCCAATCAATCTGAGTGTGGCGGTGTGGGTTGGTTTCCTGGCTCTGTTTGGTATAGCTTCTGATGACGGAGTCGTAATGGGTACGTATTTGGAACAGTCGTTCCGGAACCGTAAGTACAGTACGATAGACGATATCCGCGAAGCTACGGTCTTAGCCGGCAGGCGGCGTGTCCGGGCCTGCCTGATGACTACAGCTACCACAATACTGGCATTATTGCCGGTTCTGACTTCTACCGGCCGGGGCAGCGATGTGATGGTTCCGATGGCTATCCCTTCCTTTGGCGGCATGACCATTGAAATTCTGACTATGCTCGTGGTGCCGGTGCTCTATTGTGCCATACAGGAATTCAAATTCAAATTTGGTTCACAGGTCAAAAATATTGAAATAGGTGGCTAAAGCCAAGTATTAGTGTTTTTCACAGCAACAGTAACGGTAAGAATGTCTGGTGCCGTTCAGGAAAAATTAAAAAGGGCGGTACCTCTGTCTTGCCACACATCGGCAGTAAGGTAATGACGATTCGAGGTTGCTGTGTGTGGCCCACTTTCGAGGTCAAATAGTAGGCAGCTACATAGTATCGACTTTTGCCTGGCGGACAGGTCAAGACGATGAAGCAATCTCGACCATTCGCGAGTTAGAGATTGCTACACCCTCACTTTGTTCGGGCTTTCAGAGATGACTACAGTACATCACACTAATGGGATAACAAAGTCCTAAGACATCTGCAGGGCGCACTGCGAGCAGACGGCGTGGACTTGAACCGTGGCGGCTAAAGCCAGGAAAACACGATAAAATAAGGGTAACAGGCCAATTATACCAGACCTCCAATGACCGAAATTGACTGTATTGCCTCAAAATTTCTGGGAAAAACGGCAAATTGTGTATGAACTTCCCTTCTCAGGTATCTATATATTATGAAGAGACAATATGAAAACAGAAGGAAGGCAAAACGAATCGGCCTTGGTTTATGCCGCCTGGCAGGGCGATAAAGAAGCATTGCGGCTGCTGCTGGTACAGAATTGGACCTGGCTTAAGGCTTTGGTCTACAGCATCGTAGGTGATGCTAACGACGTCGATGACATTTTGCAGGATATTTGTGTTCGGGTAATCAGTAAAATCGAGGGCCTTCGTGAGCCGGAGCGGTTTCGGCCATGGCTTGCGGTCCTTGCCCGGCGGCAGGCTCTACGGTATCGTCAGCAGAAAAACCATAGTCCAACTTTGCTGGGAGAAAGAATAGCTGACCAGCAGCCTGATGAGAACGCCTCCCAGCTTCTTGAATACATAGAACGAAAGGAACAATGCCAGCAGATACTGGACGCGTTAAAGTCNCTGCCTGACAAATATCGCGAAGTGTTTTTGCTTGATTATAGCAATGACTTAACGTACGGACAGATTGCTGAGATACTTGATATCCCGATTACGACCGTACAGATTCGACTCGTGCGGGCACGGCGGCTCATCTATAACCGAGTTGCCGGTAAAGACAAAAATAAGGTGGTAGAAAGATGAAAGAGACAGACGAAATGCTGGAAATATTGATTGGAAAGCATCTCGACGGCGAGATTACACCCAGCGAACAGCGCATGCTGCAAGCGGAGCTGGACAACAATTTTCAGGCAAGAGAACTTCTGGAACAGTTGGAGGATTTGCACCAGCGCAGTCGTGAAGTTGTTGCCTCCGAGATTCATGAGTACGGAAAAGCTGCTGGGGAGATTTTCGAGCGAGCGTGGAAGCAGTCCGCCTTTGGCGGAAAACATCGTTTACGGCGGATGATAAAACCACGTGGTTACCTGCGCTTTGCAGCGGGACTGGCGGCGGGGATTGCGATAGGGCTGGCTTTGCACTTTGCCCTTGTCACACGCTCAACGCTCGTGAGCAATCAGGTTCAGCCGAATATGGTCGCGAAAAACCTGGACAATGAGGCAAATGTGCAGAGACCAATCTTGCAGCTTTTTCCATCGGATCTCACAGGGGATGTAATTCGTAATGTCGACTGGTATAGCTTTACTGACGAAAATGGCGACCAGTGGCTTATTGAAGGGTTCCGGGAAAATATAGTCAGGCCTGCCGCCTATGACGCGGACCTGTAGTAAGTAACACAAACTTTTGGAAAGGAAAAAACCTATGAAAGCAAAAAATGTTGCCTTGATACTTCTTGCGACCCTGTTTTTAGCTGGTACAGCGGTACGTGCCAAATCCAAACCAATAGATGAACGTCCGTATATAGGTGTCCTGCTGGACACCGCTCCTCTACCGGATTTGTTAACCAAACATCTCGGCCTTTCACACGACCAGGGCATACGGATAAAAAATGTGCACAAGAATAGCACCGCTGACAAGGTAGGGTTAGAGCGGGATGATATCATCATCAATTTTCAGGACGAAGAAGTCACAGATTATGAAGAGTTCGTCGATGCAGTGCGAGATGCTGATGTGGGCACGCAAGTCTCTCTGGAGGTCATCCACTTGGGCAAGCGAAAGACTGTTAAGTTCAAGCTCGAACCTTTCAAGGGCGAATTTGATTGGAAATATCCTCCCGAACCTGAACTTGCGCAATCGTGGCGCCTGGGAAAAATGTTTCGACTGAAACCCGGTGAGGAGAACTGGATAGAGTTAGAGTTTCCATTCGACGGAAAGTTCTACGCAGTGGATTCCTACCATCATTCCAGTGATGGTGAAACTTATACAATTACGATTGAGGGCAATCCCGACGATAAAGATGCAAAAATTACTGTTCGCATTGACGATACCGAGTATAAGACAACGGTAAAAGAAATTGATAGGCTCCCCGGGAAGTACCGTGACACTGCCGAGGAAGACCTGGAAAGGGCGCGAAAATCTTATAGGGAAAGAAGGCATGTCAGGAAATTTTCTATACCTTCCCCGCCGGCACCAAAGATATGGAGATATTTTTTCAAAGACGAGCGTCTCCCCTCTCGTCCTCCAGCACTACCATTTGGCCCGGGCGACAAGATGTTCGATAAGATAGAAAAGCAGATGCGTGAATTGCAGCAGCGTATAGAGGAGCTGGAAAAACGGAATGAGGAATTGCTCGAGCGTTTTTCTGATGAACTAAACAAGCAAGAATCTAAACCGAAAATCGGCTGGATCGGGTAGTTAAGGTAGTGCAATTGGTTTTTCTGATGAACTAAAGAAGCAAGAATCTAAACAGCAGGAAAAGACAGAAGAGCAGAGAGTCTGAACCCTTGCTCCACTGTGTGCTTTCCGCAAAGCTCTGGGACAAATCGGCATCCAGCCGGTTTGTCCCTGTGCCTATTGTGGGATAGCTCGGCATAAATGACGTGCTCAAAGCATAGAAATTTAGAAAAAAACCTTTACTCTCATAAATAATTAGATTTTGATAGAAAGGTGATAACAGGTTGCGGAGTCTTCCGGATCTTCCCTTGCCTAATTAGAGGGATTAAGCCTACATTTTACTACTTGTTTTTTGCTGGTCATGCCCCCTGATAAAATTCAGTAGCCATTCGCAAAAAAGAAGCCAGTGTTGGCATGTCTTCACCTGGAACCAGTATCCCAAATCTCCTTAACTTCTCAAGAGGGTCAGGTAATGGTTTCTGAAGGTTGCTGCTTTGGTCCTGAGATACTAACGCCTTTACGCGGACCGCTTGGGAAACAGCATTGCATATTTCATCATCGTGTTTGAGGTTACACAGTTCTCGTTCAACAACGTCTTTGTTCAATTCTAAGAATTCTTGAGCGTGGGGGTCTGAAGGCGTTTCGGAAAAGAGTTCATTGACCATTGCTGCTGCGAGCGAATCGGCTGTTTCCTTTCCATATTTGTCTTGGAATCTGTCGGCAAGACGGTCCAAAACTCCTAATTTGACCATATCAACACCAGAGAGCATCTTTTTAAAGAATCTTTTCCTAAATATTCTTTTAAAGTTCATAGTCTCTCTCCCTCTAACCATTTAATCCCAGCAACCCAGTTGTGCATATCCGTTGTCGTTCCAACCGCTCTTAAAGTGATGTATAGTCGTGGTGTATAAAATAATTATATATTATTATCTCTTGCAATGCAATTTCTGCTCGGCTTAGGTGCGGAGGTATTGAGGAGAAAACACTGAAGGACAAATGGCAAATCTTCACAAAATAGGTTGGAACTGGGCGGCGACTGGGGTACTATGACGGTTAGAAAGCACAGATATAAAGCTGGGCAAAGGTATCTGGGAAATATTGGTTAAATAAAATAGAAACGGGAATTATGGCATCAATTAATCGCCGTGATTTTTTAAGAAAGTCTGTAGCTACAGCGGGTGGATTCTCGAGTGTAATAACCGGCTCGAGATTAGGCTATTTTTTGTCTGCTGAGCCTTTTAAGAATCTATCGGATGTGCTCGTCACACGGCTTGCTGGTATCCACTCCAAACATCCATCGCTGCATTTCGACGCCGAGGGACTGCAAGAGTTGCGTTACCGGGCGACGAGAACACATCGTTGTTATGCCGATATGCTCTTCGAGTGGGTTGATCGGAATCGGAAATGGTCGCCCTCAGATATGCCGTATCCCTCTGGAAGGGAAGTAGCCTTGGAGCAGAGCGCTGCGTTCGTCACCAATGCTGCGTTGGCATTCATTTTGACCCAGCGGGATGAATATTTGGAGCTTTCCCGGAAATGGATTTCGGAGATGTTGGAATATCCCATAAATGAAGTACGCAATTATGGCTTTGGCATCTATGCTGCAGGGCTTGCCAGAGCTTATGACTGGCTTTACCGCTATCTGACCTCCCAAGAGCGCGAGAGGATTAGGACAAATGTAGTGAATATCGTTAGGCAGCTATATCAGGGTTCTATCCCAGGTACCAAGCGGCAGCTTTGGTGGGTAAACGCGCACATGCATCACGACCACTGGATTCCGGTGGGGGGATATGGTGAGGCGGCTCTGGCACTGTTGGGCGAATTGGAGGAGGCGAGTAGATGGGCTGCCAGGGCCAAGACCGATTTTGACTTTGCTCTGTCCTGGCTCGGCGAGGATGGTGCTTGGCACGAAGGGGCTGCGGATTGGTGTTATGCCATGGCACCCCTATTGTGGTTTTACGGTGCCTGGCAAAGCGTAGTCGGTGAGAATCTTCATGATGTGGACTGGATTAGGAACACTGCCAAATATCGACTCTACCATTGGCTGGGTTCCCGCAAGGGGGGGTCCCTGCCGGATGACAGCTACATATATCTCAACGATTCCTTTCGCAGTGGTCGATACAACACCAGCGGTAGCGCCTCGTGCCACCTGCTGCGGAGGTTGGCCTCGCTGTTTCGAGATGGTTATGCACAATGGCTGGCGGACCGTGACGAGGCCTTCGACATGAGACCTGGACCCAAGGGCGTTTATCAGGCACCATATGAGAATTTATCCTACACCGGCGAACCCAAAGAATATCCACATACTCAGTCGCAATGTGTTGCCTGGAATGTGCTCTGGTATGATCCGACGGTGAAGCCCATCCCGCCCATAGGCCTGCCTCGCGCGAGGCATTTTAGGAACCAGGGTATTGTGATTATGCGGACAGGCTGGGAAAAGGATGCGGCGGTGGTCTCCTTTGCCTGTGCATCGCTGGCTGGTCAACGCTGCGCAGAACGTATCCGTAACGGTGAGCAACTCAGCTCAAGCAATTACAGCCATGCCCATGCGGATTATAACGCGTTTACCCTGTTTGCCCGCGGGCAGTACTTTATCGTTCCACCTGGCTATGCGCGACGCAGCAGCGGATTTCAAAACGTGGTGAGTGTGAACGGAAACGACTTTCTGGTCGATCCTTCTATTAACGTGAGGATTGTTGGATTCCGAGTGGAGAAGGGTTTTTCTTATGCAGTTGGAGATGCGACCGAGGCTTTCCCACATCGTTTGGGAGTTCAACGGTACCGTCGCCACACCCTCTTGCTTGATTGTGACTGGATGGTTCTCTTCGATGACCTACAGCTAACCAGCCTTGGAAGAAGGACAAGTGGTTATAATCACTTCACCTGGACGGTGCACAGCGATCCAACCGCCCATCAACTTTCCATCTTGCAGAATAAAGCGATTTGGAGGGCGCGCGCGGACAAAGAGTCAACACTATCCATGCAATTACTGGAACCACAGGAATTTGCCTGGGAGCGTGCTCTATTACAGTCCACGCGTGGCAGGGGTATGTTGGAAGCACTCCGTTTGAAGCGGTCTGAGTGGTACACAGGCCAGATGAGGGTCCACTCTGCATGGTCGTGGCAGAGCCGGCCGGAGACACCTACACTCTTGCGACATCCGGATTTTCTTGCGGTGCTGTGGAGAAAGACTCCTGAAAAGCTGGCGGTTGGATTTGCCCTTACAACTGGCGTGCCGTCAGACCTTTCTCGTCCTGATTTGCGCGGTCGAGAACTTCTGCTGTTTGGCCACGACCTAGCTCGACCCGATTCCTTTCTCTCGGTCAAGGACGGTAAGGTGCGGCATGTTGAGGGACTCCGCTCCGCGGGAATCCAGAAGCAAATGCCCTAAGACAGCAAAATCAAATACCGTCCATATCCTGGTATATAAGCAACCAGCCTGAGATCGTCGTACAGTAAGTCTCAACTACAACCAAACTATAGTTTACAATCCAACTGTCCTAAGGCAGTAATCAATAAAATGAATTTGGCATTTAGTCAAATATTGAGTATAATATAAATAGAACAAGCATAATTGGGGGAAGGTTAATAATCTGAGCGGATTTAAGCGGTTATCCCGTTATCTGCATAATACTACTCCTTCCTATTCTTGGGGGCTGGTCATTTTTGGTCAGCCCTTTTTTTTACGGCCATATCCGTTCCGCAAGCCAAATCAAACATTTGTATAGTCTCTTTTTATATTCCTGGTGTCGAGCCCTTTGATTATCTTTCCTATCCGGAAAACTACTTTTGTGGTTCACAAAAAAATCACGAGCTGAGCGCAAAAATTGAGAGCTGATTATCCCTCTAAATACTCTTTAAGTCCTAAAACTATTTTGTTTTTAGATAAGCAGGGACACATAACAGAAAAATTTCAGTCATTGTCAAGTATTGCTGCTAAAAACTCTTGACTTTTGTGAGCTAATACGATAAACTTATTTTCATAGGTAGTTTCGGGGGTGGTTAAAATCGGAATGGGGGGTGTCTTCGAGTTTCCCCTGTTAAGCACCCAAGTTGGATTATTTAGTGACTTAATGATTTGGACTCACGTGCCGGATTTGCCTTGCAACCAGTCAGTTTTGGGGGGTATGGAACACCAAAACAAAAAGAACTGCCTTAAACATAAGGATTGGGAAAAACGAGTCGTTAGCTGTGGGTGGTCCACAGCAAAAGAACGCATTGTTAGAGATTGTTCTGGGGGAGAAGGAAGATGAAAAGGATATCGGCAATTTTCTGTATAGCGGTTGTTCTGGCTTTGCCATGTTTAGTAAAAGCTGTTCCTGTTGGTACTGTGGATATAGCACATACTGGTGAAGGTGCACATGACATAATGCAGATTTGGGCGGGTGGCTACGATGGTATTTTGGGCTATGCCGGAGTTTATATGCTCAATAAGACCTCCGGCACCAGCGAAGGAAAATATTGGCCCAACGGTCCGGTCGGCGTCTTTTGCATCGAATGGGCAGAGCGAGTTTCAAGCGACACATTGACTTACAATGTGATTATGCCGCAAGAAGGGCCTATACCGACCGACTTTCTGGGAGGTCCAATGGGTGCTACCAAAGCCAAATGTATTCAGGAACTTTGGGGTAGGTTCTTCGACCCAGCCTGGGTGGGAAGCGGCTCGTTTAGTAGCCAACAAAACAGGGAAGCCGAAGCCTTTGCTGCAGCTATATGGGAAATTGTTCACGAGGATCTTCCAAAATCTCCACTGGGATGGGATGTCA
>JGI24422J19971_10001875_pt1 | contig 12945 bp, 12 predicted proteins | sample DeeMarSWOR152_54_FD_19971 | JGI IMG/M metagenome (IMG submission 19971) | reverse complement strand
AATGAGAACCTTCACCCCGCCCCTCCTTCACAAAAACATTCCATTAGCCTCCGCATTTGCCCTCTCATGGCAACACCTGACCACTAACAACGCTTAACCTTCCTTTAGGAGGGGCGGGGTTCACCCTTACCCCTCCCCTTAGAGAATTGGCGATTAATCTAAATTCTATTCTCCTCATTACGTCCTTCTGCGCTCAAACATACACTCTGCTTATGAGGGGCGGGACGAGCCTGTGTGGCCAAAACCGCCACTCCCCCTTTTTGTCTGTCTCAACTGCCTGGTCGGTATAAAGTCTGCTCTTGTTGCATTGCTAAAGACCAATTGGGCGATACGGTCTCCTCGCCTAACGATAAAATTCTTCTTACTGTAGTTGAACAATACAACCTTTATTTCTCCCCGATAGTCCGCATCAATTGTGCCTGGCGAATTGAGCACACCAATGCCGTTCCTCATTGCAAAACCGCTTCGCGGTCTGACCTGAGCTTCATACCCTTGTGGTATCTCAAGTCTAATGCCGGTGGGTATAGTACAAAAAGCACCCGGCTCAATCACTATATGTGCATCGACACAGGCATAGAGATCACACCCCGCAGCTTGGTCACTCTGATATTGAGGAATAAATTCGCCCTGGATTTTTACCTTTATTTTCTTATTTACTTTATTCATCTCAGATTTTAGTTCCGCATCTGAATTCTCAGATGCGAGAATCCTCGCCGAAGGCGGGAGCATTTAGGCATTTTGGGGTTTACCCAAGCCCGTTTCAAACGGGCTGGGTTTAGGTATTTCTAAGTCTATCATTCTATCCACTCTGGGTGAAAGACAAACCACTGATCAGGATAACTTCTGATCATTGTCTCATACTTCTTGACAAGCAGACGATTGAATTCATCAACAGTACCGTCAAAAACAATTGGTGGTTCAATAACACCAAGATATCGATGACCATTGCGGTAAGGATTAAAAACCATGTATCCAAAGAGCACTGGCAGTTTTTTTTTAATGATTATATCGGCCAAACCCTTCGGGATCTTTCTCTTACCAGAAAAGAAATCAACCGTAACACCATTCTTCATTATATCACGGTCAGCGAGAACTGCCAGAGCTCGATTATTCTTTATCGTATCAAGAAAGGCGTAACCAGCACGAGTAACCGGAAAGGTCTTCATCCCGGTCTTCTCGCGGTGTTGCGTGTACAGATTGAACATCTCAGCTTCTGTCTCCTCAACCAAGGCGCTCATAGGCACATCATGTGCTGCAAGATATGCGCCGGCATAATCCCAGTTGCCAAGGTGAAGAGTTATCATTACACAGCCCCTCTTGAACGCCAAGGCCTTCGCGGTATTCTCAAAACCGACGCATTTCACATCAATAGACAGAGTCTCTTTTGAGATGAAGTCGAGCCGAAAAAAATCTACCATGGCACGTGCGAAATTCATGAATGTTTTCTTTACCTGAAGATCGAATTGCTCCTGGTCAATTTTTTTATCATAGAAGATGTGACGTAAGTTATTTTCAATGTAGCTGCGCTTCTTCTTCGACATATAACAGTACACAAGTCCAATCCTTGTAGCTATTTTATCTGATATCTTCAATGGTAAAATCTTGACTAATAAAACACCCAGCCTTTGCAATCGTACAACGGTACTCATAGAGTTCTTTAGACAACTTTTATTTGTAGGCCTGAAGTGCTGCTCCCAAAACTCCAATTGCGTTTCGCAAATCTCCTTCCTTCAGCACATACGCAATACGAACCTCATTGACACCCTTTCCAGAGGTTGAATAGAAACCATTCGCAGGGGCAAGCATTACGGTACTGTTCTCGTGGCTGAAGTCGGTCAAAAGCCACTGACAGAACGTATCTGCATCATCTACTGGCAACCGTAGTACCGTATAAAAAGCACCCTCTGGCTTGTGCCCAAAGACACCAGGTATTGTCTTCAACTCTTCGAATAGAATGTTTCGGCGCATTTCATATTCTTTAATCATCGGCCTAATGTATTTATCAATATTTTTATATGCCGCCACTGCGCCGACCTGTTCAAGTGTGGGCGGACATAGACGTGCCTGACCAAATTTGAGCAGACGATCCATAATTTTCTTATTGCGGCTAATAATACTGCCAACGCGTGCACCACATGCAGAAAACCGTTTTGATATTGAATCCATCACAATTACCTGCTCTGCAATCTCAGGTAATGACAAGGCACTTACCTGGGTCTTTCCATCATAAACGAACTCTCTGTACACTTCGTCAGAGAGCAAAAAAAGGCCATGATGTTTACAGAGATTATTGATTAAGAACATTTCTTCTTCTGTGAGGACAGTACCAGTAGGGTTATTCGGCGTGTTTATGAAGATTGCCTTGGTTCGAGACGTTATTTTCTTTTCAATAAACTCTCTACTTGGAAGGTGAAAACCATGTTCCACGATTGTAGTGATGGGCACGAGCTTTACCTGAGACATCACAGCAAAACCGTTGTAGTTTGTGTAGAATGGTTCAAATACAATGATTTCATCGCCCGGGTCACACACCGTCATCATTGCAAAAATGATCGCTTCGCTGCCGCCTGTTGTTATCCAAACATTATCCAGATCAATGGAAAATCCGAGACCTCGATGATACTCAACAACGGCTGTCCTGAGTTCCAAGAGACCGCCAGAAGGTCCATACCGTAAGACCTTTTCACGATACTGGGCAATCGCCTCGAATATCTCTACAGGTGTCTCTATATCTGGTTGTCCAATATTGAGATGAAAGACATTCACTCCTCTATTCTTTGCGTCATCAGCAAATGCGGCTAGCTTTCTGATGGGTGAATAAGGCATAGTTTCTGCTCTCTGAGACAGGTTCACCTGTTTCATGCAGAATTATATCTATCTCGTATTGAAAGTCAACCCCGCCCCTCCCAAAGGAGGGTTAAGCATTGATATTGTGTGGGGTATCGGTGTGAGAGAGCAAATATGAAGACTTGCAGATTTCATCTGTGAGGGAGGGGCGGGGTTGACTTTTCCTTACTTGACAGTATACTAATGGTATGAAAGTTAAAATTTATAACCAGTCTATCTTAGAATACAGAGGTGACGTAGTTATTGTCAACTTATTTGAGGGAGAAAAGGCTCCTGGCGGTGCAACTGGCGCAGTGGATAAAGCATTGAATGGAATCATCAGAAAAATGATTATGAGTGGCGAGATAACAGGAAAGCTTGGTGAGACTGCAATAATACATACATTTGAAAGGCTCAATGCCGACAAGGTACTCATTGTAGGGCTTGGCAAATCAAACACATTTGGACCCGAAGAGATAAGAAAGGCATCTGGAGCAGCAATAACACATGCACGTCAGACTAATGCCAAGAGAGTCGGTTCGATTGTTCATGGCGCTGGTAAAGGCGGTTTGAAACCTGATAAAGCAGCACAGTCATTAATAGAGGGTACCATGCTCGCACTCTATGAATTTGAGGAGTATAAAAAACCCGCAGAAAAAAAGATCAAGGAATTTGCAATTTTAGAAATGAATAAGAGAAAAATACAAAGATTCAATAAGGGTCTTGAATCAGGAATGATACGTGCGCAGGCCCAGAACAGTGCCCGAGACTTTATCAATGAACCAGCGAATAACCTGACACCCAAAAAATTGCATCGAAGACTGATTTCAATTATCAGGGATATGGGTTTGGAAAAGACCATTAAACTCGAGTGTCTCGCCCGTGCACAAATAAAAAAATTAGGTATGAATGCACTTCTTTCAGTGACTCAGGGGAGTGATAATGAACCACAGTTTATTACACTCAGGATAGAGAATGCAAGAAGACCCTTGGTATGTTTAATTGGGAAGACTGTGACGTTTGATTCTGGTGGAATATCGCTAAAACCTTCCGCTGGAATGGACCGGATGAAAGGAGATATGTCTGGCGGTGCTGCGGTCATAGGTGCTACACTGGCATTGGCAAAGACAAAAAGCACAATTAATCTCATGACCATCATCCCAGCAGTGGAAAACATGCCATCAGGCAAGGCATCAAGACCCGGTGACGTAGTTCGGGCAATGAACGGCAAAACAATCGAGATTATCTCTACAGATGCTGAAGGAAGGATGACTCTTGCCGATGCAATCTGTTATGCAGAAAAGAAAAAGGCACAAATTGTCATTGACATTGCAACCTTAACAGGTGGCTGTGTTGTTGCCCTCGGAGATATCACTGCAGCGGTTATGGGCAATAACCAGAAATTGATTGACTCTCTCTTAGATGTATCAAAACAGACGGGCGAAAAAATATGGCAGTTGCCTTTGTTTGAAGAGTATAAAAATCAGATAAAAAGTGATATTGCCGATATGAAGAATTCAGGGGGAAGGAAGGCGTCGACTATCACTGCGGGTCTCTTCCTACAATCGTTTGTTGACAAAGCGAAATGGCTCCATATTGATATGGCAGGCAAAGAGATTGCTGAAAAGAAGAATTTCTATACGCCTGTTGGTGGTACAGGATTTGGCGTGAGGACCCTGTTTGAGTTTTTACAAAAAATCACGTAACGTTGTGACTCTTTTTCACCTGAGTTACCGTCCTAACGCAGGGTAACAGTAACCTGTTTTTTGTTAGGTAACAGGTCATTTCAAAAACGCAATGGCTGTAATAGAACTCCTTGACATCACACAATTTTAAAATAGAATACCATAGATATGATTGAAAAACCATCTGGGATAATCATCTGTGAAAAGTGTGGACATGAAAACACAAAGGTCGCAACATACTGTACAAATTGTGGTAATCAATTGCAGCAAGATTACTACAAAGGTCTATGGCTCAAAAACATTATTATTACGCTCATTCTTTTCCTATTGCCGTTCATCATACTCTTCTACATCATAAACTTTGAAATCAGCACCCATTCCGAAAATCAAGTAGAACAGGGACTGCTCTATTCGCTCGATGTAAATGCGCGGATAATAAAGTCTTTTCTTGATGAACGAAAGACAGATTTATTATCGATTGCAAAATTAGATGTTAATGATATAACCCAAGTAAAGAACAAAATATCATTTTTTCGAAGGTTCGCGATCGAGAAACCCTGGTTTGACTTTATTGCAGTTACCGATGCGGATGGCAACATTATATTGTCAACTGATACTGTCATGCAGAAAAATATTCAGGATCGTGTCTATTTCAAGAAGTCTCTCGGAGGTGAGTTCTATAACAGTGGTATATTCTACTCAGATATCCTTGACACAACGGCAATGCTCATCTCAGCTCCTCTGTTCAATCTGCACGATAAGATCATCGGTGTTATTCTCGCTTCAATCAGTCTAAAAACATTCTATGATTTAATCCTCGACCTGCGTATCGGTGAGACGAGCGAGATTTTTCTCGTCGATGAAAACGGTATCTTTCTTTCTTCTTCAAAACTTGGAGGGAAGGTACTCAGGGAATATGGTCACTATAAAGAAGATCCGAATCCACATACAGGACGAGGCGGCGTTTTGATCCATCGCGACTATCGTGGTAAGAAGGTTATCTGTGCATATGAGAAATTCGTCGAACTGCATGGCTATTTTGTATCTGAAATGGACGTAGAAGAGGCACTCGCCCCTGTCATCACCTTAAGAAATCTTATGTTCTATATCTTCCTCGTGTTCGGATGCTTTCTCGTCTTCTCATCCCTTTTCTTCTCAAGGCAGGTCACCAACCTTCTCAAGAATCTCACGAGTTCTTTGAAATCTGCACTCGATGATATAAGCAAAAAGAAAAATACTATAGACATCATCAATGTGAAATTGAGGGAACGTTTACGCGATTGTGAATCTCTCAGTGAGCAATTGCGTATCTCTGAAGAGTACACCAAGAATATTATTAACAGTATTTCAAGCGGTCTCATTGCGATCGACAAAGATCTCAAAATTACATACTGTAACGAGTTCATGAAGGCATTCTCGATGAAGCAAGAGATTAAGATGAATACAAATCTCTATGATATATTCCCAGTGCTCAAAAAGAGAGAGATTCAAAATGAGATTAAAAATATATTCTCACGTAAAATGCCTTCTCACATAGAGAAGGTGCCTATCACAATAGATGGTCGCCATATCACATTGAGCATTGCTGGATTTCCGATAAAATCTGTAGAAAAGGTAACCGGCGCAACGCTGTTGGTGAATGATATTACTGAACAGGAACGACTTCATGCCCAGATGGCTGATTATGAAAAACTCTCTGCCTTGAGCCAACTAGCATTGGGAGCTGCCCATGAGATAAATAACCCATTGTTGGGTATCACCTCATACATTGAACTCCTGCTCGAGGAGGAGAACGATGTTGAAAAGAAAACAAGGGCGAAAGAAGTCCTTGATAATGCATATAGAATTTCCGAAACAGTACGTGGGCTCCTCACCTTCGCACGGCCGACACCGCCAAAATTCGTAAAGATAAGTCTCAATAAGTTAATATCTGAAACACTCTCATTTCTGCAACATCAACCACTTTTTAGAAAAATAGAAATCACAAAAAGGCTTTCTGATGCAGTGTCCCAGATCACGGCAGATGCAAACCAAATACGGCAGGTTCTTATCAATATCTTTATCAATGCTGCCCAGGCAATGGAGAATGGGGGAACGTTGATCGTCACGACNAGTAAAGTNAAATTNGAAGAATCTGTTGAAGTCTGTATCATTGACACTGGTGTCGGTATAGCAAAAGAAAATCTCAAAAAGGTATTTGATCCATTCTTTACCACGAAAAAGGGTGAGGGTACTGGTCTTGGTTTGAGCATCAGTTACAGTTATATCAAGAACCATAACGGCGACATAACAATAAAGAGCGAACGCAGCAAAGGTACCGAGGTAACGATTCTCCTACCAATAAGACAGAAGGCAAAGGTACATTCAGAGGTCATCCAGTAATGGCTGAGTCTATTCTTATTATCGATGATGAGGTACTGACTCTCAATAATCTGAAGCGGGCACTCGAAAAGGAGGGATATGAAATACTCCTCGCGGACTCAGGAGAAACAGGTATAGAGGTTTTTAAACAGCACCGACCAAATCTTGTACTCGTCGATTTGATGCTCCCTGGAGTTGATGGCATTGAAGTACTCAGGCAGATTAAAGGGGCCGATGCAAATACCGTGGTCATAATGATAACAGCATATGAAATACTGGAAAAGGCGATAGAATCAATGAAGCTCGGCGCTTATGATTACCTCCTCAAACCATTTAAGATAGGTGATCTAAAGATCAATGTAGCACGTGCTCTTGAACTCCAGTCACTGAAGATCAGAGTCACAGAAACCGTAGAGACAGAAAAAGGAAAATACTACTTTGACAGAATAATAGCAAAGAATAAGAAGATGAAAGAAGTGTTAGAGACAGCGCGTAAAGTAGCACAGCTTGACAAAACGACAATCTTGATCACTGGAGAGAGTGGCGTTGGCAAAGAACTCCTCGCACGGGCGATCCACTATAATAGTCCACGTGTCGACGAGCAATTTATTGAAATCAACTGCGCTGCAATCCCAGAGGGGCTTTTGGAAAGTGAGCTTTTCGGCTATGAGCCAGGGGCATTTACCGACGCCCGTAGGCGAAAAATCGGCCTCTTCGAAAAGGCTGACCACGGTACCATATTTTTAGACGAGATCGCTGATATGCCATTGCCACTCCAAGCCAAAATACTCAAGGTCCTTGAAGAGCAATCGCTCACAAGATTAGGGAGCACAAGTCAGATCAAAATTGATGTACGAATCATCACTGCTTCAAATAGAGATCTGCAAAGATTAACAAAAGATGGCAGTTTCCGGGAAGATCTATTCTACAGGTTGAATGTGGTACCGTTAGCCATTCTACCACTACGGAAACGAAAGGAAGATATAATACCACTCACCCTCTGTTTTATCACAGAACTGAACAAAGAACTCCACAGGTCATTTAGGGGTATATCTGAAGAGGCTGCGAAGATACTCCTCGAATATGATTGGCCTGGCAATGTGAGAGAATTAAAGAATTTGATCGAAAGGATAATGGCGTTGCACCAAGCAGAAGAAATAGAGATTGAGCATCTACCAATGGAGATAAAATCACGAACAGTTGTGGCTGATACAGAGGTGATGAGAGAGACTGGTGATGAACATGAATTTGTCACCCTCAGTGAATTGGAAAGGAGGTATATCAAAAAGGTATTAGAGTACACAGAGGGGAATAAATCCAGAGCAGCAAAAATATTGGGAATACACCTCACGTCTCTCTTCAGGAAATTGAAATCGATGAAATAAGCACTCCATTATCATTATACCTATAGCATTTTGCTTAAGAGTAGTGCAAAATGCTATACCCCAAGAAAAAATTTCTCGAAATTTCATTACATTATTCTGGCACAGATCTTGCTATATAAAAAGGTAGATGGAGGCAAAAATGGTCAAAATAAATAATCACAGAGTTAGACAAAAAAAGTATGATCCGTTCATCGAGGCAACATTACAGTATGAAAGGGCTGCAGGTATACTTGACCTCGAACCTTGGATCTACAACCGATTAAAATACCCGGAAAAGGAACTCACTGTACACATGACCATCACCAGGGATAATGGCAAGGTCGAGACATATGTTGGCTACCGTGTCCAACATTCCACAGTGAGGGGACCAGGAAAAGGAGGAATTCGTTATAGCCCTGATGCATCACTCAGCGAATGCAAGGCACTCGCAGCCTGGATGACATGGAAGTGTGCGGTTTTGGACCTACCACTTGGTGGCGCCAAGGGTGCTGTCATATGTAATCCACCAGAAATGTCTGAAAATGAACTTGAAAAATTGACAAAGGAGTATACCTACTCCATTAAAGATATAATCGGTCCACATAAAGATATCCCTGCACCTGATGTATGGACAAACGCGCAGACCATGGCATGGATATGTGATGCATATAGTCGATACATAGGCCATTTCGAACCAGCAGTGGTCACTGGCAAGCCACTCTGCATCGGTGGTTCACTCGGCAGAGCAGGTGCCACAGGTCTGGGTATGTATTACAGTCTGCTCGAGACATCAAAGCATCTTGAATATCCCCTTGAGGGCAAGCGAGTTGCAATCCTTGGCTATGGCAACGTTGGTTCTTCAATTGCCCGCCTGCTCTATGACTACGGTGCGAAGATAATCGCAATTACTGATATTTACGGTGGTATATTCAACAAAAATGGCATCAAAATACCAGAACTTGACGAGTATGTGAGAAGGACAAAGAGTGTCAAGGAATTCAAAAAATATGATTCTATTACCAATGATGAACTGATCGAACTCAAATGCGATATTCTTCTGCCCTGTGCTGTCGAGGGTATGATTCATGCTGATAATGCTGACAAAATAAAAGCAAAAATAATCTGTGAGGGTGCAAATGGTCCAACAACAGCCGAGGCTGATGAAATACTGGTGAATAAAGGTGTGTTCGTGATACCTGACATTCTCGCCAATGCCGGCGGTGTGACCGTATCTTATCTTGAGTGGGTACAAGATACGCAAAGGGTCTTTTTCGATGAAGACGAAGTTAAAAACAGATGCTGGAAAATGATGCAGAAATCTTTTTGGGATGTGATTCGCATAGCCGATAGATTCAAGGCTGATAACCGCCATGCCGCATACGTACTTGCAGTACAACGCGTAGCCGATTCAGTGAGGACTTTCGGTAAGATCGGCAGAAATTAGGATACTGCAAAAGAGATATAAAGGCTGGGTACAACCCAGCCTTTTTTTTACGGACAGAGACTATTGCATCTTGCAATAGTGCAAAATAAGTTCCCCGTTGACTTTTGTCTGAAATTAGGTATACTAGAAAGATCGCCTGAAAGGAGTTCTGTGAAATTTAGTCCACAGGAAGTCTCGAAGATTATCGATGGGTACCAGGCAAGAAAAACCTCGCTGCTTGCCATCCTCACCGATATTCAGGAAAAATATAATTGGCTTCCACCTGATGCCCTAAGAATAGTTTCTGAGAAATTATGCGTACCATTGATTGAAGTCTACAGTGTTGCCTCTTTTTACAGGGCATTTAGCCTCACGCCGCGAGGCAAACATGTGGTTACTGTCTGCCTCGGAACTGCCTGCCACGTGCGTGGTGCACCGATCGTCCTCGACCGCGTACAGGATATCCTGGGAATTTCACCTGGTTGTACGAGCAAGGACCAGCAATTCACCTTAGAGACAGTCAATTGTCTTGGTGCATGTGCGTTGGCTCCGATAGTCGTCGTCGACAATCAATACCATGGCCAAACCACAGTTCAGAAAGTCGACCCAATTCTGAATAAATATCTGAAGAAGAAGAGGAAAATCAAAAAGACTGCACGGAAAAAGTGAAACTCGAAACAATAAGAGAGCTTCTCCACGCAGAAATAATCTCCAAATGCAGTAATCCTGATACTGACATAAAATTCGCAAAGGCCTCAGATTTAATGAGCGATGTGCTTGCCTTTTCACTACCATTTACGAGACCAGAGGCAATACTCATAACAGGATTGACGAACAAACAAGTAGTCAGAACATGTGATATTGCGGGCATATGTGCGATCGTCTTTGTCAGAGGTAAGAATCCTTCAGCAGAGACCATTAGACTTGCAGAGGAGTGCAATATTACAATTCTCACTACTAAGCTAAAGATGTATACCGCATGTGGCATTTTATATGCTAAAGGCATTAGGGGGGCACCTGTAAAAGAGTAGCATAAAAGAAAATGAAAGAAAAGATATTATTCGAACAAAAATTCGAAATCAACGGCGGTGACTTCGTCAATGCTGGTGAATCTTCCTATAAGATTAAGAGTATACTCAAGGAGATTGGGATTGATAGTGATATAATCAGGCGGATATCAATCGCAGCCTATGAGGCAGAGATGAATGTAGTTATGTATGCGGAACATGGTGCTATGCATCTCCTTGTGTATCCTGGCAAAATTCTCTTAAGGATTGAGGATAGAGGTCAAGGCATAAAAGACATAGAACTTGCAATGCAACCTGGTTTTTCTACAGCGACTGAAGAGATGAGAGAAATGGGCTTTGGCGCAGGCATGGGACTGCCCAATATCAAAAAGAATGCTGATGTTTTCGATATCAAATCAACTGCCGGAAAGGGTACAAACCTCAACATCACATTCAATCTTAACAGCAAAAATGGATGAGATAAGTCTTCTTCACTCAATTAAAATCGACAGGCAGAAGTGTATTGGATGTGTGAGATGCATGAAGAGCTGCCCAACTATGGCAATACGTGTGCGTAGTAAAAAGGCAAAAATCAATTACAGCAGGTGTATTGATTGTGGAGAGTGTCTGAGGGTGTGCCCCTATGACGCAGTCATACCCATGACGACGTCAACCGCTGACCTCAATAAGTTCACGTACAAAGTTGCACTTCCCTCGCCAGTACTCTATTCTCAGTTTGGCCAACACATCATGCCGAACGAAATCCTCACCGTTCTAAGAGAAACGGGCTTTGATTATGTCTACGATGAAGCAATGATGTGTGAAATGACAAGCATGGCGATTGAGGAGTACCTTGAGGAGCATAAATCACCACGACCAATGATTTCCTCGACCTGTCCAGTTGTTGTGCGACTCATACAGAGACTCTTTCCTAGTCTCTGTGAATTGATCATTCCGATTGAGCCACCGCGTGAGGTTGCAGCGAAGAACTTACGCGATGAGATAGCTGAAAAGCATGAAATTCCCAAAGATAGCATCGGCATTATTCACATCACACCCTGTGCCGCAAAAATGGTCTCAATCAATCACCCGGAGACGATGCAGAAATCACACCTCGATGGTGCACTCTCAATCCATGAAATGTATAATGAAATCATGATGAAACTCAAGAAAACAAAACGACCATCTATGTTAGAAAAACATCACTCCATCAGTGGTATCGGTATTGGTTGGACGATTGCTGGAGGTGAAATGAGAGAACTGAAAAATCTCCATACTGTATCAGTATCCGGTGTATATGATACGATTAAAATACTCGAAGATGTTGAGTCAGGCAAACTCAAAAATCTTGAATATCTTGAATGTTTCATTTGCCCTGATGGTTGCATTGGTGGTCCTTTAACAGTAGAAAATAGATTTGTCGCCAGGAGTAATGTGCTGAGGCTTATCAGAACATATGGCGACAAGAAGACAGTAAGTACCGATGTTGTCCATAAACTCTATAAAGATAAATTCTTTTCTTTTGAAGAGTCAGTGACACCAAAGCCTTTCCCCCCACTCGATAAAGACAGGACCAAGGCAATCAAAAAGATGGAGTTAATAGAAGAAATATTGAATAAACTCCCTCGAACAGATTGTGGTGTATGTGGTGCACCTAATTGTAGAACATTTGCTGAAGATGTTGCACGAGGGGAAGCACAATTACAGGATTGTTTTTTCTATAAAAAAAGAAAGGAACATTGATGAAAAAAGACACAATAAAAATATCTGATATCGTTGATGCCCTTAATTTGAAAATTGAATGCGGCGAAAAATTGCTGAATAGAGAAATAAAAGGTGGGTATGCGAGTGACCTCTTGAGCGATGTAATGGCCAATACTAAAGAAGGAGATATTTGGGTCACCCTTCAAGGGCATCCAAACATCGTTGCAGTCGCTAAGCTAAAGGAAATTGCCGGAATTATTCTGGTCAACAATCGAAGACCAGAACAGGAGACTTTAAAAAAGGCAGAAGCTGAAGAAGTACCAATACTGACCAGTACGCTTCCATCCTTTGAATTAATCGGTAAATTGTACAAAATGGGTATATCTGGAATGCGTTAATGCTCAGATGTCTCCGTGCAGATCTACATATTCATACATGTCTGTCACCATGCGGCGATTTAACGATGTCGCCTTACAGAATAGTTACAAGGGCAAGGGAAATGAAGCTTGATATCATAGGAATTTGCGACCATAACTCTGCAGAAAATGTCCAGGCAACAAAAAATGCGAGCTCGG
>JGI24422J19971_10001874_pt1 | contig 12946 bp, 11 predicted proteins | sample DeeMarSWOR152_54_FD_19971 | JGI IMG/M metagenome (IMG submission 19971) | reverse complement strand
TCAAGGGCGTGGTGGTGGGTGATGAAGGGGCGGGCTAGAGCGCCCCCGGCTGACGGCTGCAGTACCGGCGTTTCTACCTCGATAAAGCCTCGCCGGTTTAAGAATTGCCGTATGGCGGTAATAACCTGACTGCGCACGTGGAAGATTTCTTTAGCCTCGGTATTGGCGATGAGGTCAAGGTAGCGTTGCCGGTATCGCTTGTCGGTATCGCTAAGCCCGTGCCACTTTTCCGGCAGGGGCTGTAGCGACTTAGCCAGCAGGGTAAGGTCTTTTACCTCAAGGGTAGGCTCTCCGCTCTTGGTCCGGAACAGCCCACCGCTGGCGCCGATAATATCGCCGATATCTATATCCTTAAGCAGTTTGAGGGCGTCTTGACCCAGCAGGTCGCTGCGAAAGTATAGCTGAATCTTCCCTGAGCTATCGCGGATATCAAGGAAAGAGACCTTGCCCATAAGGCGGCTGGCCATAACCCGCCCGGCAAGATTAACTACCGGCNCTTCAGCCGTACCGCNTGCCTCTTGCTGCTCAAGTAGAGCTAGGGCTTGTTGGGTGGTGTGGCTGCGGTGATAGCGGTAAGGGTAGGGGTTAATGCCGCGGGCGCGAATCTTGTCCAGCTTTTCCCGTCGTTTTCGGGCAATGCGGTCTAGTCTTGATGTCATCTCTATCCTGTTCCTGTGTAATTCGGTAAAAAAGACTGAGAGTTTTGAGCTCCCAGCTAGTTACTAGTCGCTTATTGGTTATTATATGTCGTCTTTGTCCTATAGTAAAGCCGTTGGTCGGGTTTGTCCCCGTAAGGTATCCAGCCAGGTGACCGATTTTACCTCCCGTTCCAGAAGGTACTTGAGGTAGTTTCTCATTACCTCCTCTAGCTCGTGGCATAATTCCGGGTCTATTTTTAGCTGGCTAATAGTATCGTAATTGCCGGTCTGCAAAAATCTCAGCACTTTCAGGGCGTTAACCGATAGGGAGTAGGCATAAAACTGGTCCTGGCTGCACCTGGGGCACAGCACACCGCCGGCACCGGGGGAGAATGAGTTGGTGACAGCTTTTAGCGGCGAGTGGCAGGAGACGCACTGCCCTAGCTGGGGTCGGTAGCCAACCAGGTCAAGGAGGTGTAATTCAAAGTAACGTAGAGTTAGTCCATTATTGTTGCCCTGGCATAGCTTATGCATTGTCTCCAGTAGCAGTTGAAACAGGGGGTAGTTTTCGTCATTATCGGCGGTGAACAGGTCAACTAACTCCACGGCATAGAGGGCTTGGGAGGTAAGCTGGAGGTTGCTCTTTAAGGGCAGGAAGCTATTTATGGTCTGGCTGCCGATTACCGTATCCAGATTTCGCCCCCGGGCCAGTGATACCAGGCTGTGGGTTAGAAGCTCAAGGTGTCCCGCCATCTTGCTTCTGGGGCGTCTGATCCCCTTGGCTACCGCCCGAATCTTACCCAGGTGGGGGGTGTAGAGGCTCAGGATTCTATCCGCCTCCCCCAGCTTAATCTTCTTAATAATAATGGCTTCCGTCTGATAGGTTCGTGGCTGGGACATTTTTACTTACTTCTGTTTAATATTCTCCGTTTTGGCTAAGTTACCCGCGAGCGGTTCTCAAGATAAGTATTCCTGGCATAATAGCTGGATAGCTCTGCGCATCGAATCGTTTCCCTCGCCAGAGACCTTGTTGAAAACCTTGCTCTGTCCCGTTCCATCCAGTCGAATTTGGCCGGGGCGAATCTTATCCACTTCCGAGAGTAGCCTGTCCGATGATGCCCTGTCACCAAGTGCTTCGGCGATGTAGGCAAGGTAGAGAAAAGGAGGCACAGAGTCAGTTTGCCCGATGCTTATCTGCGCGGCGGCACTCTTAATCCACCAGCGCACCGCTTCGGCTAGGCTTCCCGACTCGAATTCGATGGTCGCTAGCTGATTGCATAAGGAATATTTTTTCTTACACCGTGTCAGCCCCTCGTGGATTACGGCTCGGGCGTCGTCAATCTTTCCCATCTTGTCCCGGAGGACAGCTTTCCAGATATACACAAAATCGAAATCGGTATACTGCCCCCAGATTGACTCCAAGAGGGACATAGCTTCCCGTACTTTGTCTTGATTTCCTAGTTCGGTGACCTTTCTCAGTTCCTCGATTCCGTACCAGTCCCGAGCTTCGTCAACTTCCTGGAAATCGAATGTGAAGCACGAGTCCACATAGGGGTCACCGGTTGCGGCTATGGTTCTTATTGGCTTGGGCGGCGCCCCCATTTCTTCAGGGACACTCACCGTTGTGTCTCGCTGGGCGATAGCCGCCACCGTCTCCCTCGCTTCCTTCTCTATCGTGGCATCGCTCTTGGCCACGGAAAGTATCGAGTCAATACAGCTTTTGTCACCGGAAACAGCCAGGACACGCAGGATTTCCCGGCGATAGCCCGTTTGGAATTTTCTGTCTTCCGGGATGCTGCGCTTCAGTTCCTTACACAGCTCGGGAAGAGCCGGCTTGCCGATTTTGACCAGGGCATCGATAGCTGGCTGCCTGGTTTCTTCCTTCCACTGTTGTTGCCAGAGAACGGACAGCAGGTGGCGTATTGCCCGGTAGTTGCCAATTTCACCTAAAGCCCGGTTTGCCTCCGGCGTTCGGCTGCTATAATTATGTGCCCTTAGGAGTATTTCTTCATAGAGCTCCGGCGAACATCGTTGTCTTAAACTCGACAGACCACACTTGAGACAAACGAGATTGGACGACGGGGCACCCCCGCTGTCCTCGTAGTCCGTCTCAGCGAAGCCGCTCTCGCTCAAACGACCTTTATGGACAGTTTGAAAAATCTCCAATAAGGGCTCTATCGCCGCCTCGGTACCTATGGCTCCTAAGGCATTGGCAACAGTGTAGGACTCGTCCTTATGTTTCCTGAAGTATTCCATAAGTGGCTGGATGGCTTGCTCTCGCTCCGGGTGAGCGGCCAGTTTCTCCTGGGCTTCCTGCCGCTTATCATAGCTTCCTTCGGTGAGGGACTTGACCAGCTTGGCAATCTCTGGCGAGGCTCCTTTACTCGCACTTCTGGTCTGAGGCTCCTCTTTCTTGTCGGCGCCAAATAATTTATCACGTATACCCATTTTCCGTGCCTCCTCAGGTTGAGTAGACTCCGCCTAATCCAGATTTATCTGGTGAACCGACCGTTGTCTTTTGAGGCCGGGAGTTGGTGGATCCTTTTCTCCAGCCAGCCTATTTTATCTACCTCCCGGATGTCAAATTCGGGGACATAGGGCTTGATATCCAGCAGGGGAGTCCCATCTATAATGTCTACATCCTGGATATGGAGGATATTTTTTTCAATCTTAATCAGACGGACTACCGAGANGCCGATTGGGTTCGGTCGGTTGGGACCGCGCATGGCAAAGACGCCGCGGGCCTGGTTGTCCATGTAGGGCTTGGCTTCCAGGNNNGACCNCTGGGATAGATGAAAGTGGTAGAGCAAAATAAGGTGGGAAAAGCCGTCAACATCCTTTAAGCCGTTAGCATATTCGGGGAAGACCTCAACCGTGCCGCCGATTCCCTCAGCCCCCGCCGGCTGTATCGGTGTCCCTTTGGCTTCCTGGAACGGGGAATGAATGACCCCGATCGGCTTATATTTTATCTCACCCATGGTTTTTGGCTTAAATTGAACCTCACCCCCTCTATGCACCCTAAAAAATCTTTGATTTTTCAGGGAACCCGCTGTGTCCCCCTCTCCATAATAGGGAGATGTATTCTTAGCATGAGGGGGAAGGGATTTTAAGAGAGGCTTCGCCTCTCTCTACCCTACACTCCCCCTTCCCTTAACCAATTACTAAGGGGAGGGGGATGGGTTACCCTGCCCCGGTCAGGCGCTATTACATTACCGCATACAATTCGACTTGGTGACTCTCCTCGACCGCTTCCCACTTCGGCATCATCGCCTGCACCTCTGGGTCTGCCATCGCCTTCTCGAAAAAAGCTGCCAGTCCGGTAAGGCTGTCCCACTCAACCTCAAAAATGACGGTGTGCATGGCATCGCCTCCACCAGTGAAGGGACGGTACATCCTCATACCGGTAGTAGGTAGCCCCAACCGCTTCACGATAGCCATGTACTGCTCATTAAGCGCCATCGCCTCGGCCGTCTTGCCCGGGAGAATTTTCATAATTCCTCGCTGCATTACTTTCATTTGTCGCCTCCTTTTTATTAAACTTCCTGCCTGCCCAGGTCAGGCGCTATTACATTACCGCATACAATTCGACCTGGTGATTTTCGAGGAGTACGTCCCACTGTGACATCTGCGCCTGATACTCCGGGTCTGCCATCACCTTCTCAAAAAAGGCTGCCATTTCGGTAAGGCTGTCCCACTCAATCTCCATAACGACGGTATGCATGGCATCGCCTCCTCCGGTGAAGGGACGGTACGTCCTCGCCCCGGCAGTCGACATCCCATAGCGACTGGAGATAGCCATGAGCTTTTCAGTAAGTGCCATCGCTTCTGCCATTTTGCCCGGGGCGATTTTCATAATTCCTCGCTGCATTACTTTCATTTGTCACCTCCTTTTGGTTAAAACTCCTGCCTGCCTTCAATGGCTCGGGTCAGGGTAACATCGTCGGCGTATTCCAGCTCGGTGCCGAAGGGTAGTCCCCTGGCCAGGCGGGTAACCCTGATGCCCAGGGGTGAAATGAGCTGGCTTAGATACAAAGCGGTCTGTTCTCCCTCAAGGTTGGTGTTGGTCGCCAGGATGACTTCATCTATTGAGCCAGCCTGTAATCGGTTCATAAGCTCCTTGATTCTGATATCGTCAGCGCCTATCCCTTCGGTGGGTGAGATGGCGCCATGGAGCACATGGTACAGCCCGTTATAAATCCGGGTGTGCTCCAGGGCCAGGATGTCCTGGGGCTGTTCCACGATGCAAATCTTGGTCCGGTCGCGCTGGTTACTGCGGCAGATGGAGCAGGGGTCGGCGTCGGTAACATTGAAACAAACCGAGCATAGCCTGGTCTTCCGTTTTATTGACAGAATAGCATCGGCTAGAAGCTTGGCTTGCTCTTCAGGGGCACGCAACAGGTAGTAGGCAAGTCGCTGGGCGCTCTTGGGTCCAATGCCAGGCAGTTGGTTAAGCTCATGAATGAGCTTAGACACCGATTCAGTGGTCGGTATGAGATTCTGGTCCAACCCCATCCCCTTTATCCCCTTCCCCTAATTAAGGGATATATATTTCTTGCATGAAGGGGAAGAAAATTTATTTAGAGGGGCTCCGCCCCTCTTTAACTCCCCTTGACTACTATTTTGAGTAAGAAGGGGGAAACAAGGTTTCAGATGGGCTCCGCCCCTTCAAACTTCTCCTGTCAAACCGCCTCTTTTTAGATGATTTTGAATTAGGTTAGCCCGGGGAATTTAATGCCCCCCAGACACTTAGCCGCAACTTTTTGAGATTTGGCAATGGCTTCGCTTACCGCCGTTAATACTAATTTTTCCAGGACTTCTGCCTGGTCGGGGTTTATCACCTGGGGTGAAATTTTTATTGACTGTAATTTTTGTTGACCAGTAATAGTAACCTTAACTGCGCCTTTACCTGAGCTGGCTTCTACGATAGTGTCGCTTAACTCTTTTTGGGCTTTGTCTAGCTTTGATTTAAGTTCCCGGGCCTGACTTAGGAAGGACGGGTTCATTTCTCCTCCACATCAATAATTTGGGCACCCATCTTTAGCGCTGCCTGCAGCAGGTGGTTAGCTTCCGGTTCGTAAATACAACGCACATGGCAGGGACGCCCGAGGAAGTTACCGATGATTTTCCCGGCTATCTGTTGGTTTTCCGGCTTCTCTATTTGCTCCTTATGATACGGATATCTAAAGGCTAGGATTATGGTGTCGTTTTCAATTGCTACCGGCTTAACCCCGGCACTTCTCAGAATAGCAATAGCCGGGGTCCTTTTGGTATCTTCTGGAGCTTGCTCGATAACCTGCTTCCAGTTGGCTCTCATTTGTTCAATTTCACTACCCGGTTCCGGCGGGGGAATAGTAGTCTTTGGTGCTGGTGGTGGGGGGATGTTAGCTGGCTCGGCTTGGGCTGTTGGCTGGGGTGGGGCCGCTGGGGGGGGAGCCGATGTTACCGGCTGACGTAATTCAGGCTCAGCTTCTACCGCCGGGCTTCCCTTTGCCTCCTCCGGGGTCAGGGCGCAGTCAACCAGGGCTAGCTCCAGGGGCAGGGTAGAGTAGTTATCAAGACCAAGCTCAAGCTGACCGAAGAGTTTGACTGCCTTCAATATTTGACCCAGGGAGGCTTTAGCGGCTAGAGCCTTCAGTTCAGCTATATCCTCGGCGGTGAAGTCTATGGTTTCGTCAGAGCCGGTCTTTATTAGCAGTAAGCCTCTGAGATATTCCACCAGTTCCCGATTGAATTGGCGTAGGTCCAGACCATCGTTGTTAACACTGTTTATCGTTGTTATCCCGGCTGAGATATCATTATTTACAATGTGCTTTACCACCTCTTTGACTCGCCAGTCTCCGGTGGTGCCCAGGATAGCCTGGACCTGCTGGAGTCCGACCTCTGAGCCATAATAGGTAGTTAGCTGTTCCAGCAGGTTTTCCGCGTCTCGCAGGCTACCGGTGGCACTCTTAGCGATAAGCCGTAATGCCTCTGGCTCCATATCAATGCCTTCCTGGCTACAAATACGGGTGAGTTTGGAAACTATGTCGGCCTGGGAGATGCGGCGGAAATCGAAACGCTGGCACCGTGACGAAATGGTGGGCAGGACCTTATGGGCTTCGGTAGTAGCCAGAATAAAAATAACGTAGGGTGGTGGTTCCTCAAGCGTCTTCAACAGGGCATTGGAGGCTTCTTTAGTCAGCATATGGACTTCGTCTATAATATAGACTTTATAACGGGCCTGGTTAGGCGCATAGTTGACCCGGTCACGGAGCTCTCGGATTTCGTCAATGCCACGGTTGCTGGCAGCATCAATTTCTATGACATCCAGAGCCCTGCCCTCCCTTATTGCCTGGCACATAGGGCAGGCATTACACGGCTCACCCTTGCCGTTGGTCAGGCAGTTTACTGCCTTAGCCAGGATGCGGCCAGTGGTGGTCTTGCCGGTTCCTCGCGGACCACAAAAAAGGTAGGCGTGAGATACGCGGCCACTATCGAGGGCATTACGCAGTGTCTGGGTTACCTGTTCCTGACCGACTACCTCGGCTAAGCTTTGAGGACGCCACTTACGATAAAAAACTTGAGAAGCCATCTTCGGTTGCCTCTATTATACTCTATATTATCTGGTTTCCCAAGGGTTTGGGACTAAATAAGTATTGAATTTTGGGATGACCCTCTTAAAATAAATACCCCTCTTCCGGTGAAGAGGGGTATAGGAAACTCAGCCAGTAACCGTGGTTCACAATGGCTCGGACTGGCTAGTTATAATAACGAGGGTATATCTTGTGAGGCATCTTCTATTGCTTTAAGTTTGCCCTTTACTTCTTCCTGCCTCTGTTTAACCTCGGAGATAAAGCCAGCCGATTTATTGTAGTAGTCCTTGACCTTGTCCACAGTGTTAAGTTCCGACAGGATTACAGCTACATCCATCACCCCTCTTTCTCTGGGGTAATCGCCATTTCTTATTGTAGCCTCGGGGGCTATGTCTCTTAGATAGTCTCCCAGCTCCTTGATTAGGTCCATATTCATTTCTTTAGCTGGTGCCGAAAGGAGATACAGGGCTCTGCCGGCATCCTTGGGGTTACACCTGAGTGACAGCTCACTTATGGCTTCATCCATGGCTTGAATTCCCTTGTGGGTTTCGGTGCTTTTTTGCCTGAAGTTGCGCTTTCGCTCAAAGGGAAGGGTGATTAGCGGTAGCGGTGATTTACCATAACCTATTACTGTCCATCCTACCAGAGTCTGTATTATGTCTCCGGCATCAAGCATCCTGGCCCCGATGTGTTTTGGCTTTTTCTCCTCACCGGCGCAGAGTAAGTTGTAGAATGGTTCCACCATTAGGGCATTAATTTTAGCCAGGTTGTTTCTAAGTGAGAAGTCCTTTCTAACATACCTTTGATTGTCAACCAGAATTATGGCATCAGCCACTGAGTTAACTGATTTAAGGCATACCGCTGAGTTATAGATAGTTCTTTCCTCGGTAGTCTCTTCGTGCTCAAAGGGAAGGACAATAAGATTGTATACCGGTTTATCCATGTAGCGCTCTTTTATGAGTTGCGTTAGTATTGGTATTCCCCCAGAGCCGGTGCCACCGGCAGAAGAGGCGATTAGCAAGAAGGCGTCTGACTCAAAGAAACGCCGGGCGCTTCTTATAGCATCGACGACTTTATCGCCGTCCTCGTTGGCTATCTCAGCCCCCAGTTCATTTATCTTGCCTACGCCGTGACCGCCGGTCTTCCGACCCCCAATAAGGATTCGGTGCTGGTAATCAGACCTTATTGTGGTTAGCCCACTTAAATCGGCAGCATCGGTGTTTACGGCGAAAGCGCCAGTAACTATCTCAATCCCACGATAACTACGCGCCCTTCTATTTAGTCGGGCAAACTCATCGGCAATTCTGCCACCACATTGTCCGAAACCTATGACTACTAATTTCATTTCTCACCCCGTTATTAATAATTTCATTATTTTAGGCATATTTATAGAATAATGTCAATTATCATACATATTTATCATACACATTTTTTATCTTTAACCTGGTTTGTATTGCAAAACTAAATAGCCTATCATAAAATAGAAGATACAGCCAGAATGTTAGGCCTTTAGTGGGAAGGCTAAATGAGATTTTAGTACTGGAGGGTTATTAAGAGCTATGGAAAATGATACTGAGGCGATTGAGGAAGCAGCGGCCAGAGCTGAGCTACTAAGTAAGTCAGCTAAGGGAGCCGCCGGGGCATCAAAAAGCGCAGCTCAAGAAGCCATAGCCAGGGCCGAGGCAATAGGTAAGTCAGCCAGAAAGGTGGCGGAGCAAGCCCAAAAAGCATCTCAGAAAGCGGTGGGTAAGGCTGAGAAAGTAAGCCGGGAGGCTAAGGAGCTGGCTGAATCATCATCCAGGGCATCTGGGGAGGCGATAGCCAAGGCTGAAGAAGCAGTCAGGCGGGCCAGGGAAGCGATTGAGGTTTTAACCCGAAACTTTGAAGAATCGGCGACTAAAGCTGAGAAGACAGTCAAGGAGGTTAAGGAAGCGGCGGCGGCGTCAATAAAGGAGTCGGCGGCGGCGGTAAGACGGGCTGAGAAAACAGGCAGACAGGCTGAGGAGATGGCTGAGGAAGCCAGGAGAGTATCTCAGGATGCGGCATCCAGGGTGCAGGAGATAAGCAAATCAGCCAAGAAAGCCGCCGAGGAGGCAACCAAGGCCTCGGGGAAAGCGGTGGGAAGGGCTGACAAGATAAGCAAGGTACTTGAGGAGTCGGTGGCGGCATCAACCAAGAACTTTGATAAGGCCATAACCCAGGCGGAAGAAACAGCTAAATGGTCCCGGGAGACTGTTGAGGCGGCGGTGGGGACCTTTGAGGAGGCTATAGTCGGTGCCGAGGGGGTGCGTGAGGAGTCAAAGAAGGTTGTTGAGTCGATAAGGCAGGCTTCGCGGGCAGCGGCAGCCAGGGCTGAGGAAATGAGCCAGGAGATTCGGGAGGCAGTTAAGGCGGCGACTAAGATGTCCCAGGAAGCGGTAAGCCGGGTGGAGGAGACAGGTAAGTCGACTAAGGAGGTTACTGAGGCAGCGATAAAGGAATCTCAGCAGGCGGTTGAGGAAGCCACCAGAGTGTCTCAGGAGGCGATAGCCAAGGCTGAGGCGGCAGCTAAAGAGTCCAGGGAGGCGGCGGAAGCGGTTAAAAGGGAGGCCAGGGCGGCAGCCGAGGCGGCGATAGGAGCCTTTGAGTCGGCGATAAGCCAGGCTGGAGGAACCCGTAAGGTGGTTGAGGAGGCGGTTGAGGAAGCCACCAGAGTGTCTCAGGAAGCGATGGCCAGGGCTGAGGCAGTAGCTAAAGAGTCTAGAGAGATGGCTGAGGAAGCCAGAATAGTATCTCAGGAAGCGGCATCCAGGGTGCAGGAGATAAGCAAGTCAGCTAAGAAAGCCGCCGAGGAGGCAGCTAAAGCCTCTCGGCAAGCGGTGGAGAAGGCTGACAAGATAAGTGAGGCACTTGAAGAGTCCACGGCGGCATCAGCCAAGACCTTTGATAGGGCGATAATCCGGGCGGAAGAAACAACTAAATGGTCTCAAGAGACTGTGGAGACGGCAGCCGGGGCCTTTGAGAAGGCGGTAGTTGGTGCTGAGGGAGTGCGTGAGGAGTCAAAGAAGGCGGCTGAGTCGATAAGGCAGGATTCGCAGGCGGCGATAGCCAGGGCTGAGGAAATAAGCCAGGAGATTCAGGAGGCGGTTGAGGAAGCCAAAAGGGCATATCAGGAAGCGGTAAGGACAGTAGAAGAGACAGGTAAGTCGGCCAGGGAGGTTACCGAGGTGGCGATAAAGGAGTCTCAGAAAGCGGTTGAGGAAGCCACCAGAGTGTCTCAGGAGGCGATAGCCAGGGCTGAGGCGGTAGCTAAAGAGTCTAAGGAGGCGGCGGAAGCAGCGAAAAGGGAGTCCCTGGCGGCAGCTGAGTCGGCGAGAAGAGCCGCCAAGGCGGCAGCTGAGGCGTCGATAAAAGCCTTTGAGCTGGCGATAAGCCAGGCTGGAGGAGCCCGTAAGGTGGTTGAGGAGGCGGTTGAGGAAGTAATAAGCCGTGCTGAGGAAGCAGGTGAGTTGGCTGAGGAGGTTACTGAGGAAGCAGTAAGTCGGGCTAAGGAAACGGGTAAAGGGGCGGGGAGGGAAGTTAAGTCCCGCTTGGAGTTTCTAGCCAGAATGTATGCGGCTAATAAAGCCAAACAGGCTGAGGAGACTGAAGAGACCCCCAAAGATAAGCAAGCCAAGATAAAGGGCAAGACGGAAGACGAATAGGTAGCTGGGGAGACGGGATAACAAACCGGGTCTAAAGAGACTGATGCGTGGCTTCGACCAGCTTAATGGACTAGTTATAGTAACGAGGGTATATCTTTAAAGGCTTCCCCAAGGTCTCTATGTTCGACCTCTATTCCTTCCCTTTTCTTTTTAAGAGCGGTGACAAGTTCAATCGTTTGGGTGAAGTAGTTTACGATTTTACCCACGCCGCTAAGCTCGGAGAGGATTACAGTAACATGGACGGCGCCATCCCCTCTGGGGTAATCACCGATTCTTATTACCGCCTCGGGGGCTATACGCTTCAGATGGGCCCCGAGGTCCCTCACCAGGTTCATATCCATTTCCTTAGGTGATGCCGACAGGAGATATAGTCCTTTGCCGGCATCCTTGGGGTTGCACTGGAGTGATAGCTCACTTAGGGCATTGTCCATTACCTGAGCTCCCCTTTGGCTTTCAGTCATCTTGTCCCTGAAATCAAAGGGGTTTTTGATTCTGGGTTTTTGTGATTTGCTGTAGCCTATCACCGTCCATCCGGCTAGAGTCTGTATTATATCTCCACCATCAAGTATCCTTGACCCGATGTATTGGGGCTTTTTCTCCTCACCGGCGCAGAGTAGATTATAAAAGGGCTTAACTATTAAGGCATTAATTTTAGCCAGGTTGTTTCTGATGGAGAAGTTCTTGCTAATATACCTTTGATTATCAATAAGAATTACGGCATCGGCCACCAGGTAAGCAGATTTAAGGCAGGTAGCCGAATTATAGATAGTCCTTCCCTCTACCTCCTCCTCGTGCTGAAAGGGAAGGACAATAAGGTTATATAGCGGTTTTTCTATATAGCGCTCTTTTAATTTTTGGGTTACGGCGGCTATTGCCCCTGAGCCAGTGCCACCGGCAGCACCGGCGACCAATAAGAAAGCGTCTGTCTCAGCGAGCCGTTCTGTGGTCTTGATGGCATCTATAATCTTGTCGCTATCTTCTCTGGCTATCTCGGCACCCAGCTCGTTAATTTTGCCGACACCACGTCCACCGGTCCGTTGACCCCCGATGAGTATTCTATGCTGGTAATCAGGTCTTATGGTGAGTAGCCCGCTTAAATCGGCAACATCGGTGTTAACGGCGAAGACGCCGGTAATTATATTAATCCCACGCTCAACGCGTGCCCTTATACCCAGCCGGACAAACTCATCGGCAACCCGGCCGCCACATTGCCCGAAACCTATAACCAGTAATTTCATTTTACACTTCGGTATTCACTTAGCTTTGCTATTTTACCCACATTGGTGTGAGGATGTCAATTTAATGCCTGGTGCCGGGGGTATGGTATTGGCTATAGCCCTTTATCGGCAATATAGGTCGCCAGGTCGGCTAAGCGNCAGCTATAGCCCCATTCATTGTCATACCAGGCAAGCACCTTTACCATGTTACCACCAATGACCATAGTGCTCGGCGCATCAACGATAGAGCTAGCNGGATTACCCTTAAAATCCATGCTGACCAGGGGTTCCTGACAGTATTCCAGGATTCCGTTTAAAGGTCCCTCGGCAGCCGCCTGGAAAGCCTGATTCACCTGTTCAACATCAACCTCNCGGGCCAGGTCGGCGACAAAGTCAANCACCGAGACTATGGCTACCGGAATCCTGAAGGCTANTCCGTGAAGTCTGCCTTCAAGTTCAGGNATAACCCGGGTTACTGCTTTAGCCGCCCCGGTGGTGGTGGGGACAATGTTCATCGCTGCCGCTCGAGCCCGGCGCAGGTCGCGGTGGAACATATCCAGGAGCCTCTGGTCATTGGTATAGGCGTGAATAGTAGTCATTAGCCCCTTATCCACGCCAAAGCTTTGATGCAATACCTTGACCACAGGGGCAACGCAATTGGTGGTGCACGAAGCGTTAGATATTATTTTATGCCTGGCCGGGTCATAGGCGTCTTCATTGACGCCGAGGACAACAGTTACGTCTTCGTTTCGTGCCGGGGCGGAAATGATTACCTTCTTGGCATCACCCTGGAGGTGAGCCGCCGCCTTGGTGCCATCGGTAAATAGCCCGGTTGA
>JGI24422J19971_10001872_pt1 | contig 12948 bp, 9 predicted proteins | sample DeeMarSWOR152_54_FD_19971 | JGI IMG/M metagenome (IMG submission 19971) | reverse complement strand
TTGGAGTTATCCAGCTCACTTCAGCCACATCCGTTGAACCGCCTTCAGGATCTTTTGTGTGGTCTTCCAATTCTTTTATCTCACAGATCATTCCTTTATCTTTAACATTGGTCTCTTCCTGGATTCTTTTGGCAAAGGCTGCCTCTTCATCTATGTATTTTATAGAGCCAATCATCTCAAGATTTCTTTGCATGACTTTAGACCCTGTTAAATTGACAAGCATCTCGTGGTTACTGCCGTTATAGTTAATTTTTGAGGAGGTGCCAGTTGCAATAGCAGCTCCCTTAACAATCTCTTCAACCCTTTTGACTACATCTTTAACTCCCTGTCTTGAAGAATCTCTAACCCATAGCCATAATTTTGCATGTTCTGGGACAATGTTGGGAACTTTACCCCCTTGGGTTATGACATAGTGAATTCGGACAGTGGGCTTGACGTGTTCACGGAGGAGATTGATGCCAAAGGTTGTCATCTCTACAGCGTCAAGAGCACTGGCGCCTTTCCATGGATCAAACGCAGCATGGGATGTCTTTCCTGAGAACTCAATCTCCAGGTCATCAATAGCCTGGCTGCCTCTGACATCTACTTTTGTTTCATAACTAGGATGCCAAGCGATGCAGGCATCCAAATCATCGAAGAGACCGTCTCGAGCCATGTACAATTTTCCCCCTATGTCTTCCTCGGCAGGGCATCCATATAGTCTGATAGTGCCTGGAATTTTATGCGCTTCGATGACCTCTTTAAGAACAAGGGCAGCACCGAGGCTTCCGGCTCCAAATAGATTGTGGCCACAGCCATGGCCGGCTCCACCTTCCTTACGTGCCTTTTTAAAAGCTGTGCTATCCTGGGAAAGACCAGGCAAAGCATCATACTCAGCCAGAATCCCGATTATGGGTTTTCCTGAACCATAGGAAGCCACAAAAGCAGTCGGCATGCCAGCAACTTCCCGTTCCACATCAAATCCTTCTTTTTCTAAAACCTCCATGAGGAGCTTTGATGATTTATACTCCAGTAAAGCAATTTCGGCATATTCCCAGAGAGCATCGCTGACCTCGACCAATAATTGGCTTTTCTTGTCCACTCTCCCCGAAAGCTCATTTTTTAGATCTTTTGTGGAAAGCTTACTTTCAGCATAGGTGAGCTGGATCAGGCTAAATATTAAAATAGTAATCAATTTAAAGTAACGTTTTCTCATTTTTCCCTCCAAATTTAATTTAAATAATAAATTTTATTTAAATGATAAGCAGGTTCATATATTGATGACATTTATCCTCGTGAAGAAAATGCCTCAATCAATCACTGGAAAAAAATTCTAGCATTTTGATGATATCATGGCTAGTTAAAATACGCATTTATTCATTGCATTTCACAGAAAGAGACACCTGCTAAATAAAGATTTTGCCGGGTGGAATGAGGAAGCTAAAAGATGAGGATTTCTATTACGTCAGATGATATATATGCACAACTCCCCTTTTGCTGACTTAATTCTTAGCCTGATTTAACGAAGGAGGCTAATGAATTAATTTTCTCTATCTTTTCTTTCCCGATAAACGCCCGCTTATTTGAGTAGTATTACTTCTACTAATAAGTGTGGTTATTATTGCAATAATGTAATATCAATGTCAAGTAAAAGATTTTCTTGTCTTTTTTGAAGTATTTGTTATTATCTGCTGTTATCAAGTTCGTTAGGAGGTAAAAGTGCTTAAAAGATATCAAGTTCTTCTTCCTGATTGGCTGGAGGATTACATTAAAATTTTGGTTGAAAAATATGACTTAAGTTTTTCCGAAGTAATTAGAGTAGAACTTTGTTTCTCAATTCTCTCTTCAGTAGCTCACCTCTACCCAGAGCATAAACTTGGTATAACACCTAAACAAATTACAGAAATGGTGAAAAATAATGTTCAAGATACAATGGAGAGAGATGAAATGCATCGATATTTATCTAAAATATATTTTGAGACAAGGAAAGCTATAGAATATAGGCTTTCTCAAGAGAAAAAGCAAAAAAAGAAATGATATATCTTCTTGTGCTAATTTAATTTGTCTTGCATTTGTGACGCGGGGAGAGGTTTGTTCTTTTCTGAATTGACATCACATTACCTGATATAGTAATAACTGAAGTAGCTTAGATGGGAAAAAAGCAAACATAAGGAGGAAGTAACTTCTTCAATCAAGAAAAGCAATGTCAAAATTTCCACATCGTCCATCTACCGTGAATTTCTCTTTGATCTGTAAGAAATGCAATAAAGGGGGTAAAAATGTTTAAGCCAAAAGTAGTGATGTTTCTCATTCTTGTCATTATGTTGATGGCATTTAGCTGCGCTGGTCCGAAATCTGAGCAGGAGCTTCTCACAGCCAAGCTTCCTCTTCATCTTGAAGAGCACATAGATGATGCAAGAATCGAAGGTTCCGAAGTCGGGGAAAACCTTCTCGCTCCAATTGAGTGGCGCTTCGATGAGCCGCAACCGGACTGGAAGCCGACCCAGCCGATCCAGCCTCAGATGGAAGCCGTAAAACCTGTCCGGGTTGACGATGCACTGCGCTTACCTTTGACCACAAGAAACCGAAGAGATGTCCGACCTCGTTTGCTCGGCTCGATCCACATTGAGCTGCCTGATTGGAACATTGAGGATTGGGCGTATGTCGACGTTCGAGCTCGTACTCAGGATGCGATTCGCGTAGTCGGTTTAGATTTCAATTACACAGAAAATGTTCCCGAAAGTAGTGTGTTTCCATTCTACAGTGTCGGTGATCGGACTCCGCTTGTAACTGATGGTACAGTCCAAACATATCGGCTCTCGCTCGACTGGCCAAGCATGCGGAAGTGGGATGGCCCATGGACGCATTTGGGAATCTGGTTCAACAGCCAGGATAACGAGGAGGCCGTGACGCTGGACATCTTGTCTGTGAAAGTTATTCCTAAAGAAGCAATCTATGCCGACGCGCCCGCAGGAGTGAGGTCGGTCGAGAGAAACCTTGCATTAAGACGAGCTCTTTTCACCCATACGCCAGGACGACTGGCGTACCGTGTGCGGATTCCTCAAGCCGGACGACTTGACTTCGGACTTGGAGTACTGAGAGAAGGCGTACCTGTGACCTTCAAAGTCATCATTTCTGGGAGGGATGAAGAAGTGTCACTTTTTGAGGAAACCTATTCCAATCCCAAGGAGTGGGAACAGCACTCTGTGGACCTGTCCTCATTTGCTGGAGAGACAGTGAATTTAGCACTCGAGGGCACCGCTGAGCCTACAGGTAGTGTAGCCCTATGGGCAGCGCCAACGTTGACAGGAGTACGGTTGACGACAAAACCCAATGTCATCTTCTACGTCATAGATGGTGCTGGGGCCGATCTTATGAGCGTGTACGGATACAACCGCCGCACGACACCCAACCTCGAACGTCTCGCTGCCGAAGGCGCTGTTTTTGAACACGCCTACAGCAATTCTACCTGGACGTTACCATCCACCATCTCATTCATGACATCACTGCAACACAGTGTGGCAAGTTTGAACCAGGAGATCGGATGGGTGCAAGCCCCTGACCAGGTATTGACCATGGCTGAGCATGTTCACAGGGCAGGCTACCAGACGGCTGTGCTAGTCTCCAATGACTATGCGGGGAGGATCGGCGGCTTGGACCGGGGTGTTGATAAGATGCGGGACAAAGATCCTGAGAACTACTCTATTTCTTCTGTACTCATGCACAATGACTTTTGGAAGTGGCGGGAAGATTATCCTGCTGAGCCGTACTGGGTGCATTTCCAGACCACTGATATTCACACGCCCTGGCGGCCAGTATCTCCATTTGCCGGACTTTTCGTAAGCCCATCGGAGCGGCAGGATTTTTACAAATGGTTTGACAAAGTGGGCATAATGCCCGGGCCGGAGAATTTCGAGAAAACCGGCATCGATCGCGTGGCATACTATCATGCGGCTCGCGGTATCTATGACGAAGCCATGGCGCACCAGGATTACCAGCTCGGTCGGTTAGTGGAGCGGCTTAAGTCAAATGGCGAATGGGAGCGCACACTGTTGATCGTCGCGGCCGATCACAGCCACTTCCATGCAGGCCTCAGTCTGCTGGACCCTCTTCCTCCTTTCCTGGATGGAGATTTAGCCTTATCCGCTCCGATATTCAGCTCCTGGATTTCGAGAATACCAATGATCTTTGTATGGCCAGAGCACATCGCTGCAGGGATGCGGTTAAGCGATCCAGTCTCCATGATCGACATGTTGCCAACGGTACTCGACCTACTCGATTTACCGATGCCCGAGGTGATGCAGGGCCAATCGTTGGCGCCACTATTGTTGGGGGAGCCAGGTTGGGAACCACGTCCGGTTATCCTAGATACAATGAGAGTGCATAGAGAAACGGGTAAACCATGGGGAAAAATAGAAGTGATCGAGGGAAGATGGGGTGCATCGCTGTTTATTCATCCTGATCCCAAATCGGATTCTAGGTACCGACGCCCGGTTCCCCTTCTCATCTACGATCTTTGGAACGATCCATACTGCCTGCACAGCCTTCACGAGGAGCGGGCTGACTTAGTCAAGAAATACACAAAGTTCCTCGAGGAACATTGGGAGGCCCATCAATCGTTGGCAAAGCTCTTCTCCAGATCGAGCAAAGAGCCATTGACACCCGAACAGCTCGAGAACCTTCGTTCGCTGGGTTATATCAGGTGAGGTTGACGCTGGGTAATAGATGCTTTTAGAAACGAAGAATAGTAACAAGCCAAAGCCATACAGCACTACGAAAAATTCCTCATCCTCTGGAAGGACGCTGACCCTGGTATTGCTGAGGTAGAGGATGTGAAGAAGAGGGGGCGGCGATGCATTTATGGAGAGCAATTAATGGATAACAAATTAATCAACAGAAGGCATTTTATGAAATTTTCGGTTGCGGGGATGGCAGGCATAATTTGCCTTCCTTTCACCGATAAAAGACAGAGCAAAAACCAAAAGGAGAGAAAACTTATCTACCGTACTCTTGGGAAGACGGGGATAAGAGTTCCAGTGATCGGAATGGGAATACTGTCTTCTGGTAGCCCGGCTCTTATGCGGGCGGCGCTCGATGCTGGAATCACTCACTTCGACAGCACCGCAGGTCAGCCGCAGCAAATACGTAATGAGGAAATGATTGGTGAAGTCCTCAAGAGAGTGCCCCGGGAATCTGTTGTATTCGGCACCAAGATTCATCTTCTCCAAGATTACAAAACGGGTCTTTATACCAAAGAAGCAACGGAGGATGAATTTCTCAAGAAACTTGATATGGCCCTTAAACGTTTGAAAATGGACTATGTGGACATTGTCTACCATCATATGGTCTCTCGAAGAGAATCGGCCTTCCATGAGCCCGTAATGAAAGCGATGGAAAAGGCAAAGAAGGCTGGGAAAGCTCGATTTCTCGGCATGACCACTCATAGTAATGTGCCAGAGGCGGTTCACGCTGCTGCTGATTCAAACTTTTATGAGGTCGTAATGGCTTCTTACAATTACAAACAGAAAAATCATAGGCAAGTCAAAGAAGCCATTGCCAAAGCCGCCAATGCAGGACTGGGAGTCGTGGCCATAAAGGTGATAAGAGGAGGGTTGGAAAAAGGCGAAAAGCCCGTAAATCCATGCGCATCTTTAAAATGGGTCCTGCAGGACTCCAATGTCCACGCCACTATCCCTGGATTCAGTAACTTTGAGGAGATGAGTGTAGACCTCTCGGTTATGGAAGATTTGAACTTGACCGAGGCCGAAAAGAATGACTTGAAAAGGGGAGCCTCGGTCTCTGGATTATACTGCCAAGGCTGTGGCCAGTGTTTGCAACAATGCTGTGCTGAACTCCCTATTCCTGACTTGATGCGGGCTTATATGTATGCCTATGGTTATTGTCAACCTGCCCTCGCTCAAAGCCTTATCGAGTCATTGGATCTTCCTCGTCACGTTTGCGAAGATTGTTCCTCATGCCCGGTTGAATGTCTGAATGAGTGGAACGTAATGGGAAAGATTCGTGATATCATCCGGCTAAGGGATGTGCCTTCTGGATTTCTGGTCTAGTTAGGCTGATCTGCCTATTTGACCTCTGGAAGGACGCTGATCCTGGTATTCCTAAGGTTAAAGATGCCAAGAAAAGGGTGAGCGAGGGGTCTCGAACCCCCAACCTCTGGATCCACAGTCCAGTGCTCTAACCAGTTGAGCTACGCTCACCATGAAAAGGGGGAATAAAATTTTCGCATCAATCATGGCTCTTGTCAATTCCTAATTGGAGGCTAATAAGGCAAGAGAAGCGAGGTTGGGCAGATTATTACTGGCTTTCGATTAAATCCAGGACATCAGGTGAGTCGCGCCATTTTTCCTTGACTTTTACCCACAAATCCAGAAAAACACGTGTACCCAGAATTTGCTCCAGTTCCTGGCGAGCTTGGGTGCCGATTGTCTTTATCAGACGTCCCTGTTTACCGATGACGATTCTCCGATGAGTTTCTTTCTCGACAAAGATAGTGGCATTGATGTATTTCACCTGTTTCTTTTTCCCTGAGTTTGCATTCGGAGAGGAATCTTTTACCTCATCTTCTAACTTGTCAACGTAGACAGCTGTTACAAAAGGAAGTTCTTGTTTGACATGGCTCAGAACTTTTTCTCGAATAATTTCTGACAAGAGAAACCTCTGAGATTGATCTGATATTTCATCATCGGAATAAATTTTTTGAGCTTCAGGCAAATTATCGTAGATTAAATCCTCGAGGACATCAAGGTTAGTTCCTTTGAGTGCAGAAATGGGAATGATTTCTTTAAAATTCAGCAGGTCTTTGTATTTGTCGATGAGGAGAAGGATTTTTTCTTTTTTAACGATATCTACTTTATTAATCAGCAGAAATATAGGGGTGGAAATGTTTTTCAATGTTTCTATGACAAACTGGTCTCCTTGACCAAACTTCAAGGTGGCGTCGATAAGCAAATTTATAAGGTTAGAAGTCTCCAGAGCAGAGTAGACAAAGTTCATCATTCTCTTGTTCAAATTATGCAGAGGCTTATGGATGCCGGGATTATCGACAAAGATAATTTGCCCCTTTTGAGTGGTTTTGATGCCGATGATACTGATTCTAGTTGTCTGGGGCTTATCGGAGATGATGGCTACTTTTTGCCCCAACATTTTATTGAGAAGGGTTGATTTGCCTACATTGGGGCGACCGATTATAGCCGCGTAGCCGACCTTCAATTTTGACATGTGTTTACGCTTTCTTTTTTTGTTTTAACCTTTTTGTTTCAATAATGTGGTTTTTTATACATAAAGTCCATATAAAAAAAGGTGGGTTTGATGAATCAAACCCCTACATAAATCAAGCCCCTACAGAATAACAGGTGGGTTTGATGAATCAAGCACCACAACAAAATCGGGTTTGATAAATCAAACCCCTACATAAATCAAGCCCCTACAAGAAACTAATCGGGTTGCTTTTTTATTCTCAGTTTTTTTATCCTTTTCTGGTCCACTTCCAGAACTTCAAGGGATAAATCTTTAATCTGTAATTGCTCGCCCTGCTCCGGCAGTCTTCCCAGATGATGTGTAATCAATCCTCCAACAGTGATATAGTTCTCTTCGGCAAATTCTAAATCAAATAGCTCCTCGATTTCTTCAACCTCGGCATCCCCTGAGACAACATAGTCGAACGGGCCTTTCTCTACAATCCGGGCTTTATCCATATCGTATTCATCCCGGATTTCTCCGACAATCTCCTCAACAAGATCTTCCATGGTGACTAAACCTGACACGCCTCCGTGCTCGTCAACGACAACGGCCAATTTTTGTTTTCTTTTTTGGAATTCCTTCAGGAGCTCTGCTACCTTCATGGATTCAGGAACAAAATAAACCGGCCGTACAAGCGGCTCGATAGGGTTGTTCTTGAGTTTATCGTCTGCATACTCGAGGAGGTCTTTGGCAATCACAATTCCTTCAATGTTATCTATCCTGTCCTTGTAGACAGGGATACGAGAATGTTTTACTTGTATAACAAGGTTTCTAAGCCTTTGTATGGTTGAATCTTTAGGTATGCAGGCAATATCCACCCTGGGGGTCATGATTTCCCTGACGACAGTATCGCCAAATTCAACCACACTTTTCAGGAGCACGCCTTCTTCTTTTTCGATTATGCCTTCTTCTTTGGCTTCATCGATAAATGCCTGAATCTCTTCGTCCGAAGTCTCACGTAATTCATCCTTCTCCTCATCCGAGGGCTTTATTTTTTTTATGAGCAGAAGCGGAGAGGCGATAAAATAGGCGAGTCTATAGGAAGGGAGGAAGAGGTCAAGGATTTTCTTTCTGCTTAAAGAGGTAAGAAGACGGGGAAAAAGGTCAAAGAAAATGAAGTAAATAACTAGAGAAATCAGAAACAGCCAAAGCGGCCAGAACATTAAACGGGGGAAGATTACATAAAGGTAAATTAGAAAAGCTATGATAAAAAGAATTCTCATAAACTCTACTGCTATTTTAATCTCATCATAGATATCGAGGATTTTGAGGCGATACTTCTTTTCTTCGTCTTCAAGAAATCGGCTGATAGAAATTTTTGAAAAAGAACCTAAAGACAGATGAAAGAGAGAAAAGAGAGAAGCAGCCAAAAAACTAAAAAAGAAGCCCACCCATTTTAAAAATTCTATATCCATTTTATCCTTCTAATACAAGCCTGTGGATTTTCTTTTCCTCTTCTTCAAATCCCTGAGAGTGATCAAACCCTATAAGATGAAGAAAGCCATGGATGGTTAAAAGCTCCAGCTCTCTTTCCAGGCCGTGTTTTTGCGAGAAACATTGCTTGAAAGCCTGGGGAACAGATATAACAATGTCACCAAGATAGAATTTTCCGTCAGCACTTTTTTCGCCAAGTGGGAAGCTTAGAACATCAGTCGGCGCGTTTCTTTTCAGGAACCTGAGATTTAGTCTTTTTATTGTTTTTGTATCCACAAAGACCAGAGTCACCTCCGGGTCTTTCAGTTTACGGTGTTCTACTAATTTTTTAAGCAAATCCTTAAATTTCTTTAGACTGATCCAGTATCTATGCTGTTGATTTATAATTTCTATCATCAGGTTTTTCGGTCTTTTTTTTCATTTCAAAGTCAAAGCCAGGGTATTCAATTCTAGGATGATAGATTGAGTAAAGAGTTGAGAGGAAACTCGAGGCAACTGTCTGCAGCTCTTTGAAGGAAAAATAACAGTCATCGAGCTGGCCATCCTGTATATAATTATTGAAGATTTCAGTAATCACTTTTCTCAGGCTTGGACGTGACGGTATTTTCAAACTTCGAGCTGCTGCCTCGACAGAGTCGGAGAGCATAATCAGGGCCGCTTCCTTGCTTTCAGGTATGGGCCCCGCATATCTGTAGCTTTCTTCACCTATTTTATGCATTTCGGGATCATATTTTTCTTTCGCCTTCTGGAAGAAGAATCGCATCAGTGATCTTCCGTGATGTTGGGCGATTATTTCTCTTATTTTTTCTGGAAGTTTTAATTTTTTTGCGAGNTCCACTCCTTCCTTGACATGGTTAATGATGACAAGAGAGCTCATACTCGGCTTGAGGTCTCTATGCATATCAGGATTTTCGATTCTGTTCTCGATGAAGTATTCAGGTCTTCTGATTTTCCCTATATCGTGGTAAAGAGCACCGGCCTTGACCAGCATGGGATCTAGTTTGATTTCTTCGGCGGCTCTTTCAGCCAAAGAAGCGACAGTCAGAGAATGCTGATAGGAACCAGGAGCTTCCGTAGCCATCTGCCTGAAGATCGGGAGGTCTGTGTTCATAAGCTCCAAGAGCTTTGCTTGGGTTAGGAAGTCAAACACGTTTTCAAAGACCGGAAGAAGAAGAAAGGCTAAGGAGCCGGATAAAATCCCTCCTAAAATACCCATGAAAAGTTCGCTGGCAAGCAGGTCAAAAGGGACCATCATTTCTTTGATAAGATGGATAATGAGAATGACGATAATATTGATGGGAGCAACTAAGAAAATCCCCGCCCGAAAGGCAGATGTTCTTTTCTGTCTTCCATAATATTTTATTCCGTAAATCGCTGCTAAGCCTCCTATAAGGCAAAAGATCATCAGATAGAAATTCTCTTTGAAAAGGTAGCCTACAAGCAAGCTGTTGAGGACTGTGTAGATCAGGGCGAGTTGATTCCCTGCAAGAAAGGCAAAAAGAAGAACTCCGAACTGAAAGAGAAAGGCATACCAGTAGCTCTGGGTATAGGTAAACAGGAAAACATCAGTGCTCTGGCTGAAAATGCTGGCTAAGAAGATTGAGAGTTTATACAGAAGAACACTTATAATGAGAGTTGCACCCATCATGATGAAAATTTTCAAGGCTCGCCTGAATCTCGTGATTGAATTTAAATAATACCAGAGGGCAAGGAAAAGAAGAGCATAAAGAAGTAATGTGCCTGAGAAGTTGGTCAGCCAGCCTGGTTTGGCCTGCAAGTTTTGGTTGATCATATTGATTTGTTCTAAAGCTTCTTTATTGACCTCATCCCCTTTGCGGATTATCACTTTTCCTTTTTTTATGGTGTAAAAGACAGTCGGTACGCTTTGACGGGCCTGTTCTTTTCGCGCTTCAGTTTCTGTTTTGTTGTAAGTGATGTTCGCCGANAGGAAGAAANTNGCAAGATCTGTAAGNAGGTCTTTCTGGTTTCGATGAACGTCCAGCTGACCTATTTCCTCGCCCAATATTTCTTTGGCTTCTTTTGTATCAATTATCTCCTCGATTTTTAGGGTTTTTTCAGTATCCGGGCCCGTTAAAAGATTAAAGCCCCTTTCCTGCTCACCGTAGATAAAAAGATTTTTCGAGAGGATGATTCCTTGTGCAGAGATTTTTCCGAGGAGGCTAACGAGACTTTCCTCGGTAACTGTTGAAAATTTGGTTTTTATCAGAAGCCTCAAGTCTTTGGAAGGAATTTCAAAATCATATTTCTCTTGAATGTCTTTTTGGAAATCATCTCTCCTTGCAACTGTAACGGGTTCCTTGAGCCATTCGCGTCCAAAGTTGAAAAATTCCCGGATATTCTCTTCTGTATTCGAGAAAATATCAGCCTTCAGGGTGTAAACAGGCAGGATTACATCGGCTGCTTCCTTTCTTCTATTTTCAGTTGTTTCTTTATCTTCGATGTTTAAATTAGCCGGGGCGATGATATCTGAGCGCGCGATCTCGCCTTCTTGGGGAAGGGGGAGGGACCTTGAAGGCACATAAGAAATAAAAGCGGCGAGAATCGCCACAAAAATGAAAAGAATAACAATAGGACTCTGAGCCAGTTTTCGCCACAAGCTTAGCTTCATTTCTGTTTTGGAGGGAGAAGTGCTGTTTTTTTGTTTTCTTGATTGGAGCTCAGAACTCTTAAAGAACTTAAGGTTTTTAAAGGAAATGGGATTCATTTGCTTTTACTTTTTGCGAGATTTGGCCTCAGCTTTTTGGTAGGCTTTTATAATTTTTTGAACCAACGGGTGCCTGAAAACATCTCTTTCGTTAAAATGGATAGTAGCTATCCCGTTTATGGAAGATAGAGTTTGCATGGCATGTAAAACGCCGGATTTGTGGGGCTGAGGCAGGTCTATCTGAGTAATGTCAGCTGTAACAACCATCTTGGAGTCAAAGCCAGCGCGAGTTAAAATCATCTTCATCTGCTCTTTTGTCGTGTTTTGGGCTTCATCTAGAATGATGAAGGAACTGTTCAGAGTTCTACCTCTCATGTAAGCTAAAGGAGCGATTTCTATGACGCCTTTTTCAATTAGCCTGTTAGCCTGCTCTGACTCAGTTAAGTCAAAGAGAGCGTCATAGAGGGGGCGCAGGTAGGGATTTATTTTTTGGTACATATCCCCGGGAAGAAAACCCAATTTTTCGCCTGCTTCAACAGCGGGCCGGGTAAGGATGATGCGATTGACTGTCTTATTCTGGAGGAAGGAGAGAGCCATAGCCATGGCCAAGTAGGTCTTTCCAGTCCCTGCAGGTCCTATCCCAAAGACTAAATCGTGATTTTTGATTGATTGGATGTATTCTTGTTGGTTGAGACTTTTAGGAGTGACGGATTTTCGGGACAGATTCAAAGGCTCTGCTGGAAAAAAGTCTTCTAGGCGATGGTCGCGGCCCTCTTCGAGAAGATCAAGCACGATGTGAAAATCTTCTTCTTTAAGAGCGTGTCCTTTTTCCTCTAGTTCTCTCATTTTGTTGAAAAAGTACTTAGCGAATTCGACTTTTTCTTGGTCGCCATCTATCAAAAGGCTGTCCCCTCTGACAGAGAGTGAGATTCCCAGCCTTTTTTCGAGTTTTTTCAAATTCTTGTCCAGAACTCCTGAAAAAGAATTCTTCCTGAAGTAGGGGTGTTCGATTTTTTCCATAATATTAGGTGGTAAGGGAGGGATCTTCTTCCATTTTTAATAGATTATAAACATTAAAAGAGTGAATTTGTCAAGCTACCAGGGGAACTAAGGGGGGATTAGATGTTTCAAATTATTAAGTTGGGGTTAAGTTGGGGTCAGACTTGCGAAACTTGAGTAATTCTTTAGCAAGCTAGAATTTGACTTGAAACTTGAATTATCCTTGAGAAAGTTCTCTTAATTTAAATAATTCAAGTTTTGCAAGTCTGACCCCCGTCTTGAAAAAATCCGTGAGGTGTTGTATATATCTTATTTAAATCAAAAAGGATATTAGTCAAAGCCCTTTTCAAAAGGGGCTTCTGCTTTTAGTTTAGAAGGGAGAAAAAAGATGGAGAAAGACGTCACAAACGTTTCTATTCCCACATCCTTGTATAAGAAAATAGAGGAAAAGATAAAGGGTTCAGAAATCACTTCTGTCTCGAGCTATGTTGCTAAGGTATTGAGAGAGAGCCTTTCGAAAGAGGAGGCGACACAGGGAGCCTTGACTAAAGAGGACGAAGAAAAAGTGAAGAAGAGATTGAAAGCGCTGGGTTATATTGACTGATTTTACT
>JGI24422J19971_10001871_pt1 | contig 12950 bp, 12 predicted proteins | sample DeeMarSWOR152_54_FD_19971 | JGI IMG/M metagenome (IMG submission 19971) | reverse complement strand
CTCAAGATTTTTCCGTTAGTTGGTCCCTTTGGACTGCATAGTCGCTCATATTCCATTCCGACAATCACATTTGGATAAATGCCATACTTGTACTGTCCCACTTTTTGAGCGGCGTACTGGCAGAAGCCAGTCGCCAAGATAACAGCGTCAACGGAGAGCTCTTCATATGAGGCTTTTCTGTCATATAACACGGCTTCTTCTGGGCAGGCGTCTTGGCAGGCGTGACAGGATTTGTCCTTGAAGTAGAGACAGGCCGTTTTGTCAATCAGATATTTAGCTGGAACAGCGAATGGTGAAGGTAAGTATATGGCTTTTCTCGTTGCCAGTTTCATCTCGAACTTCTTTGGAACATTTACTGGACAGACCTTTTCGCATTCGGCGCAGTTGGTGCATTTTTTCTCATCAACGCATCTAGCCTTCTTCAATGTGTGCACCTTGAAATTGCCGAATGAGCCTTCAACAGACTCGATTTCAGAGTATGGCAGAATCTTTACGTTTGGATTGTTGAGAACTTTCTGAAGCAGTTGTTTGGTCAGTTCTTCAGCGTTCTCCAAAGTTGGAAATGCTTGATGTAGAAGTGGTGTGTGACCTCCCAAGCGAGGCTGTTTCTCAATTAGAAAAACGTCCATACCTATGCTTGCTAAGTCGATCGACGTCTGTAGTCCGGCAACTCCGCTGCCAACTACTAGGGCTGAGTTATTGTTCATTTTTATCCTCCATTATACGTAGCCTTTGAGATCATTGGATTGGAAGTATTATTAGATATTATCGTTCCCAAATGATTTGCGCGTGACTTCACAAGCATAATTCTTGTCAAATAGGGATAGATTGTGGTTTCCGATTTGCTGCTTTACCTGGGTCGGTCAAACGTACATAAGTACGCCAACACCTCTGCTTTTTTCAACTCTGCATCCCAAAGAAAGGTCTGTAAGCGAATTAGCTGGTTTAGAGAGAGCATTTGCAAATGCTGTAGCAGGCAAAGAAATGCCAGAATCTTCTCTTCCTAAGTCACTAAATACTCTAAACACTTTGATAACTCGTTCTCTTGCTGAACCAAACTTTCCCTTTGTTTCCAACGTTTTCAATCCATATGGATCACAAATTCATTAATCAAATCATCATTTTAATGATACTTACATTCTTTCTTACAAAGCCTTCGCTTTAGTAGAAGGTTTATTTCTGATTCATTTAAATTATCTCTTATTTAGGAAAATATTTTTATACTCATTTAAAATAAATCTTTAATTGTGAAGACATCATGAAACCACTACAAGTGCTAAGGGATCCCAAAGCGTTCCAGCTGTTAGCCGACGAAACTAGAAGAAAAATACTGTATCTGCTTCGAGTTAAGGAGATGACCGTGAGTCAACTAGCTACGGAACTAAACCTCACCCCTCAAGCGCTTTATCATCATATAAAGAAACTTCTGCAGGGAGAGATGGTAGAGGTAGTACGTGAAGAAAGAGTTGGTCATCTCATTGAAAGCTACTACAGAGCGACCGCTGAGGATTTCATCCTCACCCACGGAAAAATGAGCTCGCAGACGCTTCGCGATAGAAACCTAGCTGAGGAACAGGTGACCACAGTCCTCAAAGCTTTAAACAGGCTTGGTTTCAACCTTGAATTCGATGAGAATAAGATCTCGCAATTGGTAGATTTGAGGGCTGGAGTTGATCGAAGTTGTGAAGACGCTGTAAAGAAGAAATCTGAAATTGAAGACGAAATCTGGAATTTGGATGATTTGAATCTCCTTACCAAAATGATGGCGACAGATTTCGCTGGAAAACTTCTGATGTCAGATGATGAATTCGATAGACAGCAGGAAACTAGGAAGAAGCTTAGGAGATCGCTGCTTTCCCTCGTCAAGAAATAGAAAGAGTCGCGCGTGTATTCTTTCTAATCGTATCCATTTCTGACAAGCCTATTGCGCAGTTTTTTAGCTTGTTCGCAATCTGACTTGAGATGCCGTAGTTCCTCAAGGTTCTTCTTGAGGCTGGCAATTTCGCGCCGGATTTCCTCAAGTTTTTCGCTCATTTTCTCACAGAATGCTAGCTGATTCTTTTGAACAAAAATCAGTTATGAAAGAAGAATCAGTATTCAAAATATACATCCTTGTTAGTTTTGCTTATTCGCTATTTTTGGAAAGGTTTTGTGATTTCGGCCGTGAAAGTTGAAAATGATAATGCCTATAAAGGCAAAGAGCCACTATTCCTATTTCTATGTCCATCACAGACCTCACAACAACAAAAAAGCCCGATTCAGCTCTTCGTCTTAAAATCCTAGCCAAGATTGGCGAGCAGAAACCCTACGATTGTTTCCAATGTATCAGATGTACAAGCGGTTGTCCATCAATGAAGATGCTGGAGCTGAAGCCGCATGAAATAGTGAGTTTAGCAAGGCTCGGCTTCGTTGAAGAACTGATTACGTCAGGCATAGTCTGGGCTTGTGCAACCTGTCTGAAGTGTAAGGAGAGATGCCCCCAAGCGGTGGCGCCGGTTGATCTCATCTTTGCTTTAAGGAATTTAGCGGTTGAAAAGGAAGCCAAGGTGCCTGAAAGTTATCTACATTCCTTGAGCGCCATACTTGAAACTGGATTTGTTCAAAAACCGCAAAACACAGTGACACGAAAGTTGGAAAAGGTGGACAGAGAAAAGCTGGGTTTACCCAAGTTTCACGAGGCTGACGAGAAGTTTAAGGCTGCTTTATTCAAGGTTTTGGAACAATCGCAGGAGAAATAGCGTAAGTTGAAGGTTGCAGTTTACTGGGGCTGCATCATTCCAACAATTCAGTACGGCTACGAGATGTCAGTTAGAGCAGTTATGCCTGAACTCGGCATAGAACTCGTAGACTTAGACAATATCTCTTGTTGTGGAACACCAGTTCAAAGCGTGAACATGTTTGCAGCATTGTATTTGGCGGCGAGAAACCTAGCCATAGCCGAAAGAACAGGCTTAAGCGACTTATTGCTTCCATGCAACGGCTGCTACTTATCGCTTTCAGAAGCCCAACACTTTCTCAGCCGCGATGAAAAACTAAAAGAAGAAATCAACTCCTTACTCAAAGAAGAGAACCTTCGGTATGAAGGCTCAATTAAGATCTGGCACACCATCGATTTGCTTCACGATCTTGTTAAAGAGAAAAAGATAAGAGAGGCGGTTAGGCGCCCTCTAAAAAGTTTAAAACTTGCAGTACATTATGGCTGTCACATTTTGAGACCCAGCACACTTCAAACGGTTGATGACTCAGAGAACCCAAGGAAAATGGACGAATTAATCGAGTGGCTGGGTGCAAAAAGCACGGCTTACCCAGAGAAACTGGACTGCTGCGGAGCCATGCTTTTGTTGTCGCATCCAGACGCCGCATTCACGTTCAGCGGGCTGAAGATAAAAGCTGTTCAAGATTGGGGCGCAGATGCGCTTATTGTCTCTTGTCCTTCTTGCCAGATGATGTTTGACATGCGCCAAAAAAGTGTAGCGGCGACGATAGGCGCTAAGCTTGGCATTCCAGTTCTTTATTACACTCAATTGTTGGGAACAGCCATGGGAATAGAGACCGCAAAACTTGGACTGCACCTAAACCGAAGTCCCGTGGACGAGTTTTTACGAAGAACGGGTCTAATATCAACTGCTGCTTCTCCCCGAAATTAATAGAATGCTTTTCTAACAAAACTTATATGGCTGATACGTATAGAGAGCAACCTCTCTAAAAAGGTGAAGATGCATGGTAGATTTTAGCTTTACAGAGGAGCAGGAGCTTTTCAGGAAAGTTCTCAGAGAATGGTGTCAAAAGAACCTACCCATGGAAAGGGTTAGGGAAATCGACAATAAACAATGGATCCCTGATGAAATCATTAAGGGAATGGCTGACCTTGGTCTATGGATCATGACCGCTCCGGAAGAACACGGCGGATTAGGAGCAGATTGGGTTACTGCTTGTATAGCAGCCGAAGAATTAGCCTACGCTGATATAACCATAGCAATCCCAGTGCACTTCCTAGTCGAAAGCAGTTGGGGATTTGTTGCTGACAGATACTGCACAGAGAGGGTTAGAGAAGAGTGTATACGTCCGTCAATAAAAGGCAACGCGTTTATAGGTATAGGCACAACCGAAGCTGGTGGAGGTTCCGATGTCGCTGCCTTTAAGACAACAGCAAAAAAGGATGGGAACGATTGGATTGTCAACGGAGAAAAGACGTACATCAGTGGTACAGAAGAGTGTGTTCATCTTGGCAAGGGCGGCTTCTGGATAACTGCTAGAACATCACCAGCACCGCCAGAGGCGACACATAAAGGCATGACATCATTCTATCTTCCATTCACGGCTCCAGGCGTTGAAGTAAGCAAACGTTTCGATGACATGGGCAGGATGGGCATATCATGTGGGGCTTTCACCATGAAAAACGTTAGACTGCCAAATGATTATCTCATGGGGGAAGAGGGTAAAGGCTTCTACATGACTATGGAAGGCTTTGACCTTGCAAGGCTGCTAATTGGAGCCACTTCTATTGGATGTGCACAACGCGCACTTGAAATCGGAATGGACTATCTTAAAGAGCGTAAAGCTTTTGGACGCCCTATTGGAAAATTCGGCATGATCCAATATGAATTGGCAGATAACTACGCAAAGCTAGAGGCCTTGCGATCATTGGTTTACAGAACGGCTTGGATGGTAAACGAAAGGTATAAGACAAAGCGTTTCACGGCACTCGAATGTGCAAAGTTGATATCAACAGTCAAGTTGCTGGGTCCGCCTCTTGCGTTTAAGATCTTCTATGAGACAATGATATGGCTAGGAGCTTGGGGATACACGAAGGAATGCCCGCTTGAAATGGGACTGCGAGGGATAATGTCGTACGTCATTGGAGCTGAGGGTGCTCTCAACATCCAGAGGGTTGTTCTCGTAAGAGAACTTCTTGGAAAAGAATACATCGACTACAAGTAGCTTCTAAGGGACAACTCCTCTATTTTTCTTTTCATTAATTCATCCTATTAGAGATCAATTATCTAACTAATAAGACACGCCACAGCGCTCGCATTTTTACAAGTATCTAATGTGAGAAATATGGAAAAGGAATTGAATAACTAAAAGAGTTAGTTGGGACTCAAAACTAGTGATCACTGAACTGACCACTTTTTCCCAGAATATTAAACTAAAGTGCCCAATCTTATAGCTTAATGTGACAATAAGCAGAGGTTTTGATATGGAGGTACAAGCCAGTCAAAAAGCATTTAGAAGCTATCTATCCTTCTGGTCAGGACAACTAGTATCATTACTGGGATCATCTATTGCAAGTTTTGTAATTATTTGGTGGATAACCTTAGAAACGGGAAGTGCTTTGTACCTATCAATTGCTGCTCTTCTTAATTTTGCGCCTGCGATTATTCTCCTTCCTTTTGCTGGCGTGTTTGTGGATCGATGGAGCCGAAAAGCATTGATTGGTATCGTAGATCTCTTGCAAGCTTTAGCTACGGTAGCGATCATCTTATTGTTTTGGTTAGAAATAGTCATGATTTGGCAGGTTTTAGCATTGCTTGCCGTGAGAGGTATCTTTCAAGCCTTTCATAATCCTGCGGTGTCAGCTATCGTTCCTCTAATGGTCCCTCGTGATAAGCTGAGCCGTATGAATGGCTTGAATTTCCTTCTTGGAGGTGCTGTCACTCTTGTCGGACCAGTTGTTGGAGCTATCGTGCTGGAAATCTGGAAAATCCATCAGATCCTTTGGATTGATGCAGCCACCTTTATGGTAGCGCTAATACCTCTATTGATAATTCAGATACCCTCTGTGAACAAGAAGCAAGATCAAAGTCAAGAGAAGTCATCTTTCAAAAAGGAATTTGGAGAAGGTTTAGCCTTCATCAAAAATGCAAGAGGATTTCTACCTTTCATTGCGCTGGCAACTGCGTTGAATTTCTTGCTCACCCCATTGGGTACTTTGCTTCCTTATTATGTGAAGTTTGATCATCTTGGGGAAGCCACTGACTTAGCGCTTGTAATGGCGTTTTTCCAGGGAGGGACGATTGCTGGTGGAGTATTTATGTCAGTGATTAAGGGGTTCAAAAAGAAGATAGTTGCAATCTTGGTTTCCGTATATATCACGTTTCTGGGATATATTTTTGTAGCTTTTACTCCTGCAGGATTATTCTGGTTTATGGCAGTAGGTGGATTAATCATGGCTCTTTGTCTTCCTATAGCTAACGTTTTGATCCAAACAATAATTCAAACTGCTGTTCCTGCAAAAATGTTTGGTAGAGTAACTTCAGTTCTTGGCGCCTTGGCCTCTGCTGCGTCACCATTCGGTATGATTCTTTCAGGAGCAATAGTGGAATTCACAGCAACATCCAACCTTTTTCTGGGAAGTGCTGTATCAGGCATTTTGATATTAACAGTATCGTGGCTCTTTACGGACATCAGATATGTAGAAGAAATGGAAAATCAGACTGATGACACGAAGACTGCCTCAACTGAACACCATATCAAGCAGGAAGAAGTGGTCCCTAAGAAATAGGATGGAAAGAGGATATTGTAGGAAAACTCTAACTAATCACCTCGGTATCAGGCAGAAGCTAACAGTTTTCTTAAAGCCTCTGAGAAAGCTGGGATTACTTCGTACAAGTCACCGACTACAATGTAGTCTGCCATCTCCATTATTGGCGCTTCTGGGTCTGTGTTGATAGCTACTACTATCTTCGAGTCGCGTATTCCAGCCACATGTTGGATTACTCCAGAAATCCCGCAGGCAATGTAAAGCTCTGGACTAATGGCATGCCCAGACAATCCAACCCATTCAGTGAACCATTTTCTATCCTCAGCTAGTGGTCGAGTGTATCCGACTTGTCCACCTAGTATTTTGGCTAGTTCATCGAGAATTTTGAAGTCTTCTTTCTTTTCAAGTCCTCTTCCGCCTCCAATAACTACTCGGGCTTCTTCAATCTTGGTCTCAGCTACTTCGATTGGCTTGATCTCAACAATTTCGGCTTTTGGTGGTTCGAGCGAGATGTCAGTTACATCAATAATCTCGCCTTTGCTTTCCGCTTTATATTCTGGTTTCTCGAATCTTCTACGAGGTATGGTAGCTATTTGTGGTTTAGTGCGGAAAACTTGAGTTACAATGGCGTTTCCGCCGTAAACAATTCGCTCCGTTACTAGTCTTCCTTGGTCGTCAACCTTCAACTCTAAGCAGTCTGGAACACATCCTACCTTGAGCCGAGCGGCAAGTCGTGCAGCAAGTTCCTTGCCTCTTCGAGTAGAGCCTATTAAGAACAACTCAGGCTTTTGTTGCTGAGTTAATTGTGTTAAGGCACCAAGATAGGTGTCAACTTGAAATTCCTTCAGTTGAGAATTGTCTACTACGATGACTTTTTGGGCGCCATAACCAACCAGCTCTTTTGCATGGTCTTTAACATCGTGTCCTAATATGACTGCAGTCAATTTTGTACCCATTTCGCCGGTTAATTTGCTTCCCTTTCCAAGCAATTCGAGCATCAAATCTTTGTTTTCTGAGTATACCCAAACTCCACGATGATCACTCAACCACTTTCACCTCCCCACAACGCCTTCTTGAACCAATGCCTTCGCCAATTTTTCCGCAGTTTCCTTGGCACTTTCTCCTTTTATGACAATTTTCTTACGTTCCATTTTAGGCGCAAGAACATCTAAAACTTGAACCGCTGAGCCATTTTCACCCACTTTCCCGCTTGCGACGTTAAGGTCCGCTGCTTTCCACATTACTATCTCCTTCTTCGAGGCTTTCATAATTGCCATGAGAGAGGGGATACGGGGCTCATTAATTTCTTTGGTTACAGTTACTAATGCTGGCATTTTCACTTTCATGGTTTGGGAGCAGTCTTCCAGACCTCGTTCGGCAGTAACAGCATCTCCTTCAAGATTAAGTCTTCTTGCATAGGTTATCAATGGAATGCCCAGTTGCTCGGCCAAACGGGGTCCAACCTGCGCTGAAAAACTGTCAATCGAAGCTTCACCGCACAAGATCAGGTCAAAGGGTCCAATCTTTTTGATTGTTTCGGCGAGAATGTAAGAGGTTGCTAGCGTGTCGGAGTTTTCAAAAATCGGGTCGCTCATTGAGTAAGCCTTGTCGGCACCCATTGCCAGCGCTTCTCTCAAGGTTGTTTTAGCGTCTTCAGGACCAACCGTCACTGTGAATACTTCGCCTCCAAGCTTCTCTTTAATGCGTATGGCTTCTTCCAGCGCGTTTTTGTCAAAGTCGCTTATCTTTTTAGGCGCATCCACCGTGATTAAGCGTCTTGTGGCGGAGTCAACCTTTAGCTGAGATACATCTATAGCTTGTTTTACACATACAAGGATTCTAACCATTTCAAAGCCTCCTCGGTGATATCTCTAACCATTTGTTCACCAGTTTCATAAACTTTTTCAAAACTTCATAAAAAACCTAGAAAAATTTATATTGCAATGCGTTTTCTACTGTTCCAAAAGTGCATTAGGAGGAATTGATTAAAGTTGGCTCAAGAAGTTACAGGAGGAGTACCTGTACTCATTTTGAAAGAAGGCGCGTCTCGTTCTAGAGGCAAAGAGGCACAGCACGCGAATATCATGGCGGCACGAATAGTGGCAGAAGCTGTGAAAAGTTCTCTTGGACCTAAAGGCATGGACAAGATGTTGGTTGATAGCTTCGGCGACGTCACAATAACAAGCGATGGACGCACAGTTCTCGACGAAATGGACATTCAACACCCAGCCGCAAAAATGATGGTTGAAGTGGCCAAAACCCAAGACGACGAAGTCGGTGATGGAACAACCACCGCAGTTATCATAGCTGGAGGATTACTCGCAAAGGCGGAAGACCTTGTCACGAAAAATGTTCACCCTACAGTAATTATAGACGGCTACCGGAAAGCAGCCGAAAAAGCCTTAGAAACACTTGAAAAAATCGCCATGACAGTAGGACCAACCGAAAAAGAGGCTCTTAAAAAGGTTGCAACAACCTCTATGGCAAGCAAGTTGGTGGCTGAACACAAAGAGTACCTTGCCGACCTTGCAGCTTCAGCCATTCTGCATGTTGCTGAGAAAGTTGGAAATCAGTATAGGGCTGACGTTGACGACATAATGGTGGAGAAGAAACCTGGAGAATCACTGACTGGCACAAGGCTCATACAGGGTATAGTGGTCGATAAAGAAGTTGTTCATCCAGGCATGCCTAAACGCGTGGAAAAGGCTAGAATCGCTTTGCTTGACATACCCTTAGAAATTGAAAAACCAGAATTTGACGCCAAAATCAACATTGAAAGCCCAGAACAGATGGAAGCCTTCCTACAACAAGAAGAAAATATGCTAAAAGAAATGGTGGAGAAAATTGCTGCTACAGGCGCTAATGTTGTTATTTGCCAAAAGGGCATCGACGACATGGTTCAACACTTCCTAGCTAGGAGAAATATTTTCGCTGTACGTCGAGTTAAAAAATCAGACATGGAGAAACTGACGAAAGCAACTGGTGGAAAAATAATCACAAACTTGGATGACGTGTCAAAGACAGACCTAGGTTATGCTAAATTAGTAGAGGAACGCAAAATCGCCGACGACAAAATGACTTTCATCGAAGGGTGCAAAAACCCACGTTCAGTAGCCATTCTTATACGAGGCGGAACAGAGAGAATTGTAGACGAAGCAGAACGTTCCATTCATGACGCTCTTTGCGTTGCACGTGACATAGTTGAAGAGCCCAAAATCTTGGCTGGTGGTGGTGCACCCGAACTAGAAGTGGCAAACGTGTTGAGAGAATATGCACAAACTCTTCCGGGAAAAGAACAGCTTGCTGTTATGAGCTACGCTGAAGCATTCGAGGCTGTTCCTGAAACCCTAGCTGAGAACGCTGGACTAGACCCCATCAATATCGTTTCTGAACTCCGAGCGAGACATAATAAAGGGCAAATTTGGGCAGGCGTAGACGTTAACGAAGGAAAAGTTAACAATATGAACAAAGCAAGCGTCTTTGAGCCTTTGGCGGTTAAGAAGCAAATTATAAAATCTGCAACAGAAGCTGCAACCATGATTCTGAAAATTGATGATGTGATTGCGTCTGGCAAAATGAAAGCTCCTCCGATGCCTCCAGGTGGTGCCCCGGGAATGGGGCCGGGCGGGATGGGGCCAGGTGCCGGAGAGTTCTAACCAAACGAGCACAGATAAAATCTGGATTGGTCCGCCGAAGTTAACGCGGTTTGAAAAGGCTAGGATAGTGGGAGCAAGGGCGCTTCAAATATCTATGGGCGCACCTATACTTGTGGCGCCTTCACATAATCTTTCGAATCCAATTGACATCGCGCTCAAAGAACTGGAAAGCGGTATACTACCCATCACGATTCGCAGAACTCTGCCAGACGAAACTTACCAAGATATACCACTAAAGTGGCTCCTGCAAGGCTAGACTCTTCTTTCCCATTTTATTTGGAAGGAACAAATTGCCCTCACAAAAAATGACTACTTATGCTGACAAAGTGGAACTTGAAGCTTGGCGACAAGCCACATTTGTCGTAGTATCATTGGCAGCTCTGGTTTTCCTTGTTCAGCGTTTCTTAGGCCCTATGTTTGAGGTTGCATTTGAAATCTGTGTCTTCTATGTTCCAGCCGTTACGATTGCCTTGCTTTATCGATATTTCAAAACAAGGTTGACTGCCAAAAGTCAAACTTAAAAGTAGCAAATTCTATGCCTTTAACGCTCTTCTAGCCTCTCTTAAGGTTTCTTCAATTCTCTTCCAATGGGCGCCCTGCCAGTAGATTTGCTCGCAGTTTGGACATTCCCAGAATTCATTGTAGTAGGTTGAAGTTGTTTCTGGAATTCTATCAATGATCCTATCCTTACGAACAGAGCGAATTTGACCATTACATTTAGGACACCTCGAAATCTTCAAGTCAATTTCAAGTTTGAAACTGAACCGCTTACCTAAGCTTGCGAGGTTTTCGGCTTCATCTGTGCTTTCGATGAGAAATGCCTCTGCACCTCTGGCTATGGCTCGCTGGAAGAGTTGAACGTCGCGAGTTAGCAGAATGCGGTTGGTTTTCTTTGCCATCTGAATCAACGCTTTGTCAGCCATTGAACTAGTATATTCCACATCTTGTCCTAGCATTCGAAGCCAGCGGGTTAGTTTGCCAAGCATACCATCGGTGAGAAACTTCATCTTTTCACCGTATGATTTGTCCAGTTCCAGGCTTCGCCACGATTTCTCCTTCATCCATAACCAAACGACCATTCACAAAGGTTTTTTCAGGTTTACCTTTAGTTTTCCATCCGTCGAAAGGCGAGAACTTGGCTTTAGAATGAAATTTTGACGAATCGATCTTGTGTTCGCGCTTAATGTCTACCACCACCAGATCCGCAAGGCATCCCTTGCCCAAGGTTCCTCTATCTCTTAAACGAAATGTTTCTGCCGGTTTCTTTGAAGTTAGTTGAATGAGTTCTGCTATGGTTAGGCGTCCCTTATTCACTTGCGTAAGCATTAGCGGCAGCATTGTTTCTAGCCCAGCGATGCCGGGTTTCACTTCCCATACAGACTCAGGTTTCTTTTCTTCCACCGCATGAGGAGCATGGTCTGAACCTAAAGTGTCGATTAAGCCTTGCTTCAAGGCGTTCCAAAGTGCCTTCATGTCTTCTCCAGTTCGCGCCGGTGGAAGGGTAACCGCCAAATTCTTGTAACGTTTCAAGTCTCTTGAAGTTAAGAGAAGATGATGAGGCGTAACTTCACATGTGATGTTGACTCCAACACTTCTGGCCTTTTTGATGAGGCTGAGGCTTTCGGCTGAGCTTATGTGGCAGAAGTGAACATGTGCTTCAGATTTTTTTGCAATTCTGATTATGCGCTGTACGGCTTTTGCTTCAACCTTCGAGGAATGCGCTTCTAGAAGAGCGTCAATATCATTGCGTTTTTCATCTTGTATTCTTTTCATTTTGTTTTCAAATGTTTCCTTGTCTTCAGCATGCACGGCAACGGGAACATCTGCCTTTTTGACTTCGTTGAAGGCTCGGAGCACTTCGGTGTCGTCGTCGATATTTAGCCCTCCGATTTTTTCTAACAGAAACAATTTGAACGCTATGGCACCGCCTTTTGCAATGCTACTGATTTCCTTTGTTGTCTGTGGAAAAGCCGAATAAAAGGCAACGTTTACAAGCACTCTTTTCTCTGCAAGTTTCATGCGTCCCTTCAAAGATTGAGCGTTCATTGTCACTGGCTTGTTGTTAGGCATGTCGATAACTAGACTGAAGCCTCCAGCTGCCGCAGCCGCGGTTCCTGTGAAGAAATCCTCTTTGTAAGCACGTTCCTGGTCACGCAGATGCACGTGGGAATCAATCAATCCAGGCAATACGATGTGTCCGTTTAGGTTCATTTTTGATGAAGCCTTTGGAAGATTTGTTTCCTTGGCTATCTTGAATATTCGTCCTTTTTCTATTGCAATACCTGCAGCTGTAAATCCTTTGAGAGTGTAGATTTTTCCGTTGTGGAGAACAAGGTCAACTAGCAAATGTTTATCCTCTACGGCGCTTTCTTCCAAAGGCATAATGCAGATTTTCTACTTAAGCATTGATATTCAGAAACGCAAAGATTTTCTAGGAATGAAGGAATAGATTTTCGAAATCGATTGAGACGTAACATTTTGTAAGCATCCCATGCATACACGTTGCATTAATAATTTAAGGCACACAAAAAACTTCTTGAGAAAAGGTTAGACTCTTGAATTCAACGTTCAATCTTCAAGTCTTGTGATTCCAGCACCTCCAAATAGAAAATCAGAAAAGTGCACAACACAAAAAAACCTACTGCACTTAAAACGTAAAGAATCTTTGTAGGTAAATCCAACTGTGGACTCTGCACTCTATTGATTATTACGTAGGCAAAGATGACCACACACACGTAGATGAAAGTATGTTTGATCTTCATTTTTCTTCACCTTTCTATCCAACATGTCACATATTAAACCCACTAACA
>JGI24422J19971_10001868_pt1 | contig 12964 bp, 13 predicted proteins | sample DeeMarSWOR152_54_FD_19971 | JGI IMG/M metagenome (IMG submission 19971) | reverse complement strand
TTGTCTTTTTGAGCCCAGTAGCTGGCCTCGCGCAGGACATCAGCGATAATATGGAAACGTGTGGAAATTTTTTTCTGTCTTCCGGCAAGGCGTGTTCCGTATTCAATGACAGCAGCGATTCCACTTCTATCAAATGGTATTAGCTTATCTTCATCAGATATTTTTCTTATGAAGGTGCCATATTCTTTGGCAGTTTTATTATCCTTATTCATCTCTGAGTCAAATTCAGCTTTTACCTTGAATATTTTTTTAAAATCTTCATCCATGTAGTAAAGGAGGTTATAGATATAAGCATCTCCTATCATGGCAACTTTGACATTGCATTTAATGGGTTCTGGTTTGAGCCTGGCTGAGGAAATGAGAAAAAGCGAAGCGTAATTTTGCATTTCTAACGTTTGATTCCTCAAGGTTCTCTTAAGCGTGGCCCAGACACCGGGTTCAACCAGGGCATCCAGGGCATTTATGACCAAATAACCGCCGTTGGCTTTGAGAAAAGAGCCAGCCTTGATTTTCGTAAAATCTGTTTGGATAAAGCCAAATCGAGAAGAGACGAATTCCACTGAACCAAAAAGATTTATATAATTCGGATTAGTTTCCATGACAACAGGAGAACCCTTCAACTCAGAATTATCGATGAGGAGATTCACTCTGAATGCTGAGAAAGGATCCATGGCTTCCATTTCCTTCGCTTCTCTTTTTTGGCCTTTAAAAAGGTCAATGTTCCTGATCAGGTTATTTTCAATTTCTTCCAGGTATTCAGAAATTTTTGGATAGTCAAATTTTGACCTTATCTCATTGATGGCTCCTGTAATTAAAGGTGTAATTGACTCGGCATCCCACTTTTTCAAGAGATTTCGTGTCTCCTCCTCGATTTCTTTCATCTGTTCGAATATTTCTTCAAGTTTGCCAGTCAGTTTTTCGTATTTGTTGTTCAGCTCTTCCAATTTCTCTTTTGGAAATTCGCCTTTTTTGACCAGCTCCTCGAGTTTGTTAAAAGGAGTTGGTTGTCCGTCGATCAAAGGGACGAGGTCAGGCTTTACAAAAAGGCCCATCTGAACCTGGATGACAGAAAATCCTTCCTTGGCTACTTCCTTTTCAAAATTTTTAAGGATTTCTTTTTGCTTTTTTTGCTGTGATTCGACTATGCTGTCTTTTTTTTCTGAATAATACTTGCTTTTGAGCATTTCCGGAACGTTTATCTTTAGCATTTCAATAAGACTCTCTACGGCTTCTTTAAAAAGTTTTCCTTTTCCGGCTGGAAGGGTTACGAGCGTCGGTTCATCAGGATTCTTGAAATTGTTAACATAAAGAAGATCATCAGGAGTTATGTCTCCCTTTTCCATTTTTTCCAAGAGTTGTTTAATAGTCGTGGTTCGACCTGTTCCCACCATCCCAGTTATAAATATATTGTAACCGAGGCTCTTGATATCTAAGCCCGTCTCGATGGCTTTGAGTGCTCTTTCCTGACCAATTATTCCTTCGCAAGGCTTGCACTCATCGGTGGTGCTGAAAGGTATCTTTTCAAGATCGCAGCTCCATTTCAACAAGTCTGCGGGAAGTTCTTTAAAATTTATTGCTCTTTTCATCATAGCCTCCTAAAATTCAACAGAAGTTCTATCTAATATATGAAAAATTATCATAAAACAATTGCAAACACAATCTCAATCACGACCAGTGAGGATTTTTAGGAATGGATGAAACAACCTAATATAATACTAGTGCAAAAAAAACTTATATCTGGTAAAATAGGTAAAATTTTGGAGGGAGGAACAGGAGTGAAAGCTATCCAGGCTGAAAAGGCAATGAGTAAACCGGAGCCAAAAAATTTTATCCATTTTCCCTGGAAAGCTTACGAGACCGACCCTAATTGGATTCCTCCTCAGTTTTGGAAAAGAAAAAAGCTAACTTTCAGGGACGTTAAAGGGAGATGAAAATGAAAACATACCAAGGAAAACTTCAGGCTAAAGGTTTAAAGATTGGAATCGTAGTCAGCCGCTTTAACCAATTTATTTCAGAAAGACTACTGGAAGGCGCTCTTGATGCTCTCCATAAGTTAGGAGCAGCAGAGCAAGATATATCCGTTTATAGAGTTCCTGGTTCCTTCGAGGTTCCGGTTGTTGTTAAAAAATTGGCCCGGGGAAAAAAAGTGGATGGAATTGTCTGTTTAGGTGCACTGGTTAGAGGGGATACGCCGCATTTTGATTTTTTAAGCGCTGAAATAACCAAAGGATTAGCTCAAATCTCCATGGAAGAAGGGCTGCCTGTTTCCTTTGGCATCTTGACAGTTGATACGATTGAACAGGGAATAGAACGCGCGGGCGCAAAGGGAGGTAATAAAGGCTGGGATGCAGTGTTTTCTGTTGTGGAAACACTTAACTTGATAAAAGAATCTGGACTCGAGTAGAGTGGAAACTGGTTCATGGGTCGAAGAAGGAAAGCCCGAGAGGAAACCCTGTGTATTCTTTTTCGATTAGAATTCGAAAACAAACAAATTGAAAAGACGCTGAATCAATACTGGGAGAACAAAAAAACTTCTGAGGAAATAAAAGATTACAGTACCTGGTTAGTCAATGGCATAATTTCTGATCAAGCGAAAATCGACAATATCATTCAACAGATTTCTGAACATTGGCGCATCTCTCGCATGGCTCTCGTAGATCGCAATATCTTGAGAATGGCTGTTTTTGAGCTTCTCTACGAAGAGAATATTGCTCCGGCTATAATAATCAATGAAGCGATTGAAATAGCCAAAAAATACAGTGGAGATGAAGCAGCAACATTTGTGAATGGAATCTTAGATGCCATACGAAAAAATCTGAAAGATATAAAGAAATCGTTGAAGGAAAAAGAACATGCGTGAAAAGAAAGCCCCACAAGGAAAAGAAAGCTTGAATCAAGCCGAGGACCGAAAAAAGGGAGATCAGGAAATTGCTCGACTGGCTAAAATGGAAAAACTTAGCCAGGAGAAAATCGAGCTTTTTCCTCGCAAAGTAAAGATAACTCATACTGTTTTTGAGGTGACAGAAGGTTTCTCTTCGGCTTCACCAGAAGATCTTGAAAAGAAAAAAGTGAGAGTCATACTAGCCGGGAGAATTGTTTCTATCCGGGAGATGGGCCGAGCTACTTTTTTCCATATAACGGACAGCCGATCTAGAATTCAGGCTTACCTGAGAGAAGATAAAATAGGCAAGAAAAACTACAAGCTTTTTTCATTATTCGATATTGGCGATTTCCTCTCTGTTGAAGGAGCTTTGTTCAAGACCAAGACTGGAGAGTTGACCGTTTTTGTTGATTCATACACGTTTTTGGCTAAATGCCTTCATCCTCTTCCGGAGAAATGGCATGGATTGCAGGATATTGAGCTTCGTTACCGAAAAAGATACCTGGACTTAATCATGAATCCTGCGGAAAAAGATGTGTTCAGACTCAGAAGCGCAATTATTTCTCACATAAGAAAGTTTTTTGATGAGAAAGGATACATCGAGGTTGAAACGCCTATGATGCACAGCATCCCTGGGGGAGCTTTGGCCAGGCCGTTTAAAACCTTTCATAATGCCCTGGGTATTGACCTCTATTTAAGAATAGCTCCGGAGCTTTATTTGAAGAGGTTGATTGTGGGAGGGTTTGAAAAAGTCTACGAGATTAATCGAAACTTCAGGAATGAGGGAATCTCCTCTGAGCACAATCCAGAGTTCACCATGCTGGAATTTTACGAAGCTTACAGCGATTATAATGATATGATGGAATTGACCGAGGAGCTTATCCATGACCTGAGTCTCTCTCTTCTCGGAACAGAAAAGATCGCTTTTATGGGAAAAAAGATTTCTGTGAAAAGACCCTGGAAAAGGATTAAGTTCAAAGAAGCATTGGTTTATTACAGTGGCCTAGCTCCCGATCGTTTTGATAACAGGTCCGGTATAATAGAATTGGCTTCGACCTTGGCTCCTGATAAAAAGGCCCTTTCTTACGGGAAGGCGCTGGATATAATTTTTGACAAATATGTCAAGCAAAATCTTGTCCAGCCGACTTTTGTGATAGATTTTCCTAAAGAAGTCTCACCTCTGGCCAAAGCAGTGAAGGAAAATCCGGACGAAGCCGAACGTTTCGAACTCGTCATGGGAGGCATAGAAATTGCCAATGCTTTTAGCGAATTATCAGACCCTGTAGAACAGAGAAAGAGGTTTGAACAGCAAGCAGAAGCGAGAAAAAAAGGAGACGAGGATGCCCACCTGGTTGATGCCGATTATATCCATGCTTTGGAATACGGACTCCCCCCGACGGGGGGCGAAGGGATTGGGATTGATCGACTTGTGATGATCTTTGCCAACAGAAAATCAATAAGGGATGTCATCCTTTTTCCACTTCTTCGCCCCAAAAAGGAATAAGTTGAGTTTTTACCATGAGCTTTGAATCGTTCATTGCCAGGCGATACCTGACAGCAAAGAGGAAGCAGGCTTTTATCTCTGTCATCACCTTCATCTCTATTCTGGGCATTACCATCGGAGTTATGGCTCTTATTATAGCTATAGCTTTAATTACAGGTTTTCAGGATGATGTTCAGGATAAAATCCTTGGGGCTACCTCCCATATCATGGTTTCTGATATGGACCCGGAAGGATTGAAAGACTACCCTCAGCTAATATCGAAAATAGAGAGTCTCAAAGGGATAGAATCTGTTTCTCCTGTTGTTCATGAAGGTGTGTTCCTGATAGGCCCTTCTGAAAGTAAAGGCGCTCTGCTTAAGGGTATTGATTTTGATTTAGAGAAAAAACACTCGCAGTGGCTTCAAGAGTTAGAGAGAGGAAATATTCCTTCTCCTGACTCCAAAAGGGAGGGTATCCTTCTCGGTCGTGAAATAGCCGCAAGCATCGGAGCTGGAGTTGGAGACGTGGTGAATGTTATTACTTCATCTTCCCGGTTATCGCCGATAGGACCTATTCCTAAAAGAAAGAGATTCATCGTGACCGGCGTTTTCAACACGGGTTTGTATGAGTTTGATTCCTCAACGGCTCTCGTCTGGCTGGAATCAGCGCAGAAAATTTTTGGACTCGGGGAGGGAGTAAGCTACATTCAAGTCAGAATAGATGACATTTTCGATGCTCCAAAAATAGGCAATAAGATTAGAGAGATTATCCCTCCTCTGGCCTATGTGACGACCTGGATGGAGTTGAATAAATCCCTCTTTTCTGCCTTGAAACTCGAGAAAAACATCATGTTTCTCACCATCGCCCTCATTGTTTTTGTAGCGGCCTTGAACATTATCGCCACCCTTATCTTGATGGTTATGGAGAAGACAAGAGACATAGGCATTCTCATAGCCATGGGTGCCACTTCTCAAAGTATAAAAAAAATCTTTTTCCTCCAGGGAGCTATGATCGGCATTGTCGGAACAGCTGCTGGAGTAATCCTGGGGTTGCTTTGGTGCCTGCTCGCAAATACTTTTGAGCTTATAAAGGTGCCAGTAGATATCTACCAAATCTCTTTCGTTCCTTTTCATATCAAACTTTTTGATCTAATCTTGATAGTGGGAGTTGCTCTTTTAATCAGTTTTCTCTCGACACTTTTCCCTTCGAATCGGGCATCAAAAGTCGACCCGGTTATTGCCTTAAAATATGAATAGCTTGCTCAAAACTATTAATCTTGGCAAAGATTATCCGTTGCCCAAGGGAGTTCTGCGTGTTTTTGAAGGAATAAATTTTGAGCTGTTTGAGGGCGATCTTGTGGCTATAATGGGTGTTTCTGGAGTCGGAAAGACAACTTTCCTTAATTTACTGGGAGCTCTGGATAAGCCTAGCGAAGGGAAAATCCTGTTTGACGGCGACGATCTTCTCTCTCGAAGTAAAAAAGCATTGGCAGAGATAAGAAACAGGAAAATTGGCTTTGTCTTTCAGTTCTACCACCTTCTGCCAGAATTTACAGCTCTGGAAAATGTTACCTTCCCTCTTTTGATAAGAGGAGCGGAGAGCAAAGAGGCTGAGAAGAAAGCTCATGAAATCCTGAAGGAAGTTTCTTTGGAAGAAAAAGCTTACATAAGACCAGCACAACTTTCTGGAGGAGAACAACAGAGAGTGGCAATTGCACGAGCATTGGTCAACGAGCCCAAATTGCTTTTAGCAGATGAGCCTACTGGAAACATGGATTGGAAAACAGGACAGATGATTCTGGAGCTCATTAAAGAGCTTCACAGGAAAAAAGGATTATCATCGGTTGTTGTTACGCATAATGAAAAGGTTGCTCAATTTTGTAACAATGTGTACTTGATGGAAGGGAGGGAGATGAAACTTTCATCTCGTCTATAGAGTTATTATTATTGTAATAAAGCGAAAATTGAAATTGGTGAGGAATAAAGCAATTAGAGCCAATGGAAGGGTATCAACCACCGGGATTAGACAAATCGGTTTTTTCCGCCTGTTCAGTCAGTACGCCTGGTTTACATGCCGGAAATGCTAACTATTTAGAACAAGATTCCTTGATATTCCAGTCCCTATGAAATAGTTGAAATTAACTGAGAAGAAGGGTTATTGATTGGCCGTAGGACCGGATAAACCGAAGTCAACGGATATCGTTGAAAAATAAAGACTAATATGTTATAAGGAAAGAGAAATGAAAAAAATCCTATTATGTTTTGTTGTCTTGTGCCTCGCGCCTTATCTCTTTGGGCAGGAAATGGTAGAGAAGATTGAAATCGTCGGCAACGAGCGCGTCACGCGGGATACGGTTCTTTATTATCTTTCTTCAAGAGAAGGGGATTACTACAGCGAGGAGTTGTTGAGAAGAGATTTTAGAGTTTTATGGTCAACAGGATTTTTCTCTAATATCAGAATAGAAAAAGAAGATGGTACAAGAGGGAAGATAGTAAAGATCATCGTCGAGGAGAATCCAGTCGTCAAGAGTATCATCTATAAAACGGGAAAGAAGCTGAAGGAGAATGACATCGTCAATAAACTAAAAGAGAATGATGAATACATCCTCCCCTATTCTTATTACAATGAGTTTAAAATAAAGAGAATCCAGAAGACGATCGAAGATTTACTCCTTGAGAAGGGCCTTACTTCTGGCAAGGTTAAGGTTAAAGTAACTAAACAAGGGAAGAACGAGTTAGAGGTCTTGTTTGATATCAACGAAGGGCCAAAAGTTAGAGTTGGTGAAGTCGAATTTGAAGGAAACACAAAGTTACTAAAGAGTGTTGTTAGAGGAGCGATAAAACAGAACAAGAAGCACGGAGTTATTCCCTGGATAACAGGGAAGGATGTCTTTAAGCAGAACAAGATCAGTGAAGATCTAGAAAGCATAAAAGAGAGGTACCGCGAATACGGATACATGGAAGCTACAGTTGGCGAGCCCAGGATTGAGGAAATTACAAAAAGGACAGTTTTGTTCAAAACAGAAGATGAAGAAGATCATTATTCCTGTCAATCCTGGCTACCTTTATACTGTAGGCGAGGTTAAGATCGAAGGAAATAAGATCCTTTCCGCTAAAGGCTTGCGCAAGCTCATTAGATTCAAAGAAGGCGATGTTTATAGCACCAAGATAAGAGAAAAAAGTATCGAAGAGATAGGAGAGGTTTATAGAAACCTTGGCTACATTCGTTCCGCTGTATTTCCTGTAGAAAAACTGGACCCCAAAAGAAAACGTGTGAATGTGACTTTCAACATCATTGAAGGAGATGTGGTCTATTTAAACAGGATTGAATTCAAAGGCAATACGTTCACCAAAGACAAAGTTATAAGGCGCGAAATGCTCCTCAGAGAGGGAGATAGGTTTAGCCTAGCTTTGTTCAAAGACAGCATTTTGAGGATGAACCAGCTTGGACTGATTGAGCCTGTCGGGGAGCCTGAAATAAGGCCTAATCCTGAAGATCCCAATAAAATGGATGTCATCCTGAATGTTAAAGAGCTTCAAAGGAACAACATCCAGTTTTCGGCTGGCTACAGTGGTTATGAAGGCACTTTTGTCGCTCTAAGCTACTCCACGGTGAATTTCTTAGGAGCTGGAGAAAAATTAGAACTTATGGTTCAACATGGAAAAAGAATCAAAAACTATATGTTTGGCTTTTCTGAACCTTATTTTCTTGATTACCCAATGAGTTTAGGATTTAATGTTTATAATCGTCATATAATATATCCCTTTCTGTTCGATCAAAGATCAAAAGGAGTTAATTTTACAGCAGGAGGAAGGCTTAAGGGATATTTGAGAGCAAATCTTACTTATGCCTATGAATACATCGATATCGATGCCGAAGAAGGTAGCTATTACTACAATTACCGAGGAGGTTATGCTGTAAGCAGTATAACTCCTATGGTATATCGTTCCACCATAAACAGCCCCTTAACTCCAACAAGAGGTTCCTTGTATATGGTTTCAAGCAAGTTCTCAGGTGGTTTTTTGGGAGGAGATATAAGCTTCATCAAGCCCCGCTTTGAGTGGAGTTTCTTCCATCCATTGGTCCTGAACCATGTCGTTGGATTCCATATAGAGTATCAGTTTATCAAGGTATTAGGAGGTTCAAGCGTTCCTATCTGGGAAAAATTCTATCTTGGAGGAGAGAGGTCCATCAGGGGATACGAAATTTATTCCATCAGGGGAGACGAGAATATCGGCGGCGAGAAATCTTTTGTTTTCAACATGGAATACATCATTCCGGTCGGCGGCCCCCTGTATGCTATCTTCTTTTATGATATGGGGAATGCTTTCACTCGAGATCAGAAAGTTAATTTTAGCAGTATGTATTATTCGACAGGTCTGGAGATGAGGATATTTGTTCCTGCCCTCAGAGTTCCTTTCAGGCTAATTTTTGCTTATAATAACCGAAAGATACGTGCTGATGATTCCAGTTTTGCTTTTCGTTTTGCGATTGGAACCACTTTTTAAGCGATAAAGAGCGCATTTCATATTAAGGAGGCAAAATATGTGGAGATGCAGTGGCAAAATTCCTTCACTCGCTCTACTAGTTACATTTCTGGCTTTTACAGGCTTCGCTCAGGAATCAGTTAAGCTTGGTATTGTCAACTCGAATGAAGTAATCCAAAAATCGACTGAAGGAAAAGCGGTTATGGCTCAACTGCAAGAAAAGGATAACAGTAATTCGTCTAAAATTACTACAATGGATGAGAAAATCCGCGAGTTAGAGACGAAGCTCAATACCCAGCGGCTTACACTCACCCAGGAATCTATCCTTCAGCTAACTTCTGAGTTGGAAAGAAAGCGGACAGAAAGAAAGCGGTTTGCAGAAGATTCCTTAAGAGAATTACAAGAGCTCAGGTACAGGCTGTTCAACAAAGTCCAGGATGAGGTAATTCCGATTATCGAAGGATTAGGGAAAGAAAGAAACCTGGATATAATTATGGATCTGGCTAGTAGCGGAGCTGTCTATTTCAACCCGACAATCGACCTCACCGAAGAAGTCATCAGAAGATACGATGCCTCAAAGGCCGCAAAAAAATAAAGGCTTGCTTACTATCGAGAAAATCCTCAAGATCCTTCCCCATCGCTATCCCTTTTTATTGGTGGATAGAGTATTAAAGCTCGACAAGGGGAAGTCCATTACTGCCATCAAGAACGTTACCTATAATGAACATTTCTTCCAGGGGCATTTTCCTCGTTTAAAGGTAATGCCTGGCGTTTTAGTTGTAGAAGCCTTAGCCCAGACAGGGGGCATTCTTCTCTTTCATTCCATTCCTGATCCCCAGAATAAGTTTGTCTTTTTAGTCAAGGTTGATAACATGAAATTCAGAAAGCCGGTTGTTCCTGGCGACCAACTGAAGTTAGAGGTGGAGATCATAAGGCTCAAAAATAAATTTTGCCATGTTAGAGGCAAAGCTTACGTGGAAGGAGATATTGTGGTAGAGGGCGAGATTTTGGCTTCACTTACAGATCTTGAGGAATTGAATGAGAGAGAATGATATTTTTATTCATTCCACAGCCACAGTCCATCCCAAAGCCAGATTGGATGCAGGAGTCTGGATAGGACCATATTCTTTTATCGGGGAAAAAGTCAGCATCCATAAAAATACTAGAATTGAGGCGAATGTCTTCATTGATGGCCAGACAGAAATAGGAGAAAACTGCCATTTTTCTCCATATTCTTCCATCGGAACAGAACCGCAAGACATTACTTATAAAGGGGAAGACACGCTGGTTAAGATCGGGGATAGAAATATTTTCAGAGAATTCATGACTGTTAACAGGGGGACAGTCAAGGGCGGAGGTCAGACTGTTGTCGGGAATGATAATTATTTCATGGCTTACTCTCATATAGGCCATGACTGTCTTGTCGGGAATGAAACCATCTTCATAAACGCAGCTACTTTGGGAGGACATGTCACTGTCCAGGATTTCACCACAGTAGGAGCGTTTAGCGGCATTCATCAGTTCTGCCGGGTCGGAAAGCATGCCTTTATAGGTGGTTTTTCTGTAATCACTCAGGATGTTTTCCCGTTTTCCCGGGTAGCTGGAAGTCGCCCCCTTCTACTTTTCGGATTGAATGCTGTCGGTTTAAGGCGAAGAGGCTTTTCTAAAGAGAGGATCAAGGTTATTAAGGAAATTTTCAAAATTTTCTTTTATTCTGACTTGAACACAGCTCAAGCCACAGATAAAATCAAAGAAAAATTCCCTCCAGGAGAAGACAGAGATGAGATCATCAACTTCATCCAGTCCTCCCAAAGAGGAATCGTAAAGAAGACAGCTGAAAAATGGGACGTCGAATCGGAATAATTGCAGGCTCAGGAGAATTTCCGTTTTTGCTACTTGCAGAGGCTCAGAAAATGGGCTACTCTTGTATAGTTGCTGGCATCAAAAAAGAAGCCGAAACTGGCCTTAGGGATAAGGTTGATATATTTGAGTGGGTTGATGTTGGTGATATTTTAAACCTTGTATCTTTTCTTAAAAGGAACGGAGTGAAAGAAGCAGTGTTCGCTGGGAAAGTCGATCACAGGAAAATTTTTAATAAGGAAGAATTCAATGAGGTTTCTAGGAGCCTTTTAACTCAAGGCAAAGATAGAAGTGCTACCTCAGTCTTAAAGACCATCATTGATTTTATGGCTAAAGAAGGAATCCAGATCATGGACCCGACTTCATTCATCACTTCATCTCTTTGTCAGGAGAGTGTCCTGACAAAAACAAAGCTTCCCCCAGATGCGGAAGAGGATATAGAATTTGGCTTTAAAATTGCTAAGAATATTGCTGACTTAGATATCGGACAGACTGTGATTGTCAAGGATAAGACCGTTGTAGCCGTGGAAGGAATGGAGGGGACGGACGAGGCAATTAAAAGAGGCGGCCGGTTGGCAGGAGAAGGGACAGTCGTTGTAAAAGTAAGCCGTTCTTTTCAGGATGCAAGAGTGGATTTGCCTGCTGTGGGGCTCAATACTGTAAAAAGTCTTGTTGAGGCGAGAAGCAGAGCCCTTTGTATCGAAGCTCAGAGTATACCTTTTTTTCAAAAAGAAGAGGCTATCTCGTTGGCTGACGCCCACAGAATTTCAATAGTTGTTAAGAAGCCGTGAAGGAAAGGAAATAGAGAGAGGCATTTAGATCATTTTCTGGAGAAAGTTCGATGGATAAAGTAAGAGTAGGGATAATCGGAGTAGGATATTTGGGAACGCAGCATGCCAGGATTTTGTCTTATCTGGAAGAAGCGGAGCTTAAAGGAGTCGCAGATATTGACTTTAAGAAAGCAGTTGAGATTGGAAATCGCCATGGAGTTCAGTACTATCAAAATTATGAAAACATGCTGGATGAGATTGATGCAGCTATTGTGGCCACCCCAACATCCGAGCATTTTTCTATAGCTATGAAATTATTGAGCAAAGGGAAGGCTGTTTTGGTTGAAAAGCCGATAACAGAAACAGTGGAACAGGCGGAGCAATTGGTAGCCAACGCCAATAAGAGCGGAACAATCCTTCAGGTTGGTCATCTGGAGAGATTCAACCCGGCTGTGGAAGCTGTGGAAAACGTAATATCTGAGCCAAAGTTCATAGAAGTCCAGAGGTTGGGATCTTTCTCGGCTAGATCTTTGGATATTGATGTAGTGCTTGACCTAATGATTCATGATTTGGATATCATTTTGGCTTTGATTAAGGATGATGTAAAAACTATCAGGTCTTCAGGCATACATGTTCTTTCAGAAAAAATCGATATTGCTAATGCTAGGTTAGAATTTAACTCGGGCTGTGTGGCGACCCTTACAGCCAGCCGTGTTCACCAGGGAAAGGTTAGAAAGCTGCGGATATTCGAGCCAACATCTTGTTATTCAATCGATTATATTGACCAGGAAGTTAAAATATTCCCCTTAAACGGGAGACAGACTGATATTAAAAATTTGAAAATAGAGAAGGAAGAGCCTCTTAAAAAGGAACTAAAAAATTTTTTCAGCTGTATCGGAAATGGAAAGAAAGGCAAAGTAAGCGGCGAAGAAGGACTTCGCGCCCTCCAACTTGCCTACAGCGTATTACAAGAAGCAGAAACATAAATTAGGGGGGGTCAGGTTTTGCTTTTTGCTTTTATTCATACAAACGCAATTTAGACAGACAGGCAAAAAGCAAGACCTGAACCCATATAAGACAATTTAAAGAGTCTTATTCACTCATCTTGAACAAAGAATCCTCTAAGCCCGAGTTGAAGGTTATTTCTGTGAAAGTAAGTTTCATGAATTCCTCGCCGTCTTGGAAAATAATTATAGAGTGGGGGATTGTCATCCCGTTGACTTTTTTGAAATCAGACTCGAAGGTTTCCGATTCGACTTCAACTCCCATCTGGTTCACAGTGGTAGTTTTGGATTTATAGGTAAGATAGGTTTTAGGGTCAATATAAAGAGTCGCTTTGTGACCGTCAGGAAAGGCTTGCTCTAAAACAAAATATTCCTTCTCTTCAATTTTTTCCTTGCCCTTGGAAACAAAAGTAATGCCGTATTTTTCAGGATAGAGAAGAGCATCGATCCCTAAGGCCATCCTCTTCATATCTTCTGAT